>Ga0181521_10003618_pt1 | contig 18073 bp, 9 predicted proteins | sample PEATcosm2014_Bin_32_FD_119764 | JGI IMG/M metagenome (GOLD analysis project Ga0181521, IMG submission 119764) | Peatland microbial communities from MTU Mesocosm Facility, Houghton, MI, USA - PEATcosm2014_Bin02_60_metaG | ecosystem: Environmental > Terrestrial > Soil > Wetlands > Peat | place... | reverse complement strand
CTTCTGGCCGTCGCGCAGGAAGAGGTGAGGCGCGCCGCGGCCGGTGGCCCGGATGGTCACTGCCGGGGTAACGGGTGGCTGCGGCCCGGCCGCTTGCACGAGCAGTTGACAGGTCAAGCTGCCGATGACAAAGCCAAATGTGAGACGAAGGGAGCAAGGGGAACGTCCGGGATGGAGCCAGGGCATCGATTTCCTCCGAGTGCACAACGTCTTGTGCGCGGTAGACATAGGATACGGCTTGGCGGCATAGGCCGACAAGCTTCAGCACGTTGGTAACATACTGTTACATTGATTCTTCGGGACTTAGCACCGGGCCGGGGCAGGTGACACCAGGCGTCATTGAAAAATTACGATTCCGCACCTCCTGCGCGCCGTCATGGCGGCGGTGGAGTAGTTCTGGGCATCGCCTAACCGAAGCCCGCTCCATTCTCAGTGAAGATTCCAAAACGGGACCGCACAGGGTTCGTCGGGACGGGTTGCTCGCCACCGATTGACCGTCGTGCAAACCGCCTCCAACGGAGTATTAGAGGGATCGATGGCATTCAGGTGTTGACCGGCTGGACTGGTCCCTCACAGCGTGCGCTTTTCCCCGATGGGACGTAGGGGAAACCAGCTCAGATTAGCTGGTCGGTACGGAGCGAATCCGCCGCCACATAGGCATCGCGGCTGTCGTCCTTCGCTCCGGCCGCCGAATACCGATCCCGGAAACGATCCAGCTGTTTGGGGTTGATGGAGAAGACTGCGAATCCTCCCTCCAGGAAGGCTTCCACCACCGGGCCCTGCGGGACCTCGATCGCCATGGCAATGCTGGCTGGTTGGCCGTTGGCCAGGGTATCCAGGCTTCGCAAGAAGTCAGTGATGGCTTGGCCGTTGTGGCAACGTGACGCAGACTGTGCTTCGCGGATTCTGGATCCGCAGGAGCGCAACATCCTGCTCGACATCCTCGGCGATCAGGACAGCAGGCTCCAGCGCTTGGACAATCTCCGGCGAACGAATGACCTGAAAGACCTGATGCACGGGCCTCCCAGGATCGCCCCCTGGATGAACCACGTGGGCGGGAGTTATCAAGACACCAGGAGCGACCAGCGATAAACCCGCGTTGTTACGCACCTGCCGGCAAGCGGAGGTGCCGCGACTGGCGGCGATAAGGTGCGGCCGCGCGCTGCCCCGGCGCCGACCGTCTAGTTTTGTCGCACGGTGCAACGAGACAGCCTAAGTCCCCGCTTCGAACCGCGCCAACGCCCGCGCGCACTCCCGCGCTGCCGCGGCCAGTCCGACATCGAGCGGTGAACGTTGGCAGATCTCATGCCACATCTGGAGAGATTGGCGCAACCAGCCGGCCGCCTCCAGGCGCCGGCCGGAGCGCTCGACGCAGGTGGCCTTTGCGCGATAGAGTTTCGCCAGATCGGCGGCCGCGTACACCTCCGTGGGCGCCTGCTTCAGTATGTCCGCCGAGAGCGCGAGCGCCACGTCCACCTTACCCTCGGCCGCGCTATCCTGCCGCGCGGCCAACAGAACTTCAGCAAAGCGGATCAGTCCGCGCTCGTAGTTCTGGGATGCCTGCAGACTCGCCCGATGGCGCTCGTACAGCTCCTCGCGCAGCCGCAAAGATTCACGAAAGCTGACAGTGGCGTCCGCAATTCGACCCTCGCTGAACTGCACGTTGCCCAAGCGGAACCAAGCCAGGCTCACGTCGGCCTTAGCCTGATCGTCGCCCGGGTCCTGGCTGGCGATCGCCGTAAGCTCAGCCAGCGCATCGTGCGCGTCCCGCTGCGCTTCGGCATATTTCTTGAGCCCACGCAGCGCTTCGCATCGGCCCAACAGTTTGAACGCCTCTTCGCGCCGCGTGTGATTGGCCGGGTGCAATTCCGCCACTTGCCGGGCGAGTTGGCCGGCTCGCGTTTGATCGGCAAGCGCTTCTTCGAACCGGCCCTCCAGACGAAGAGTGTTGCCCAGTTCGCCGGTATATCCCTCCTTGGAACTCAGGGCGCCGACATAGTCCGGTTTTTCCGCCAGCGCACGATCGGCGAATCCGATGGCTTTCTGAAAGTCTTCGATTGCCCCCGGAAGGTCGCCGGCGGCGCGCAGCCGCTGCGCCAGCACGCCATATGCGCCCGAAAACGTGCGCAGCACTTCTTCATCCTTGGGGAACCGGAAGAGCAATTCCTGAGCCGTGCCGATACCCGAAGACAGGAAGGCGGCGGCGGGAGCGGGATCGGGACGGGCCAGCGCCGCTTCCAGCGCCGCATGCAGAAGCTCAATGCCGCTGTTGCGGCTGGCCTTTGTGCGCCATTGCCGCAAAGAGATTTGGTAAGCCTGCTCGAAATTCCGCAGGGCGCTCGCGGGGTCGCCCTGGTTCGGATGGGTCAACTGGCCTTGGGCGAGGCCGAGTTGCACGTACGCATCGGCGATCTGGAGCTGCAGTTCTTCGTCGTCCTGGCGGCCCTTGCTCAATTGGTCAAGATATTTGGTTATGGTCTCCGAGATTCGACGCTGGGCCTGCGTCGGGCTGGCGGCGGTTTCCGCGTCTATATTGGAGATCACAGTCCGCGCGAAAGCGCGAAGCTCGTGGTAGTCCCGCTGGGCCTCAGCCAGGTTTCGATCGGCCGCGCGCCATTTCCAGACCGCCACTCCGGCAGTGGCGGCTAGCGCAAAAACTGCCAGCGATGCCGCCGCCACGTTGAGGCGATTACGCCGCAGGAAGCGCCCCAGCACGTAGAGCCGGGACCCGCGCCGCGCCAGAACCGGACGCCCTTCGCGGAACCGGCGGATATCGGCGGCGAACAGCTCCACCGAAAGGAAGCGCCGCTCGGGGTCCTTGTGAATGGCCTGGAGCACGATCTTGTCCAGATCGCCGGCGATTTCCCGCGCGCTCACCTCGCCCAGAATGGCGCGCCGGCTGGGAGGATCGGGCTCTTCGTTCAGGGTCGCCCAGAATTGGTCCGCATCCTTCGAGTGCGGAAGCTGCCCGGCCAACAATTCGTAAAGCACCAGCCCGAGCGAATAAACGTCCGTTGCGACGGTCACCGGCCGGCCCTCGATTTGTTCCGGGCTGGCGTAAGCCGGGGTGAGGGCCCGTTGCGCCAAGGTCGTGGTCTCGGCCGCTGAATCGAGTTCCGCGGCAATGCCGAAATCCAGCAGCTTGACCTGACCTCCACCGGCCACTAGGATATTGGACGGCTTGAGATCGCGGTGCACCACCAGATTGCGATGGGCGTGCTCAACCGCCTCGCATGCCTGCTCGAACAGCGCCAGGCGGTCCGCCAGCCGCAGGCGCTCCTGCGCGCAATACCGCGTAATGCTCTGTCCATCGACGTACTCGATGGCGAGGTAAAGCAGCCCTCCCGGAATCGATCCCCAATCGAGCAGGCGGGCGATATGGGGATGGTTCAGGCGCGCCAGAGCTCGCAATTCCCGCTGAAAGGTCCGCCGCGGAGCGCCGCGCAGAAAGTCTGTGCGCAGGAATTTGAGCGCCGTTTCCACCCGCGCGCCGGCTTCTTCGCGGCTTGCCAGGTACACCGTCCCGGCGCCGCCGCGCCCGATCTCCCGCACGATGGTATAGGGCCCGACGGTCTGCCCTCCCATATCGGACGCCGCCGGCTCTGATTCCTCGCCCTGCTCCTGCTCGCGCTCCACCTCTGCCAGCAGGCGCTCCAGCTCGTCGCAAGTTTCGGGATCGCGCTGGCGGAGCGCGGCCAGCATCTCGGGCCGGGTATCGGGGTTGTCAAGGACCTCGTCCAGCAGCCGGCGCACCGCCACCCATTGCTCGCCTGTCATGATTGCAGGCTCGCTCGCAGCCAGGCGCGCGCTGTGGCCCAGTCGCGTTTTACGGTCTTGGAGGAGACGCCCAGAACGGCGGCGATTTCCTCTGTGGTCAACCCTCCGAAAAACCGCATTTCCACCACCCGGGCCTGGCGGAAGTCGATCTGCGCAAGATCAGTGAGCGCTTCGTCCAGGGACTCCACATCGACCATCCGTGCGTCGCCAATATCGAAGGCGAGGCTGGAAAGCTGCACGATCTCGAGAGAGCCGCCGCGCTTCTCACGCCTGTGGGCGCGGGCGTGATCCACCAGGATGCGCCGCATCATCTGCGATGCCGCCGCCGCGAACTGGCTTTCGCTGTGAAACTGCTGGCCGCTGTGGGCGATGCGCAGATACACCTCATGCACCAGGGCGGTGGTGTTTAACGTGTGGTTGGTTCGCTCGCCAGAAAGGCGCTGCCGCGCGATCGAGCGAATTTCGTTATACAAAAGAACCAGAAGTTGTTGACCGTTTCCCTGCCTGTTGTCACACACCAGCGTTTCCGTCTCCCGCATTCCCGTCTTTCCGTTGGGTGAATCCTATCAAAAAATTCTCCGGCTTGCATGTCCCTTTTCCAGCCCAAATGTCGCCACTAGGAAGGGGACGGGAGGCGATGAAGCGGCCAAATTATCTCATGAGACTGCGGTTTGCGATGGCGCCGGTAGTCCTTTGCGCCGGGATTCTCGCACCTTGCCACCGGGTTGCGGCAACAACCATTTCCGTGTGCAATGTCACCGCTAGCGGCACGACCGGCGTGCGCGACGCCCAAACGGAAATTAACCAGGCCCTCGGCGCTTCCCAATCCGGAGTCGATCTCAACAACGACGGCGCCGTCAATGTGATCGACATCCAGATCGTCATCGACGCGATCCTGAAGCTCGGATGCAATACCGGGCCGGCGCCCGCCATATCGTCGTTCAACCCGGTAACGGGACCCTTGGGAACCGTCGTCACCGTGGCCGGCAACAACTTCGGAGTCGCGGCGCAAATTACCGTGCCGCAGTTGGGCGGGGGAACAATCAATCCACCGGCTGCCGCTATCTCAGCCAATTCCGTTTCCTTCGTGCTCCCCGCCGGCGCGGCTACCGGCCCCATCACCGTCTCCACCACCACCGGGAGCGCCACATCCCAGGCATCCTTCACCGTCACACCTTCCACCAGCTTCACCCTCTCCGCCACGCCGCCCTCCGCCAGCGTCATCCAGGGCCAGAGCGTCTCCTACGCCGTGTCGCTCGCCAGTTCCAACGGTTTCATCCAGTCGGCGCAGCTCTCCGTTACCGGCTTGCCGTCCGGTGTTACGGCGTCGTTTCAGCCGGCTTCCGTCACAGCGGGCCAGACCTCGGTTTTGACCGTCACCGCGCCGTCGAATCAGCCGATCGCGGCATCGAACCTGTCGATCTCCGCCGCCACCACGGTAAACGGCATGCCTCTGGTCCAGACCGGAGCAGTTTCGCTATCGGTGGTCGCTCCCACCACGGCGCTGCTCGGCCGAACCGTCGTTTCGGACTCTCAGCAAACCCCGCTGGCGGGCGTCACGATCACCACCCTCGGCCTCGATGGCAATGGCAATTCCACCGGTTGCACCGGGAGTTCCACCGTATCCGACGCGGCGGGGAATTTCGTCCTTAGCAATCTGCCGATGGCCTGTACCGGCCCCCAACTGGTCAACTTCAACGGCACCACGGCGACTTCCCCCGCCGGCACATATGCCGGCGTCAACCTCGTCTTTACCCTCGTGTCCGGCCAAGTTACCGTCTCGCCCGTTCTGGTGCACCTGCCGCGTATCGACAATGTCGAGACCTTCATGGTCACGCAAAACGCATCCACCAGCCAAAGCTACTCTTACACCTCGATCCCCGGTCTTTCCGTAGTGGTGTATCCCGGCACGATCTTCACCACCTCGGACGGCCAACAGCCGAATCCTTTCCCGCTGGCCGCGGTACAGGTTCCCATCGGTCGGCTGCCGGACCTGAAGCCTCAGGTTCCGACCATGATCCGCGCGTTCATCGTGGCGTTCCAGCCGGCGGAGGCCACCACCAACCAACCCGTGGCCGTTTACTTCCCGAACACTCTGAATACCCCGCCCGATACCGACATGGCCCTGATGACGCTCGATCCCACGCATGGCCAGATGGTCCCTTATGGCACGGGCGCGGTATCCAACAACGGAATGCAGATCGTGCCTGACTCCGACCCGGCTCACCCGGGGCATCTCTACGGCCTGATGCACTTCGACTGGCACGGCCCCATGCCGCCGCCCGACGATCAGCCCAATCCCGGACCGCCCGGGAGTGGGGGCGACCAATCCGGCCAATCCAGCCAAAGCGATCAGCCAGGTGGCAACGATCAGGGCAATGACAACAACAACTCCAACGATAACAACCCCCCAAATACTTGCCCACTGCCAGGCGCCAACGCGTTACCGATGCCGGGAGTTTTCGACCCCGAACAGCGAGACACGTTAGGGCCATCCCGCACTGTTCGGCTGGCCGGGAATTCCGTGCCCCCGAATCCCAACGCGGGACCGGCGGCCGAAGCCGGAGATCCGGTGGACCTCTTTTCCGGGCTGATGACTTTTTCCCATACCGATATCGCCATCCGAGGCGGCCGCGGATCCATTTCCATCGTTCGCACCTACCGTTCCATGACCACCAACGCTGGCCCCTTCGGCATCGGCACCGGCTTCAACTACGCATACGAATTGGCTATCTTCCCCTTCCTGCAGGGCATGTCAGTCATCAACCTCGTCATGCCGGATGGAAATCAGTTTCCCTTCAATCAGCAGCCGAACGGCACCTTTACCAACACCACCATTCCTCTGTTCAGCGGCGCCGTCCTCACCAGCGTGTCGAATTCCCGGTTCACTCTCCGCTTCCGGAACGGCACGGTTTACCAGTTCCAGGCGCCCTCCAACGGCCCGCGCGCGGCGTATGTCACCTCCATCACCGATCCCAACGGCAACACCGTCACGATGACGATGGACCCCAACAACCCCGGCCAGATCGACCAGATCACCGACCCGGTCGGGCGGAGTCTGAATTTGACGTGGGATGGATCCGGCCGCATCACCCAGATTACCGACCCGATAGGCCGCACGGTTCAATATGCTTACAACGCGCAGGGATCGCTGGCGAGGTTTACCGACCCGGACGGAGCCGTCACCGCTTACACTTACGACTCCAACAATAATCTGCTGACCATCACCGATCCGCGCGGCATTGTCCAGGTTCAGAACACGCTTGATTCGATGGGACACGTGATCCAGCAGACGCGGCCCGATGGCGGGGTCCTGACATTCGCCTACACCCCGATCAATTCCACCGCCGCCGTCAGCCAGATGCTGCAAACCGTCGTCACCGACAACCTGGGGGTGCAGAACACGTACCGATTTAACGCGAACGGCTTTGTCACCGACATCATCAACAGCCAGGGCCAAGACCAGCAAATGATACGGGCCGCGGGCACCAATTTTCTGATTGAGAGTATCCTGGCTTCATCCGCCGTTTTGTATAGCTACGATACCAACGGCAACCTCCTGGCAAGCAGCGACGCCACCGGGCTGACCACCCAGTTCACTTACGATCCTGTTTTTAGCAAAGTAACTTCGATTACCGATCCGAATAGCAACGTGACCAAGTTTACCTACGATGGTAATGGAAATCTCCTTACGCTGACGGATCCTAACGGCCACACAACCTCGTTCCAGTACGATTCTTATGGCGAGTTGATATCTTCCACCGACCCCCTCAGTCAGACTACGACATTTGCCTACGATTCCCGCGGCAACCTGATCAGCGTGATCGATCCGCTGGGCCACATCTCGGCATTTGTCTACGACGGAATCTCGCGGCTCGTCACCACCAGCGATGCGCTCGGCAACCAGACGAGCTTCGCGTACGATGCAGTGGGGAGATTGCTCACGCGCACCGACGCCCGGAAGGCCGTAACGACATACGCCTACGACGCCGATGGCAATCTGGTTTCTGTCACGGATGCCCGGAGTAATGCGACAACCTATTCGTACGACGTGAGGAATCGCCAATCCGGCATGACAGATCCCCTGGGCAACACCGCGAGCTGGACATACGACACGGATGGAAATCTCATAAAGGCTGTCGATCGGCGCGGCCAGATTAGCACTTACATTTATGACAATCTGAATCGGCTTACCAACGAGGTGTATCAGGATTCGACTGTCAGCCTTGCCTACGACGTTTTAAGCCGGTTGGTCCAGGCGAACGATTCGGCGGCGGGGACTTTTTCATTCACATACGATGCGGCCGGACGTCTCACCAGCGAGTCCAGTCCGAACGGTACGGTCAATTATGCGTACAGAGTGCTAAACCTGAACTCGCGAACTTATTCCCTCCTTGGCATGATGGACTCCCGGCAGGTAGTCGGCCAGGCGGCTCTCTCATACTCTTACGATCCGGCGGGGAATCTGACCTCCGCGGTTATGGGGCAGGCGTCGGCCAATTTCACCTATAATGCGCGCAACCAGACGTCCCTCATCAGCCGGCTGAACGGCGTTTCCACGTCCTTCACGTACGATCCAGCGAGCAGACTGGTGGGCCTGAATCATGCCAATGGCGCCAAGACGCTCGACGCCGAATCATATACCTTGGATGCCGTCGGGCGACGCTTGCGGCACTCCACCACCACCGCGGCGCCCATCAGCACCGCGTCCACGACCAACCAATACAACGCATCCAACGAGCTTACAAATTTCGGGAGCGCGGCGTATTCTTACGATGCCAACGGAAATCTCGTCAGCGACGGTTCGGCGATCTACACCTGGGACTCGCGCAACCGGCTGCAGTCCATTGTCACAAATGCCGGCCAAACCACCAAATTCACATACGATTTCGGCGCGAATCTGATTACCCAGGCAGACAGCGGTACGAGTCTCAACCTCACCCGGCAGTTCGTCCTTGACGACCTGACCAATGTAGCCTACGAATCGTCGAGCGATGGCTCTTCCTATGCCGTCCTTTCCGCCAGGGCAATAGATTCGCACCTGGCGATAGCTCAAGCGGCGGGAGTGCAATACGGCCTCATCGACGGCGTCAACAGCACGGTGATGACCGTCGACCAAAATGGCGCCACCGTGGCTCAGTACTCGTATGACCCATACGGCAAGACGGCGAGTACAGGCTCCTACTCGTTTCAATTCACGGGCAGAGTGCCGGTGTCGAGCAACCTGCTTTATTACCGCGCTCGATATTATGCCGCGGCCCTCGGGCGCTTCATCAGTCAAGATCCACTGGGCGTTGGCAATCTGTATCAGTATGCCGGCAATTCGCCAACGCGGTTCAGCGACCCACTGGGACAATTCCTTTCTCTTGTGCCACCACCACCCATACCATACGGACCCGAACCCGATGCACCTCCGTCGCCAGAGCCCTATGGACCTGAGCCACCCCCAGGGTATCCCCCTGTTATTTATGTCAACCCTGGCGCTGTAGTCCCCTACTGGGCATTCTGCGCGGAGGTCGGGAACGTATTCTGTTATCTAGGACAACATGCCCCTTCCTCTTCCCGCACCCCTACTCCCTCACCTAGCCCCAACCCCTCTCCTACCCCCACACCTTCTCCCACCCCCACGCCCTCTCCCAGCGCGACCCCTTCTCCCACTCCAACTCCCAGCTCCAATCCCAACCCTAGCCCTAGTCCCTCCCCGTCCTGTCCACGAAGCGGAGGGAGGTGAGCTAGATGACCCAACCTGCCGCGAGGGACCGGAGGAACGCGTCATGAGCACTTCGCAGAGAGAGCGTACGATTCTTAGGACCGCCGCAGCGTTGCTTTTTAGCTTAGCAACGGTGGCTCACGCTCAGACCCTGAGTACCTTTCAGTACACCTACGACCAGCTCGGCCAACTCACAAGCGCCACCGATTCCGCCGGCAACACTGTAACTTACACCTACGATGCCGTCGGTAATATTCTTCAAATTATCCGCACTTCCGCCGTTCCTCCGGCCGGACTTAGCATCCTTTCGGTAGCTCCCGCGCAAGGAGCGGCCGGCGCCATTGTCGACATTCAGGGGCAGGGATTCAGCACCACGGCCTCCGCAAATACCGTTACCTTCAATGGCATTGCCGCCACCGTCACGGCCGCGAGTACAAACCTCCTCGAGGTCACCGTACCCGCGGGCGCGACTACCGGACCGATTTCGGTCACCGTCGGAGGAACTACCGCGCAGTCCGCCGCGAATTTCACCGTCGTTGCCCTCCCCGCCATCACCGCCATCACTCCCAACCAGATTTACACCATTCCGAACACCGCCAGCATCACGATCACCGGTACGAATCTTTCGGGAGCGTCGTTTGCGTTTATCCCCGCATTCATGCCGCCGGCGATCGTCATCAACTCCGTCACTGTCAACCCGGCGGGGACATCGGCGACTCTGAACCTGTCTCTGAGTTCCAGCGCCAGCGGCGGATTCACGGCCATCGCCACCACCCCGGTGGGCTCGTCCAGCCAGGTTACGTCCGCCGCCAACACCCTCACGATCCTGCAGCCGGCAAATCTCTCGGTCACGATGGCCACGACCCCCAATGTCATAACCAGCGGCGGCGCCCTTGCCTACACTCTCGCCGTCACCAACTCAGGGCTGGGAGTCGCGTTTAACGCCAGCGCCACTCAGAACCTGCCGCCGGGCGTTACCGGCCTTTCCTGCGCGGCTTCCGCCGGAAGCTGTTCTCTTTCGGCGGGAAGTATAACCGCTAACATCGGCACTCTTGCGTCCAACGCCAGCGCCACGATCACCGTGGTCACCACCGCGCCCGTGGTCGGTGCGCAGACCACCATCACCAGCGCGGCGAGCGCCTCCACCGCCAGCGCGCAAGTCCCCACCGCCAACAACCAGGCATCGCTCGCGACGATCGTGAATCTTCCGGCTGGCCCGCCCGGCGGGCAGTTCACCGCCTTGACTGTAGGCGGAGGCGCGGTTTACGCCGGAACGGTGAATGGCGGCATCTACAAGAGCACCAACGGCGCGGCCACCTGGACCGCCGCCAGTGCGGGAGTCGCGAACCTGTCCACCTGGTCGGTGAACGCGGTAGCGGTCGATGCGCTGGTTCCCACTACGGTTTACGCTGCGACGTTTAACGGTATCCTCAAAAGCGTAAACGGCGGCGCTAGTTGGTCCCTCATCATTAGCGGCCTCACTAATACCAACGTCTACGCGTTGGCTATCGATCCGGTTACCGACAGCACGGTGTATGCCGGCACACAGGGAGGCCTTTTCACAAGCACTGACGGCGGCGCCAGTTGGACCCTTGCCGCAACCTTCGGAAATACCGTCGTTTCCGTGGCCATCAGCCCCGCAAATCACCAAATCGTCTACGTGGGGACGCGGGGCGGCGGGGTTTACGCAACCAACGGCGGCTTCGGTTGGAATTCCACAATTCTCCCTAATCAGTACGTCAATGTTGTGGCCGTCGATCCATCCAACGCGTCAATCGTCTATGCCGCCACTGGCGGTGGAGTTTTCCAGAGCACCAACGGAGGCAGTACCTGGACCGCCGTCAATAGCGGCTTAGCCGATATCGACGTGCTGACGCTCTCCATGGATCCATCGAATCCGGCGACGCTTTACGCGGGCACCGGCTGCGGCGGTCTATTTATGACCAGCAACAGCGGAAGCGCGTGGAACGCCATCGACTCGGGGATTCCGAACCCCGGCGGAGCTGAGGCCTGCAGGCAGATGCTCGTCACAGCGGTCGATCCCGCGAACTCGGCTAACGTTTATGCCGGCGGGCCGGTGGACTTGTATAAATCCACGAACGGCGGCGCCACTTGGGCGTCGTCCAGCAGCGGCATCGCGGCCAGCAACGCCGTCTTTCTGCTGCTCGATCCCACCAACTCGGCGACGCTGTACGTGGGCATGGAGGGAGGCTTGTCGGCCAGTTTAACCGGAGGGGCCAGTTGGACCACCCGCCTGACCGGGTACTACGGCTCGGCGATGGCCGTCGATCAGAATAATCCCGCCACGGTCTACGCGTCTCCCAACAGCGGCCTTTTCAAGAGCACCGACGGCGGCGTGACCTGGAACAGTATCAGCGCCGGTCTTCCGGCAAACATATCGGTTCCCTCACTCGCCATCGACCAGACCACGAACCCCGCGACACTTTATGCTGGCACGGGAAGCAACGGAGTGTATAAAACTTCCGACGGCGGAGTCACCTGGACAGCCGCCAATACCAACCTTCCGGCTTCCCAAGTGCTGTCGCTGACGATCAGTCCTGCCAGCCCGATGACGTTGTATGCCGCCCTCGATGGGGCAGGGGTCTACCAAACCACTAACGGCGGCGCCTCCTGGACCGCGATCAACACCGGCATTACGAATCTGTCCGCCTCGATATTGGCCATCGATCCTTCCAATCCTTCGAACATCTATGCCGGAACGTATTGTGGCGGCGTCTTCAAAAGCAGCAACGCCGGTCTAAGCTGGGCTCCCGCTAACAGTGGCTTATCTTTTGGCTGTATTCACGGCCTGGCTGTCGATCCCAGCAACTCCAGTAACGTCTATGCCGCGACCAGTGGCGGCGGGGTTTTCAAAAGCACGAACGGCGGAGCCAGTTGGACCCCTATGAGCGCCGGCTTCACCAGCCTGAACATGGGCGCGCTGACGATAGATCCTGCCAACCCCACCACAATCTATGTGGCGACCTATGGCGCCGGCGTCTTCGAGAGCACTAATGGCGGAAATACCTGGTTGCCGGTCGGGGCCTCGGAAGTCGCTCTGCCGGCCAATCTCAACCTCAGCATCATGTCCACTCCAAACCCCGTCACGAGCGGCGGATATGTCTCCTACCAAGTGACCGTCACCAACGGCGGCGGGAGCGCGGCGAACAACGTGTCGCTGTCGGTCGCCATACCAGCGGGGATGACCTTCGTCTCGTGTTCAACCCCGGCCGGAACCTGCTCTTCTGCCGGCGGCGCAGTGACAGTCTCGCCGGGCACGGTCGCCGCAAACTCTGCGATCGCGGTCCAGATCACATTTACGGCGCCCACCGTCATGAGCGGGAGTTCGGTGAGCCTGACTGCTACTGTCAGCACGAGCAGCGCGCAACTCACCACAGCCGGCAATACCGCGGCCGGGGGCCTCAGCGTGAACCTCACAAGCGGCCCTCCCGGCGGGTACTTCAACTCCGTGGCTGTCGGGGGAGGCACGGTATATGCCGCCACCAACGGAGGAGGCATTTTCACCAGCACCAACGGCGGAGCTTCGTGGGTCAGCGCCAACGCGGGTCTCGGCAACTCATACGTGAGTGCGTTGACCGTCGATCCGGTTACTCCCACCACGGTTTATGCCGGAACTGATAACGGCGTCTTCAAGAGCGTGAACTCCGGCGGAAGCTGGGTCGCCATGAGTTCGGGCCTCACCAACAACAGCGTCTTTTCCGTGGCCATCGACCCCACCAACCACGCCAATGTCTATGCCGGGACTTACGGCGGCGTTTTCCTGAGCACGAATGGCGGCTCCAGTTGGACCGCGATCGGTAACGGCCTGCCCGCCAATGTGCCCATTACCTCCCTGGCCGTGGATCCGGCCAACGATTCCGTTCTCCTTGCGGGGTCGGGCGGCGACGGCATATATGAAAGCACCAACGGCGGCGCCAGTTGGTCGGCCATTAACAACGGCTTGACCAACACGGGGGTGGCCACAGTGCTCATCGATCCCACCAACAGTTCTACCCTGTACGCCGCGACCTACTTCGGCGGCATATTCACATCAACCAACGGCGGAGCCTCGTGGTCCGCCATAAATAACGGCTTTCCAACCGTTTTTGCCAATTGCCTGGCGATCGACCCGGCCAATCCGGAGATCCTGTATGCGGGTATCGTTCGCGGCATGTACCAGACAACAGACGGAGGGAATACCTGGAACGACGTCAGCACCGGCATCAACGCCTTCGGCACGTCGACCGGGATATTCCCTGCTGGAACTAACTACGTCACGTCCGTGGTGTTCGACCCATCCAACCCGTCTATCCTTTATGCAGGGACCACCTGGGATCTGTTCAAGACTTCCAACGCAGGCGCCAGTTGGAACTCCTCGAGTGCCGGCATCACGGGAACGAACGTGGTTGCGTTGGCATTCGACTCCTCAAACCTGACTACGGTCTTTGCGGGCACGGACGGCCTTCTATCCGAGAGTACGAACGGCGGGACGAACTGGAGCCCTCAGCTCACCGGCAGGAACATCAGCGCCATTGCGGTGGATCCAAACAACAATTCCATTGTGTTCGTCACCGTCATCGGAGGGGGAGTCTTGGTCAGCACCGATGGAGGCAACACCTGGACCCAGTCCACCGTGGTGTCTTCAGGTACGGCTATCTCCCTCGATACCTCTACCTATCCATCGACCGTGTACATTGGAACCCAATCGAGCGGAATCTACCAGAGCACGGATTCCGGGAACACCTGGACGGCGGTCAACACCGGGCTGCCGTCGTCAAGCGTGCAGTCCCTGATTGTCGCCAATCACGACGTGCTGTATGCGGCTTTCGATGGAAACGGCGTTTATCAGAGCACGAATTCTGGAGCGAGTTGGACGGCCATCAATTCCGGCATCACCCACCTGAACATCTGGTGGATGGCGATCGATCCGTCGAACAACCTCAATCTCTATGCCGGCGCCCAGTGCGGCCCCATTTACAACAGCGCCAACGGCGGAAGCAGTTGGAGCACCGTAAGCTCCAACGGGATCACCAACAACTGCGTCAATGGCTTACTCGTCAATCCGAGCAACTCCGTCAATCTTTATGCCAGAACCAGCGGCGGTATTTTTGAGAGCACCAACGGAGGCACAAGTTGGACGGATATCAGCACCGGCCTCACGAATCTCGACGTCGGAGCTCTAGTCTTCGGACCAACCACACCGACGATCACGCTCTACGCGGGGACGGAGGGCGCTGGCGTTTTCAAAAGCACCGACGGTGGCATGACCTGGCTGCCGACCGGAAACTAACGCAATTCTCCGATGTAGTCTTTTTGTCGCCTGCGGGTCCGCGTGATACGAAAAGAGTGTAGCGCAGAATCGCGGATTGGCCAGCAATCTGGACCGCTTTTCGATGTCCGTGGCTCGACAGGATCCCAGGCGCGGCCAACATATCCCGAAGTAACACTGCGCCGCGAAGCGACAGGCAGTTGCTCCGGTGGCTCTTTCCAGGCAGGGGTGGCGCGTTCCCGTTGTAGGATGTCTGGAAGGAGCAAACGAAGTGCTGGCTGCCTTTCGCGCGTCCAGACTGCCGGATTTTGAGGAAATCTCGAGTTCGGGTTCACTGGGGAGGCAGGCGGACTGCCGATCAAGGTCCGCTACGAGGCACCATCGAAGTCCGACCGCCATGAAGGGACCGCCGCGTACGAGGGCTTCGACGACAAGGCCACCTGGTCTGCAGCCACATTAGTGACCACTGCGAAGAACTCTGGTGGCCTCGCTGGCGGCGCCGAAGGGAATCGAGGGCGCGAAAACACTGGCGTCGCCAACCAGCCAATACAGGGCCCCTATCGAGATCCTCAAATACTTCCTGTTCCGTTCGACAGCCTGCCGCAATTCGGCAACGAATTCTCGGTCGGAAACGGGAATCGCCTGCTCCATCTTCCCCTCAGTTTAGCCGAGTCTACCGGACCGTTATCGCCGCGCCAGCATCGCGCCGAACCACACTGCGGCATACCCGAACATCACGCTGCCCACGATGTTGGACATCCCAATCCAGAATCCGCCATCGCGAATCGCGGAATAAGTCTCCCATTCGAAGCTGGAAAAGGTCGTATATCCGCCCAGAAATCCGATCACCAGCAGCGGCCGCAAATTGGCGTTCGCCGCGAACCGTTCGGTGATCAGCGTCATCGCCAGGCCGATGAGGAACGAACCCGTCACGTTGATCGTCATCGTGCCGACAATGGGGAAACGCATGCCGTACCGTGTCACGATGGCGGCGCCAACCAGGTACCGCGTGAGCGACCCGACGCCGCCGCCGAGAACGATCAGGAGATACTTCATCGCGTCAGGCCGGCTGCAGGCACTCGGCGATTTCCTTTTCGTCCACGGCGCCGGGCTTGATCATTTTCCAGAATGGTTCCGTAATATCCACCGTGGTCGCGCCGGGGCCGGAACAGATCCCGCCATCGAGCACCAGGTCGACGCGGCCATCCATCATGCCGAACACGTCGATTCCGCTGCGGCATGTGGGGTGGCCGGAAATGTTGGCGCTGGTCGAAATCAAGGGCTGGTTCACGTGTTCAATCAATTGATTGGCGATGGTCGACCGTGAGTGGCGCAACGCCAGCCGGCCGGTGTTCCCCGTGACCTTCAGCGGAATGCGCGCCGATGCCGGCACGATGATGGTCAGCGGGCCGGGCCAAAAACGCCGCGCCAGGAGGTAGAAGCGATTATTCAACTCCCCGGCCAACTCCTCGGCAGTCACGATGCTACCAATCAGAATGGGCAGCGAGCGGTGCGGTTCGCGGCCCTTGGCGGCAAACACCTGAGTGACCGCCTTCAGATTGAACGGGTCGGCGACCAGGGTATAGAGGGCGTCGGTGGGGATGGCCACTACTTTGCCGCGGCGCACGGCGGCGGCGGCGCGTTCCAGCGCTTCGGGCTGCGGCTTTTCAGGGTCGATTTCGACCAGGTCGGTAGCCATACGGTTCGAGTCTCGTTGTCAACGGGGGCCAATGGCCTCGGCCACGTCCAGCGCCATCTGGTAGCGGCCGAACGGTGCACTTAATTGTACGCCCTGAACCATGCCGCGAACACGCACCACCATTTCGCGGGCGATGTTCACGCCTTCCTCGCGCGCCTTTTCGGCGTTGTCCACGCGCTGCATGCGCTCCATGAAATGGGCCGGAACGGGGACGCGCAGCTCGTTCACCATGAACTCGGCATTGCGATAGCTGGTGAGCGGCCAGATGCCGCAAATCACCGGAATCCTGATGTGCGCCGCGCGCTTCAGAAAGCTCTCCAGCAGATCGAGGTCGAAAACCGGCTGGGTGACGATGTATTCCGCGCCGGCTTCCACTTTCCAATCGAGGCGGCGAAGTTCTTCGTCCAGGTTGAGGGCGCCGGGATTGGCGCCCACGCCGATCAGCATGGCCGTCTGCGATCCGATGGGATTGCCGCCGATATCCAGCCCATGGTTCAGGTTGTTGACGATATTGACCAGCCCGATGGCGTCCACGTCGAACACCGCGGTGGCATCGGGATACAGGCCCATGCGCGGCGGATCGCCGGTGATGCAGATCAGGTTGCGCACGCCGGCCGCGTGCGCGCCCAGCAGCTCGGATTGAATGCCCAGAATGTTGCGGTCGCGGCAGCAGAAGTGGAGAATGGGCTCGATTCCGGCCTCGCGTTGAATAAGCTGGCAGGTGACCTGCGCGCTCATGCGGGCGCTGGCGCGCGGACCGTCGGGCACGTTGATGCAATCGATGCCGGCTTCGGCCGAGCGGCGTGCGCCGTCGATTTCGAGCTTGGCGTCCACCCCGCGCGGCGGCAGAATCTCGACGAACGAAACGAATTTTCCGTCCGCCAGCTTCGCGCCCAGCTTGGATTTCTGCGCAATGGGCACGCCCGCGAGCGAATGCGCCTTCGCCTGCGGAGTCTCCACCGTGACGGCCAGCTTCTTGGCAGCCGGCTGCAGCGAACGGGTCTCCGACCGGATGAGCTTGATGTGGTCCGGGGTGGTGCCGCAGCACCCGCCGATGATCCGCACGCCGGCCCACAACAGGCGGCGCGCGTACTGCGCCATGTATTCCGGCGAGCAGAGGTAGATGTTGCGCCCCTCCACGCGGGTCGGCAAGCCGGCATTGGGCATGGCGCTCATCGGTTTCGACGAATACTGCATCATCAGCTCGATAGTCTCGAGCGTCGCCTTGGGGCCCACCGAACAGTTGAGGCCAATCGCGTCCACCGGCCAGGAATCCATTTCGCGCGTGAACGATTCGGTGTCGGTGCCGCCGGGCAGGTGGCCGAAATCGTCGATGGTGACCTGGGCGATGATCGGGATCGCGCCGCCGCCGGCCTCGTAAGCGGCTTCCACAGCCTCGTGAAGCTCTCCCAAATTCCCGAACGTCTCGAGAATCAGCAGGTCGGCGCCGCCTTCCAGCAAAGCGATGGCCTGCTCGCGAAAAATCTCGCGCGCCTCGGCGAACGACGTCGGGCCGAGCGGCTCGATGCGCACGCCCAGCGGTCCGATGGCGCCGGCCACGTAGGCGTGGCTGTCGGCCGCCGCTTCGCGCGCCACGCGCACGCCGGCCTGGTTGATG
>Ga0181521_10003616_pt1 | contig 18083 bp, 12 predicted proteins | sample PEATcosm2014_Bin_32_FD_119764 | JGI IMG/M metagenome (GOLD analysis project Ga0181521, IMG submission 119764) | Peatland microbial communities from MTU Mesocosm Facility, Houghton, MI, USA - PEATcosm2014_Bin02_60_metaG | ecosystem: Environmental > Terrestrial > Soil > Wetlands > Peat | place... | reverse complement strand
CCCTGTTTGAGGATGCTCCCGGCCGACGGGTCTTGGCTCACGATCTGGCCCGCCTTGACCGTGATGGAGCTGACGGGGGTCTGGGTGACCAGCGAGAAGTGATCCTTGGCCAGGGACTGACGAGCCTGTGCGACCGTGAGGCCGGTGACGGTGGGCACCGGGTGGCTCGGGGTGAACACCCCCTTGTGCAGCGCCACCACGAGCCCGCCGGCGATCAGGGCCAGCACCACCAGCACCGAGACGACGATCGGCCACTTGTGCCGGCGTCGCGCCCGCTCGTCAGTGGTCCGGCCCCCGGTCTCGGCCGGCTCGAACGCGTCGAGGTCGAAGACCTGGCCCGGTCCCGCGGCCATGCGACTGGTCCGGCTCAGCACCCCGGTCCGGTCGAGGGCCGCGGTGGCGTCGAGCCGCGCCGGCCCGCCGGCCACCGTGGGCGGCCCCTCGACGAGCAGGGTCGGGGCGACCAGCGGCAACGCCTGGGGTCTGGGCAAGGTGGCGGCCAGCGCCTCCAGCCGGGCGGCCAGGGCCGCCGCGTGGGGTCGCGATCGCATGTCCGGGGCGGCCGCATCGCCGAGGATCGGCTGCAACGGGCCCAACGCCCCGTGGCCGGGCAAGGTTGCCCCGATCCGCGCGGCCAGGGTGCCCATGGCAGTGTCGAGGACGAAGGGCACGTACCCGGTGAGGGACTCGAAGGTGACCAGGGCCAGCGAGTAAACGTCGGCGCGGCCGTCGAGCACGAGCCCCTGGGCCTGCTCGGGGGCGGCATAGCGGGCCGTGCCGACCGTCGTCCCGGCCGGCTCGGTCCACGCGCCCTCGGCCAGGGCCCGGGCCACCCCGAAGTCGGCCACCCGCACCCGCCCCTCGTCGTCGAAGAGAAGGTTGGCCGGCTTGATGTCGCGGTGCACGAGCCCCCGCGCGTGGGCGTAGGCGAGGCCCCGGGCGGCCTGGGCGGCGACGGCGGTGGCCTGGGGGACCGACAGACGCACCCCGCGCTCGAGCAGATCGAGCAGGCTGCCCCCGCTCAGGTACTCGAGCACCAGGTAGGGGCCGTCCTCGGCCTCGCCCCAGTCAAAGACGCGGGCGACGTGGGGATGGTTGAGCCCGGCGGCCGAACGTGCCTCGGCGCGGAACCGCTTCAAGAAGGACTGGTCGGTCGCGAGCGCCGGGTGGAGGACCTTGATGGCGACGTGGCGGTGCAACGACACGTCCTCGGCCAGGAAGACCTGGGCCGATGCGCCGACTCCGAGGGGCGCGACGAGTCGGTATCGCCTTCCTAGGACTCGGCCGATAGCGTCGGTGATGAGCGGCATCGGATCGATCTCAGGCTACTTGGACCGGTCCCGGACAACGGGCATCGCCTGGGCGAACCGCACTACGCAGACGGGAGCTCGCCCTTCTCCAAAAGCGCCTCGAACGCGTCGGCGTCCACGATCGGGATCCCGAGGATCTCGGCCTTGGTCAGCTTGGCCGCCCCGGGCGACTCCCCCACCACGACGGCGAAGGTGGACTTGGAGACCGAGCCGGGAGACTTCCCGCCGCGCGCCACAATGGCCTCCTCGGCCTCCTCGCGGGTGTAGCCGGCGATTGCGCCGGTGACCACGACCGACTTGCCGGCCAGGGTCTGGTCGACCCCCGGCCCCCTGGGCGTGGTCGAACCGACGGTCGCTCCGGGCTGCTCGGTCGTCAGCCCGGCCGACGTCAAGCGTTGGAGGACAAGCCGGTTGGCCGGGTTGGCCATGAACTCGACGACGCTGTCCGCGATCACCGGCCCGACGCCGTCGACCGCGGCCAGGACATCGACCGGCGCGGCGGTAAGCGATTCGAGCGATTCGAACGCCGATGCCAAGGCCCGCGCCACGGTCGGCCCGACGTGGCGAATGCCGAGCGCGACGAGCAGCCGGCTGAGAGGCTGGCGCTTCGACGCCTCGATCGCCCCGAGCAGGTTGGCCGCCGAGAGCTCGCCCAGGCCCTCCAGCCCCACTAAGGCGGGGGTTTGGATCCCGTAGAGGTCGGCCGGATCGGCGATCAGGTCCGCCTCGACCAGCTGGACCACCCGTTGGTCACCGAGGCCCTCGATGTCCATGGCGCCGCGCGAGGCGAAGTGCACGATGCGCTGGACCCGTTGGGCCGGGCAGTCGATGTTGGTGCAATAGGTGTCGCTCTCCCCGGGCAGCCGGACCAGCGGACCGCCGCACGACGGGCACTCGGTCGGGAAGCGCCACCGTCCCCGGCGGCGCTTGGGCGCATCGGGGTGATCGACCACCGGCCCCACCACCTCGGGGATCACGTCTCCCGCCTTGTGCACGAGGACCATGTCGCCGGGCCGGACGTCCTTCGCCGCAACCTGGTCCTCGTTGTGCAGCGTGGCCAGATGCACGGTCGACCCGCCGACGAAGACCGGCGACAGCCGGGCGAACGGGGTCGCCCTCCCGGTTCGTCCGATCGAGACCTCGATGTCGATGAGGCGCGTCGAGAGCTCCTCGGGCGCGAACTTGAACGCGATCGCCCAGCGGGGGGCGCGCGAGGTCTGGCCGAGCCGCTCGTGCAGGGCGAGGTCGTCGACCTTCACCACCACCCCGTCGATCTCGTAGGGAAGGTCGTGGCGGTGCTCCTCAAGCTCCCGGCACCGCTCGATTACGGCATCGATGCCGATCACCCGGCGGGCGTCGGGGCTGACCGGGAACCCGGCCGCCTTCAGCCACGCCAACGCCTCGCTCTGGCTGGCCGGTGACCCCGGGGCCCGGCCGGGTCGCTGGTCCTCCAGTAGCTCGCCGTCGAACGCCACCATCTGGTAGGCCCAGAAGGCCAGGGGTCGGGTGGCCGTGATCTTGGGGTCCTTCTGACGAAGCGATCCGGCGGCCGAGTTGCGCGGGTTGGCGAAGATCTTCGCCCCCGCGGCCAGTTGGCGCTCGTTCAGGGCGTCGAACTCGGCCCGGGGCATGTAGATCTCGCCTCGCACGGCCAGCCGGTCCGGGAGCTCCGTGCCTCGGCCGGCCAACCCGGTGACCGAGACCATCTTGGGGACCGACGCCACCGTGGCCACATTCGGCGTCACGTCCTCCCCCACCACCCCGTTGCCACGGGTGGCCGCCTGGGCGAACCGCCCGGCCTCGTAGGCGAGCGACATGGCGACGCCGTCGACCTTCGGCTCGCACGAGAACTCGAGGGTGGCCAGGTCGAGCTCGGGCACCAACCGGACCAGGCGTTCGGCCCAACTCCGCAGCTCGGCCTCGGTCTGGGCGTTGTCCAGGCTCATCATGGGGACCTGGTGCCGAACCTCGGCGAACATCGTTGACGGCGCGACGCCGACGGCGAGCGTCGGCGAGTCCGGCGTGACCAGCTCGGGGTGGTCGGCTTCGATCGCTCGGAGCTCGCGGACCAGCGCGTCGTACTCCGCGTCGGAGATCTCGGGGCTGTCGAGCAGGTGGTAGCGCTCGTTGTGGTGGTTGATGAGCGCTCGGAGCTCGGCCGCCCGGTCAGCCGGCGACTTCGCCGCCATCACGCGGCGATGCCTGCGCCGAGCACGCGGCCGGGATCGGCGGCGTCGTAGAGGGCGACCGTCTGGCCCGGTGCGACCGGCCTGATCGGAGCGTCGAAGCGCACGCACGGACGGCCCCCGTCTCGGCCGAACGTGCACAACATCGGGCGTCCGTGCGCGCTCGTCTGGGCAATGGCCGGCGAGTCGACTCCGAGCGCGGCGGCGGTCCAGGTCAGCGAACCGTCGAGCAGCGACACGGTCCCCGTGGCGACGTCCTCGGCCCGGCCCACAAACACGGTGCGCGAGTCGGCGTCGACCAGTGAGACGTAACGCCGGGTCCCGTCGGCACCGTGCGCGAATCCACGGCGCTGCCCGACCGTGACCAGCTCGAGTGCGTCGACCGTCCCCATTCGGGCCCCGGTGGCGGCGTCGACCACCGCGGCCGGGTGGAACGAGAGCCGTTGTCCCAAGAAGCGCTGCCGGCCCTCGTCGCTCCTGATGAAGCAGACGTCTTGGCTGTCCGGCTTGGCCGCCGTCCGCAGGCCGAGCGCAGCGGCGCGCGCTCGCACCTCGCTCTTGGTCAGGTCGCCAATGGGCAAGACCACGCGGGAGAGTTGATCCTGGCCCAACATCGAGAGCACGTAGGACTGGTCCTTGTCGGAGTCGGCGCCTCGACGGAGCTGGTGCGGGTCCCCCGCCTCCCCGCGCACGACGCGCGCGTGATGACCGGTGGCCAGGACGTCGAATCCGAGTCTGTCGGCCCGCTCGAGAAGCAGGTCGAACTTGATGTGGCGGTTGCACTCGACGCACGGGTTGGGGGTCTGGGCAGCGGCGTGTGCGGCCACGTAAGGATCCACCACCGACGCGTGGAACGCCTCGGTCATGTCGAACACGTAGTGCGGGACCCCGATCTGCTGGGCCACCCGCCGGGCGTCGTCCACGTCGGCGACCGAGCAGCACCCCGAGTCCGACGCGCCGCCCCACAGTTTGAGGGTCGCCCCGACGACCTGATGGCCCTCATCGACGAGCCGCGCCGCGGCCACCGAGGAGTCGACTCCGCCCGACATCGCCACCAACACGCGCACCCGCGAAGTCTGCCATCGGTGCGCGACAGCCCCCGCAGCTGGGGAGGGGACCACCAGACCTACGATCTCTTTGTGAACCGACGACGGCCGTCATGGCACCGGTCTGGCCTGCCACGGTCGGCGGCGGTGACCGGACTCGTGCTGGCGTCGCTGGCCTTGGGCACCCTCGGGGCTGCTTCGGCGGCCGGTGGGACCGAGGCACCGCTCCCCGCCGGGCCTCATCCGTCACGAATCGCCACGATGGTCTGCCATGCCGAGGCCCAGAAGGAAATGGCCGACGCGCTCGGCGTCAAGGCCACCGTGACCGACAAGACCTGGGTGGACCACCGCTACACGTGCGACTACGTCTACCCCCACGGGCGGTTCGTGCTGTCGGTGCAGGAGGAGTCGAGCTGGAGCGAGACCTTTGCCTACTACCGCTCACTCGGCCGGCGGTTGGGTCACGCGCGAACGCTGGCCAACCTCGGCCAAGGGGCGTTCCAGACCACCGACGGGTCGGTGGTCGTGCGCAAGGACTGGAAGGTGCTCCTCGTGAACATCGCCGGACTCCCCGCGCAGTTCGCCGTCCCGCCGACCAGCCGGGCCGATGTGGCCGTCACGGTGGCCGACGTGATCCTCGGCTGTTGGGACGGGGACTAGCTGGGACGGGGCGAACCGGGGACGGGGACTAGACGGGATAGTGCGGGTTGGGGAGGGTGGCCGAGGTCCACATCAGGCCGAGGCACATCTCGTCAGAAGACCCGTCGCCCCACGTGACGAAGTGGGGCGGGACCTTGCGCAAGATGGGGAGCTGCTGGGCCAGGGTCGGGTTGTAGGTGCAGCTGACCTGCACGGTGTCGCCGGCTGACACGGGCACCGGTGTGGCCAGGTTGTAGGCCTTCTGGTAGTGGAAGTTGTAGTCCGGGACGTCGAGGATGGTCTGCTGCCCCGGGGTGCCGGGGTTGAGGACCATCTTGAAGGAGACGCCCAAGAGGTGCATGTGGGCACCCACCCGGACGATGTAGCCCGAGGTGCCGACGGGCCAGTCGCACGAGGTGGTGTCGCCGGCCGGCGGGTCGCCCGGACTGCGTCCGCAGATTGCCTCGAGGCCGTCCACGAAGTCCACCGCGCTCTGGCCGAATCGTTGCCCCAGGTTGGCCAGCGACGCGGCCCGGCTGCACAACGGCCCGGTCACGCCGGTCGGACAGGGGATGTCGGGCGGCGCGGGCATCAGCTTGAGCTCAAGCGGCAGGAGGGGCGTCGATGCCGGCACGGTGTGCAGGAGCAGCGAGTTCTTGACCGGCTTGTCCCCGACGAGCAGGTTGTAGTGGACCTGCATGACCACCAGGCTGCCCGCGGGGAGGTAGACCCCGGTGTCCTCGGGCAGGTGGTCAGCGCCGTGGCCGGGGGCCCAGGCGCTGAGCCACGGGGTGTTGGAGATCTGGCCCAACCCGGTGTTGGGGATGGGCGTCTCACCGAAGCACGACCACCCCTGATTGTTCACGTTGGCCGCCTCGGCCGAGGCGGCCAGGTCCGGCGGCACGAGGAACAAGATGGCGTGGTGGTCCTCGGGGCTCCCCGGGAAGAACTGGCTCGAGATGATGTAGGAGTTCGTCTTCACGTGGGGGTTCATCAACGTGCAGTGGTAGTCGTCGGTGGCCCCGGGTGGCGCGTGCGGCTTGTAGGCGACCGCCTGGTGAAGGGAGATGGTGCTGATCACGGTGCCGGCGCCGACGGCTGACCCCGTCACCACCACCAAGGTGGCGGCCAAGAAGGCCAGCCCGGCCACGAGTCGCGCCGCACGCCGGATTCGCACAGGCCCAAGGGTAGCCAGTCGGGTGGCACCCGGTGCGGGACGCGCCGGAGAGCGGCGCCCACCTGTGACCACGGCCCCACCCGTTGCCCGGAGTGGACCCGACCGAGCCGCGAGCTTGCGCCCTCGGGCGCCGAAGCGCTGCGAGAAGTGGTGGACTGGCCACGATGAGCGAGGGGTCCGGCGTCGACGTGGCGACCCTCGCCGAGCCCACCAATGCCTCCTGGGCCCCGCCCGACCGCCGACGGCTGCTGCAGCTCGCGTTGGCGGCCGTGTGGTTTCTCGATGCGGCGCTGCAGCTCCAGCCGTTCATGTTCAGCCGGTCCTTCGGGTTGCTCATGCTGGGGCCCAATGCCCAGGGCAATCCGGGGGTCATCGCCCATCCGCTCACCGATGTCAGCCGGTCCATCGGCCAGCACTCGGTGGGTGCCGACACGGTGTTTCTTCTGGTCCAGTTCCTCATCGCCTTCGGGATCGCCTATCGCCCGACGGTCCGCTTGGCCCTGGTCGGATCCGTGCTCTGGTCCGCCGTGGTGTGGTGGTTCGGGGAGGGGCTGGGCCGGGTGCTGACCGGGACGGCCAGCCCGGTGACCGGCGCCCCCGGGGCGGTCCTCCTCTACGCCGTCCTGGCCGTGCTCTTGTGGCCGACCGATCCCCGACGCGACGACGGTCCGTTCACCGCCGCGCGTCCCCTGGGGACCCGGGCCGCCCAGGGGGTCTGGGTCGCCGTCTGGACGTCGCTGGCCGGGTTCGCGCTCTTCGAGACCTCGACGCGGCACCCTTCGAGCCTGCTGTCGGGCCTGGCCGCTGGGGAGCCGGGATGGCTGGGCACCATCGACCGCCACGCCGCCGACCTGGTGGCCGGCCGGGGCTGGTTGTTCGCCGCGATCCTCGGGGCGGTCCTGGTGGGCATCGCGCTCGGGGTGTTCCTGCCGGCCGCACCGGCCAGGGGCGTCATCGCGCTGGCGATCGTGGTTGCGGTCGCCATCTGGGTCGTCGGTGAGGACTTCGGCCAGATCTTCACAGGTACCGCCACCGACCCCAACTCCGGGCCGCTCCTGGTGCTGCTGGCGGTGGCCTACTGGCCGATCGGTTGCAAGGCCCCGGGGTCGCCGTCCACGGTGCCGGCGACCTGATCGTGTCGGACCCGACCTGGATCCTCGACTTCTTCGCCGCGGTGATGCTGGCGGTGTCGGCCTACTGCGCCACCCGCCTGGCCGTCTTCCGGCACCTCCACCGCACGCTCCACAGCGACGTGAACGTGGCCCACGTGGTCATGCGCGAGGCCATGGCCGGAATGCTCGCGCCCGCCCTCAACCTGCTGGGCGACTCAGCGCGGAAGGTGCTCTTCACCGGTCTGGCCGCCTGGTTTACCGCCAAGTCGGCCGTGTTCATCGCCCGCCGCGGGCTGAGGGGCCGTTCGAGCGATCACATCCATGGGGTCTCGCACTACCTCACCCACCTGGTGATGTCGTGCGCCATGCTCTACATGTACCTGGCCGGCGTCTCGATCACCACCGCCCATGCGACCGGCATGGCGATGGCGCCGGTGGCCGGGACCGCCGACTTCGTCGCCCTGCCGCTCTGCTTCATCGTCGTCCTGGCTGCGTCGGCGGTCGCGCACGTCGACGCGCTCGGCCGGTTCAGCCCGGTCCGGGTGGCGGCCGCGGCCGGTGGCACCACGACCGGCGGGCTCGCATCGGCCGGAGGCCGCGAAGACCGGCGTTGGCTGGCCCCGCGTCTCGAGATGGGATGTCACATCGCCGTGTGCGTGGCCATGGCGTTCATGCTCGTGCTGATGCTCTGAGGGCCGCCCTCAGGTCAAGAGCCCTCGGGTCAGGAATCCTCGGGTCAGGAGAGGGCGCGATCGAGGGTGAACGATCTCGATCGTCCGTCCACGGTGACCGACACGTGGAAACGCCAGGTGCCCGGACCGAACACGGCGTAGGCGATGTAGTGCTCCGGGGCAAAGCGGACCAGACGCAGCGCCATGGTGGTCCCACCCACCAGGGACGCGACGGCGCGAGGGGTGCCAATGGTCCTGGCGGTCGAACCGGCGGGCTCGGTGAAGATCAGGTGGAACTGGTTCACGCCGGCGTTGGACGACTGGAGGTACACCTCGGCCGCCGACCCCTCCGGCAGGGACACGGTCGAGATGCTGTAGAGGACCGGAAGGAGGGGTTGGCCGCGGCTCGGCGAGAAGACCTGGGCGACCGCCGTGCCACCGGCGAAGAGCGCCACCGGGACGAGCACCGAGGCCAAGAATCCCCGCGCCCCGCGCAGCACCGCCGGGGGCTCGATCCGCTCGATGCCCCCGCGACCGAGGCGCAGCAACCGCAGGCTATTGAGCACCACCATGAGGCTGGAGAAGCCCATGGCCAGGGCGGCGATGAGCGGATCGAGAAGCCCGGCCGCCGCCAGCGGGAGCGCCGCGAGGTTGTAGCCCATCGCCCAGCCGAAGTTCTGGATGATGATCGCAGACGTCGAACCGGCGATCCCGATGGCGGCCGGGACCCCTTCGAGGTCGCTCCCGAGCAGCGCCACATCGCTGTTGGACACGGCCAAGTCAGAACCGCTCCCGACGGCGCAACCCACGTCGGCCGCGACCAATGCCGGCGCGTCGTTGATCCCGTCGCCCACCATCACGACCCGATGGCCCTCGGCCTGCATGGCCCGGAGCGCGTCGAGCTTGTCGGAGGGGCTGAGGCCGCTGCGTGCCGAGTCGATGTTGACCGCGCTGGCCACTGCGTTGACCGCCGGCGCGCCGTCACCGCTCAAGATGGCCGTCTTCAGACCCATGCGGTGCAGGTGCCCGATAGTCGGCGCGGCGTCCGGCCGCAGCGGCGTGGCCACCGCGATCACGCCGAGCATCCGGCCGTCGCAGGTGACGCCGACCACCGTGTCGCCCCGGTCCTGAGCGGCGGTGACGGCGTCGCGCAGCGTGACCGGCGGCGGCGATCCGTCGAGCCGACCCACCGTGATCCGCTGCCCGTCCACGGTCCCCACGACGCCGGCGCCCGGGAGCACCTCGACGTCGGTCGCCCGGCCCATGAGCGGGCTGGCCTCGCGGATCGCCACGGCGATGGGGTGTTCGCTCTCCGCCTCGATGGCCGAGGCCAGGGTCAACACCTTTGTGTCGGCCACGTCGGGGACCGATGCCACCGCGGTCACGGTCGCGAACCGTTCGGTCAGCGTCCCGGTCTTGTCGAAGACCACCGTGTCGGCCCGGGCCAACCGCTCGAGCGCGTCGCCGCTGCGAATGAGGATCCCGAGGGCGGACGCCCGGCCGGTGCCGACCATCATGGCGACGGGAGTGGCCAGGCCCATGGCGCACGGGCACGCCACCAACAGCACGGCGACCCCGCTCAGCACGGCGACCCCGAAGTTCCCGTCCAGCAACCACCAGGCGAGGAAGGTCACCGTGGCCACGATCAGCACGGCGGGAACGAAGACGCCGCTGATCCGGTCGGCCAGCTTCTGCAGCGGCGGCTTGTCGCGTTGGGCCTCTTCGACCAACCGCTGCATCGACGACAGCACCGACTCGGCCGCGACGGTCTCCACCCGGACCACCAGCGCGCCGGCGCCGTTCCTGGTCCCCCCGGTCACCCGACTGTTGGGGCCGTGGTCGACCGGCATCGGTTCGCCGGTGAGCATGGACTCGTCGACCGCCGACCACCCGCGCACCACCACGCCGTCGAGGGGGATGGCCTCATTGGGACGGACCCGGACAAGCGCGCCCACCGGCACGCTCTCGGGCGGAACCAGGCGCCCCTCTTCGTCGTCGGGACCCGACACCACGCGGGCGGTGGGGGGTCGCAGGGCCATCAGCGAGTGCATGGCCCCGGCGGCCTTGCGCCGGGCCCCGGCCTCGATCGAGCGCCCGGTGAGGATGATGGACACGATGAGCGGCGCCATGACGCCATGGAGGCGCGCCGCGAACTCCCCGTTGCCCCCGAGGTGCACGTGCCGGCCACCGAGGGCGATCGCTTCCACCGCGCTGACGGCCAGGGCGGCCAACGTCCCCACGGCGATCAACGTGTCCATGCTGGTGCCACCGTGACGGAGCAGGCGGGCCGCCGTCCGCAGGAACGGCCAGCCCCCGGCCAGCTCGACGAAGACCCCCAACGCCAGGACGATCCATCCGGCCGGGGCGTCCTGGGGGGCGAGCAGCGCCACCCCGAGGGCGACGATGGCCGCCGGCCACGAGATCGCCGCCCGCAGGGCGAAACGATCGGGATCGCCGTTGGTGGTGGGCGTCGTGTCGTGGCTCGTCTCCGACGCCGAATACCCGACGGCGCTGACGGCGGTGCACAGGTCCGCCGGCCCGGTGAGGGCGGCGTCATAGGTGACGAAGGCCCGGTTGGTGGCCAGGTTGACAGAGGCGCTGAGCACGGCCGGCTGGTCGGCCAGGGCCCGCTCGATCCGGGTGGCGCACGCGCTGCAGTGCATCCCTTCGAGGGCGAGCTCCGACGTTGCGACCCGGTGCGCGTCCCCCTCGGGCTCTGCTGCCCGGTCTGCGGGGACGGTCAGCACTGCGAGGCCGGGCCGGTTGGCGAGAGCGGCGTGGCGGCGTAGCCGGCTTCCGTCACCGCAGCGCACAGGTCGTCCACCGTGATCGCGCCAGGGTCGTAGACCACCGAAGCCCGACCGGCGTCGAGGTCGACCGCCGCCTGATGGACCCCCGGGTCGCGTGCCAGCGTCTCTTCGATGAGGGCGGCACAAGACGAGCAGTGCATGCCGGTCACGGCCAACTCGACGACCGCGCCCGCGCCGGTCGGATCGGAGCTCGACCGAGGCGGCGCGCCGGAACTTTCCACCTCACCAGCGTAATTCGGTCGTGTCGCCGGCCGACCCACTACCGCTCCCCCTGACCGACCCCTGGACCTCGGCGGAGTTCAGCGACGGAACTAATGGTGGAGCTCAGGGACGGAGCCTGGCCACGGCGCTCACCACGACGTCCACCGCCTGGTCGACGTCGGCCTCGGTGGTCGTGTAGCCGAGGCTGAACCGGATCGCGGAGCCGGCGGCGGCCGGCGACACCCCCATGGCCAAGAGCACGTGGCTGGGCTCGATCGCCCCGCTGGCACACGCCGAGCCGGCCGACGCACAGACCCCGTCGCGGTCGAGCAACACCAGCAGCTCCTCCTGTTCGACGCCAGGGAAGCGAAGGTGGCAGTGTCCGGGCAGAACGTCCGATCGGGGTGCGCTCTCGATCGTGTTGGGGATGGCGCAGCACAGTGCGTCGGCGAGCCGGTCCCGCAGCGCAGCCACCCGGGTCACCTCGCGACCACGGCTCTCGTCGACCAGGCGCAGCGCGGTCGCCATCCCGACGATGCCGGCCACGTCGTGGGTGCCGCTCCGCCGCTCGCGCTCCTGGCCGCCCCCGCGCAACATCGCGACGATCTGGTTGGGTGCGCGGACGACCAGTGCCCCGACACCCTTGGGCCCCCCGACCTTGTGCGCGCTCACCGATACGAGGTCACAGTGGCCGGTCACCGTGGCGAGGTCGACATAGGGTGCCGCCTGCACGGCGTCGGTGTGCAACGCCGCGACGGGAGCATGCCGACGGACCAGGTCGGCCACCGCTTCGAGCGGTTGGATCGTTCCGACCTCGTTGTTGGCGGTCATCACCGACACGAGCGCGGTATGCGGTCCGAGCACACGAGCGAGGAGCTCGAGGTCGATCACACCGTCACCCGACACGCCGACCTCGTGGAACGTCACCGCCCCGATGCCCAACACCGCCGCCGCGCCGCGCGCGGCGGCGCGCATCGGCTCGAGGACCGCGGAGTGCTCGATGGCCGAGCAGACGGCCCCCGCGGTCTCACCGGACCGGGCCCGGTCGGCCAACGTCCCGTACACGGCCAGGTTGTCGGCCTCGGTGCCACCGGAGGTGAACACCACCTCGGCCGGGTCGGCACCGAGCACGTCGGCGACCTGCTCGCGCGCCTCTTCGACGGCCAGCCGTGCATCGCGCGCGATGCGGTGCGAGCCCGACGCGTTGCCGAAGCGGTCGGCGGCGAACGGGGCCATCGCCTCTCGCACCTCGGGGCGCACCGGGGAGGTCGCCGCGTGGTCGAGATAGACGACCGACGCCGCTCCGGTCCCGGTCAAGGTCGGGTGGTCACGCCACCCAGACAGCCTTGGCGTTGCAGAACTCTCGGATGCCGAGTTGCGCCAGCTCGCGGCCGTACCCGGAGTGCTTGATGCCACCGAAGGGAAGCTCGGGGGTGGAGACCACCATGGAGTTGACGAAGACCATCCCGGCCTCGATCTCGTCGATGCATCGCCGCTGCTCCTCGGGATCGTCCGCCCAAACGCTCGAACCGAGGCCGAAAGTGGTCCGGTTGGCCACCGCGATCGCCTGTTCGAGGTCGGCCACCGGTTCGACGATCGCGACCGGACCGAACACCTCTTCTTCGTACGCCCGCATCTCGGGGGTGACGCCGGTGAGAACGGTCGGTTGGTAGAACCACCCGTCGCCGGGGACGATGTCGCCGCCGCACGCGACCACGGCTCCCTTCGCCCGGGCGTCGTCGACCTGGGAGGCCACCTCGGCGCGCTGGTCCGAAGAGACCAAGGGGCCGACGTCGGTGGCCGGGTCCAGCGGATCACCCACCCGTAGCGCCGCCATGGCGTCGACGAACCGGGGAATGAACCGGTCGGCGACCGCTTCGACAACCACGAACCGTTTGGCGGCGATGCAGGACTGGCCGTTGTTCAGCACCCGCGCGGTTGCCGCGACCTTGACCGCCTGGTCGACGTCGGCCGAAGACAGGACGAGGAACGGATCGGACCCACCCAGCTCGAGCACGCACTTCTTCAACGCCCGGCCGGCGGCCTCGGCCACGCTGCGGCCGGCGGCCTCGCTGCCGGTCAGGGTCACCGCAACGATCCGGTCGTCTGCGACGAGTCCCGCGACCTCGCCGGAGGGGATGAGCAAGGTGCTGAACACGCCCTGGGGGAACCCGGCCCGGCGGAACACGTCTTCGATCAAGATGGCCGACTGGGGAACGTTGGAGGCGTGCTTGAGCAAGCCGACGTTGCCGGCCATGAGCGCCGGGGCGGCGAACCGAACCACTTGCCACAGCGGGAAATTCCACGGCATCACCGCGAGCACCGGGCCGAGCGGCTGGGAGCGGATGAACGATCGCCCGGCGGCCGATTCGACCACCTCGTCGGCGAGGAACCCCTCGGCGCGATCCGCGTACCACCGCATGCACAGCGCGCACTTTGCCACCTCGGCCTTGGCGGCCGCGAAGGTCTTGCCCATCTCGATCGTCAACAGTCGGGCGATGTCGGGATGTTCGGCCTCATAGATGTCGGCCGCCGCGCGCATCCACGCGGCGCGCTGAGCGAAGGTGGTCCGGCGGTAGGTCTCGAAGGTGCGGGCCGCCTGCTCGACCTTGGCCTCCACCTCGGCCGGGGTGTGCTGCTCGAAGGTGGCCTCGACCTTGCCGGTCGTCGGGTTCACCGTCGTGATGGCCATGGAGATGTCGCTACCGTGGCGCGACCGGCGCCACGGTCAATCCTTCGGCTTGCGACGCGGCTTGAGCGCGAACCACCAGATGCTGGCCATGGTGGCGAGGACTCCGACCACCGCCGCCACCGGCTTGATGACCTTGTGCTGCGCCCGCTCTGCCATCGACGCGAACCTTACCGCCTTTGGTCGGGGCTCCCTCGGTCCGGTGCTAACCGTCAAAAGCACCTCGGACCGAGACAGGATCGATCGAAACCGGCCGCCGAACTGGGAGAACAAGGGTTCACATGGACGAAACGGTGCGGCCACGGTACCGACTTACGCCCTGGCTATACCCAGGGGTGTGGAGTGGGACCTGCCCTATCTCCCGTCGGGCGGCTACGACGAACTGGTCGATGCCGACGGCAGGCCACGCCCGATCGCGGGACCCTTGTGGAGCCACCTGGCGCGGCTCGGCATCGACGCGCTCGACGAGCGCCAGCGCGAGGCCGATGACGAGGTGCGCCAGGTCGGGCTGACCTTCCGCACCTACGAGGACGACGCCTCGATCGACCGCCCGTGGCCCTTCGACGTGATCCCCCGGATCCTCGACGCGGCGGAATGGGCCCGGATCGAGGCCGGGCTGATCCAACGGCTGATCGCGCTCAACCACTTCATCGACGACGCGTACCACGACCAGCACATCGTGCGAGCCGGCGTGGTGCCCGACGAACTCGTGACCGGCTCGCCCAACTTCCGCCCCGAGTGCGTCGGCGTCGACGTCGCCGGCGGTGTGTGGGCACACATCTGCGGCAGCGACCTGGTGCGCGCCGAGGACGGGACCCTGTTCTCCTTGGAGGACAACCTGCGCGTCCCCTCGGGCGTGTCATACGTGCTCGAGAACCGGCTGGTGGCCAAGCACGTGTTCCCCGAGCTCTTCCGCTCCTACAGCGTGCAGCCGGTCGACCAGTACATCGGACGGTTGGCTGAGCTATTGGCGTCGGTCGCGCCCAACAGCACCGACCCCCGGATCGTGGTGCTCACCCCGGGCGTACACAATTCGGCGTACTTCGAGCACGCGTTCTTGGCCCAGCAGCTCGGGGTCGACCTGGTGGAAGGGAGCGACCTCGTCGTCCCCGACGACAACACGGTCTACATCAAGACCATCGACGGCCTGGAACGGGTCGACGTGATCTATCGCCGGGTCGACGACGTGTTCTTGGACCCCGAGGCGTTCCGCCGCGACTCGGTCATCGGCGTGCCCGGACTCATGCGGGCGTGGTCGTCGGGCAACGTCGCCATCGTCAACGCTCCGGGCACCGGCATCGCCGACGACAAGGGTGTGTACCCCCTCGTCCCCGCGATGATCCGTTTCTACCTGGCCGAGGAACCGATCCTGCCGAACGTCCCCACGTGGCGTTGCGCCGACGAGGCGGCCCGCAAGCACGTGTTGGCCAACCTAGGGTCGCTCGTGACCAAGCCGGCCAACGAGTCGGGCGGGTACGGCATCGTCATCGGGCCGACGGCGGGCCCCGAGGCCCTCGTCCACGTCGCCCGCCGGATCGAGCAACACCCGGCCGGATGGGTCGCCCAACCCATGCTCAGGCTCTCGACCATGCCCACATTGGTCGACGGGGAGATCGCGCCCCGCCACGTCGACCTGCGGCCGTTCACCCTTCTCGGTCCGGAGGGCTCCTATGTGACCCCGGGCGGACTGACCAGGGTGGCCAGGCCGGTCGGCTCGCTGATCGTCAACTCCTCACAGGGTGGTGGGAGCAAGGACACCTGGGTGGTGGACGGCGCGATCGCCGAACCCCACATGCCCCAGCCGGCCTCCGAGGGCGTGGCCGACGACCAGCCGGACTCCCCGCCCGAGTTCCACCAGTCGGCCGCCCCGGCAGCGGCCCGCATGGAAATGGCCCAGTAAGGCGATGGCGAACAATCGACGATGGAGGAAGGCCCGACCGTGGTGACCCAGACCTTGCTCCGACGAACGGCCCAATCGCTGTATTGGGCCGGGCGGAACCTGGAACGAGCCGAGGACATGTCGCGCATCGTGCTGGTCCACGGCAACACCCATGTTGACCTGCCGGTCGGAGAAGACGTCGGTTGGTCCCCGCTCTTGGCCGTGGCCGGGGTGGAACAGGACTTCGCCGAGTGCCACCCGGCCATCGCCCGGGCTCGCCAGGACGCGCCCGATCCGACCGAGGCACCCGAGGCAGAGGTCGTCGAGTTCCTGCTGTGTGCGCCGACCAACCCCGCGAGCGTCCTCGCCACCGTCTCGAACGTCCGAGAGGCCCTGCGTTCGGCCCGCCCGTCGGTCCCGCGCGAGGCGTGGGAACTGACCAACGGGTTGTGGCTGAATCTGCGCGAACACCGCCGCGCGGTGTGGTGGCGTGACGGGCGGGTGCGATGGCTCCGGCGGACCATCGGCGACTGCGAGCGGATCAACGGGGCGTTGTGGGGAACCATGCGCCGCGACCAGGCGATGGCGATCACCCGGATCGGCCAGCACCTCGAGCGCGCCGACCTCACGTGCCGGTTCCTGTCGGTCCGGGCCGAGAGCGCGTTGGCGGACGTCTCGGGCGACGCCGACCCCTACGACCACGTCCGGGCCATGTCGGTGCTGAAGTCCCTCGCCGCGCACCAGCAGTACCGGCGGGCCATGCCGGCGCGCCCCGGCAGCGGTTCGGTGGTGCAGTTCTTGCTCCAAGACGAGGCGCTCCCCCGCACCGTCGCCTCCTGCCTGGCCCAGGTTCGCCAGTACCTGAAGGAATTGCCGCACAACCAAGAGGCCCTGGAGGCGTGCACCGACGCGTCGGTGGCGGTGACGGGCACCGTGGTCACCGGCTTCTCCCCGGCTGAGCTGCAGGACTACCTGGCCTCGGTGACCGGCCTCCTCGCAGGCATTCACCAACGGATCGAGTCGGCGCTGTTCGCCGACGTGCCGACGGAGGCCGTCACCGACACCATCGAGCCCCGGCGCCCGGCGCGCACCACGGTGCGAAGCCGGCCCGGACCCCCGCCGGTCACCGGGCGGTTCCGGGTCGTGCACCGGAGCACCTACCAGTACGACGACGTGGCCGAGGAGTCTCACAACGAGGTCCACCTGCGCCCGCGCAACACCGTGCACCAGCGGGTCTTGAGCAACTCGCTCGATATCACGCCGCTGCCCGAGACCCGCTCGGACCTGGTCGACCAGCTGGGCAACCACGTGACGACCTTCGTCGTCCGAGGCCAGTTCCAGGAGCTGTCGGTCACCTCCACCAGCGAGGTCGAGCGGTTCGCGGCGGACGAACCCCCGACCGGGCCGCCGTGGGAGTCGGTGTGCTTGACCCTCGATCGCGACCGCCGCCTCGGCACCCGCAGCGCCCTCGTCTTTCGGTCGCCCTCTCGCCTGGTCCCGACCGCGCCAGTGCTGGCCGCCTACGCCACCGAGTCCTTCGGCCGCCACCGCCCGGTGGTCGAGGCGGTGCGGGAACTGTGCAGCCGGATCGGCAGCGACTTCACGTACGAGCCCGGGTTCACCTCGGTCACGACCCCGCTGCTCGAGGTGTTCGAGGCTCGTCGGGGGGTGTGCCAGGACTTCGCCCATCTCGCCGTCGGCTGCCTACGGTCGGTCGGCCTGGCCGCCCGTTACGTGAGCGGCTACATCGAAACCGTCCGGCCGACCGAGGACCAGCTCACCGGGGCCGACGCGTCGCACGCCTGGGCGTCCACCTACCTGCCCGGGTGGGGCTGGTTGGACCTCGACCCGACCAACGACATCATCGTGTGCCATGAGCACGTGACCACGGCGTGGGGCCGCGACTACCAGGACGTGTCCCCGCTGCGCGGTTCGGTGGCCGGCGGCGGGCGGTCCCACACCCTCGACGTGGCGGTGGAGGTGAGCCGGATCGGTTGAGCGACGATCGACGGGGTTCTAGGCCCGGTCGATCCAGGCCACTGCGGTCTCGCCGGCCAACTCGATCGGCGACCCCGGGCCCGGTCCGGTGCCGGTGCGCACGTCAGTGGCGAGCACCTCGCGGGCCAGCTGGTCGAAGAACGGTGCCATCCGGTCGGCGCCGCTCAGGGTGAGGCGGATGCGGTCGGTCACCTCGAGACCGGCCTCCTTTCGGAGGTCCTGGACCTGGCGGATCACGTCACGCAGCAGACCGCGCGCCAAGAGGTTGTCGTCCAGGGTCAGGTCGAGCGCGACGACCTCGCCGGCCTCGCGCGAGACCGCGTAGCCCTCCTGGCCCCGCACGCGCAGCTCGACCTCGCCCGGGG
>Ga0181521_10003615_pt1 | contig 18085 bp, 20 predicted proteins | sample PEATcosm2014_Bin_32_FD_119764 | JGI IMG/M metagenome (GOLD analysis project Ga0181521, IMG submission 119764) | Peatland microbial communities from MTU Mesocosm Facility, Houghton, MI, USA - PEATcosm2014_Bin02_60_metaG | ecosystem: Environmental > Terrestrial > Soil > Wetlands > Peat | place... | reverse complement strand
ATTCTTCCTCGGTGGTCTTTGCAGACAGATTCCCAATGTAAATGTTCATGTTGTCTTTTTCTCCTCTGGAAAGGATGATGCCAGGCCGAATCGAGAAACCCTATCCCCTAAAGCACCAACTCAAGCCCATGCAAATAAATTAGTCATTCTCCTCAAATTTGGAACGGGACGGCATCTACCCGCATCCACCCTGACCAACGGTGGGAATCAGCTTCCGATGAGGACCACCCTGCCGAAACAGTCCATCAATTCAGTCAACTTTCCCACAGGCATTACCAATCAGTCAATAGATAAGCATGCAAGCCTGCCTTTGCCGGAAAAATTTTCCAGGGCGCTCGGGAATCGAGCGGTTCAAAGATGGCTACTCGCTTGAATCTGGGACAATTGCTTCGCTGGCATCTTCGTTGCATGACAAAGGACCGGAAGGAGAGATTCTATGAAGCTGGAATCCTATTTTACGACACTCGGGTCCCTGGAAGAGCAAAAGCGACTAGATATTATATCAAACAACATCGCGAATTCCAACAGTCCCGGATTTAAAAAGGACAGCGTTCATTTCAGCGACGTCCTGGGCGAGGTTTCCTACACCAGCATGTCACAGGGGCCAATCCACGAAACCGGCAATAATTTCGATCTAGCTCTTTCCGGAGACGGCTTTCTGAGTGTCCAAACAGGCCAGGGGATTCTCTATACGAGGGCCGGAAACCTGACGCTGAACAGCGCAAAGCAACTGGTTACCCAGGACGGCTGGCCGGTCCTCGGGCGAAATGCAGCGATCACCATAACGAACCCGGCCACTTTTCGTATCGATGAAGATGGCCAAATTTTTGACGGAAACGACCGGGTAGGCAGCCTGGATATTGTACAATTCCCGCCGGGCACTAGTATGCAGAAGGCGGAGAACGGCTATTTCGAACCTCAAACAGCAGGGGTCCAACCGGAAAAAGCTACAAACTGCACCGTGCGCCAGGGGGCGCTCGAAGGTCCAAATTTCAATCTAGTCGAGGAAATGGCGAGAATGGTTCAAACAATGAGGGACTACGAATCTTATCAGAAGACAATGCAAAACAGTGGAAGCCTGGACTCTCAGCTTATTGCAAAGACGTCCGGGTAGCTCCCTTGGGTTCATTCAGGTTGAACGTGGGCCGATAAGGGCCCGGAGGAGAGGAATATGAGAAGCCTTTGGACGGCGGCCACAGGAATGGCTGCCCAGCAGACCAACATGGACGTGATAGCCAACAACCTGGCGAACGCGAACACGACAGGCTTTAAGTCCAGCCGCGGAAATTTCGAGGACCTGATGTACCAGACAACCGTTCCGGCGGGCGCGCAGAACGGCGCAGGCACATCAATCCCAACAGGCGTCCAGATCGGTATGGGAACCAAGACGTCTTCGGTCGAAAAGCTTTTCGCGCAGGGGAATTTTAACCAAACCGACAACCCAATGGACCTGGCGATACAGGGTAACGGATTCTTCCAGGTGCTTCGCGGCACTCAGCAGGTTTATACCCGCGCAGGCAGCTTCAAGACCGACCAGAACGGAAACATAGTCGACGCTTCGGGATATCCGCTGCAGCCTCAAATCACCATACCGAAAACGGCCGTTGCGACGAATGTCGATCCTTCCGGCGTCTTCACGGCCACAGACGCCACCGGAAAGGTGGTGCAGACGGTAAACATACCGCTCTACAACTTTCCAAACCCGTCCGGGCTCCAGTCCCTTGGGGCAAACTATTTCATCCCGACCACTGCTTCAGGTGACGTGATGAACGCCCTGCCCGGCGGGCCGGAAGGTATGGGAACGATTCTCCAGGGCTTTCTGGAAGCCTCCAACACGAACGTGGTTAATGAAATGGTGAATATGATCCTGAGCCAGCGCGCTTATGAAGCAAATTCCAAGGTCATCAAATCGACTGACGAAATGCTGCAAATGGCAAATAACGTCGTAAAGTGATGCTAAGGGAGGGAATTGCATGCGTTCGGTTATGATAGCTCCGCTCGCCGCGCTCGTTTTCCTGGTCCAGGTTTTGCCTGGAGTGATGCCCGTTGCCGGTATCGATTCGGCCTGGAGCGCTCCGGAGCCGATTAGGGAGATCAGGGTGCTGAGTAACATAACGGTGAATCACAAGGACGTATCGCTAGTCGAAATCTGCGACCCGGAAACGCTTCCCAGCGAGTGGAAATCGATCATGGACGGACTCAACATCGGGGATGCCCCGCCGGCCGGGTCGGAAAAGTTCATCGACCCCGGCCAGCTTCGGACATATTTCGTCAGGCTGCTTGATTCCTACAGGATCAATTCTTCGGACGTAAAGTTAGATATTCCCGATAGAATCGTTGTCAGGCGGGAGACGACGCAGATCACACAGGAGTTGATCGAAGATATTTTCAAAAAGTTCGTTTTTGAAAACTCGCCCTGGAAGCGGGAGGACATAAACATTCAAAGAGTTCGTTTCTCGGGTATTCCCCTCATTCCGACCGGCAAAATGACCTATGAGATTACGGCGTCTTCAGCGAAGGAGCGTTTCATAGGCACCGTAACGGCGACCGTCGATTTCTATGTGAACGGAGAGAAGGTGCGCACTCTGGGCGTAGCCGGTAAGGTCGAGGTTTCCGGTAACGTATATCTGGCCTCGCGTCCGATGAAACAAAACGAAATGATATCCGAGGCCGACCTTGAAGTGCACAAGATGAACCTTACCGACGCTGCCGACCGTTTCGCCACCCGTCTCGACCAGGTTGAAAACCGGCGCGTGCTGCGCAACCTAGGGGTACATCAGCCATTGGAACTCAAAGACCTGGACAAGCCGTTGGTTCTCAAGCGAGGCGATCCGGTGAGGATAGTCTATGAGGAACCTGGACTCTCGGTGACTGCAAAAGGACAGGCAAACGCCGATGGAGGGGTCGGGGACACTCTGGCGGTAACGAATGTCGAATCGAAAAAGACGATTCATTGCAAAGTTGTGGACGCTCAGACCGTAAGGGCCAGCCGTTAGCGGCGAAGCCCCCCGGCCCTGGATGAGGTGACGGAGCAAGATGCGAAACGATAGAAATCCCGGAGCCAATGGAAACTTCGCGGCAACCCGGTTCATTTCAGCCGCCCTGCTGGCGCTGATCCTTTCGGGGTGCGCCTCGATGCAATCGAACAAAGACCCGGCCGCTTCATTTAATGCTCCGAAGCCGGTGTTGAGTCCAAAATCACTCCCCTTACCGGAAGCTGGGCCGCAGCCCGCATCCCTTGCGCCGACCGGTTCTCTTTGGGCCCCCGCCGCCGGCTCGCTTTTCGCCGACCTCAAGGCTTCAAAGGTGGGGGACATAGTCACGATAACAGTCAGTGAGACATCGGCAGGCTCCAAGGCGTCGGCGACGTCGAATTCGAAGGTCCAGAACTTCTCGGGCAGCCTCACCTTTGGAGGGGTTGGCGCCGGCTCGCAAGTCAGCAGCCCCAGGGGAGGGCTCTCTATTGGCCCCTATAACGGGTCATTCAATAAGACTTTTGCGGGAACCGGCGCGACCAGCCAGACCGATTCCATGACGGCATACATGACTGCAACCGTGATCGATGTTTTGCCCAGTGGGAACTTTCTCATTCGAGGCTCGCGCTGGACGAAGGTAAATGACGAACTCCAGCAGATCGTTCTTGAAGGGGTGATCCGCCCGGCCGATATCAACACCAACAATACGGTTCTTTCACAGAACGTGGCGGAAGCCAAGATTTACCTGCTCGGAAAAGGTCCGGTCACCCAGTATCAGAGACCTGGATGGCTGGGCCGGTTTTGGGACTTCATTTCACCTTTCTAGACTCGGTGGGGACGCATGAAAAAGAAGGGCCGTTTTTCCATAGCTTGTACCTGCATGATTTTGGCCTTCCTGCTTTCGGCCGGGACTGCCGGCGCGGCCAGAATAAAGGACATGGCCTATTTTCTGGGCGCCCGTTCGAATGCGGTTACAGGGTATGGGCTTGTCGTCGGCCTTAAAAACACCGGCGACACCACCACCAACACCCTGTTCACCATGACCACCCTGGCGAACCTGCTCATGAACATGGGCATCTACGTCGATCCGACACAGGCGAAGGTCAAAAACGTGGCGGCGGCCATGGTTACGGCCAAGCTGCCTCCTTTTGCCCGGACCGGCTCGAGGATGGATATCGAAGTCTCCTCGATAGGTGACGCCACAAGCATCGAGGGAGGAACGCTTCTCATGACCCCTCTCAAGGGGCCGGACGGCAAAGTTTACGCGGTCGCCCAGGGACCGCTCTCGACCGGGGGCTTTTCGGCATCGGGGGCAAGCGGAAGCAGCGTTCAGAAAAACTTTCCGACGGTTGGATTCATAAGCGGCGGCGCGCTGGTCGAAAAAGAGATCCCAATTCAGTATTCTGAACTACCTGCGATTGACATCGTTTTGAAGACCCCCGACTTTACAACCGCCCATAAGACAGCGGAAGCAATATGCAGCGCCATCCCAGGGATCAACGCCCACGCGGTGGACGCCGGGACCGTCAGACTCGAAGTGCCGCCTGACCAACGCAGTGAAATAGTGGGGCTGATCACTCAGGTGGAAAATCTGGAAGTGCAGTCCGAGGTGATTGCAAAGGTCGTGGTTAACGAGAGGACCGGGACTATAGTCATCGGTGAACATGTTAGGATAGCGCCGGTTGCCGTGGCCCATGGAAGCCTCACGGTTCAGATAACGGAAAAACCCACCGTCTCGCAGCCGCTTCCTTTCAGCAAGGGCACTACTAAGGTCGTGCCTCAGACCAGCATCCAGGTCCAGGAAGCCAAAGGCCACCTTTTAGTTGTCGGCGGGGGGGTGACGATAGGGCAGCTAATAGAGGGGCTCAACTCCATAGGAGCAACGCCCCGCGATCTGATTAACATCCTTCAGTCCATAAAAGCGGCCGGAGCGATGGATGCGGAACTGGAGCTGATTTAGATGGATACCAATGTTAAACCGGTTCTTCAGGTGGATTCTTCCCGCGAACTGGAGAGCCAGAAAAGACGGCTTCGGGAAAATTGCCGGGCATTCGAATCGGTGATGATTTCCTACATGATGAAAACCATGCGCGACGGCCTTATTCGCGGGGAAGAACCCGGAAGCACAAAAGAATTGTACGAAGATATGCTGGCAGATCAGGTATCCAAACAAATTGGAAGCTCTTCAGCGCTGGGGCTTGGGGACATGCTCTACTCCAAGCTTGAGCCTCTTATTAAAGCGAAGACCTCACAAGAGGCGAAGATACCCCCGGGTGAAGCGCAAACCGACATTTCTACAACGCTCCCGAACAAACCGGGGGCCGGCTGAAGGGTGCCGTCGCTGCAGGTTGCAGGCGATCTGTCTCTGAACGATAATAAGAATTCCGGCGATTTATAAATGCAGGGTTTTTTCCTCGGACCTGAACTTTATCGAAACTGGGAGCAATGACATGGAATCAAGTCAAGCAACGGCCGAAAGCTTTGCGCACAACGATGTATTGGCGGATCTCAACTCTCCTTTTCAATCCGAATGCCTCCCGACCGCTCTCGAGCTGCTCGAGGTTCTCCGGAATGAAGCGGAAATCCTCAGACGGTTTGCGGGGGCAGAACTCCTGCGGCTTGTCCCGAAAAAAGAGTATCTGGTCAGCGAGCTGGAATGGAAACTCCAATCCGCCAAAGAGGAAGGGGAGGGCTCTCTTCCGGCTTCGGATTCTTTTAAAGCCCTGCTCGGCGAGATCGGTAAATTGAACACATCCAACGGAGTTTTTATCGAAAGATCTCTTTCCTACTGGCAGGACTTTCTTTCGATCTTCTCGCCCCCGAGCTACGGCCCGGCCGGCAAGAAGGCAAGGCGACAGGCGCGCCCTCCGAAGGGGCTTACGTTCGCACGGGAGATTTAAAAGATGGCCGGACTTAGTGTTTCGCTCTATACTGCGCTGCAGACCCTGCAGAATACGCAGACAGAGATACAGACCGCCTCGAACAACATTTCCAATGCCGCTACGACGGGGTACGCGGAAGAGACCGCAGTGCAGACGGAAAATCCGGCGGTTCTGACGACCTCCGGATGGCTGGGTACAGGAGCAACCATCAGCCGGATTACATCGGCGCGCAACCAGTTTCTTGAACAGCAGCTCATGAGCGCCATGAGTGATGATTCGCAGTACAGTAGCCTTTCTACTCAACTCACAGCCATCCAGTCTGCCTGCGCAGATTCCGGGGACGATGGAATTTCCCAGGCCCTGGGGAATTTTTTTTCTGCGTGGAGCACACTGCCCCAAGACCCGACAGGGCTCACCGGGCAGACGGCGGTCTACTCGGCGGCGCAGAACCTGGCCAGCGCCGTGCAATCCACATACAATCAACTTAACCAAATTGCCACCCAAATGCCCGGCCAGATCGAAAATACGGTCAATCAGGCCAATGCTCTGATCGCCCAGATAGCCCAGCTCAATACCTCAATTGCGCAAAGTCAAACTCCCACCGGCCAGGCAAACCAGCTCAGCGACCAAAGATACCAGGCGATGGACAGCCTTGCCCAACTTATTCCTGTGAGCTTCTCCCAGGACCCGGCGACTGGTATGGTCACCGTCACTACCACTGACGCAAGCGGTTCGCTGAGGGTAGTTTCCGGCGGAACGGCCACTCCCCTCCCGACATCTCTGGCATCTCCGATCACAAGCACCATCACGGGCGGGCAGCTCGGGGGACTCCTGACTGCTCAGACAGACCTCAATGGCTATATCGGCCAGTTGAATACCTTCACCTCCACGCTCATGTCGCAGGTCAACAATATTTCTGAAGGATCTGAGGGAAATCCTCCCAATCCGGCCCTGGCCGTTTTCAGCGCTGTCAGCGGTTCTGAAGCTTCCTCCATCACGGCCTCCACTACCTTCATGGGCGGTCTGACTGCGGCCGAGCTTAGCTCCAGCGCACAGGCGATAGCGGACCTTCAAAACAGCCAGGTAACCTTCACCGATGGGACTAATGTTACAAATGCTACACCTGAGCAATACTTGAGCAACATCCAGCAGAATGTGGGAGACGACGTCCAGCAGGCCAACAATAACCAGAGCTTCTATGACGCGCTCAAAACCCAGTTGCAGACGCAGCAGCAGTCCGTTTCCGGCGTCTCGACGGATCAGGAAATGGTTAACGTTATACAGGACCAGCAGGTTTACGAGGAAGCGGCCAAGGTCGTCGAAACTGTCTCCAGCCTGATGAGCGATGTAATCTCTATGGTTACTTAAGCGGGGAAAACTATGCGAATTACACTCGGCATGCAAACAAATCAGACGTTGCTCACCCTCAATGATCAGCAGGAACAGATCAATCAGCTCTCGCAGCAGATCTCTTCGGGTGTAAAGCTCTCTTCCCCATCCGATGATCCCTTCGGCTGGGCGCAGGTAATGAACGTAAATCAGGGTCTGCAGGAATATAACTCTATTCTTAGCGGCATCAATTTCGGTACCGGCTGGGCGCAGGCTACCGGGTCAGCCCTGAGCCAGCTTTCAAACCTGGTCAGCCAGGCGCAGCAGATCGCAATTTCAGCCGGCAGCGCGACTGGAACGGCTCAGAGCGCGACTCTGGCCAGCGAGGTGAACGGGATTCTGCAACAGGCGGTAAACCTGGCCAACTCCCAATACGGCGACCAGTACATCTTCGGCGGCACAAGCACGACTTCAGCGCCTTACTCTATGGACGACTTGACCGGAAGTGGAGATTCAAATCCCATACAGGTCAAGACCGGCACAAGCGATGCCACCGCCGGCGGTTCAACAGTTGTAAACCTTACCGGTAACGATGTCTTCTCATTTACCAGCGGAGGAAACACCCTCAACGTGCTGCAGGTAATCGCGGGCCTTGGGCAGGCGTTGCAGACGGGAGACTCGGCTACGGTAAGCAGCGATATCACTACATTAAACGATGCATACAACCATATAAACAATGAGGCGGCCATTAACGGGGCCACCCTGTCCGATCTCAGCACTCAGAAATCGGCGATCAACGTTATGCAGACAAACGCACAGAGCACCCTCTCCAACCTCGATGATACGAACATCGCCGAAGCGACCACCAAACTGTCACAGGCACAAACGGCTTTCCAGGCTGCCCTCCAGGTTACCGGGATGCTCGACAACCTCAACCTGGCTTCGTACCTTTCAAGCACTTCCATAGGCTAGAATCTCGGGCCTGGAAGACGGCCCGCGTGCGCCTGCTTTCGGCGCAAGCAAAAGAAACGGGCAAAGTGAGGAATTTTGGAAGATCGGCAAAGCCCGCAAAGTGAGTGCCGGAGGAGAGAATCGAACTCTCACAGGATTGCTCCTACTGGATTTTGAGTCCAGCGCGTCTACCAGTTCCACCACTCCGGCTTCGGTCGGATTCTAATCAGGGGCTTTGGCGGGTGTCAAGGGAAATGCGAGAGTTCCGGGCCATAACCGGACACCGGATACTGGATAAAAACCGCTGCACCAGGCATCCAGCACCAGGCATCCTCTAACCAGAATGGCCTTGACAGCTTCTTTCAAATTGGATACACAAATATAACTGCCGCAGGACTGAAATTACATTTTGGCCGGGCAGCTATCCGGGGCTGTAGCTCAGTTGGGAGAGCGCTTGAATGGCATTCAAGAGGTCCGGGGTTCGACTCCCCGTAGCTCCAATGGGGAAGAGAAAGGAGTCAGCAGGGTTCTGTCAGCTCCTTTTTCTTTTTGCGCTACCCCATTGACGCCCATTCCGAATCTGCGATTCGACAGCCACAGATTCGCCTGACCAAAGCTTGGAGATTCGCGCCTTGTTACGGCCTGCACCATTCTTCTCCCGGCAGCAAAAAACGTCGAACGCATGGGAGATAATGTTGCCAAGTAAGCGTCTCTGCTGGTGAACGGTTACCCGATGGAAGAATTTGCCGAGCCGCCTGGCACTTTTTGCAAGCGTTAGTAAAAAATTCCGCCATTAAGCAGAAGCTTTAACTTCCTCTTTATCCGTAACTCAATCAAGCCTCGAATTCCAACAGGTTCACGATACGGACCCAACCATCCATAGAGCCGCGCCGGACGCCGGTTTGGCACTAAACATAACGATGCTCACAAATCTTTACATGATCCATAACGCATCTCCACATGGTTTTGTCCAAATCGGTCCGATTATTGCCTTCAGACAAACATAAAACGGAATTTATGTGTAATCAGCAATAACAAATTCGAAAGGACAGGTACAAACATGCGGCGTGACAACACGTGTCCCGCAGCGCGTCGCACATTTTCAAAACATTGCAGTTAAAGGAGCAATCCATGGGCGTTTCCGGAATCAACAGCATCGATCCTCTCTGCACGCAATATCTTGCCCTGCTCAACCAGTCGGGTAATAGTGGCGCGGGTTGGGGCGCCAAGGTCTCGGGCAGTCAATCAAATTCAGGAGGGGGTAATACGTTAATGCAGGTCCTGCAGGAGACGCTCGGCCAGATGGGGCTTTCGATGGCGCCTCCGCCGCCGGGCGGCGCCAGCAACGCGGGCGGAAACTATAACGGCTCGACTTCAAGCAGCTCCACCACCTCCACCGAGGATCCTCGACAAGCGCTCCGAAAATTTATGCATGAGCTGTTCGCAGCCCTGAAGTCAGAATCGAATTCAACCGGCGGCGGGACCTCCACGCCTGCGACAGCGGCATCCTCCTACTCAAGCCTTTCGACCAGGATCGAGGGCCTGATTCAGGAGTTGGGGACCAATTCCTCCACTGCCTCCACCTCCTCTACGAACAGCACCCTCAGCACGCTGCAATCGGACTTCAATAACCTGGTTTCAGCGATCGAGGGGACTTCCGGCAACAGCGCATCGAGCAGCACGAACAGCACATCCAACAGCAGCACAACCCTGCCGACTTTCCTCCAGGACCTGCTTGGAAACCTCGGTACTTCCACGCCTGCGACAGCGGCATCCTCCTACTCAAGCCTTTCGGCCAATATCGAGGGCCTGATTCAGGAGTTGGGGGCCAATTCCTCCACTGCCTCCACCTCCTCTACGAACAACACCCTCAGCACGCTGCAATCGGACTTCAATAACCTGGTTTCAACGATCCAGGGGACTTCGGGCAACAGCGCATCGAGCAGCACTAATAGTGCATCCGGCGGCACGCAAACCACCTCAGACAGCACGAACAGCACGTCCAACAGCAGCACAACCCTGCAAACTTTCCTCCAGGACCTGCTTGCAAACCTCGGCACTTCCACGTCCGCATCAGCGACCGGGAACTTTATGAACCTCTATTGGTGAATATTGCAGGCAGAGAGGTGGGAATAAATTTTATTGGCGATGAATTTTCGCCGGCTTGCAATGAAATCGTAACATGGAGTATGTAGAAGGTCCCATTGACTATGAGGCAACACTCAGTTCAGGTTCGAAAGGAGTTGATGTTGAGACCGGAAGCGACGGAGACTGCTTACAGGGAATGGGATGAGCGGTGGAAGACCGAGACTGGGCGGCGCGACTGGCTAAAGCCCGAATCCGAAGTGAAGGAAATAGCGGAACTCCTGGAAAGTATCGGTGCATCGGCAGCCATGGACCTCGGGTGCGGTATCGGCAGGCATTCGCTCTTTTTGGCTTCCCTGGGATACAGTGTTTTTGCCCTTGACGGCAGTAACGCCGGCGTTGATTTCGCCCGCTCGCTTGCCCAAAAGCAAATGCGGCCGATTCATTTCGTGACCGGATTGATGACCGACCTGCCCTGCGCCGACGAGAGCTTCGATTACCTGCTTGCCTGGAACGTGATCTACCACGGCAACCGGGACGTAGTCCAAAGGTCCCTGTCCGAAATCCATCGCGTGCTGCGCCCCGGAGGCATCTTCCAGGGAACGATGCTTTCGAAAAACAACCACCACTTTGGCCATGGACGGGAGGTAGCGGCTGACACCTTTGTTTTCGAAGGAGAACCGGATAAGTCACACCCCCATTTCTACTGCAATCAGGCGGAACTGGCCTCCCTGTTCGATCCCATTGAACTGCTGCGCGTAAATGACCGCGAACACGAACGTCCCGGATCGTACCACCTGCATTTTGTGGCTATGAAGATTCATCTCCAGGACTTCTGATAAGCAGGGGGTTGGAGACCTCTCCCCATCCTCCGCGCCTTTGGGTTCATCATATCAGGACGGCAAGTGTTTGCCCGCCCTGCGAAGTGATTTAAGTAATCCCCTCATAGCAATGCCCCCTGGCCCGGGCGTGTTCGTAGGTGTCCAATGCCGACCAACATTTGCGATGTTTTTCTTCTGGCCCGACATGTCAATATCGTTCACCATATCCCGGGCAGGATCAGGCTGAGGGTGTCGCCCTCCGGTGTCGCACTCGCATGTGGATCAGAAATTGAGGGCAGGCTTGTTATGATTTGGAAGGGCTAATGTTGTACTTTTGGGAGGTTTTCCTGAGGAATGAGAAAAAGATGGCTACAGCCGCTTTTATGCCGGCAGCGGCAGAGACAATAGCGGCATATTCCCAAAAACCCGGCTTTGGTCCGTTCTTCTCCCTAAATGACGGCTGCAAGCAACGCCAGGGGGGAGCCCTGGAATATCTGCCCGATCGCCATCCCCAAGGCAGCCTTTCCGATCGTCACTCCTACCATTTGACCGGTTTTTGACATTGCTTCGTCCAAATATTTGTCCGAAGGAGAAGCCTTGGAGAGGTCGACCCCGGTTTCCCTGCTCACCACATCCGTTATTGCGGAGGCATCTGTGGATCTCTCATCGTAATATGCCAGGACGCTGCCCGTGAGGGAATTGACACTTACGAGGTAGACTCCGGAGATGACTTTGAGCTTTTTTTCGAGTTCCTGCGCATAGAAGGGTTTTCCCTTTATATCCGGGATTTTGATTCTAATTCTCCCCGGAACATGGTGCAGATAGCAGCTCATTTATGCTCCTTTATGATTTTGAGGTAATTCCTGCACTGCGGATACCCCGAACATCTGAACCTTACGGCCTCCAGATCCCGGCCGTAAACATGCATTTTCCGCCCGCATATCTTGCAGGCCGGACGTTCCGCAATCTCCGGCTTCGGTTTGAAGTCGGTGAATTGCCGTTTGCAAATGAGGCACCAGAAACGCTGTCGCCCTTGTCTTGTCCTGCCATATCTGTAGGCGGCGTCCGAACCGCATCGGGGGCATCTGGGCGTGAACTGCGGTGTTTCCGGGCCAGCCATAAAGCCCCTGCTCATCAAAGGGTATTCGCTCCAATTCCACCGCCCCAGCCTGTTGTCTTTGCGGCAGACATCAACCGAGTTGGCAGGAAGGATAACGGGCGCATGTTACAATTGTGTTGCAAATGGGTTTCTTTTATGAGAAATCTCAGCCCCATATAAAAAAGTCAGGAGTTTTTCCAAACCAATCGCCTGCAATTGAACGATCCAACAGTAATTTTCAGTAATTTCCCCCTCATTTCGGGATTCGCTGGAATGATGACCGAGGCGGTGGATACTAAAGCAGTCTGCAGCACAACTCCGCCACCTTGGAGCGCTCCCCCCTGACCAGCGTTACATGCCCGGCGATTTCCTGCCCTTTCAGTCGCTCTACGAGATAAGTCAGACCGTTGCTGCTCGCATCCAGATAGGGGTGGTCGATCTGCTCGGGGTCACCGGTGAAGACGATCTTGGTGTCTTCACCGACGCGAGTGATGAGTGTCTTTATCATGTGGGGCGAGAGGTTCTGGGCTTCGTCGCAAAGTATGAGCTGTTTGGGGATGCTGCGTCCCCGTATGTAGGTGAGGGCTTCCAGTTCCAGTGTCCCTTTTCTCATCAAATCATCCAGCAGTCCGTAGGGCTCGGGACAATTTCGCATCAAGAACTCGAGGTTGTCATAGATCGGCTGCATCCAGGGCCTTAGTTTCTCTTCCTTCGTTCCGGGGAGATAGCCCAAGTCCTCGCCCATCGGGATGACGGGCCGGGTGACCAGGAGCCTTGAGAAGGCATTTTCCTCCAGGACTTTCTCCAATCCGACGGCAAGGGCCAACAGGGTTTTCCCTGTCCCGGCCCGGCCGACCAGGGTGACGACTCTTATCTGATCGTCTCTTAGCAGTTCGAGGGCGAATTTCTGCTCCTTGTTCAGGGCTTTGATCCCCCAGCTTACCGAATCCGCATGGCACAGAGGCAGCAGCATGCCATGGCTGTAACGTGCAAGGGCCGATTGTGACGAATTCTCGTGGCACTTCAGCAGAAAGAATTGATTTGGGAGCGGTTGACAGCCGGATAACTTCAGCTTCCCCTCCTGGTAAAACCTGTCCAGTTCCTGGGCAGATAGATATTTATCGACAACACCGGAGTAGAGGTGATCGTAGTCCACCTTATCGTTATAGAAATCTTCGGTCCGCACGCCTACAACGTCGGCTTTGATGCGCAGGTTGAGGTCCTTCGTTACGAGGGTTACCATTCCCTGTCCTACATGGCTCAGGTGGAAGGCCACAGCGAGAATTCGGTTGTCATGTTTCTCAGGGTCCAATCCCTTCGGGCAGTTTATTATGCTGGAGTGATTGAGTTCGATGGTGAGCTTTCCTCCCGAAGGCATCGGCACCCCCTCGGAAAGACGCCCCAATGAGCGAAGGGCATCGAGTTGACTCGAAACGACCCGTGCATTTCTTCCTATTTCGTCCTGCCTTTTCTTTTGGCTGTCTATTTCTTCGATTACCGTGAGGGGAATGACCACATGATTGTCTTCGAATGCAAACAACGCTTCTGGATTATGCAGCAATACATTGGTATCCAGAACATAGGTCTTGTGCATGAAACCCTCCCGTATGCGGGGCAAGGTTGTCTGGTTTAAAAGTGTCCCGCCCCTGATTATTCATTTGACGCTTTCTGAGGGAAACTAAAGAACGGGCGATCTGCTGGAATCTGCTTTTTGGGCATGCAGTCTTGTCTAGGACTGTAATGTCTTTTGAGCCATCTGCTCAGGCCGTCGAGACCGGGAAAAAGCACCCTTTCGGTGATATTGGCCTGATCGAGCTTGTCGCGGATCTCCCATTTCAGTTTCGCCGGAATGATGATTCTGCGGGCGATCTGAGGGTGCTGCACGAGCCAGTCGTTCAGGACCGCCCTGGGATCGGACATTACCGAAAAGAACGCAAATTGGTTTACAATCCTATCATCCATTGAGGGGGGTTCAAAAAAGAGGGCGAAAGGCAGTTCGCAAAGGCCGGCCAGCTTGTCCAGGGTCTGCACGGACTCGGACAGCATCTCCACGGTGAAAACATTAGCTCCCTCCTGTTCGAGCGGGAGCTTGAGACTTTCGGGCAGCAGCCTGTGTGTGCGCACGTAGTTGACCGCCCAGACTACACCATCGGTGTCGACCTTATCCAGGTTCGAGGTGGCGAAATGCAGGGCGCAAAAGGGTGAATAGGTCCAGTCCAGAAGCCTTGTGGGAAGGCCGGAATGTTGCGCCACGGCGAGCCAATGCCAGATCGAGTTTCCGCTCACGACGTTTCTATGCGCGTATTTCTTGAAATTGCGCAGCAGGTGGTTTTCAAGTTCTATAAATCTGCCCCTCAGGCGTATGAGGGTCGTTTCCAGCCGGTAGGCCGCATCGGATAGCCCTCGGAAGGCGCAACGGGACCGAAAGCGGCCAAGTTCTCCGTTCCACGAATCCTTGTAGAGTTCGTGTTGAAGCTCGTTCCAGGTCCGTACGATTGTTTCCTGCATATGCTCAACCATTCAAGGCCGAAAACCCTCGGGCATGAAAAGCCCGGTCCTTGGATTGCTTCCGCCCGCTACGAGTCTGTCGATTTCTATTCTCCCTCCCTTTGAGATTCGCTTCCCTGCAGATGTCGTCAATGGTTGCCTTGACTCCCTGCTTGATCGTGATGATCTCTTCGCCCGGAGCTACTTCTTTCACACAGACGATCGAACCGTCCGCCGGACTGAGAATTCCAGAGCATTCAGAGGGGGTTTTTCGGGTGGGATTTCGAAAAAACCAGACATGTCGCCAGTAGAGACAGGCGATACCGCAAAGTGTCAAGAAAGCGAGCTGCAGCACGCAGAACAGACTCACTGTTGTTTTGTGCACCTCCAGACCTCGTTATGGCCCATGGGCCTTGCATGGTGGAAAATGTGCTTTAGAAGGGCGCTGTCTAGCCTGAAATTTATCAATGCCAATCCCTTTTACTTTTAAAGGTGTTCCCAGCATAAAGAAAGAATTTGGCAGGAGTGTGTCGGAGGTGTGTTTTCCTTGTTACACCCCAGGGGTTATTGACGCTAATTCGGAAAAAGATGAAGATATTGTTCGCAGCTATGAAACCGGCGCAAGTTCATATATCCCGAAGCAGAAGGTCCCCGGCGCAAAGGAGAGGACTGGTTGCAGGAACGACTCCGGTCGGGGATTGGCGTTAGCCGTGAGAGTTTCGGAAAGACATTGGAGTTTTTTTTGACAGTCGGGTGCTGCAGGTTTTTGATCTTGAGTCGTTGATGTTTGCCTGCGAACAAATTACGGATCGGCTCAGCGCCCGGCTTAAATTGGGATAATCACCAAGAGTCTCCGTGACCCGGCCAAAGACGTGCTCGATCGGGGCTAATCGCCAAGTTTATCTTTAAAACAGACCCCTGAATACGGGAATAAGCGCCAGGATCGTTGGCGCTATCCCGATTGCGGGGACGAAATTGGCCAGGGGCAGGTCTTTGAGATCGAGCAGTTTAAGCCCGATCCCGATTATGATCAAGCCGCCTGTTGCGGTCATCTCGGTGATCATGGCTTCGTTTAGCGCGCTGGGAAGACTGCCTGCAAGAAGCGTTATCCCTCCCTGGTACACCAGAATGGAAATCGCAGAAAGTCCAACCCCCATCCAAGGCTGGCCCCGAAGGCGACGGAAGCAAATCCGTCGATAACGGCCTTTATGGAGAGCAAACTATAGTCGCCGCTCAGACCGTCGGAAATAGAACCGAGAATCGCCATCGGACCTACGCAGAATACCAGGCTCGCCGTTACAAATCCCTCGGCGATCGATTGTTCCGAGTCTTTCGAAAACTTTTTCTGAAACAGGGCCCCCAGTTGCTCGATCCTGTCTTCTATTCGCAGTAAATCGCCGATTATGCCGCCAATCAGTATCGCCCCGAGCACGGCAAGGACATTCTGCGTGCGAACGGCCATCTGGAAGCCGATCAGAAGCACCACCAGGCCGATTCCATAAAGTACGATCCGGCGCATCCTCGAAGGGAGCCTTGATCCGGCCACAGAGCCGATCGCAGTCCCGGCGATGATCGCGCCCATATTGATGAGAGTTCCTGTCATAGTCTAGAGGTCCGTGCCTTTGAAAATTGCCTGCCGGCTGTTAGTATTGCCTTCGGTCCCCTCCAGCAGCGTGACTCTTTCCACAATGGGTGGATGGGAATAGTGAAACCAGACATAAAGCGGATGCGGGTTGAGGTTTGAGAGGTTATCGGCGGCAAGTCTCTTCATCGCGCCGGCCATGGCGGCACCGCCTCCAAGCATCTCAGCGGCGAAAATGTCAGCTTCTCTTTCGAAACGCCTCGATATCATCATATAGAGCGGCTGGAGGAAAAATCCGGCTTTGCGCCAAAAGACTCCGGCCAGGAAAAGGCCAACGTAGGGCAGCGGCGCGCTGAATCCGAAGGTGGAGAAAAGAACCGGCCACTGTATGAAAAACCAGGTGGCATAAAATGCTGCCAGTGAAAGGGAGGCAAAGATTAGAAGCTGCTTGAGGACGTGTTTTTTCCTGAAGTGGCCCGCCTCGTGCGCGAGCACCGCAAGGATCTCTTCGTGGGTATGCGATTGTATCAGCGTATCGAAGAGCACGATCTGTTTGGTCTTTCCAATTCCGGTGAAATAAGCATTTGTGTGGCGGCTCCTGATTCCCGCGTTCATCTGCAGGATTTTTTTCACCCGGATACCGCTTTTTTCCATCTGCGCACTGATCTTTGCGAAAAGTTCTTCATCCCGGACCGGTTCGAACCTGTTAAAGAGCGGAGCCAGGACCACGGGATAAAGGATCGCCATCACCAACTGGACGGCTGAGAGAAGCAGAAAACCCCAAAACCACCAGAAACGGGGCGACCATGCAATGAAGAGCAGGAGGATGGAAAAAATCGCCGCAAAAAGGGCGGCCGTGACCAATCCCCCCTTTATATGGTCGATCGTCCAGAGCTTCAGTGTGGATCTGTTAAAGCCGAATTCCTGCTCTACGACGAAAGTATTATAGTAGCTGAAAGGTAGATCGAGGAGGAAACTAATGAGTCCGGGAACAAAAAAGAAAAGGACCCCCGCCGCAATCATCGACAGCCCGAGTTTGTCGGACCAACGGACGAGAAGGGGCAGCAATCCTGAGAGCAGGATCGCAAGGAGCGTCACATCCGAGACGATTTCATCTATGATCCCGACTTGGGTTTTTGCCCGCACGTAACGCGTCGTTCTGACGAGCTTTGACTCGTCGATGAATCCTTCGAACCCGGCCGGCGCCTTGTCAGCGCGTCGCTGGGAATGAATCAGGTTGATGCGCTCAACCCAGATATTGAACAGGCTCTGTCCCACATATAGAAAAAGAAAGCAGAACAGAAGCCAATTTAGTTCGACCATCCCCAGCCTCGCACCTCAGCCTTATTCAGCCAGTGAATGACTTTTGGCGAGAATAAGCGTTCTCCAACAGAATAAGATCGCAGTTGACTTGCTTGCATTCATTAAAAGCGGTCCTTAAATTGGTGACTCCCGATGTCGAAATATTTGTAAGTGATTGAGATTCTTTGTAAGCATCATTGCATACCCGATGCAAGAGGGAGAGAGCCATGGAAGCCTGGAAATGTAATAAATGCGGCAATACGATCAGTCTCGATGCACCGCCGGAAACATGTCCGTCCTGCAAGGCTAAATGCGAGTTCGTAAACGTAAGCTGTTATACCCCGGATTGCGGTGGTCCCGATTCGGGTAATGTTGACGAAAAGGTCTTCCAGGAAAGTTACAAAGGGCTGAAATAGATCCACTGTTGATGCGTTACTTTCGGTTTTCCGTCTCTTTTTTTATGATCTCCTCGGCCAGAGCTTTCGGGACCAGACTATACCGCGAGAATTCCATGGTGAATTCGGCCTTGCCCTGGGTTGATGAGAGAAGCACAGTGGAGTAGCCAAACATCT
>Ga0181521_10003611_pt1 | contig 18095 bp, 15 predicted proteins | sample PEATcosm2014_Bin_32_FD_119764 | JGI IMG/M metagenome (GOLD analysis project Ga0181521, IMG submission 119764) | Peatland microbial communities from MTU Mesocosm Facility, Houghton, MI, USA - PEATcosm2014_Bin02_60_metaG | ecosystem: Environmental > Terrestrial > Soil > Wetlands > Peat | place... | reverse complement strand
CTACGTCTTCGCGACACCGGCAGGACCGCGCAGCCTGTCGTCGCTGTTCGGCAACAAGCGCGACCTGTTCGTGATTCACAACATGGGCACGTCTTGCGCGTATTGCACGTTGTGGGCGGACGGGTTCAACGGGCTTTACCAACACATCGCCGACCGCGCCGCTTTTGCCGTTGCGTCGCCCGATCCGCCGGACGTGCAGCAGGGCTTTGCCGCTGGAAGGGGCTGGCGTTTTCCGATGGTGAGCCATCAGGGTACCGAGTTCGTCGCGGACATGGGCTACCGTTCGGAAACCGGCGGCTGCCTGCCAGGCGTCTCGGCATTCCAGCGTGACGGGGCGCGCATCCTTCGCGTGGCCGATACGGGTCTGCACCCGGGCGACGATTTTTGCACGTTGTGGCACATGTTGGACCTGCTGCCGGAAGCGGCCGCGGGGTGGGGGCCGAAGTTCGGCTACGGGTGACAGGGGTTCAGGTCCTCTTAATGACAGGTGAACGAGCAGTTCAACCCTTGGCTTTCTTGGCCTTCTTCTTCTTCGAACCAGCCGCCGCACCGACCGCCGGCAGCCCGGTAAAGAAGCTGCTGCGCGTATTCGCGCCCATCAGCATGTAGTTGTGGTCGGAGCCGGTCAGCACAAAGCGCGCGCCCATCCCGACATAGCGCGAGGCATTCTCCTCGTCGTACACACCGCCCATGCCCAGCACCTTGCCGTGCTTGCGGCAGGCCGCGGCGACCGTTGCATAGGCGTCGATAATCTTCGCGTGGCCCATCTGGCCGGCAATTCCCAGTTCGGAAGACAGATCGGACGTGCCGATCAGCAGCACGTCCACGCCGGCGACCTCGGCAATGTCCTCGGCGTTCTTCACCGCCTCGGGGCTTTCGATCATCACCACGGTCAGGATTTCGTCGTTGATCGCCTGCTGCGCCTCGGCCATTGCCGGCGGCCGGTAGCCGTAGATTGCCGGCGGACCGCCCCAGCTTCGGCTTCCCTGCGGCGGGTAGTGGAACGCCTCGGCGATGCGCCGCGCTTCCTTGGCGGTATCGACATGCGGCATCACGATGCCCAGGGCGCCGTTGTCCAGCGCGCGTGTGGCCTCGTCGATGGCGTTGGCGCAGGCGCGCACGATCGGCGTGACGCCGGTCGGCAACGCGGCGATGCAAAGCTCGGCGACCTCATGCACGGAAAACGATCCATGCTCATTGTCGATGAACAGCCAATGATGACCGCTGGCGGCGGCCAGGCTCGGCGCCGAGGCGCTGCGCAGATGGTGCACGCCGAATCCGAGTGCGACCTCGCCGGCCACCATGCGGCGTTTCGTGGTATTCGGCACCAGCGGCATTGTGACGTCCCCCTGTTCGTTTGGGCGCAGTGTAACACGCAGGTTCAGGTCGAGGCCAGGAGGTGCACGTCGCGTTCGGACCAGACGAAGGTGGCGGGGTCGCCCGGCTCGACCGGCGCCCCGTAGAAAGTCGCGTCGGGGACCAGCGCGGATACTTCGTCGCCGCCGGCCATTGCCAGTGCGATCCGCACCCTGCCGCCCTGATACGCCACCGCGGCGACACGGCCGGACACATGCGGACCGTCGTTGGGGGCGCCAAGCCGGCAACGATCGGCCCGCACCGCGATCGGCCCGCGCGCGCCGGACAGCACGTTATGGCCGCCGATGAAGCGCGCCACGAAAGCGCTCGCCGGTTGCTCGAACACGTCGCGCGGCGGCCACGCCTGGCGGATCTGCCCGTCCTCCATCCCCACCATCATGTCGGCCATTGCCATCGCCTCGTCCTGGCTGTGCGTGACGTGAATGAAGGTGATGGCCAACGCGCGTTGCAGGCGCTTCAGCTCCTCGCGCACCTTGATGCGCAGGAACGGGTGCAGCGCGGACAGCGGCTCGTCCAGCAACAGCACGCGCGGCCGGGTGATCAGCGCGCGGGCCAGCGCGCCACGCTGCTGCTGACCGGCGGAAAGCTGCGACGGCAGCCGCTCGGCCCGAGCAAGCAGCAGTAGCTGGCATGCGGGGTGCGCAGGGAGACGGCGTCCACCGCGACGGTCGGTCCGTAGCGCCTGGTCACGGCGACGAGTTCTATATCGTAACGTACATCCTGAGTAGATCCTTGCCCTGTCATTGCGAGGCCGTAAGGCCGAAGCAATCCCCCGCGGGAGATTGCTTCGTCGCTCCGCTCCTCGCAATGACAATTGGCGGCTACTGTGCCGCCTCCGGCGCCCGATTCTCCACCAACGCCATCAGGCTCTCCAGCCGGTCGGCCTCGGCTGCCGGCTTGTCGGTGCGGATCCGCGCGATGCGCGGAAACCGCAGCGCCACCCCCGATTTATGCCGCGCCGAGCGCTGCGCCGCGTCGAACGCCACCTCCAGCACCAGCGCCTTCTCTACCTCGCGCACCGGGCCGAACCGCGCCACAGTGTGGTTGCGGATCCAGCGGTCGAGGAAGGCCAGTTCCTCGTCGGTGAAGCCGAAATACGCCTTGCCGACCGGCACCAGCTCATCCTCGCCCTCGCCGTTGTCGCGCCACACACCGAACGTGTAGTCGGAGTAGAAGCTGCTGCGCTTGCCGTGGCCGCGCTGCGCGTACATCAGCACGGCATCGACACTCAGCGGGTCGCGCTTCCATTTCCACCACTGGCCCTTCACCCGCCCGGGCAGGTACGGCGCGTCGCCACGCTTCAGCATCAGCCCCTCGATCGAGGCGGCACGCGCGCCGTCGCGCAGCACCATCAGCTCGTCCAGCGCGTGGAAGCGGATCAGCTCCGACAGGTCCATGCGGGCGGGACGGGTGCGCGCGTACCAGGCCTCCAGCCGCGCGCGGCGCGCATCGAACGGCAGCGGGCGCACGTCTGCATGGCCCTCGAACAGCATGTCGTACAGCCTGATGCCGACCGGAAATTCCTGCATCAGCTTCGCGGTGACACCCTTGCGGTTCAGCCGCTGCTGCAAATCGGCGAACGGCGCGACGCTGCGTCCCCGGGGGCCGTCGCGCATCACCAGCAGCTCGCCGTCCAGTACGGCATGAAAATCCATCGCCTCGAGGATTTCGGGAAACGCGCCGGAAATGTCTTCGGCGCCGCGCGAATACAGCCGCCGCCCGCCGGCGGTGGCGACGAGTTGCACGCGGATGCCGTCCCATTTCCATTCGGCGCGCCAGTCCTCCGGGCGCAGCGCGGCGATGTCCGCTGCTTCCAGCGGGTGCGCCAGCATGGGCGGCCGGAACACCGGCTGATCGGCCGGATCGGGTCGCGGCGCGCGGCCCTCCAGCCAGGCGAACAGCGGCATATAGGGCGGTGCCAGGCCGTGCCACACCTCCTCCACCGCGTCCGCATCGACGCCGCCGATCTCCGCCAATGCGACCTTCGCCAGCCGCGCCGAGACGCCGACGCGCAACCCACCGGTGATCAGCTTCAACAGCGCGAACCGGGTGGACGGGTCGCAGGCATCCAGCCAGCCGGCAACGAGGTTGGGCAGCGCAGCTTTCGGCGCCGACTCCAACGTCTCCACCACGTCCGCCAGGCGCGGTGGCGGCGCGTTGCTCGGCGCGGCGGGCCACATCAGTGCCACCGTTTCGGCCAGGTCGCCGACATAGTCGTACGACCAGGCGAACAGCACCGGGTCGGTGCGCGCGGCGGCAAGCTCGCGGATCAGGCCGGGCTTGGCGGCGGTGAAGGCGAGCTCGCCGGTGAGCGCGGCCAGGCCGATGCCGCGGTCCGGGTCCGGCTGGGTCGCGAAATAGCGCCGCAGCAGCGCGATCTTGGCGTTGCGGGCGGGGGTGAAGACCAGGCGCTCCAGCAGCTCGGCGAAGGCGATCATGCGGGTGATGTGACGGCGTGGAGGGCGACGCGGCAAGCGGCGGGGGCACGGACGGCGGCTGGGCCAGCCATGCACCGGGCGCCCGGAACGCTCACCACAGTCTCCAGGTTGCATGATTCCACCTCCAGCGGGAGATCGCCGGCCCCGCCGGGCATGGGAATCCGCCTCTCCCGGCGCACGCTGCAGCCGGCGCGGCTGGCCTGCACCGCGCCGATCGCTCGACGCCGCGCTGCCAGCCGGGATGGCTGCCGATAGGCCCACCATCGATCGGCTGGCAGCGGGCTGGCGCGGCATCCATCGCCCACCGGGTTGCGGAATGTCCGGAATGGCGATTAGATTGCCTTCGAGACGAGTGGCCAGACCGCCCATCAGGGCAATGCCGGCGTATCCTGGTTGTCGCGGCGCGATGACCGGTCGCTACAGAGAAACTCAGGGGAGAAACGCGCCGTGAAAGCAGGGCCGGCATCCATTGCGCTGTTGGTGTCACTCGCGGGATGTGGAACCATCCAGCAAAAAGTGACACCCATCGCCCTTTCCGGTAGCCAACCGCGAGAAATTTGCGTGGTGGAAAACCCCTCTGCTCGCGTGAGTTTCCTGGACGCCTACAAGGATGCTCTGGCGAAAAGGAACCTCACGGTACGAATGCTGCCCCCGGGAACCGCAGTCGGTGCGTGTCCATTGACCACGACCTATGCGGCCACCTGGCGTTGGGACCTGGCCTTGTATCTTTCATACGCCAACCTGAAAGTCTATCGGAACAGCCATTTGGAAGGCGAAGCACTGTACGACGCGGAGCAGGCTAAGGCAGACACCAAAAAATTCATTCATGCCGACGTCAAGATTCAGGAACTGACGGATCAACTCTTTCCCGGCTGACTCCCGGGATGGACCTGTAGCGAGAGGGGCGTGAAGCATGTCGTCGGCGTTGTGGAACTATCGAACCGGCGCCGCGGCGTGGCGGGGTTTGCTGATTGCGGCGACGTTGCTGGCGCTCGCAGGGTGCGGCGGATCGAAGGCCGTCCAGATCAGGGCTCCGGACTATGCCGATCACAGCGCTCGGACGCTGGCGATCGCGCCCGTCGACGATCTGTTTGTCAACGACGACAGTCAACTGGCCGACGCCATTGGCGTTGAATTGGCCAAGCGTGGCTACTCGGTCGTCGACGCAAAAGGGACGGCGGCGCTGCTGGCGAAATACGGCATATCGCCGGTGGAGGTGCTGGCTCCGAAAACGTTGACGGCCTTGGGCAAGGAAGGCGTCGACGCCGTCGTGTCGGTGAGTTCCGAGGGGTCCGTCATGGGTGGCCCCGGCATGCGGCACGCGAAGGCACGCGTGACCAGCACGCGCACGGCAAAGGACATCGGTGAAATTGACTGGAATAATTCCTGGGGGGGCATGCCAGGATCACCCGCGGACTACACGATGCGAAAAGGTCCGGCCGGGGCGGCCCGAGAGATCGCGGAGGAGTTGGCGAAACTGTTGGGATAGCCGGCAGCGTCAGCGACGCTGCCCCGTCGAATGACGGGTCGCTTGACGCATGGCTGCCGGTCGGAACGTTCGGATCGCCTCGCCCATCGTCGAATTTCTCCATTGACAGGTCCGCCGCGTCTCACCGCCCATTGGCCGGCGCCTCGCGCGGCCACAGGTCGGCCCGCCAATGCACGGCGATGACCAGTGTCAGCAACAGACCGGTCGAGCACAGCAGCGTGGTCGCCGCGGTGAAACCGCAGCGGCCGATCAGTGCGCCGGTCGCCATCAGCCCAATCGGCAGGCCGTAGATCGCCAGCATGCGCAATCCCATGACGCGGCCGCGAAACCGCTCGCCGGCCCCCTGCAGCAGCATCACCGACATGGGCACCAGGCTGAGACTCTGCGCCAATCCCGCAAGCAGCAGCACCGCGCGGCCGTGCGGCGCGTCCGGCATATGCGCGAACACCAGCAGCATCGCGTACCAGGCGATGGCGAACACCAGCATCATGCGCGCCGGACGGATCAGCCGCCCGGCCATGCTGATCGTTATCGATCCGATCAGCGAGCCGCCGGCGAAGCTGGCAACCAGGGTGCCCAGGCCGGTCTGGTCGATGTGGTAGATCTCGCGGGCGACGTAGGGCAGCAGGCCGCTGGTCAGCGGGAACGCCGTCATGTTGACCAGGAACGCCAGCAACAGCGCCGCCAGCGACGACGGCGCGTCCCACACATAGGTCAGGCCCTCGCGCAGGTCGCGCCAGAACGCGAAGCGCGGCAGTACCTCGACGTAGCGGCGCGGCGCGCCGGTGCCGAGCGTCAGCAGGAATCCGGTGATGTAGACCAGGGTTATTCCCAGATAGGCCGGGCCCATGCCGAACGCGGCGAACAATCCGGCACCGGCGAGCGAGCCGGCGATGCGCGCCGAATCGGCGGTGGTGCGCGAGGCGCCCATCGCACCGATCAGGCGATCGGACGGGATGGTCTCGGCGACCAGCGCGCTGCGCATGGCGAGGTCGGCGGGGCGCACCAACCCGCCGATCGCGGCCAGCACAAACACGTCCGCCGGGTTCAGCCAGCCGGAAAACGCCAGCGTCGCCACCAGCGCCGCGAGCGTCGCGTAAACCGCGCGCATGGCGCAGAGGACGTTGCGATGCCCGAGTCGATCGCCGGCCAGACCCAGCAACGGCGCAACCAGCGTGCCGAAATATTGCAGCGATCCGAACAGGGTGAGCAACAGCACCGAACCCGTTGCGACCAGGATGTACCAGCCGAGAATCAGGTTCTCCATCTCGCCGCCCCAGGAGGTCAGCAGGTCGGCCGGATATTGGAAGCGGAAGCTGCGGACCTGAAAGGGCGCGAGGAGCGAACTACGCAGCAGCGCGTGCGCGCCGGGCCGGCTGAGTGACATCGCCAACACCTCTCCCGCTTTGCCGGAGAGGTCAAGGCGCGGCAGTGCGAAGGGTGAGGGTGATCGGGTCGGCACGCAGCACTGAAATGCTTCGAGGCGACCCGATCAGCCTCACCCGCCGCCGCGCGCCGATCTCTCCCGCCGCGGCGTGAGAGATTTTTACGCCCCGAACACGATGTCCTGCGCGCCTTCCCACAGCACTTTCTTGCCCAGTGCCGCCAGGTTCTCGCCGCCGGCTTCGATCGTCAGGAAGTGGTTGCCGGCGAGCTGGCCCATCTTGCTGGCGAACTGCACCGCACCGTACGAGAGCAGAATTTCGGTTTCGCTGATGCCGCCGGGGTAGAGCAGGATCTGACCCGGCGCGGGATAGCTCGTGTGGTTCTCGTAGCCGAGGCCGAGATCGAGGTCGCCGAGCGGGATCCAGCACGCCTCGCCGCTCCAGCGCACGTGGATGATGCGCTGGCGGTACGGCAGCAGGGCACGGAATGCGGCACAGGTCTTCGGCGCGGCGGCGGCCTCGAAGCGCGCGGTGAAGCGGAACGGCCCGGCCGTGATCGGGATCGCTTCCATGGCGATCACTCCGGGCCATCGCGCAACGCGGATCGGGCCTGCGCAACACCGCCAGCCATCACGCGATCGTCGTCCGCCATCGCTTGCCCTCCTTGTCCGCCGTCTGCTTTACCCGGCATGACGCCGCATCGCGCCGGGCAAGTCCAGCCATACGCCGCGCGCTGGTTGCCGCGGCGTTGGCTTTCTATAGACAGTCTCGCCGGAAGGCCGATAGCCAGGCAGCGCGGCGGTGCGGTCGAACGCACGCCGATCAAGGGGTGAAGAAATGCCGCAACTGATCGCCGGGAACTGGAAAATGCACGGGCTCGCCGCCGACGCGGTGGCGCTGGCCAAGGGTGTGGTGGCCGGCGCCGCGGGGCTGCCGTGCGAGCTGCTGGTCTGCCCGCCCTTCGTGCACCTCGCCGCGGTGGCGCAGGTGCTGGCGGGCTCGCCGGTCGCGCTGGGCGGACAGGATTGCCACCAGGCGAAGCAGGGCGCGCATACCGGCGACATTTCGCCGCCAATGCTGCGCGACGTGGGGGCAACCTGGGTGGTGCTCGGCCACTCCGAGCGGCGGCAGAACCACGGTGAAACCGACGAGCTGGTGCGCGAGAAGGTGCTGGCGGCGGTGGCAGCCGGCCTGACGCCGATCGTCTGCGTCGGCGAGACCGCGGATCAGCGCGCCGGCGGCCAGGAGACCGAGGTGGTCGGGTGGCAGCTCGCCGGCAGCCTGCCGAAGCCGTTCGCCGGTGTGGTGGCCTATGAGCCGGTCTGGGCGATCGGCACCGGCAAGAACGCCACCGATCAGGACGTGGCGACCATGCATGCGTTCATTCGCGAGGAGCTGGTGCGGCAGTTCGGCGACGCGGGGCAGGAGATCCGCATCCTGTATGGCGGCTCGGTGCGCCCGGCCAACGCCGGCTCGCTGCTGGCGGTGCCGCATGTCGGCGGGGCGCTGATCGGCGGGGCAAGCCTGAAGGCGGAGGACTTCCTGGCGATTGCCCGGGCGGCCCAGCGGGGCTAGCTAGCACTCCTCTCCCGCGTGAGCGGGAGAGGTCGATGGTGCGACGCACCGAGGGTGAGGGTGATCGGGTCGGCGCGTAGTCTTTGCTGCGTGCGGACCCGATCACCCTCACCCGGCGCGTTGCGCCGACCTCTCCCGCTGCGCGGGAGAGGTTTCCTAAGAAGGGCCCCCTATGACCACCGTCCTGCTGATCATCCACCTGTTCGTCACCCTGGCCCTGATCGGCGTCGTGCTGATCCAGCGCAGCGAGGGCGGCGGGCTGGGCATCGGCAGCTCGCAGGGGATGGGTTCGTTCATGTCGGGCCGCGGCACGGCCAACCTGCTGACCCGCACCACGGCCATCCTGGCGACCATGTTCATGGCGCTGTCGCTGACGCTGGCGCTGATGAACCGGGGCACGATGGGGGCGGGAGGACGCTCGATCCTGGATATCGGCTCGCCGATCACTGCCCCGGGACCGGCGGGCGCGCTGCCCACCGGCCAGGCGCCGGTCGCGCCGACGCCCGTCGCCCCGGCCAAGCCCGCGGGACCGTCCGTCCCCACCAACTGACGCGGCCCCTCGCGTGACGCCTGTGTGACCCGCGTCAGGACGGGCTTCCCCCGACCCGATTCGGGTCCGTATACTGGTTGCCCATGACCCGGTTCGTGTTCATCACCGGCGGCGTGGTCTCCTCCCTGGGCAAAGGTATCGCCTCGGCGGCGCTCGGCGCCCTGCTGCAAACGCGCGGTTTCCGCGTGAAGCTGCGCAAGCTCGACCCCTATCTCAACGTCGATCCGGGCACCATGAGCCCGTATCAGCACGGCGAGGTGTTCGTCACCGACGACGGCGCCGAGACCGACCTGGACCTGGGGCACTACGAGCGCTTCACCGGCGTACACGCGACCAGGCTCGACAACGCCACCACCGGGCGCATCTACTCCGAGGTGATCGCCAAGGAGCGGCGCGGCGACTACCTGGGCGCCACCGTCCAGGTGATCCCGCACATCACCGACGAGATCAAGGAGACCATCGTCCGCGGCACCGCCGACGTCGATTTCGTGCTGGTGGAGATCGGCGGCACCGTCGGCGACATCGAGAGCCTGCCGTTCCTGGAAGCCATCCGCCAGCTCGGCAACGAGCTGGGCCGCGAACGGGCGATGTTCGTGCACCTGACGCTGGTGCCGTTCATCCCGTCCGCCGGCGAGTTGAAGACCAAGCCGACGCAGCACTCGGTGAAGGAGCTGCAGAATGTCGGCATCCAGCCGCAGATGCTGCTGTGCCGCTGCGACCGGCCGATCCCGGAGAACGAGCGGCGCAAGATCGCGCTGTTTTGCAACGTGCGGCCGGAGGCGGTGATCGCCGCGCTGGACGCCGACACGATCTATGCGGTGCCGATCAGCTACCACGCCGAGGGCATGGACCGCGAAGTGCTGCGGCATTTCGGTTTGCCGTTCGAGCAGGAGCCGGAGTTGGCGCGCTGGCAGCAGATCGTCGAGCGCATGCATTCCCCCGAAGGTGAAGTGCGCATCGCCGTCGTCGGCAAATACACCAATCTGCTGGATTCGTACAAGTCGCTGGCCGAGGCGCTGACGCATGGCGGCATCGCCAACCGGGTGCGGGTGAAGCTGGATTGGGTGGACAGCACGATCTTCGAGCAGGATGGGGCGGTACACCGGCTGGAGGAGGTGAACGGGATATTGGTGCCGGGCGGTTTCGGCGAACGCGGCACGCCAGGCAAGATCGAGGCCGTGCGGTTCGCGCGCGAACGCAACGTGCCGTTCTTCGGTATTTGTTTCGGCATGCAGATGGCGGTGATCGAGGCGGCGCGCAACCTGGCCGGTCTGCACGATGCGTCGTCCACCGAGTTCGGGCCGTGCGATACGCCGGTGGTCGGGCTGCTGACCGAATGGGCGCGCGGCAACGATATCGAGCGGCGGATGGAGGGCGGCAATCTCGGCGGCACGATGCGGCTGGGCGCGTACCCGGCGGTGCTGTCACCCGGTTCGCTGGTGTCGGAGATCTATGGCGGCGCGGTGCGGATCGAGGAACGCCACCGCCACCGTTACGAAGTGAACGTGTATTACAAGGAGTGCCTGGAGGCGACGGGGTTGCGGTTCTCCGGGATGTCGCCCGACGGGCTGTTGCCGGAGATCGTGGAGATCCCCGGGCATCCGTGGTTCATCGGCGTGCAGTATCATCCGGAGCTGAAGTCGAAGCCATTCGCGCCGCATCCGCTGTTCGCGGATTTCATCGCCGCGGCGGTCAGGCAGGCGCGACTGGTGTAGCGCGGGGCCGCCCCGGCTGCTTGCATCCAGTGTCGTTCGGTGTGCGACCTTGACGGCGGACCGGGTGGGCGACGGCAGTCGTTGGTTGGACACCGGCCGGCCTTTCGGCAGGCAGGCGTGACCACTCAAGCGGATCGTTGACGGTCGGCACGGGCCGGTTCCGACGCAGTGCGGCGCGCAACCGTGCGCCAGGGGTCCGCAAGCGGACAGCCTCATTTGAGGTGCGGGCGATCTGTTCGATAACTCTTTGACTTCGTTGGTGGGCGCAGTAGGACTCGAACCTACGGCCCGCTGATTAAGAGTCAGCTGCTCTACCAACTGAGCTATGCGCCCCCAGGTGGACACCCGCCTTTCGGCCGGCCACCGGCAGGGGCCGCGCTATAGCAATCCCCGCCGCCGCTGGCAAATCGGCGCGGCAAGTCCCGCCTTACGCCCCCACCAGGATCGCGTCCGCCACCTTCTCCGCCGTCATCAGCACGGGGAAATTGGTGTTGGCGCACGGCACCACCGGGAAAATCGAGGCGTCCACCACGCGCAACCCCTCCACCCCACGCACCCGGCCGGCCGGATCGGTCACCGCCATCGGATCGTCATCGGCACCCATCCGGCACGAGCAGGACGCATGCCAGACCCCGACCGCCGCTTTCCGCACGAACGCCTCCAATTGCTCGTCGTCCCGCAGCAGGCCTTCCAGAGTGTAGCCCTCCATGATCAGCTTGCGGATCAGCCAGGTCCGCAGACTCGCCGGTCCGTCCAGCAGCCGCGCCATCCCGTCGGTGAGCAGTTTGTTCTTGCGGTTCACCAGCCCGACCTGCCGCACCTTGTCGCTGTAGCTCGCCGGGAACGGATCGGTGGTCACCGCGCGCATCTCCGGCGTCAGATGCATTGCGCCGAAACGCCGCACGCCGTCCATCATCCGCTCCAGGTCGCGCGGGTCGGACAGCAGGTTGAACTCCACCACCGGCTCGTCGCGCGGATCCGGCGAGGCAAGCCTGACCTGCCCCGTCTCCGAATACGTCTTGTACACCGTGATGATGAACGAGCCGATCTGCTCTCCCACCGCGTGCCACGACGTCTTGTTGGTGACGACGGTAAACATGTCGCCGGGCGGGATACCGTCCAGTCCGGACGAGTAGCGCAGCGCGGTGTAGATGTGCCGCCGCGTGTAATCGTGAATGATGCGGGCGTGCGGCTTGATGAACGCCGCCACCGCGACCGCCGGATGGTCTTGCAGCCGCTGTCCCACGCCGGGCAGGTTGGCGCGCACCGCGATGCCCATCTCGCGCAGCTGGCCGGCGGGACCGATCCCCGCGCGCAACAGGTGCGCCGGCGAGTGGATCGCCCCGCTGGACAGGATGATCTCGCGCCCGCGGAATTCCGCTGCCCGCCCGGCGACCCGCGCCTGCACGCCGACGCAGCGCTGGCCGTCGAACAGCAGCCCCTGCACCTGCGTGTCGGTGGAGATCGTCAGGTTCTCGCGCATCCGCGTGCCGGGATCGAGATAGCCGATCGCCGCCGATACCCGCCGTTCATAGACATTGGATATGGTGATCGGAAAATACCCGTCGCGAAACTCGGCATTCTGGTCGGTGAGGAATTCGTAGCCCGCCTGCTTGAACGCCGCGCCGGCCGCCTTCGCATGTTCCGGCCACAGATCGGGGAAGATCCGACGCACCGGGATGCGGCCTTCCTTGCCGTGCCACGGGCCGTCGAAATCCATGTCGCGCTCGACCTTCTTGAAGAAGGGCAGCACATTGTCCCAGTTCCATCCCGTCGCGCCGCGCGCGTGCCACTCGTCGTAGTCGGTCGGGGCGCCGCGATTGGCGAGCTGCCCGTTGATCGACGATCCGCCCCCCAGCACCCGCGCTTGCTCGTACGTGCGCTGTGGCGGGCGCGGCGCGTCGGGGCGGTTGTGCGGGATGACCTCGGTGGTGACCTTCAACTGGTTCCAGGTAAAGCGTGGATTGAGATAGGCGGTGCCGGGATAGGAATCGAGAATCTCCTTCGGCACCTTGCCATGCGGTGTATCCTGCCCCGCCTCCAGCAGCAGCACGCGGTTGGCGCTGCGCGCCGACAGGCGGTTGGCCAGCACCGATCCGGCAGAGCCGCCACCGACGATGATGTAGTCGTAGTCCGTCATCTTTCCCCCCGGAATCGCCGGCGCGCCAGCCGTCGTCTTCACCGCGTCTCGGTGTGGAAGGTCTTCGACACGATCTTCCATCCGTCGGCCAGCTTCGCGAGCGTCAGATAGTCGGTGAAATAACGCGGCGGAATCTGGCACTGCACCTTGGCGAACGCGGTGTTCGGACCGGAGCGGTCGATCTGCACCACCCAGTCGCGCCGAGGCAGGTCGCGGCTCTGCGCCGACTGGCGTCCGCGCACCATCTCGAACCACTGCGCACGCGGCAGATCGGCCAGCTTGCCGTCATCAACGCTGAACAGGTGCGCCACATCGTGGAACGCCCGCCCAAGCTTCGCGGTGTCGCCTTCGTACAGCCCGTCGAAATAGGTTTGCAGCACCTGTTCGATCTCGGTCAGCTCGGTTGGCATGGTTTCCTCCGTTCAGCAGCCAAGTTTTGCGGCCATGTCCTCGATATCGGTCGCCACCACGTCCCAGTCCTGGTCGGCTGCATAATCCCGCTTCTGATGTGGCCCATATTCCGTCGGCCGCGGAAAGAACCCGGTCATCAGACCGCATTTCCGCGCATTCGCCAGGTCGTTGTTGTGCGCCGCGCCCAGCATGACCTGGCCCGGCTCCAGATCGAGCAATCGGGCGACACCGAGATAGGTCTCCGGATCGGGCTTGAAATGACCGAACAGGTCGGAGCCGAACACCATGTCCCACGGAATGCCGGCATGCTTTGCCATGTTGGTCAGCAGCGACACGTTGCCGTTCGACAAGGGGCCGATGATGTAGCGGCGCTTCAGGCGCGTCAGGCCAGGCACCGAGTCCGGCCATGGCTTCAGCCGGTGCCAGCCGCGGTTGATTTTTTGGAGGTCGGCTTCGGTCAGGCCGGTTATGCCGAACTGCACCACCAGTTTGTCGAGCGACGCGCGATGCAGGTTGTCGAGCGTGGTCCAGGGTTGTTCGCCCTTGCGTACGCGGTCCATCGAGGGGTGGTAGGCGGCGCGCCACGCATCCACCAGACCGGTCCAGTCGGCCTCGATGCCGCGTTGCCGGCCGAATTCGCTCAATTCGGCGATCAGGCTGCCGCGCCAGTCCACCACGGTGCCGAATGTGTCGAACACGATGGCCACCGGCTGCTTTGCTGGCATGGCCAGTCTCCTCCCGTTGTCCGGTGCAGCGAAGCCTCCGCCGGGCGCGCGGTCAAGCGTGCCGGTACACCTCTCCCGCAGTGCCGGAGAGGTGAACTTGCATAGTTGAGGTGTAAGATACCCCGGTCTAAGCTGCGCGCCGGGCGGCATAAACGGAGGGGTGTGATGGCGGAGGGCATCTTGTCGGCGCTGGCGGACGCGCTGGCCTCGGGCGCGGTGGACGTGGTCGATCTGGCGCAACCGCTGGAGCCGGCGACGCCGATCATCAGCCTGCCGCCGCAATTCGGCCAGTCCGCACCGTTCCGCATGGAGCGCATCTCCGATTACGACGACCGTGGCCCCGCCTGGGCCTGGAGCAATCTCTCGCTTGGCGAGCATACCGGCACGCATTTCGATGCGCCGGTGCATTGGATCACCGGCAAGGATCTGCCCGGCAACACGCTCGACACCATCCCTGCGCGCCGCCTGGTCGCCCCGGCGAATGTGATCGACTGCACCGCCGCGTGCGACGCCGATGCCGATTTCCTGCTGACGCCGGCGGGCATCGCGGATTGGGAGGCGAAGCACGGTCGTATCGAGCCGGGAAGTTGGGTGCTGCTGCGCAGCGGCTGGTCCCGCCGCAGCACCGACGCCGCCGCGTTCCTGAACGCCGACGACAATGGCGCGCATTCGCCCGGTCCGTCGCCCGAGGCCGTCACTTTCCTGGTGAAAGAACGCGACGTGCTCGGCTTCGGCACCGAGACCGTCGGCACCGACGCCGGCCAGGCGTTCCGCTTCGAGCCGCCGTTCCCGTGCCACGCCGGCATGCACGGTGCGAACAAGTTCGGCCTGGCGAGCCTGACCAATCTCGACAAGCTGCCGCCCAAGGGTGCGATCCTGATCACCGCGCCGTTGAAGATCGCCGGCGGCTCCGGCAGCCCGCTCCGGGTGTTGGCGCTGGTCGCGCGCTGATGGCGGAGCGGTCGTTCCGGAAGGAGGTCGAGCAACTCCGGCTTGGCGCGGGACAAGAGTTTCGCGGCGAGGGTATTCTCGCCGTCACCAAGGCCCTGCTGCAATCCGGCGTGTCCTACGTGGCCGGTTACCAGGGCGCGCCGATCTCGCACCTGATGGACGTGCTGGCGGACGCCGAGGACATTCTCGACGAACTTGGCGTGCATTTCGAAGCCTCGGCCAGCGAGGCCGCCGCTGCGGCGACGCTGGCGGCTTCGGTGAATTATCCGCTGCGCGGCGCGGCGACGTGGAAATCCACCGCCGGTACCAACGTCGCCTCCGATGCGCTGTCGAATCTCGCATCCGGCGGCGTGACCGGCGGCGCACTCATCGTGATCGGCGAGGATTACGGTGAGGGCAGCTCCATCATGCAGGAGCGCACGCACGCCTTCGCGATGAAGTCGCAGATCTGGTTGCTCGACCCGCGGCCCAACCTGCCCAGCATCGTGCACATGGTCGAGAAGGGTTTTGAACTCTCCGAAGCATCCCACACGCCGGTGATGCTGGAGGTGCGCATCCGCGCCTGCCACGTGCACGGCCGCTTCATCGCCAAGGACAATGTGCGGCCCGCGTTCGGGTTGAAGGACGCGATGGAGCATCCGCGCCGCGACGTCGGCCGGATCGTGCTGCCGCCGGCGAGTTATGTGCAGGAACAGGAGAAGATCCGCGATCGCCTGCCGGCCGCGCGGAAGTTCATCGTGGATCACGCGCTGAACGAGGTGTTCGCCGACGGCACGCAGGATGTCGGCATCATCGTGCAGGGCGGCATGTACAATGGCCTGATCCGCGCGTTGCAGCTCATGGGGTTGTCGGATGCGTTCGGCAATACCCGCATCCCGCTCTACGTGCTGAACGTTACCTATCCGCTGGTGGACGCGGAGGTAACGCGCTTCTGCGCCGGCAAGCGCGCGGTGCTGATGGTGGAGGAAAGCCAGCCCGAGTTCCTCGAGCAAGCGATCCATGTCATTCTGCGCAAGGCCGATCTCCAGACTCGCGTGCACGGCAAGGACGTGCTGCCGATGGCGGGCGAATACACCGCCAGCGTGGTGCGCACCGGGTTGGAATCGTTCGTCGGGCGCTATCTGCCCGGCCTGCGGCCGAACACCGCGCAGCCGCCTGCGCCGGTACAGCCGCCCGGTCTGGAGAAGCACGTGCACCCCCGGCCGCCCAGCTTCTGCACCGGCTGTCCCGAACGGCCGATCTTTACCGCGATGAAGCTGGTGGAGCGCGAGCTTGGCCCGCACCATGTAAGCTGCGACATCGGCTGCCACCTGTTTTCCATCCTGCCGCCGTTCAACATCGGCGCAACAACGATGGGCTACGGATTGGGCTGGGCGGGTGCCGCGGCGCTGAATGCCAAGGACTCGAATCGACGCACCATCAGCGTGATGGGCGACGGCGGGTTCTGGCATAACGGCCTCGCCTCGTCGGTCGGCAATGCGGTGTTCAACAAGACCGACAACGTGCTGGTCGTGGTGGACAACTACTACTCCGCCGCCACCGGGGGCCAGGATATCCTGTCGTCACGCGCGACCAGCCGCCGCAATACCGGCAACCCGATCGCCCGCGCGGTGCGTGGGGTCGGCGTGAAATGGGTGCGCGAGGTCACCCGCACCTACGACCTGACGCGGATGGTCGGCGTGCTGCGGGAGGCGCTGACCACGCGGGAGAAAGGGCCGAAGGTTATCATTGCGTCGTCGGAATGCATGCTGAACCGCCAGCGTCGCGAGCGCCCGCAGATGGCGAAGGCCGAGCGGGAGGGCAAACGCGTGGAGCGCGATCGTTTCGGCGTCGATAGCGACACCTGCACCGGCGATCATTCCTGCATCCGTCTGTCGGGCTGCCCGTCGCTGACGGTGAAGCCGAATCCCGATCCGCTGCGCCAGGACCCGGTCGCTACCGTGCAGGAAAGCTGCGTGGGGTGCGGGCTGTGCGGCGAGGTGGCGCATGCGGCGGTGCTGTGCCCGTCGTTCTATCGCGCGCGGATCGTCAGCAACCCCAGCCGTTGGGAGCGCTGGCGTGCGCGTGTCGCGAGCGTCGTGATCGGCTGGTTCGCGCCGCCCGCCCATGCCTGAGGCACCGCTTCCGTCCGAGGCCGCCGTTGGCACGCGTGCCATCACGGTCGCGATCCTGGCGATGGGCGGCGAGGGCGGCGGCGTGCTGGCCGATTGGCTGTTAGAGGCCGCGGAAGCCAGCGGCTTCGTCGCGCAATCGACCTCGGTGCCCGGCGTCGCGCAGCGCACCGGCGCGACGATCTATTATCTCGAATTCTTCCCGATCGCCGACGCCGGCGCATCGGCCGAACAGCAGCCCGTGCTGGCCTTGATGCCCGCCCCGGGCGATGTGGACCTGGTGATCGCCTCGGAACTGATGGAGGCGGGCCGCGCGATCCAACGCGGTCTGGTGACGCCTGAGCGCAGCACGTTCGTTTTCTCCACCCACCGCGTGTTCGCGATGACCGAGAAGATCGCCATGGGCGATGGCCGTGTCGATGCGGCGGCGCTGTTGGAGACGTGTCGGGCAGCGGCGCGGCGCGTGGTCGCCGCGGACATGCAAGCGGTGGCCGAGAGGACCGGCGCGCATCTCAGCGCCGTGCTGCTTGGTGCGGTCGCCGGATCGGGCGCGCTGCCAATCCCGCGCGCCGCGTTCGAGGCAGCGATCCGCCACGCCGGCCTGGGCGTGGACGCGAGCCTCGCAGCCTTCGCGGCGGGATTCGATGCGGCGAGTGAGAAGGAGGAGACGGGGAATAAGATACTCCCCCTCCCCTTGAGGGAGGGGGGCGGGGGGAGGGGTGCGAGCCCCACTGACGCCGCTCGTGCGGGGCCCCTCCCCCCGCCCCCCTCCCACAAGGGGAGGGGGAGTCCGACTGCGGCAGACGCCATCATCGAAGAAGGCATGCGCCGACTGACGGACTATCAGGATGCCGCCTATGCGCGTGCTTATCGCGAGCGGCTCGATCGGTTGCAGCTCGACGGCCTGCTCCTCGCCGAGACGGCGCGCTACCTTGCGCTGTGGATGAGTTACGAAGATACGATCCGCGTCGCCGACCTGAAGACGCGCGCGAGCCGTTTCGCCCGTGTGCGCGCGGAGGTCCGCGTGAAGCCCGACCAGGTGCTGCGCATCACCGAGTTCATGCACCCGCGCGTGCAGGAAATCGCCGACACGCTGCCGGCCCCGATCGGACGCTGGCTGCTGCGTTCCGGCATGCCGCGGCGGCTGGTGGAAAAGCTGACCGTGCGCGGCCGGCACGTCGAGACCACCGCGATCGGCGGCTTCCTGTTGCTGCGGAGTATCGCCGCG
>Ga0181521_10003610_pt1 | contig 18096 bp, 18 predicted proteins | sample PEATcosm2014_Bin_32_FD_119764 | JGI IMG/M metagenome (GOLD analysis project Ga0181521, IMG submission 119764) | Peatland microbial communities from MTU Mesocosm Facility, Houghton, MI, USA - PEATcosm2014_Bin02_60_metaG | ecosystem: Environmental > Terrestrial > Soil > Wetlands > Peat | place... | reverse complement strand
CGGCTAACAGGCGTCAGCACCAGCTGGTGGCGAAACGTTAGCAGTCGCGTGATAGTGCTGCTTCACTTCGCGATGGCAACTGCCCGTCCGCCCTTGGCAACGGCCTGCCAGTCTGCGGCCGGTAGGCAATCCGCGTCTTGATATGCGCGGCCGCTCACCCGACCCAGCGGATCTCCGGCTCCTTGCGGGGCACCGGGGCAGGTGGGACCTTTGCGTGGCCAACGATAATTGGCGCGACGGGGACCCATGCCGCTGGGATGCCCAACGCCTTCTTTCCATCTGGCGTATTTAGAAAGCTTTGGGCGAAGCCTATCCAGCACGTTCCGAGGCCGGCCGCATAGGCGGCGAGCATCAGATTCTCGGCAGCCAGCGCGCAATCTTCAACGATCCACGGACCTCCGGCGACCGCCGAAATCACGATGAGTACCGGCGCGTGATAGAAGATTTGGAACTCCGGCGCCGCCAGCCGAGATCGAAAGTGATCGGCCTGAATCCCTGCCGGCAAGGTTGCCAGCATGTGCGATTTCGCATCACGCGAAATGCGGTCGAGCACTTTCTGATCCCGTACAACCGTGAAGGTCCAGGGCTGCTCGTTAACCGCATTTGGCGCATGCGTCGCCGCATCAATCAGACGACCTATGACCTGCTCATCCACTGCTTGCGCCGTGTATTCCCGCGTGGACCGGCGGCCGATGATCGCTTCATTGAGATCCATAGAAAGTCCCTCGCGCCTGCAGCTTTAGGCCGCCCTCAATACTCGTCTTAGCGAATAGCCCAACTTTCGCACTTGACATCGATTTGCGCGTTTGCGGAATACGCACGATTACCGGACAAATTAAGCGCAACACCCGCTCGACCATGGATGCCGACGACAAGTGCGCTGTGCCGCTCGTGAGCGGCTGCGGAACGCCCAGAGGAAGTCACCACCCCCGGCTCAGTTACCGGCTTTGCAGATCCGGCCGCTGTCCTCCGGACCAGAAATGACTGCGCGCCGCCGACGTGCATGATCAGGGAATTACTTTCATCGGCACCTATCCGGCGGCTTTGAGCGGTAACGAAGGATAGTCGGTATAACCCGCCGCACCGCCGCCGAAAAAAGTTTTGCGATTTGGCGCGTTCAGGGGCGCGCCAGTCCGCAGGCGCTCAACGAGGTCGGGGTTAGCAATGTACAGGCGGCCGAAAGAGATGAGATCGGCGAGATTGCGGCGGCGCGCCTCGAGAGCCAACGCTAAATCATAGCCGTTGTTCCCCATGTAGAGGCCCTTGAACGACCGCCGGAGGCTCTGCAGGTCGAAGCCGCCAAGAACCTCGCGCGGCCCTTGGGTCATTCCTTCGATGACATGGATATAGGCAAGGCCAAGCCTGTTTAGGCGCTCCACAACGTAGCTGTACGTTTCGGCAGGGTCGCTGTCGAGCTCGGCACCGTTTACCCGGCTCACCGGCGAGAGCCGAATACCGACCTTGTTGGCGCCGCACTCGCTAGCGACCGCTTCTGCGACTTCCAGAAGAAGGCGCGCGCGATTCTCGCGTGAGCCACCGTAGGCGTCGGTCCGGTTGTTTGTGCTGTCGCGGAGAAACTGCTCGAGCAGATAGCCGTTGGCTGCATGAATCTCAACACCGTCGAAACGCGCGACCATCGCGTTGCGGGCAGCCTGACGGTACTGCTCGACGATCGCAGGGATCTCGCTGGTATCCAGCGCGCGGGGCGTCACGCACGGCTCAAAACCGGCATTCGTAAACGACGTGGCGTCGGGCCGAATCGCCGATGGGGCTACCGGCAGCGCGCCTCCGGGCTGGAGAGACGGGTGGGATACTCGGCCGACATGCCAGAGCTGCGGATAAATTCGGCCGCCGCGGGCGTGCACGGCTGTCGTGATTTGTCGCCAGCCTTGAAGCTGCTCCCTGCTGTAAAGACCGGGCGTCAGCGCGTACCCCCTGCCCTGGGCCGAAACATTCGTCCCTTCCGCGATGATCAACCCAGCCGACGCGCGCTGCCCGTAGTACTCGGCCATCAGCGGAGTCGGGACACCGGATTCGCCCGCGCGACTGCGCGTCAGCGGTGCCATGACGATGCGGTTCGCAAGCCGGTAGGGCCCGAGCTGCACCGGCTCGAACAGGTCCGAAAGGGAATCTGAGTTACTGTGTCTGTCAGCCATCTCGTTTCTCCACTGCAGTCAAAATCGCGCGCCGGATCAACGTTTCGAATAGCGGCAGCTTGTAGGAATTCTTTGTGAGCGGCGTCGCGTTGTCGATCGCCGCCCGCGCAGCTTCCCGCGCGGCCTGATCGTCAATGTGCCGGCCCGTAAGCACCCGCTCCGCAGCGGTGGCGCGGTACGGAACCGGTGCCGCCGCCCCCAGAACGACCGCGGCGCTGAGGCAGCGTTCACCAACGGCAGTGTCCAGAACGATTGCGACGTCGGCGAGCGGCCAATCGAACGCGTCTTTTTCACCCCGCTTGAGATGCGCCATGCGTATGTTCGCGCGAAGCGGAGGCAAATGGATGCCAGTCAGGACTTCCTGCGGCTGCAGGTCGTTCTCCTGCGTGACGTTCCGGTCCGGCGCCCCGAAGAAATCTTCGAGCAGAAGCCGGCGCACTCCGCCGTTACGGTGGACGAGATCGATGGTTGCCCTGAGCGCCACCAGAACGGTTGCGGCGCTGGAAGGGTGAACCATGGCGCACGGTTGGTTGCTAAAAATAGCGTGATACTGATTCTCGCCAGTGATCGCGAAGCAATGGTCTCCCCCTTTTCTCAGGCAGCGATATTCCGCTGCGCGGAAGTACCAGCAACGCGGTCGTTGAAGCAGGTTTCCGCCTATCGTCGCCATGTTGCGTATCTGCGGGCTCGCCGAACCCGCGACCGCTGCGGCGAGCGCCGGATAGCGCCCGCGGACTAGAGGATTTTCGGCAAGAGACGCAAGCGTAGCCATGGCCCCGATTCGTACACCGCCGCCGGACTCGGCAACGATGGTGTCGAGATTCGGTATGCTTTTGAGGTTTACGACCGTTCCGGGCGCGAGGAGTCCTTCCTTTAGCAGGTCGAGCAGATCGATCCCTCCGGCTTTTAGGAGCGCGTGTGTGGCACGACCCGGATCATCAGCCGTTGCCGTCATCGCCGTGGCCACGGTCACCGATGCGGCCGACGCCGCTTCCGACAGCGTCTTGGCACTCATCCAGATAAAAGAGTTCATGGGTGTCAGTGCCTTGCAGGTGTACTGCCTAGCGCCGCGAGCACAGTGGCTGGAGTCATGGGCACGGACCGGACCCGAACTCCAATCGCGTTGTAAACGGCGTTCCCGATTGCAGGAGCGGTCGCGATATTCGACGGCTCAGCGATGCCATACGCGTCGGTAGCACTCGTTCCCTGGTAGTTCTCTAGAATTACGACGTCTATGTCCGGCGTCTCCCGGGACCCTGCTAACTTGTATTGCTCGAGGTTTGGATTGACCATCCGGCCTGAGTGTTGGTCGAGAATCCGCTCTTCGAACAATGCGAACGACAGGCCCATCAGAACACCGCCGTGAACCTGGCTCTCGATCTGCCGGGGGTTTATTGGGCGGCCGCAGTCCTGGATCGCAACTACTCGTTCGACCCGAATGACGCCGGTCTCGGTGTCGACCGCAACTGCGGCAAACTGGACACCGCCCAGGTCCTGCTGGGCAATTGCGGCGTCTCCCATTCGCTGGCGGAATCCGCCGTAATCGTCGGCCCGGGACGCGACTGCGCTCACGCAATCCGTCCGCAGCCGCATCGCCGCTTCGCCAAAGGAGATGCTGCGACTTGGATCGCCGCGAACCTCGATCCGGCCGGCACGCGCAACCAGATCCTCCGGAGCTGCGTGCAACGCGGGTGCGTTTTCGCGGCAAAGAGATTGCAGGACGCGCCAGGCCGCGGTGCGCGCCGGCGGCGTAATCGATGCGGTTGCACGACTGCCGTAGGATGGTGGACCCGCCGGAAACTCCGTGTCTCCGATGCGCACTACGATCGTCTCGATCGGCAACCCCAGGACCTCGGCGACGACCTGAGCCAGGACCGTGCCGGTACCGGTGCCTATGTCCTGCACGCTCGACAGCACCTCGACCGAGCCGTCCCGCATGACCCGAACCTCGCAGGCCGCGTTGATCTGCACATTCGCGCCCCACAAGGACTGCGCCACCCCGAGACCCCGCTTGACGGGCCCCGGATCGGCGCCGGGCGCGTGCCGGTGCTGCCAGCCGATCCGCTGTGCGCCGATGCGGCGTTGCTCACGCCTAACCTGACTTGGATCAATGCGATCGCGCAAGGCGAGCGGGTCGAGAATCAGCCGCTCCGCGATCGCATCGACCGCCTGCTCCAGACCCCATGCGCCCGGCACAGCGCCAGGTGCGCGCATGGCACAGCCAGGGCCCGCATTGATGAATACGTCGTACTGGGCGCTTTCGAAATTCGGGCAGGTATACAGGGACCCGGCGATGTTGCCGACGCCGGCGCCCAAAGCTACTCCGGCCGTGCCATAGCTGACGATCGAAATAGAGGTCAGCGAGCCGTCGTGCCGGGCGCCAAGATGCACGCGCTGCCACGTTCCCGGGCGATTCCCGGCATCGGTCTGCTCCTCTTTGCGGTCCAAAACGATACGCACCGGAGCCTGTGCCTGGCGCGACAGCGTGACGGCATAACGACCATAGGACCCCAGTGTCGATTTCGAGCCGAAGCCACCGCCCATCCCCTCGACGATGACGCGCACCCGGCTGAGTGGCAAGCCGAATGCCTCCGCGAGTTCGTGCCGCACACCCGCCGTGTACTGGGTCGACATATAGACGGTGAGTCCGTCGCCGCGCCAGTCGGCAACGATCGCGTGCGGCTCGAGGCAGCAGTGTGTCTGTACGTGGGTCACATACTCGCCTTCAACGTGGATCTCTGCCTGCTCGAACCCTTGCGCGATGTCTCCCCGGCCGATGATTGCCGGGCCGCGCACATTGCCCTTCAGCGGCAGTCCAGCGGGCGCGGGGTAGCCGGAGGAATAACCGGGGGGGACCGAGGTGCTGTCATGGACGGGCGCGGCGGTCGGCTCGCGCGCCCGATTGAGATCCACGACGAAGGGCAATGACTCGTACTCGACTTGGACGAGCCGCAATGCCTCATCCGCAGCAGCGAGTGAGTTCGCGGCGACGGCGGCGACCGGTGCACCGACGTAACGTAAGACCGAGCTTGCCGGATCTTCCGGTCGGGCGATCACAAGAACCGCTCGAATGCCCGGATGACGCGCCGCCGCCGATACATCGATGCGTCGAACGGTGGCGTGCGGCATAGGTGAGCGCAGAATGCGGCCGTACAACATTCCCGGCAGCGCAACATCTACGGTGAACCGGGTTGCACCCGTGACCTTCGCGCGACCATCGTGGCGCGCGACCGGTCTTCCGATCACTGACAGCTCGGCGTTCGGTGGCAGCGGCGGTGGCTCGTCCGCTGGAACCTGGCGGCGGACTTCGCCGAGGCCAACGCTTAAAATCCCGCTCGGAAGCGTCTCGCTACGGAGTGTCTCTTCGTTCGCCATCATTGCGCTCTGTTGGCTTTCGCCGCGGCCAGCGTCGCAGCAATCACGTGCGGATAGGTGCCGCAGCGGCACACATGCCCGCTAATCGCGTCCTGGATGTCGCTGGCGGTCGGATGCGGTGTGCCACGGAGGAGCGCGGCGCAGCTCATGACCATTCCTGGCGTACAGAAGCCACACTGCAGCGCGTCATGTTCGACGAAGGCGGCTTGCACTGGATGCAAGCTGTCACCCCGCGATAGGCCCTCGATCGTGGTGACGCTGCGGGTGCCAATGTCGATTGCCAGAAGCGTGCAGGAGCACACGGGCGCCCCATCGAGCCAGACGGTGCAGGCGGAGCACGCGCCACGGTTGCAGGCGATCTTTGTCCCGGTCAGCCCCAGCGCGCCCCGGAGGGCTTCGGCGAGCGTAGTTCGCGGCTCGACCTGGAGGGCCCTCAGCCTGCCGTTTACGGACAGCGAAACCCCAATGATGCCCGGCCCAATACCCGAAGACTCGCCACATCCGACTGCCGCGTGGGCAAGAATAATCGGCGCAGCACCCATCGCCGTCGCTCCCGCGGTCGTCAGTGCCGAACTTCGTAGAAATGCACGTCGCGAAATGTTGCGTTGCACGCGTTACACCCAAAACCGGCGAACGCCTACTTATTGCGCGTTTCGTGCGCCCCGGATATAAGGCTTTCCCCGTCCAACCCTTCGGCGAGCGCGACCGCACCACCTGCCCAGTCATCTCCACTGTCGATGGCTTCATCACGAGCAGCCGACGAACGCCTCGCCCGTCGCGGCCACGATTGACGCGTACGTAGAATCCGCAACGCCAGTGCGGGTCAGGGCGGCCAGCCGTTACGGACACGCACGGCCACAGCTACCCGTGGCGCACAGCGTGCCGCGTGCCGCCAGCCATTACGTTGCCGGTCACGCACGACCCCCCTGTCAGACTCGCGGATCGTGATTATCGCCGTAGTCGCTGGAACGGCCATTCATCGCTCACCGGGCGCCAAAGCATCGCTGTGCAACGCGGCATCGCCGGTCAATGGTCTTTTCACTCGTCTAGCTCAATTTTTCGATTGCTGGCTGCTCGATCGGCCAATCTAGGCGGTTCCGGCGTTGGCACTCGCACGGTCGGCGCCACCGCGACTCCGGCGAGCTACGCATTTTCCCGACAGCCGCCGCGTGCCCGCCGGCGTAGGATTTCTGTTGTCGGCGGGATCAACCCGCCGGCCACGGTTGGCGCGGCCACGCAATTGTGCTGCCTCCGAAAGGCGCTGCCGGCTGCGCGCGTTGCTCGTTCTTCGCACAGGTCTAGGCTTACACGTCGTTCCGGGCATCTGGCGCGCAGCGGTATTCGTCGCCCTAGGGCCGCTGACGACCGCGTCGCCGGCGCGGGCGGATGCGGTAGGGGTCTTTGCCGGCCACGGGCAAGACACGGATCAGTATGGCATCGGCATTCAGCTCGACCGCCGCACGCCGGTGCACGACTACGTCTCGTTGACTTTGACCGGTCATCTGGAGTTCGGCGTCGGTGAATTTCAAGGTGACAAGGGCGCGATTTCGCACAATACGATTAGGGCGCTCGACGCGCTCGCCGAACTTCGATGGCAACGACGAGCCAACGGTCCAGTCGTGCCGTTTGTCGAGTTTGGAACCGGGATGGGGGGCCCGTCCGAGGTGACTATCAATGGCGACCGGCACTTCAGCACCGCGTTTCAGTTCACGGAGATATTGCGGACCGGAGTGAGATTAGGCCCAGATGAGCGTTTCGATCTCGCCGTCGGGGCACAGCACTTCTCGAACGCGGGGCTAAAGCGGCCGAACGACGGAATTACCTATGCGGGGCTGATCGGCGCGGTCGGGACTAGAGGCGTGCGACACTCGTGCCGTCAAGACGCGCCGGGCCCTTTGGGGCAATACGTTGACGGAGCTACGTTACATCCACGGCAGGCGCAGCCGACACCCGCGCGCACTGCGGCACGCCGGACATATGTCAGACGCGGGCTAGCTGCTGATTGGGAGATCATCATGGGTATCCATAATCGTCGGCGTCGGACGACCGCCAACGCACTCCCGACCCTACTAGTCTGCGCGGCGGTTCTCTGCGGCGGCGTTTGCGCCGCGGGACCGCCTCCCACGTGCGACCTGCAGCTGGTCGTTCACCTGACGCCCGACATTGCAGATCCGAGCGACCTGAGTTTCTTGGGCGCGCTGGTGAACAAACCAGGTTATCAGCTGACGTGGATCGAACAGCGAGACAACGATACCGTTGTTCTCGAGTTGACGGGTCCCGGCCCCCGCGTCAACTGCCAGCGCGTCGTGGACGGCATGCGTCGGAATGCGCATGTGCTGTCGATCGCTGTGACGTCTCTCCGGCAGAAGCAGTAGAGGGATCATTTCGTTCCCCGCCCGCCGCACAGCCGGCGTCAGGTTGCAACCCTATGCAATTCCGGAGCTATTAAACATGCCCTACACAACGATCACCGACCTCCCATTACCGGTTCGACGACATCTGCCCGAACATGCGCAGGAGATCTACCGGAGCGCTTTCAACCACGCATGGCAAAGCTACGCCGGCGATGTCGCGCGCGAGGAGATTGCCCATCGGGTCGCCTGGGCGGCGGTCAAGCGCCGCTACCGAAAAGTAGGTGCCGATTGGCTACCTTCTGACGATGACGGGTCCGCGCTATGACGCCTTCGGCTACGGCACTGCACGCGCAGCGTAAACAACCCCCGTCAAGGACTTCGGCATCGATCTCAATGAAGCTCTCAATACCCGGCGCTGCATCCAAGACTATGATTGCCCTGTCAAAGCGACCGCGGTCAATTAACAGGCGTCTCGGGTCAACCGAACTTATTTATTATCTGCTGGATCGATTGTACTGTCTGAATTTCGTAATCGTTGCGGAACTCACCGGGACGTTGGATGTTGAAAAGATTGACGCCGCGCTGCACGCACTACAGCGCGAACAGCCTCTGTTGCGGGCGCGAATTGTCCTCGTCGACGGGCGTCTCTGGTTCAAACCAGTGTCGCTCGAGCGGTGCCCACTGAAAGCTGACGTGAAGCTGCTCCGTGATTGGCGGATCACAACGGTTGCTCAACTGAGCACGCCATTCGGTGCCACTCCGCCGCTAGCACGCTTTTTCCTGTTTCGCGGTCGCGGCCAGCACTGTGTCGCCGCGATGGTCTTTCATCACGTGATCGCAGATGGCAAGTCTGGCACCGACCTGATGATCCGGGTATTACGTCGCGCCGCCGGAGAGAACCGCCCGTTACGCTTCCGTCGCCCGCGACCGTCAGCTCAGCACCTGGATCTCATTGAGCGCCAAGGCCTTGTTGGCAGTTCCGTCAGAAAGCTCGAGTATTGGTTGCACCAGGGAATGAACGCACTGACGTTCCCACAGCAATTGCCCGGCTACGACATGCATTGGCGGCCCAAGCGGGAGATACACGTTATCCCGCTCTCAATTCCGAAGGAGGCCTGCCGGGCATTGCTGGAGGCCTGCCACGCGCACGGCACGACGGTTCACGGCGCATTGGGTGCCGGCCAGCTTCTTGCGCTCAACGCCGAATTCGGTGTCGCGGAGGCCCGAAGATTGGCGCTCACGTCTCTTGCGGACTTGCGCGGTGTCTTAGACGGCGAGTTGACGGAGCGCGATCTGGGGCTGTACATCGCGACGATTACTACTGTTCATAGGATCGACGTCGAGCCCGACTTCTGGCAACTGGCCGCCGACATTCGGAGTCAGGTAAAGGAGGTGCTCGAAAGCGGTGACGCGAATCTGGTTCACTCAATCTATCGGGAGGATTCCCTGATCCCACCGAACGAGGCCGGCGCCCGTATGGTGCAGGCAGCAGCGGCCGCGGCCCCACCATCATCAATGATAACGAATATAGGCAGGTACGACGCCATCGCACTCCGGAATGGGACGCGCGTACGCTCATTGACCTTCATGCTTGCGCCTCCGCCACAGTACCCGATCTGCGTTGTCGCAGGAACCTACGCCAATGTCATCCATTTGAACCTACTCTACGACCATGCCAAGGTCACGCAGAAGCAGGCGCGACGCATCGGTACGTCTTTGGTGCGGATCATCAGGTCCGCGGCCAGACGCGATTGATGCCACGTCCCGTCCGTTGGAAGCCGAATCTGCGTCGCCGACCGCGCGTCACAACTCGTCGTTGTCTCAGGGCTGCGGCTTTCGGGTGCTGCTCTAACTACCCGAATGCACCTGCGCTGACAGGAGCACTGACGAGCTCGCGCGAGCCCCTCTCAAAAAGGTCGCGCGTCATCATTTTCGGTACTGCTCAGTAACCGGCGCTGAAGGTGAGCGATACAGCGAACGCCGATCGACTATTGAATGGACTGCGGCTGCCCGCCTGCCCCGCGCGGCTTGGCCGCGCAGTGGAATCCAGTTGAGGAAACAGCGACACCGAGCCGCCCTTCCGTCGGGGCTACTTTTTGAGTGCGTCCTTTGCCCCACCGACGATGTTCTGGATCTTTCCTTCCAGTTTCGTGGCCTTTCCCTCAGTCGACAGCTTGGCGTCTCCGAGCACCTTGCCGGCGGCTTCCTTAATGGCGCCCTTGACTTGCTTTGCTGCGCCTTCCATTCGATCTTTGTTCATGTCCGTTCCTCTATACTTTGAGTTGCAAGAAGCTAACGATCTGTTCGGCCACGCGCGACCAAAGAAGCATGCCCGATGCCACACCGTCATCGACGCGACGCCTGCTCGACTCCCGGAACGCACGCATTGCATCAGTACTCGACCCGTACGATTGCAGCTCGGGACCGGGTGCCCACCGCTGCAATTCGACTCGCAGTGTCACTACGCCGCCGGCGCGCTCTGTCCAGGATAGCAGAGTGGCCGGAGACGCTTCAGACATTTACTACTTGGCCGCAACCGGCTCGTATTTGAACTTCTCGCCCGCGACCGCGGCCTGGTACATTAGGCCGCCTTTTGCGATCGTGAACACGGCGAGTCCGTTGTGATACTCGCTTGCAGCTACCGCATCATTCTTGCCACCGCTCGCGGCCGCTTCTGCACCCGTCGTCCCTGCGGTCACCGACGCTGCTGCCGTGATCGCCACGGCGCCTACGTCGGCGCTGAACTCGAAGTTACCCGACGTGAAATTGTCGAGAGCGCGCTTGTCCTCGAAGAAAATGATCTGGCTGAACGCCTCGCCGCCGGCCTGCATGCCGAAGCTCAGCTGCGTGACCGTCGCCCGGCCGATGCGCCTTCCATTCTCATAGACATGTCCTGTGCCGTACGCCCCGCCAACGCCGAGGGCGGCCTTGCCGATCGTCGGGAAAATCGCGTACGCGTAGCTTTTGTTGAAGAAGGAGCTGCTTTGCCCCGAGTTTCTAAACAGGCTCGCCGTGTCTGTGTCTTTACTGGCCTGCACGACGCCGATCGAGAGTCCCAGTGTCGTGACCAATACGCCCAAACGAAGCATCGTTTTCATGAGTGTCTCCAGTCAATAAGGCATCGGGCAACGTCGCAGCAGCGACCCAGCCCATATTGACGACTGGCGACCGGGAGACATCGCAACAGTGGTCTGGTACGCCCAGCCTCGACTGTTCCCGCATCGGTAGCCGCGACGGTGCGCTTCACGGATGCACCCCGTCCGTGCGGCAGCGCACCGAACATTGGCTTGCGGTAACACCGGCCAAGCACGCTCCCGAACGTCAACGCGCGGCGCCCGCTCGATGCGCCTCGCGGTGGATGGGTTTTCGGCCGATCACACGGCGACCGCGCGCCGGTCCAGCGGGCCGTGCGCATCTAGATGAGCGATCTCGCGCAGAGCGCGTCCATTCGATCCAGTGCATGCCGGTCACGCGGCGCCTACGGTTCGCGCCGGCATAGCGCCGCCGACGTGCGATTGCGCAGCGTCCACCAAGTGCCAACGCTGATGGCGATTTTCTGCTCTCAACGAACCAGAGCCGGATTGATCATCGCCAAAGCCGCGAAGGCCTGTCCCGACGGTCACGGATACGTTGTAGCTCTAGAGCTTCGAATCCGCGCGCACGACCGCAAGGCCGCTCCGCCGCCGCTCGCGATATGTCGTAAGCGCTTTTCGCGCCAGCCGCCGCCCCAGGCCTTGTACAGGGTCACGACGGCTTGAGGCGGCATCTAGTGGTTCAACGAAGCCACCGTCGGACACGTTGAGCCTTCGCTCTATAGGATCGAGACCGCATACTCAAATCTGTGGCATTTCGTCACTGCGTCGGCTGGCGCTGCCACGCCATCCACGCGTCTCACGTTCCGGGTCACAACCTTCGTCGGCCGAACGACGCGAGCGACGCGGATCTCGACCGAACATCGAACGTGCGCCAACGTACCGACTGCCCGGGCGGGCCGCGACACACTCCGGCCTCGATTGAATGCCTGCGGTCATACGCGCGGAGTCGCCACGGGCGCCTCGTCGTAACCGCAGCAAGCGGCGGTCCTTTGGTGCCGTCATCGCGCCCAGCGCTGTGCCCGAGCTCCCTGGCCACTCGGGTCGATAATCCGCGCCGGCTGCTCCGAGGCCTCACGGACAAGGATGTACAACATGTTTTCCCTGCTATCGACGACACGCTGGAGCCGGCGTTGGGCCAGTTCCGATCTCCTCGCGGGCGACCCGGTCGGAAGTCCCGACCCAATCGGCAGCATATTCACGGGATTGCCTGTCGCCACAGCGGAGCGAAACAATGGCCGCGACCTCCGGCCAGGGCGACGCGCCCTTTACGGCATCACGCTCGTGGCCGCCGGTCTGGGTGCGTGCGCAAGCCTGCCGCCGCCGCCAACGCCAGAAATGACGCGCGCGGAAGGCGCAATCGAACAGGCGCGACGTGCCGGCGCGGAGCAGCTGGCGAGCGGGCCGTTGCACCAGGCGGACACTCAGCTCGCGAGAGCCAAGGCGGCGGTCGTTGCGGGCGACAACGTTCACGCAGCGGCACTTGTCGAAGAGGCCTATGCGGACGCCCGGCTCGCGGACTACACGGCCCAGAGCGCCACGTCCGCCAAGGCGGCGGCCGAGGTCGACACGAGCATCCGTACGCTTGAGCGCGAAACCACCCGCGCGACTTCACCCTAAAAGTACCTTTCCCGCATCTCCGGAGTCCCCTCTATGACTACTCTCCTCCCCCTTCGCGCGGCGAGCGCTCTCGTCGCAGCGGCCGTGACCCTCACACTGGTCGGATGCGCCACGGCGCCCCGCCAGGACGCGGCACTGAATGAGGCCCGGTCGGCCGTGACGGCCGCGCACGCCGATCCTCAAGTGGTCGGCGACGCCCGCGCGGAGCTTGCCACTGCTGACACGGCGCTACGTTCGGCGGACGCGCTGCTGGCCGGCGGTAAGCCGATCGTTGATGTCGAGCACCAGGCTTACCTCGCCGACCGCTACGCGCAGGCCGCGCAGCAGCACGGTCAGTTGCTTGCGTCGGCGGCGGCGATCGCCGACCTCGATAACCGCCGCAACGCGGTCCTGCTCCGAGCCCGGGAGGCTGACGCACGGCGAGCCACGGCGCGCGCTGAATCGATGGCCGCGGACGCCCACGACGCGCGACTCGAGGCGGCGGTGAGTGCAAACGACGCGGTCGTCGCGAACAACCGAGCGGCTGCGAGTGCGAATGACACGATCGCCGCGAATGACCGAGCAGCCACGAGTGCGAATGACACGATCGCCGCGAATGACCGAGCAGCCGCGAGTGCGAATGACACGATCGCCGCGAATGACCGAGCGGCCGCAAGTGCAAATGACACGATCGCCGCGAACGACCGAGCCGACCTGCTCGATGCGCAGCTTACGGACCTGCAGGGCAGGCGCACGGACCGCGGGGTCGTCGTGACACTCGGTGATGTGCTGTTCGCGACGAACAAGAGCGAGCTCCAGGTAGGCTCGCAACGTTCGATCGATAAGCTCACGGCGTTCTTAAGCAGCCATCCGAAACGCACGATCCGCGTCGAAGGATTCACCGACAACGTAGGTAGCGACGAATACAATCGGGCCCTCGCGGACCGACGCGCCGGCGCGGTTGCCGATGCGCTGATGCGCGGCGGCATCGACCGTGACCGGATCCAGATGGAGGGCTACGGCAATGCGTATCCAGTCGCCGCGAACGACACGATCGTCGGCCGTCAGCAAAACCGGCGAGTAGAGGTCGTGATTTCGAACAACGACCAGCGGATTGCCGACCGTACTGAATGATGCGGCGCATCGTGGGCCGGCGCTACTCGCCGGCCCCCTTTCGACTGTGGCCCGGTCTGTTCGGGCGGCAGCGGCCGTGGTTACCGCTGGGCAGCTAAACAGATTCAATGGCTTACGGCAGACCTCAGGCGATAATTGCCTATTCGTGTGAATTATCGATTATTTAGGCTCCCGGCCAGCCGCGCAGCTCAGAGGGATCGATCGATTAACCGACGCGACAACTGCAGTTCAGCACTTTCAGCAACGAATAACGTCGCAGCCGTTTGGCAGATTCCGACGATCCACAGCCGGAGGCCCCGGACCGATTACTGGTGGCCAGTCCGGTTCCGACTCAGCGGTTGCGACGGCCGTGAGCAACCTGCTAAGCGAGGGCACCGACATCCCCGATAATGTCCAGCAGCGGCTCGGTCACCTCACCGCAAGCAACCATGCGCTGATCTGCGACCAACTGCACCGCTCACCGCCTGGCGGCGCGCCAGCCGAATTAGCGTTGATCTCCGGTCGACTCTAAGGCCGCGATATAACAGCCAATTGCGACTGCGGCGGGTTCGCGTCTTCCCGGAAACACCTTCATAGTTGAAGGGTCGGCGGCAGCGCCCGCCGGAACCATCCGCCAGTCTGACGATGAGCCTTCGCAGCGTAACAGCGTCGATTCCTGGGAGTCACCTATGTCATCCATGAGGCCGATCGGTACCTTCGCCCTGTGCCTGCTGACTGGTTGCTCATGGGTGCTCCCCAAACCGTCGCAGCCGCCGCCAACCGAGGCGGTCGCGACCGCAGATGCCGCTTGTACGCTTGAGCGCATTGAGGCGCGGAAGGCGCGCAGCGCCTCCCTCGCCGGGTTGGGAGCCGCTCAACCGTTAATCATCAGTCTCGAAGACGGTTCGAATGCCGATCATGCTATCCGGGGGGGCAATGCAGTCGTTCTTCGCCGGGCAGTTGACGAGGGCAATCAGGCGCCGCGTGAGCAAGAGAGAGTTCCGGCGTTCATCGTCACCGTGGCTACGAACACCCGGGCGCACGATGGAATCGAGGACCAAAGCGTCGTACGCCTGCGCTCGCGTAGCAGCCTTTTCCGGGAAGGAAACGATGCGGGCGCCGCCCGCGGCTTCGCGCCGCTAAAAGGCGGTGATTATGTGATTTTCAAGGCGGATACGCCCAATCCGAATCGCCCGTCAACGTGTGATGCGCACTTGCGCGACGGAGATTTTGTTTATCTGAAATCGGTGTCGCAAAACACCTGGGTCGGCGCGCGGAATGGGGCGCCTGTGATTCAAGATGCGCACGCCCCGGATGGGGCCCCGTGCCGGACGCCGAGAGATGTATGCTATACGGATCGTTACGGCGGGATGCTGTGCGCCAACTACTTCGAGTGCGGCGGTCAATCCGGAGTTTGACCGGCACTCGCTGTCGCGATTGCGTTCGAGTATCCGCTTTGTGCCAACGAGAAAACACTCGTTTCGGCAGACGAGCCGTCGCAGGTGAGCTGGCGACAGCGTAAATGCAGCTAACGGCTCCAGGCTCCGCTCACCCGGATGCAGAGAAAGCCCATTCCGAATTCCTGCCGCGCGAATTGCGGCGCAGATACTGAAACCTAATCACCAAGGTGCCAGCATCTGGCACCTGGGCATGAGGTTTCTGTCTGTCCACAGGCCCGCGAAACCGCCTGCTGGTGCACCCACCGCCTATGCCGTTTCAGCGATACCTAACCTAGCGCCAATCGTGATGGTGATAGAAACCGGGTCCGCCTCCCCCCCTGCCTACAAACCCAACGCAGCCGCTCAGCAAGCTGCTGAGGATCACTAATACAACAGCCCATTTGCGCATTACTGCTCTCCTTCGTCTCGACGTACACCCCGATATGACAGCGGCAGCTGTGGGGATACACGGATTGAACATCAACGCATTGCTTAACACTTGCGGTCCGCGAGAACTCCGTTCCTCTAAAACGCCCGGCGTCATCAGCGAAGCCGCCTTCCTACCTCACAATTGGCCGCCTATAAGTTCGCACGACCGCGGAACGGGACGGCGCGACATGTGAGCGCACCCGCACCGGATCCATGCTGCCAAGGTTTACCGACAGCGGGACCGCCTTATAAGACTGACGGGTGCGCATAGTCCCATTCGAGAAAGCGGGCGGTCTGCGCGTCGGTGCGCTCGGGCAGGCAACAACGGGAGGACGCGATCTTGTCTCCACGCATTTCGCGAATCCCCCACAGGATGATGCGGTCGACTCCAGCCTTCTGGGTCGTGGCACTGCGGGCTTCGAAGCGTGTAACAAGGACATTGCCGGACACATACGTGTTGAGCACGGTAACGTGACGACTCTTGTCGACCACGTAACGCTCGAAATCCTTCTGGATCGCGGCCTTACCCACGCACGGGGCCGCCGCGCAGTGGCCGCTTTGCGCATCTATTACCGCATCGTCCGTAAACAGCGCGACCGCTCCCGCTACGTCGCCTTGCGAAAGAGCGTCCAAAAGGTGCTTCTGCACGACTACCGGATCGGCCTGTGCGAAGGCCCCAGCAGAAGCCGCGAGCATCAGCAACGCAGCGAACCACCTGACAATTGCAACACCTGAAAACTTAAGCATGGCGTGCCTCTCCATTGCATGCGGGGACTATTTGTCGGGCGCCGCGACAGACGAGCTGAGCCTGTGCCGAACCCGAGGGATGAGGTCCCTGCTAACTGGGCGGCGACCAGCAGATCCGCCGCGGCGGGCAGGCGCCTTCACCGCCTTCGTTTGCACAGTCTTAAATTACGGGCGTCCTGCGTCTGTGCGGCATCGAACATACAGTTACGCCGCCGCGTAAGTGATGTCCGTCGGAACACCGTGCGATTCCCGGCGGCCATAAGGGATGGTCATCGGCCAGCGGGGGCGAGGCGCCGTAAGGCGGATCGGCTTGCGCCGTGCAGTCCGCCGCTCGCTGAACTGCCTGCATCGTACCGCCATAAACCTAGTCACCGTCCGGACGCGCAAGCTGCAGGCCGAGCTTCCGCTCGTGACGCTCTGGACAACTACCGATGCGTGCGTCGGCATACAGCTCGATGCAAACAACCGCTGCCTGGATATCCGCAACGGGCGGCCGAGCTTCGAATAGCTGCGGCACCGCTATCGTTTCGGCGACGACTTGTCCCAATCGCAACCTAGGCCATTACGAAAATGTGGCTCCCGACATATGCGCTCGAGCTTATCCCCGCCTGCAGACTTCAGAGCGACCCACGGGCCGAATCGTTGTCAGATCTCGTCGGACGCATGATTCCGCAACCAGCACACATCTGACGCACGCTGAGGTAGCGACCATACGCCGGGGATACCGGCCGGCGCGATCTCGTGAAATGGGATACGGGCGGGATCAGAGCGCGCATTTATGCTTAGTGCGCGTTACGTCCGCGACCGCTCGGCGGATTCCGGGCCGCTTCCCTTCGCTTTACGACGTTGTCTCGGAAGCTCCGTCCACATTCGCGACGGCCGCGCCGCCCGCCGTTCGCGCTCGGTCAAACGCGGCGCCCCGGATGGTCTGCGCGTCCTCTTCGATGCGCTGTAGATGTTCCGGGCCGCGGTAACTTTCGGGGTAAATCTTGTAGATGTCCTCTGTACCGGAAGGACGTGCGGCAAACCAGCCGTTTGCGGTTACGACTTTCACGCCGCCGATGGCCGCATCGTTACCCGGCGCGTGCGTAATGATCGCCTGGATGCTGTCGCCCGCGAGATCCGCACACCGAACCTGCTGCGCAGTCACGGCCGCCAGGATCGCTTTTTGTTCCGGCGTCGCCGGCGCATCAATACGCTCGTAGACGGGATCGCCGAGCTCGCTTGCAAGTTTGCGGTAAATCTCGCCGGGATCATGACCAGCACGTGCCGTGATCTGCGCCAAAAGTAGCGCGGGCACAATACCGTCCTTGTCTGTCGTCCAAACTGTGCCAAATGCGACCTGCTGCGCTAGAACTGTGGGATCGGGGCATTCGCTGTAGTACGCCGTAATTAGTCGTGGCACGTCGAGCAACAGACTGGCTGGCGCGGGTTTGCCGGCGAGCGCGCTGAGCCGCGTGCTCATGCGGACCTTCCCCGCTCCGCTGGTTGCCAAGCGTTGGCCGGCACGACAGCCGCTGCCATGGTCGTACCAACCACTCCGTGCCGCCACGTAACCGCCGAATGGAACGTACGAGACATCAGGTCGGGAGACACGGGCGGCGAAGCGCCAGAGGGTCCCGCCGTGGGCACTACGTCGCTGCGGCCGCGAACATATCTCATCACCTCCGCTACACTCCTGCGCGCGGCCTCGGTGACAGGCTGTACAGGCGAAGCGATCTTGACGCCGGCTGTCGCACCCCCTCCGAGACACTGAGGCTGCGCCGACGACGCGCCCCGAGCAGCATACATT
>Ga0181521_10003609_pt1 | contig 18098 bp, 18 predicted proteins | sample PEATcosm2014_Bin_32_FD_119764 | JGI IMG/M metagenome (GOLD analysis project Ga0181521, IMG submission 119764) | Peatland microbial communities from MTU Mesocosm Facility, Houghton, MI, USA - PEATcosm2014_Bin02_60_metaG | ecosystem: Environmental > Terrestrial > Soil > Wetlands > Peat | place... | reverse complement strand
GTACGTACGGTGGCGACGCCGCTACCACTGTTCGACCAGACAGGAGCCTTCGAGGGCAGCGTCGCCATTGTCAGCGACCGGACCGAGCGCGTGCGGACTCTCTACGAGATCTACTAGTCTCCCGTACGCAATGTCTTGTTCGGCCAGCCCGAGTTGGCTCCCTCGATCCCACCGCGCGCTGGCACGTCATGTGGTGACTTTATGCTGACCGGAACAGCCAACGCCGCGTCGACGTCGGAACTTAGTCAAGAAGCTGCGCAACGAGAACGACCATCGTTCCGACACCCGATAGAATAATAATTTCCATGTGCAGTCTCCTCGATCTGCGAGCGCGATGATTGTCACCGCAGACGATGACCGCCCAACGACGCGCAGAGTTCCATTCAAGGACGTCGCACGGTGAAGGCATTCGATGACGCGCTGTGAGCGCGTCTCAATCGTTATGGCGCGATTCGATTTTGGAATAAGCGCTCGCGATGCCATTTCACTGTCACATCGGGCCGCTAGCCTGTTGTGGTCGGATCGTCGCCTCCCTCTTCAAAGACGATCCCTCCCTCGCCGCCCGGCTCGTCGATGCTCTATCCTGTGTCGGCACCGCCGGGTCGGCGTTTTTTGTAGCGCTCGGCCCACGGTCCGTGACCTTGAATCTGTTCGATAGTCGGTCGAACGTCCATGCGAGGCGGTTGGCTGCTTCGCGGACTGGATCATCCTGTGTACGCCGGAATGCTGATGTCCCTAGTCGTGAACACCGTAAACCTCGCTCCTGGCGGCACCTCAATCGTCGGCTGTAGCTGCAGCTCCTTCCGGACGATCTGCTGGGTCGCCTCATTGACGCCTTGCCCAGCACCTTGGCGGGCGAGCCCGGCGAACGTGGGATCGGTGTAACTTGTGCCGGCGTTTGTTCCCGCCTGGATGACGGACCCCAGAAGGACGGCGGTCAGGAGCCGGCCGAGATGTCGATCGACGTTACCGGTGAGCCCTGCATAGCCGGAAAGATCGACACCCGGCATTCCCTCGAGATCGATGTTTGATCCGTCCGGCCGGATGATGCGTGTCCAGACGACGAGGACGCGCACCTGCCCATAGACAATCCGGCTGTCGTAGGACCCGAGGAGTTTCGTGCCCTGCGGCAGGATCAGGTGTTCACCGCGGACGGTGTCGTAGACGTTCTGTGAGATCTGGCCCTCGATCTGGCCGGGGAGATCCGAGTTGATTCCGGTAATAAGGACACCCGGGATCACGGTCCCGGCGAACAGGGTGTATGGCGAGGTAGGTTTGTGCAGCCGATCTTTCAGTTCCCAGCGCGCCGGGCGATCTCTCTCGAGGAATTCCTGCTTGTCGTCCTGGCGGTTGTCGGCATCGCGATCCCCTTTCTGGAGTCCGGAATTCAACGGCATCGCCGGAGAGCCGCCGCCCGTGAACCGCTCGAGTCCACTGCCAATCGCTGCCCCGACGCCTGAACTTCCGCCGGTCCCCGAGAACCCGAACCTTCCTTCCCGTGCACGGGCCGCTAGCTTCACCTCCTCCGTGTCGCCGGGCGCACCCGGCCGGCTGGCAGAGGTGGCGCCCGAAGGCGTCGTCGGACCCATGTCGCCAGCGGCGGTGGGAGACGCCACAGTGCCAGGCATCATTGAACCAACCTCGCCCGGCACCGGCGGGCCCAGGCGTGGGGCATCCCCGTACGAACCCGGCAACCCATTGATGGTGTCGGCGGCAGCCGGTGCCGCCGTGGTTGTCTCCGCCGCCGACTGATTCGCGGCGCGATACAGTGCGCCCCGATTCAGTGCCGTCGCGAACGCCAGAATCACCACCAGGGTGATGGCACCGAGGAAGATGCCGACGGTCTTTCGGTTAAACCGCTTCACGAACGGGAGCGGCCCTTTTCCATCGAGAGGAGCCACGTGCCGGTCGGGTGGACGATAGCCCTCGTCCTCGGGTGACTCGACCTCGGAAGCCGTCGGGGGCCTCTCGTTCGGCAGGCCGGCAGTGGCATCGCGGGATTCGGCATGAGGTTCGGTGTCGACCATCACGGTTTCTCAGTCAGGTTTTGTCTCGGTAGATATCGACGGCCGATCGAGTTCCCACGCGCAGCTGCGCATGCTCGAAGAGGCGATCGACGATGTAGTAATCACCCTTCACGCGGTAGTTGACGAGGAGCGGCGTCTTGCCTTCCATCACGAACAACGCCGGCGCTTCCCACGCCTGGCGTTCGGGTGCCATTTCGATGTACGTCTTGGTCCCGTCGTCGAACACGCGGAGCGGCTTCCAGACGACGCGCGACCCCTTGATCCGGTAGTTGAACTCAAGCTTCTCGGGGGGAACCGTCATCTTTTCGCGGGATTCCTCGACCTTCGCCTCGGCCGCGGCGGCGTCCTCCTTGGCCTTCGCCTCGTCGAACGGGTAGCTGAACCCGACGAGCGGCATGTAGACCTGCGAGTCGGACCGGAGCAATAGGTGATACACATGTCGGTTGGTCGGAATCAGCATGTTGGTCTCAACACCCGTGACGATAGGTTTTACGAGAATGATCGTGCGTTTCTCCGCCCCCTCGCCCGCCGTCACCGCATCCGCGATCCACTCAACAGTATCGGCAGCTTTGGGCCGGTCGTTATCGGTCGTGAGGTGTTCGCCTGGTTGCAGCTCGATCGCGGTCATGCGGTCAGGGGCCGCGTAGATCTCGTAGATCGAACTCTCGAGGTACGGAAAGAGGACGCGCGACCGCACGTGGGACGAGGTCGAGGCTTTCACGAGACCGGAGTCGGCGACCTCTTCGGTCTGAACCTGGGAGCGCAGTCTCGCGAGGCGTGCCTCTGCCCGGCGCACGTCCTCCGCGGTCGGCGCCGGCGGGGCGGGCCGAGGGATTTGAGATGTGGTCGATGAAGATGGAGTCGCAATCGGCGCGGGCGGCACGGTTGCCGCGCCCGCACCGATCCCGCGAATTGCCGGCGGTGGCGTATGGGCCAGCTCCGCGAGCCGCTGCTGCGCCACCTGCATCTGGCGCAGCACCTCCTCGTTCGATTCCGCGACGGGCGGATTGACGGACGCCCGTGAGGCACCGGCGAGGGGCGGAACGCCGGGGGCCGCCGAACCGGGCGACATCCCTGATACTTGAGCAGTCGCGAGCCCCGGGAGTAGCAGGACGCTTGCGATCACGAAAATCATTCGAGTCATGGCACACCCCTTTAGGTTTAGTCGGTCAGCGGCCGTTGTCGCCCGGAACCCGTATTGCTGTCCCGCGGGGACCCTGCGGGCCCGCGAGGGCCTTGTGATGCCGCAGGCACCTAGAGCTCGCGGGACCACTGGAAGTCCTTAATATAGAGTCCGATTGGGTTCCTCTGGATGCCCTCCGCGGTCGAGGGCGGGCGGATCTCGACATTGAACGTCGCGGCCCAGTGCTGTTCCTGCTTGAGGCCACCTTCGGCGTTCCGGAAGATCTCCTTCCAGCGCGCCTGGTAGCTGTTCGTTCCGCTGATGGGAGCCACTCCGATGAGCGAGAACTCCACCGTCTCGCGACCGATCGCCTGGAGCCGTTCATCGGTTTGTGCCCAGGCATTGAGCTTGTTGGCCGCGGCCTGGTGCATGAAGTAGAGCGCCTGCTGGTAGTTCTTCTTGACGACGACCGGGTCGAGCGGAATTCCTCGGACCCACGCTAACCACTGCCCGAGGTGCCAGCGGATCTCATTGAGCGTCGGTGTGAACTGCTCGGGGACCGTCCCGACCGCAAACGGCTGGCCGTTCTCCGCGACGCGCACGTAGTACGGCTGAACCGTCGAGCGGCTCGAATCATAGATGAGACCCACGACTGCGAGAGCAGTTACTGCGATTGATCCGAACGCCGCGAGCCGCCAGTTCCGGGCGGCCTTGACCAAGCCACCCAAGCGGTCATTCCACTCGTCTTTCGCGCGAGTGAAAGGACTGTCGGGAGCGACGGTCGGCTTGAATGCCGAGCGTTTCGTGGTGAGTTCCGCGGCTAGACTCATGAGAAGTGGACCTTTCCGTTGTGTATTGGACTATGGGGCTGTCCGCGTCCCGGTCGAGGCCCGGAACCCGGCGACATGTCCCGCGTCCCAGGAACCGCGGAGCGCTTGCGCGGCCGTGACGAGCGGGCTTGCAGCCGTGCGCCCCGCGGCCCGAGCCATGCCAGCTGCTGCGCCCGCCAGAACTCCCGCTCGATTCGCGCCGCTCAAGGACGCCGACGCCGCACCGCCGGAGGCACTCCCCGCCACCGCACCTGCGCCGCGTGCGACTGCCTGAATGCCGCTGCCGAGCTGTCCGGCGGCCTTCCCAATGCCCAGAACGCCGGCGGAATTAGATCGTCCACCTCCGCCAAACATCAGACGTCCGGCAATCGCCGCGGTCCCGAGTGTGTGCGCGGCCGAGAGACTTGGGCCCCCGGCGAAAAGGCCAGCCGCGACGTCCGGGGCCTTCCACGCAAGAAATGCGAGTGTCATCGCGGCGAGGAGGCACATGTACGCCTGCTGCACCGTCGGTGTGGGTGGGAGGGAGAGCCCTGCCATCACAGGTGCCGCGACCGTGATGATGAATGCGAGGAACATGAGCTTGACGCCATGGCTCACGACGGCGCCGAACGCCTTCTCCGACAGAAATGCCGTGTACTTGTTGACGCCGAACGGGACCAAGACCATTGCAAGGGTCGCGATGAGATAGAACTCGAGGATCGCGACAACAACCTGGATGGCGAGAATGAAGAACGCGAGATAGATGAGGAGGTAGGCGAGTCCGAACAGGATCTGCTGGCCAATCGCATACCAGGGAAGTGCGTGGATCTCGAGCTCGATTTGTTGCGTGAGGGTCGTCGCGAGATTGATGATCGCCGAGGGGTCCGAGAACCAATTGATGGGTCCCGCCCCTCCTCCGGCCACCTGCCCGGTCGTCACAAAGCCGTTCAACACGCTCGTCATCAGCGTCGCCCAGTTGAGCGGTCCAGGGAGGAGAAATGCCGCAAAAATCCCGATGAGCATCGTTTTCTGGATCAGCGGAACGATGAAATTCTCGCCTCTGAGCGCCCACCAGAGTGCCGCGAACACGACCTCGATCGCCGCCAGCAGAAAGAGGAGCCGCTGGGCGATCGGGAGTATTCCGCCATAACCGCCACTGAACCCGCCCTGGAACACACTCAACAGATAGGTGAGGACCCCGGGATCTGGCGGGTTCATGCCGTTCGCGGCCAAAGCCGGCGCACACGGGAGCAGACACAGCGCCCCTGCCGTCGCAATCGCCGACCATCTGCGGTCACCCCGTCGCATTAGTGGACCTTCGGCAGGAACTCGGCCGGCCTCTGCGTCTGCGAAGTCGTCCACTCCGAACGCCGGATCTGAACCCGGTCACAATCCGATTGGTCGTAAGGGTTCCTGGCCATCGTCGCGGGTGAGGCGTTGTATGGCGCACAGACCGCGACCCAGCGCGTCAGATCCTCGAAGCTCATGGTCTCGATGCCCTCGATTCGACGCTTCAGCGGCTGCTCCATCGGGACGGGCGGCAACGATGACGTCGCCCCGCCGCCCGTCGGCCGCCCGCAGCTGGTCATGAGGAGTGCCGTGACCGAGACGGCGACGGAGAGTTGCAGTACGTGCTTCACAGGGCTCAGCCTCAGTGGATTGCCGGGAGGAATGCGGCCGGCGGTTGCGTCTGCGGGATCAGGGCTTCACTCTGCTGATGCATGACGCGGGTGGTGTCGATGAGCTCCATCTGCTGGTTGAGCCAATCGGCTTGAGCCTGGTTCATGGCGGCGATCTGAGCGTTTTGCTGCACGAGGAGCTGTGCGACCTGCGCGGTCACCTGGGTTTGTGCCTGAATGGCATCGAGATTCCCGGCCGCACTGTTCGAGGCCGCGAGCGTGGTCGCAAGATCGAGCTGTGCCTGCGGAAGCGCCGCCATGACCGCCCCGCTCTGTTGATACACGCCCTCGTAGGACTTACGGGCCTGGGCCAGGTACTGCTGCAACTGCGCGATTACCTGCTTGTCCGTAAGCGGGGCGGAGCCGCGGGCCGGAAACAGATTGTTGTAGTTGACCGCGAGGGTCCCGATGTTCGCCGCGAGGCCGTTGATGGATGTGAACGTGTTCATCATCTGGTTCCAGGCCATCACGTAGTCCCCGAGCAGGGCCCCGGACAGCGCGCCTGGAATGCGCTGCAGATTCTGGATCTGGTTGTTGATCTGCTGGATCTGGTTGGCGATCTGCTGCACTTCGTTGACGTTGCTCTGGAGCGTGCGGATCGCCGTCAGGATGTTCTGACTGAAGTTGCTCGGGTCGAACACGACCCACTGGGCGCGGGCGCGCTCCGCCGGGGCGAGAGTGAGAACGCCACCAACGACGGCGGCGATGAGTGCGGTCAAGTGTCGGTTCATCGAGAACTCCTTCTGGGTTCAGGCGACGGCTTTGTGTTTTTCGGGGGTCTTTCCATACATCATCTCGGTCACCCACCCGAGCCCGCGCTCGGCGAGGTACCGGCGGTTGAACTCTTCGGTCGGCAGGCTCACCAGGGGCCCGACGGCTTTCACCGCGTCATCGCCGGTGGCTGCGCAGTACGCGAGTCCCACGTCCGAGAGCGCGAGGCTGAAGAGGCGATTCCCGAGTGGCGAGGTGTAGTAGTAGTCCCGCTTCGGCGAGGAACGCGCGATGATCTCGATCTGCCGCTCGTTCAATGAGAATCGCTGGTAGAACTTCGCCGTCTCGGTCTGCAGCGCGTTCGGGTTCGGCAGGAAGATCTTCGTGTAGCAGGACTCTTTCAGCACATCGAAGAGCGGGCTCAGCGCCACATCCGCCGGGGATTGGCTCGCGAACACGAGATAGACCTTAAACCGCCGCAGGGTCTTGAGCCATTCCCGCAGTTTCGGCCCGAAGACCGGGTTGTCGAGGAAGAGCCACCCCTCATCGATCGGCATCAACGTGGGCGTTCGCGCATCGAACCGCCGCTCGAGCGCATGGAAGAGGTAGGTCAGCGTGGGCATTACAGCCTTCGGGTAGTTCGAGATGAGCGCGCCCATCTCAAACACCTGCCAGCGGCCGTACTTCAGCGTGTCGCGATCCGAGTCAAGCAGCCGGCCATAACTTCCCTCATGGGTATAAGCCTGAAACGTATCCTTGAGGCTCCGGTCATTGAGCAGGGTTCGGAACCCGGTCAGCGTCCGCTCATCGGGCGGCGATTTCGCGAGCGAATTGAGCGCCGCCCATAGAGCCGCCTTGCGCTCGGGATTGACGGTGAGGCCCTCGTGCTCGGCGATCGACACCAGCCACTCGAGCGCCCAACTCCGCTCGGACTCGCGATCGATGTCTGCGAGTGGCTGGAACGCGAGCGTCGAGTCTGGATCGCCGAGATCGTAGAAGTCACCGCCCACCGCCGCAGTGAGGACCCGGGAGCTCTTGTTCTTGTCGAACGTGTACACCTGGGCATTCGGGTAGCGGCGCCAGGCGCTTTCGAGGGCCCGGAGGAGCGTTGATTTTCCCGACCCCGTCGGACCCACGATCAGCGTGTGCCCGACGTCCCCGAAATTGAGCGACAGCCGGAACGGCGTACTGCCGCCGGTCACGACGTGCATCAGTGGCGCGCCGCTTAGGTTGTCGTCCCCCTTCGCCCCCGCCCAGACCGCCGACAGCGGAAAGAGGTGAATGAGGTTGAGCGTATGGAGCAGCGGATGGCGGACGTTATGTGCGCAGTTCCCGGGGATGGTCCCAAGAAACGCGTCGAACCCGTTGTGGTTCTCGTTCTCGTCAATCGTTGTGAACCCAAGGCTGTTAATGACCCGCTCAACCTCGAGTTTTCGGTCCTGGAGCCGCTTCGGGTCGGTATCGGAGAGCAGGACGGTTTGGGTGAAGTATCCGAATGTCACGAGATCCGACCCGAGTGCCTGAAGAGCCTCGTCCGAGTCCGCGGCCTTGTTCAAGGCATCGGTGTTCTGGATCGCCGACTCCTCGCCGAACATCGCCTCCCGAAGGACGGTCGTGAGACCTTTCCTAAGCGAGAGCCACTTCTGCTGATAGCCTTTCATCAGCTTCGCGGCGATCAGCTTGTCCTCGAAGATGAACCGCGTGACCCAGCGGTATTCGAACGGGAGGCGATTCAAGGCATCGAGGAGTCCCGGAATGCTCTCACCCGGGAACTGCGTGACCGTAATGAGTTGCAGATGGTGCTGGCCCAACCGGGGCGCCAGCCCGCCGATCAGCGGGGTGTCGGGAAGGAGGCTGTCGAGATACACCGGGGTCTCCGGGGCCTTCACCGGGTGACGTTTCGGGGAGATGCAGCGCTTCAGGTACGAGAGGAGCTCATCCCGCTCGAGCGCCACGAGCTCGGGAAGAACGTCGCGCAGGAGATTCTGGATGCGACGGCGTTCCTGGTCGAAAAGCCTAAGATGCTCCCGGTACGCCTTGTTCGACGTATCGACTCCTTCGTAGAACCAGGCCGCGACTTTCCCGGACACGTCCCGGGGCGGCAAGTAGATGAGCGTCAGGAAATACTCGTTCTCGAAATGGGCGGATTCCCGGAAGAACGCCGCGCGCTCGGCATCGAGGACATACGTCACCGGGTCCGGCCACTGCGCGTCCGGGTAGTCGGCCGAGCGGATCCGGTGGTCATCGGCATAAAGTGCCCAGCCGCCGGTGAGGCGTTTCAGGGCGTTGTTAAACCGCGCGGTGACTGCGACGAGCTCGGGCTTCGTTGCCGAGAAGAGATCCGGGCCGCGGTAGCGGAATGAAGCGAGGAACGAGCCGTTCTTGTTGAACACGATCTGCGGCTCGACCAAGAGTGCCCACGGCAGGTGGTCGGAGAGCCGGGTGGGGACCTTCTTGTGCTCTGAGAGACTGAACGCCGAGAACCCGGCTGAGTTGAACGCGAGGCTCCCGACGACCGCGGCGATGAAGGCAGCAAAAGTGAGGACGAGAACGAGCGCCATGTCTTACACCCGGTAGAGGACGCGGTAGAGAATCGCCCGACGGAACACATCCCAGAACTGCGGATCCCGACGCGCCGCCGCGTAAGCGACCGCGTGAAAGAACACCCCGAGCGGAATCGCGTACCAAGTGCGAAGCGGGAGCGAGAGTGCGACAACGAACGTCCAGATCACGATGCAGAGCGTCCGCGGAATCCCGGCCATCAGGTGCTCGATCGTGAGCGACTGGTGGATCGGGATCCGGAAACCTTCAGGTTCATCCGGTGTCATAGGAGCCAACGCGCCGGATCAGAACGCAGCGCCGCCGCCAAACCCGAAGAGCGGCAGGAAGAACGTGGTCGCGGCGAAGGCGATGCTGAGCCCCAAGGCCACCCAGACGAGCTTTCGAAGCCCCGATCCGCCCTCCGAGAACGCAATTCCGAGGCCGGCCACGACGACGGCCGCGACGCCGGCGATCTGGGCAACGGGGCCGGTGAGCGAGTTGAGGAACGCCTGGAGCGGTGCTTCCCACGGTGCGCCCGTGGCCGCCGCAAAAGAGGCGGCCGGAGTTGCGAGTGCCGCCCCGGCCAGCCAAAGAGCCTGCGGGCGGGGAGGCTGACGCAGGCTGGAGGGAAACGTCGTCATCGTCGATCTCCTTCAATCTGGAATCAGGCAATGAGCGCGTCATCAGTCGACGCGCGTGAGTTGGTAGCGCTTGTCGGAATCAATCCCGTCGACACGCACGATGTCTGCAACGAAGCGGCCCGCCGGGTAGCGATCGCGGTCGCGCGTCGTCTCGATGAACACGATGACGTTGATCGCGCGCGCGATTTGCGCCTGGGGTGAGGGCCCCTGGTGAGCCGTCCCCAGCATTTCCTCGATCCGCGCGAGCGTGTCCTTCGCCGAGTCCGCGTGGATGGTGCAGAGCCCGCCGCGATGGCCGGTATTCCAGGCCATCAGCATGTCGCGTACCTCGGGCCCCCGGACTTCCCCGAAGATCAACCGGTCCGGGTGCATCCGAAGCGCACACCGCAGGCAATCCTGCATCGTCCGCAGTCCTGGCAGCGCATAGAGGCTCTCCTGGTCGGGCGCGGCGTTCTGGAGCTCCGGCGTGTCCTCGATCGTGATAATCCGGTGACCGGTTCGCGCCATGACTTGTAGAACGGCATTCGCGAGCGTTGTCTTGCCGCTCCCCGTCCCCCCTGCGAGGATCAGGTTCAGGCGCTCGTAGGCCGCCTGCTCGAGGAACGCGCGGTGTGAGGCCGTGAGAATCCGGGCATCCTCGTACTCGGCGAGTGAGATCACGCGCGCCGGTTTCTTCCGGATTGTCATTGAGGGCGCCGGCGTCAGCGGGGGAAGCGTTCCGATGAACCGGTAGCCATGACCCGGGACGATCGCATCGAAGCTCGGGTTCGTCTCTCCGATCGGCTCGCCCTTGGCATCCGCCACGATCGAGAGGATCCGGTGAATTGCCGTAGGCGACAGGCGCGCACCAGTATTCCGCCGTCCCTGCCCTACCCGGTCGACCCAGACCTGCCCGTCGCTGTTGGCACTCACCTCCGTCACCGCCGGATCCTCGAGGAATGCCGTGACGCTCGGACCCATCGCGGACCGCAGCATTTTGAGGATCCGGGTCTGGGTGGTCGCGGTGTAGAACTGCATCTTCCCGGGCAGGATGATGCGGTCACCGGGAGTCACTCCGGCATCGTCTGCGACAGCGAGAGGCGCCGAAGCCGCGGCCTCGCGAGCGACGACGCTCACGCCGCAGCCTCCGGCTGAACGATCTCCTCGAGCGCAGGTGTCTCCCGGCGCGTGGCACTTCTCTCGAACTCCTCATCGAGCGCCGCGCAGTAGCCTTTCTGCCGTCCGTCCGCGGCCTCGGCCACCTGGCGCGTGAATTTGGGAAAGCGCCGTTCGCTCTTGTCGTGGACCGTGTGCTTCTCCTCCCGCGTCGTTGCCTCCGGCAGATACCCCAGCACAACGGTGGCGAGTGCGCCGATGGACTCGAGCGCCGTGCGCTGCGACCAGCTGAGAATGCCCAGCTGCTCATCGATCGACCGCAGGCGTTTGGCGAGGACCGCATCGCGGCGATCCGCATTCATCGGATCGACCGCCGCGCCGATCAGCTGATTGAGATACGCATTCGCCGTGATCCGGCTCTTCTTGGCGTCAAGCTTGACGGCATCGAGAAGTGAGACCGGGATGCGCATCGTGAACGCCCGAGACGGCGCTGCCTTCCGCGCCGGGCGGGGCGTGGTGCGGGTCATCGGGGCGCTCGCGGTGATCGGGGGGTTCGTCGGGTCGTCGGGCATTGGCATTGGCGTCCAAAAGTGGGCCGAGAATCCGCTCGGCACGGAGGTCACTGCAGATCGCCTCGTCGATACGTCGGTCGCAGCGTCCTTGAGGTTCGGGTCCGATCCGCTGGTGACGTGTCACCCGTTGATGGGTGACACGTCACCTCCAGTGGCATATGTGTACCATCTGACAGAAGGCGATGCAAGCGCTGGTGCTTGGCCGGAACCGGACTCAGCGCCGGGTCGGCTTCGGGGATCGCCTCTGGATGGGGGCTTTCAGTCGCCGGTAGAGATCGCGGGCACCCTCAAATGCCTCGCGCCGGAACGCGACGAGCTCTTTGGGTATACGTTGCTCGCAATAGCACATGAGGGCGAACGCGAGAACTTTGGAACGCGCCACTCGGTGCATGCGCGCGCGCCGCTCGCACTGCTCGAGGAGGCTATCACTGACCCAGAAGGTGACCTTCGGCCACTGGCGGCCGGGATGGGGCCAGTCGGTCGCGGATTCGGTCACGGGCTCTTTCAGAAACCACGCGATGGCTTCATCGTACAGGGCCTCTTTCGAGGGTTTTGGCGCGGGCGTTGGGCGGGACGCAAGAGCCGGTCGGCCGGTCTCGGAAAGCCGTTCCCGAAACCACGCCTCCGTGTCGAGCGCCTCGAGGACCTCGGGCGGCAGCTTCTGGTGCTGCATCGTCTTCGCTTGACGTCCAGGACGCCGAGATACTTGGTTGCGACGATGAGGCACGGTAGTCAACGGGCTGGCGGCAGATGGCGGGCTGGGTCCATCGCGAGCGACCTGCAGCGTGAACAATCTATGCGATACGCCTGAATTCGACAAGAACGCCGATGATTGGCGCCTAGCTTCGCTTGTGCGTCCGCTTCTTGGCCTGGGTGCGCCGCGGCGACGGGCTCCGCTCTTGCGGACCCGAGAAATCCAGCTCGATCAACCCAAATCCGATCGGTTCGGTCGCATCGCCCCGCGCCTCCGCGGCCTGCTCGTAGGTCTTCATCAGCTGGTCGATGTAGACGAGGAGCGCCTCGGAGTGGAGCTTCAGATGTTCCCGGAGAGCCGCGCGGGAGCCCACCGGAAACCTGGAACTGAGGACCGTGCGCTCATACCGTTTCTCTGACATCGGGCGATCGGACACGTTTCTGGAAAACGTCCGGAGCGCCGCCGCGCAAAACGCAAGGGCGCGCTCGCGCGCCTCACTCGTTTGCCAGTTCGCAATCAGGGTCCGCGAGAGGAGTCGGACCGACCGCCCCTCCCGACGCACGGCCCCGTGTCGCTCGAGGACCTCGAGCGCCGCGGCGGGAGTTGCGAACCCGCCCGCCCGCCGGACGAGGGTCGCGAACGAGACCGACCGCCCCGCGAGCGAAAGGACCCGCGGCGTCGCGGACGCATCGAGGAAGTCCCCTTCTGTCGCCCAATACTGGAGCAGGCGCGAGGCGGCATTGAAGGAGTCGAGCGCGTGCTGGGCGGTCTCATCTGACGGCAACTGCCGGACCCAGGACCCGAGGTCCGCGAGCAGGTCGGTCACGGACGCACGGCTCGCTCCACCGGCGAGGCTCATCGAAATCGCCGCGACGATCATGTCGCGGAGCGTGCCGAGCTCGTGGCCGGACCCCGGGTCACCCACCGGGAACACCGGCGGAGGTCCGCCCGCGTAGCGGCGCCGCTTAGCCACGGCGTCTGCGCCGGCGCTTCGGCCGGACTGGTGGCGCGGCGTGGGAGAACGTGAACGCCTGTGCACCCACATGCACCACCGGGTGATGGCCCGGTGGTGCCCGGTGTGCCTGCAGCCAGTTATCGACCTGGTGGATCCATTGACTTCCGGGGTTACGCGCGAAGCGGTGAAATTCCGCCTCGAGTTCTTTGGGGATCGGCTGAAAGTAGATCCCGCGCTCGAGCCGTCGGGCCGATTCCGGGGTGTCGGGCGACAGATTGTGCCGGATCGTCGACTGCCACGCGGCGAGTCCCACGCCCAGGAGCTCCATGAACATCGGACTCTGCCGGCGCACGAGTGCGGTTCGATCGGTGGGCGAGAGATGCCCGCGGCGGTTCTTCTGCAGCACGCCCTCGGCAAGCCCGAGCGCAATGAGCGAGCGGGTCTCTCGCCCGACGCCCAGCTCCCGGCACAGGCCCGCGAACCCGCGCGGTCCCGTCCGGGCGAGCGGCCGCGGATTGCCGCTCTTATCCAGCCACCGCGCGCCGGTGTGCCAGGTCTCGAGGAGCGCGGCGAACGTTTCAAGCGTCGGCAGGTGGACCGGGGCGGCGTTGAGCGCCGAGGCACCCGCATCCGTCAGCATTCCGAGAGCCGCGGCCCACTCACCCGCCGTTCCGCCCGAAGCGCTGTGATCCTCGGCGATCGCCCGGATCCTCTGGACGACGACCCGAATGCGGTCGTCGCGCGTGACACGAGGCGCCGCGGGGGGTCGAGTCCGTTGGAGGGGGCGCTTCGCCATGTCAGAAGCCCCCGGAGCCCCCTCGTTGCGCGGCGCGTAGCGGCGACTTCGGCTTGCCGGATTTGGCCTTGCTGAGTTTCCGGGGCGGGACGACGACCGGCTCCTCGAATACAAAGACCGTCACGCCAACCCGTGAGGCAACCTTGGGCTCCTCTCCGGGCGCGACATTGGCACCTGGCCAATGCAGCAGATCGCTCGCCGCGGAGAGGAACGCCTCGCCCTGCGCGACGATGTCGCGGCGAATCCGGGGAAGTTCGTGCGGATCGAGCGTGACGCTCGCGACCGTCCGCTCGAACCGCGCGTGGGCAGGATCGGTCACGTTGTGCACAAGCGTCGTGAGGAGATCCCGCGTGCGCTCTCCGACGGCGGCGAGCGTCTCGGCGTTGTACTCGGCATTCGCGAGGGTGCGCGACAGCAGCCGGATGGTTCCGTCCTCCAGCACCTTCACGGCCTTGGCCCGCTCGAGCTCCTCGAGAATGGTCCCCGGGAGCGGATGCCCGGAATGGATCTTGACGAGCGCCGCAAAGGACTTCTTCGGGCCTTTGAGCGGCAGGTCCGCAGGTTTTCCCTTGGCATCGAAGTACGTGGGGTCGTTGCACCAGGCGTGCAGCACGCGCTCGGCACGATGCCGGTCCCAGTTGTACTGCGGCGGCGAGTCGGGCTCGGCCTCGAGGAGCGCCCGGATCTCGGGCCGGGTCAGGCCCGTCACGACGGCGATTCTCGAGATGTTGGGTCGGGACGCGCCCCGGCTCATGCGCTCAGAAGCGACCCGGACATACACGCCCCGGACGAGGCGCGTCATCTCCCCCGCCCCGACGCCCACCTCGAGGAGCAGCCGCACGAGCGGCTCCAGCACCCGGACGACCAGGCGCAGCACCGCCTCCCGCAGCGTCCCGCTCATGTTTCGTCATCCCGGACGCGCCGCCCTCGCCCATCCGTCTGGGGGGCGAACCCGGTTTGAAGGCTGTTGCCCATGACGGCTGATGGTATATCCACGCCAGTCTCCACTGTATCGCTTTGCGACATAATACAACGACTTCCGCAAAAGGCGCATTTTTGCGGCTTTATCGTCTTGACCCCTCGCCGGCCGACTGATACTTATGGTCTATTAACTGGTCTATATATACCACTTCGCACATGGGATGAACGCCCGTTCCAGTTCCCGAAGACCCGCTGCCGGGTCCCGTTCCCCGTCGCGTACGACCAGGTTGCGGGTACGCCGCGATACATTCGCGACCGAGGGGGTCGTCGCCTGGCTCGATGAATGCCGCCGCGAGCGGTTCAATTTCGAGCAAGCCATCTGGCTCGAACCGACCGTCGCGATGGGCTCGCGGACCAGAGGCGAGTCCGAGGTCCTCGCGGTCAACATCCTGACGCGCCTCATTCCGACCCGAAATGTCCGCGCACTCGTGGGCGTGACCTCGAAACGGGTGCTTCGTCTCGCGCCGCTCTTCGTCGACGAGTGCCTTTCAGCCCGTGACGCCGAGTGCACTCGCTGGACAATCCCGATCGAGGCGCTGCGCGCCTGGCTCGCGAGTCACCGCGAGCCGACGCGCACCGGAACGTCTCTATAGATCAAGACCCAGCTGCGGCCCGCCGCGGGGATGCTTGGTGCTGGGCGAGTCCTGTCGGTCGAAATCGGCACGGCGCATCACGTCACGCAGTGCCTCGCGACCGTCGACCGTGAGCTCGAGTTCGTCCTCGCGCAGCACCTCAGGGACGACGTCCGTCCCTCCATCCGACGCCGCTGCCGCTGCCCAGCCCGGGAGCTCAACCACCGCTTCGCGCGTCTCGGACTCGGCCCCCTCAGTCGGTGGCGCCGGTGGTCGTGTGGTCGTCGAGGCTTTCGCCTCATCCCGATCGGCCCCGAGTGGCCCCTCCGCGGTCGCCGTCGTCGCCGGCTTCCACGGATTGCCGCGTCGCGCCGGCCCATACAGATATGGTCGCGTACCCCGCAACACCGGCGCACGCAGCACGCGTTGTGCAAACGTCGGGTCGTCAAAGTACCGGATCTTCATCGCCCGGAGTGGCGGCCTTCCCGTCACGAACACAATCGCCTCGTCCTCCGGGAACGTGAGGACCTCCCCCGGAGTCAGGAGCGGCCGCGCAGTCTCCTGGTCAGACACCATGACGTGTGCGAGCCAGGGAGCCAGGCGATGCCCCGTGTACATCTTCTGCTGGTGTACCTCGGTCGTCATCCCGAGCATGGTCGAGATCTCCTGGGCGGTCTCGGCGTCGTTCGGCGTGAAGAACGTCCGAACCTGACAGTTGTCGACGATGCTGTGGTTCTTCCCGTACACCTCCTCGAGCTGCTTCTTGCTCTGCGCGACCAGAAACGCCTTGATGCCGTAGCCGGCGATGAACGCGAGGGAATGCTGGATGAACTCGAGCCTCCCGAGTGAGGGCAGCTCGTCGATCATCAACAGTACCCGGTGTCTCCTGCCCTGCCGCTTCAGACGCTCCGTGAGCCGTCCGCCGATCTGTGACCACATCAGGCGCATCAGCGGCATCAGACGCGCCTTGTCGGACGGCGGGACGACGAGATAGAGCGACACGGGATAGTCCGACTCAAGGAGATCCAGGATCGAGAAGTCGCTGTTCGCCGTGTTGGCGGCGACCAGGGGGTCCCGGTAGAGCCCCAGATAGCTCATCGCGGTCGAGACCACCGCCGAAAGCTCCCGGGAGTCTTTGTTGAGCATTTCCCGGGCGACGGACTGGATGACCTTCCGGGCGACCGGATCGGGGTAATTCGTCTCCCGCATCAGCCTTAGCGTCGTCAAGGTGTCGCGGCGGGGATCGGCGAGGAACGACGCAATCCCCGCAAGGGTCTTGTCGGGCTCGCAATAGAGGACGTGCAGGATCGCCCCGACCAGGAGCGAACAGCTCGTCTTCGACCAGTGGTCCTCGAGTCCCTTCCCGTCCGGGTCGACGATCATCTGGGCGACGTTTTGGGTGTCCTTGATGAGATTGGGACCCGGCCGAATCTCCGTCAGCGGGTTGTAGTGGCACGACTCGGGCCCGACGGGATTGAAGTAGAGGCAGTACGAGAATCTCGCTCGCGCCCCGGACGTCGCGTCCCAGTTCTCGGCCTTGAAGTCGTGCACGACCACCGACTCGGGCCAGGTGAGAAGTGTGGGGATGATCTGCCCCACGCCCTTGCCACTGCGGGTCGGGGCAATCGAGATGACATGCTCCGCGCCGTCGTGCTGCAGGTACCGACCGTCGGGAAGCTTTCCGAGCACGACGCCGCGACCGTTGAGAAAGCCGGCGGTCTTGGCGTCGCGCGGCTCGTCCCACACTGCGGTTCCATGCGTCGTCGCAATTCGCGCGCGCCGCGCCTGCCACACGGCGTAGCAGATCACGACGATCACGCCCACAAACGGGCCCGCATACACGAGCACGAGGGCCCTCATGAACTCCCGCGGTGCGTACACGTGGTACCAGTAGTTCCACGACAGGATCTTCCACGGAAGGTACAGCCGCCAAGTCCAGAGATGCAGCCACGGGGGCCCGAGCTCCGGCTGGTACGCGAGCTCGGCGGCGAGTTGCTGTGTCGCGATCCACCAGAAAGTGAGCGTGATGAGACAGAAGAGTGTTAAGGGAATGAGCGAGAAAGTCCCCGGCGGCCGGGGCTTGCCGATGTTCGGCTTGCGCATGGGAGACTCCTGAAGGTTCAGCCGAGAAACCGCTCGGCGCGGACGGGTATGCGAGAAAACTCGCAGCGAACCCTGTTCGATACTCGACCGGCCAGAGTATGGCCGATCCAGCCGGTCAGTGACGATTCAAGGGCCGGTGTTGACCGTTCTTGACCGTCGCGATCGGCCGCAGTCAGGAAACCAAATCAAGTGTGGCTCCCGTTTCTGTCGCACCGTGTCGATCGGCCGAGATCCCACACGGGACCACTCGACCAGGTTAGGCCGCCAGGCTATATGGGCCACCTTTGGCAACCGCGCTCCGGTATGCGGGCCGCGAGTGGATACGTTTGAGAAAGCCCATCAGTCTGGGCCGACTGTCGTCAAGGCCACCGCGCACGTGCGACACCTCAACGGGAAAGCTCATCTGGATATCTGCGGCTGAGAATTCCGGTCCCGCAAACCAGTCGCACACGGCGAGCTCCCCCTCCATGAAGGCAAGATGGCGCTCCAGGTTCGGCAGGATGAAACTGGTCTTCACTTTGTTGGCGATCCCACGCGCGATCGGCCTGACGAAAAACGGCATCGGCGAAGCCTCGATCCGGTCGAACACGAGCTTCATCAGCAGCGGTGGCATCGCCGAGCCCTCGGCGAAATGCAACCAATACGTGTAGCGCAATCGATCTGCCGATCCGGCTGCCGGCCTCAATCGGCCATCACCGTATCGGTCGAGGAGGTACTCGATGATCGCTCCAGACTCGGCAACGGTATTCGGCCCATCGGTGATGACCGGGGACTTTCCAAGAGGATGAACAGCCCTAAG
>Ga0181521_10003608_pt1 | contig 18103 bp, 20 predicted proteins | sample PEATcosm2014_Bin_32_FD_119764 | JGI IMG/M metagenome (GOLD analysis project Ga0181521, IMG submission 119764) | Peatland microbial communities from MTU Mesocosm Facility, Houghton, MI, USA - PEATcosm2014_Bin02_60_metaG | ecosystem: Environmental > Terrestrial > Soil > Wetlands > Peat | place... | reverse complement strand
TCACCGGCTGCTCGCGGGTGAACTCGACGTTGCTGCCGTGCTTTTGCCCGAAGGTAAAACCGCGCCTCCACCTCTTCTGACGAATATCATCGCTAGCGACCGCATGGAGATCGTTCAAGGTGCCGCAGGCAACGTTGACGGTGATTGGAAAAGTTTGGGCCGAGCACCCTGGGTGCTCAATCCGCCCGGGTGCCCACTTCGGGCAAGCCTCATCGATCGGATGGAGCGTGACGGCTTCACCCCAATGATTGCGGCTGAAATCCACAACATGCATTTGCAGCTAGCGTTCGTTCAGTCCGGTTATGGTGTCGGGCTGCTGCCTGCTCGCTTCATTGCTAGGAATCATTCTATCGACACCGTGAAAATATTGCGTCCCCCATCGTTTGACTTGCACCCGTCCGTCGCGATAGTCCGGGCTGGGCAACTTGGCGCCTTGGGGAAGGCCGTCGAACTGTTGGAACACGGGTTTCGGCAATTGTTTGAGGCAGCCGACACCCCGAAGCCCGTGACGAGGCACCGAAGAGGTGTGCCCGCGAATCGGCGGGCGGCGCGACCGCCCAAGTAGTCCCCGGACATCGCTTGTTGCAGCTGAGCGGTCTTGAGGCCATTTTGTCCAACTCCGCGAGCGCTTCGCCGGCACGCCCGCGAGGCGGCGCGCTTGTGGGCAAGCGCCGGTGCGCTCCGAGTCGGCAGTCGCTTCGGCGATGGGGGGATTATAGAGGGCGCTCTAACGGCAGATAGAACACCTGGGCGCTAACGTACGCTCGATCCACGCCGGCGGAAATTCCGCGAGCGCTTCGGACGGCACGCCCGCGAGGCGGCGTGCTGCCTGCGTTGGGCGTTCCTGCGCAGCCAGACGAGGGCGCGCCCCGCGGTGGTTGCGGGCAAGCCGCCGGTGCGCTCCGTGACGGCAGCCGCTGCGGCGATGGCTGGAGCGACGAGGGCGTCGCTGCCGCACGCACGCGCTCGATCCACGCGGGCGGAAATTCTGCGAGCGCTTTGGGCGGCACGCCCGCAGGCGGCGTACTGCTTGCGTAAGGCGTTCCTGCGCAGCCAGACGACGGCGCGTTCCATGTTCGGGCAACCTGCCGGTGCGATCCCCGGACCCGACCTATGCCTGGGCGGACAGGGAACGGTCGGGACCCTGCGGGGCGGGGATGGCGCCAAGTTGTCGCAGCAGCCCGAGTTGGTCCCAATTGTTCCAAGCTTCCGCAATTTGGCCACTTTCAATTCTAAAGATTACGGTCCCGGTGACCAAGACGCGGTGTCCAGTTGGAGGCAGTCCTAGGCCCTGGCCGAGGTGCGTTCCTTCGAGGACCACGCGAACCACGGCTTTGCCGCCTTGGACGATAGCGTCCTCGATACGGATGTGCACGTCGGGCAAAGCGGATCGTATTTTTCGCCAGAAGACCTTGAACCCGGCGGGACCACACACGTCGCTGCGTCCGTCACTTAGACCGTGGGCGATTGCATCAGTGGTGGAGAGTTCGTCTATGGTTTCTTCACGGCCCTGATTCCAGACCTCTTCGAACCAGCGATGAACAACCGTGCAGGCATCGATTGGCATAGCGGCTCCTCCTGACCCGGCGCTGCAAACGTCAAGGCTTAGACATCTGCGAGAGCGATTCGGTCAAAAGTATTATCAAATGTGACCCCCCGTCTCGGCTACAGTAAGCATACTAAATTCACAACGGGTTTGTTACTGCACCGCCGCCGGCCGCTTCTGACCCGGGTTGGCTAGACGCGCTCCTGAATCCGACGCGTCAGTTCCTCCATGAGCCATACGCGGGCGTGTTCCGCGGTGGGTTCGGGCAAGCTGCCAGTGCGCTCCGTGGCGGCAGCTTGCTGCGGCGATGGCTGGATCGACGGATGGCAAGCCGCTTCGCGCAGCCTGAGGCCGCCGGCCAGTTCCGGCACCCGCAGCCCGATGTCCGCCGCCGCGACGGATGGTCTCGGGGCCGAGCCGAGGCTTCGCGAAAAAGTAGATGACGGCTAGCGACCACTCGGGCGCTATCCGAACCAAACATTTCTAATGACTTGCTTACGAGGGAGTTCCGCCACTAGCAGCGTGTGACGCCATTTCCCGGCCGGCACTTTGCGCTGTAGCTCGTCGGTCAAATTCATCGGCAATTGATGCGAGTTGTGATAGACTTCCGGGGTGCTGTAGCCGCGTCGAATCGACTATACCGCCGCGAGCGACAACGGAAAGAGAACACAGAAAGAGGACACAATATGCAGAGAAAAGTTTTCGCAACCGTGATTTTCGCAGCAACTGAAATGGTGCTATCGCTCAGTTCCACTGCTCAGGCTCAGGACGTGCCTGACGCACAGGCGCTCGCCCAATGGCAGGATGCCATAACTCAGACAGCGGCACCCGTTGTTGCGGGGTGCTTTCAAACCACGTATCCGAGCCTTGTGTGGGCGCCGGTAGAATGTGGCACGGTCGACCCCGCCGGCCCACACCCGATCCCTCGCGTGTCAGGTTTGGGCGAGTCCCAGACCACCGGTAACGGCCATGATTATGCCTTGGGCGGCGGTGGCCTCATCAAACAAACGGTGGGAACGTTTCCCACGGTGAGTGGGATTACCTCGGAAAAGAGCGCAGGCGGCAGTGGCGGCATTCTCGGCGCTAACGAGTATTCGTTGCAACTCAATACCAATGCCAATGCAACGTCTGCCGCTTGTAAGGGGATCAAAGGGTGCACCGTGTGGCAGCAGTTCATTTACGCGACAGACTATGCCACCAAGGGCTCGGCAGCAGTGTTCATGCAATACTGGCTGATCGGATACGGCACTGGAACGTGTCCCAGCGGGTTTGCCAAGTACTCGACCGATTGCTACAAGAACAGCGCGATTACATCCGCGCCGGATGTCGTCATCACCGGCACTGCCCTGGAGAGCATTAATCTGACCGCTTCCGCGGTTTCAGGTGGTAATGACTCGGTGACGTTCACACACGGTACAAAGGCTTATACCGTGACCGCCCCGGATAGCGTCCTGGACATCGCGACGGCGTGGAACGAGTCGGAATTTAACGTAGTTGGCGACGCCGGCGGATCGGAAGCCGTATTCGATACGAGCGCGGCGATCACGGTCAACGTAGCTGCGACGTTCTCGTCAAGTAGTTCGAAAGCAGCATGCGAGGCAAATTCCGGCACTACCGGCGAGACGAACAGTCTCACTCTCGGCACCTGCACAGCAACGGGCACGGCGATTAAATTTCACATGACGAAGTAACGATGATAACTATCGGCTAGCTACTTCTTGGCGCAAATGTGGGGGCTGAATCTGACCAGCCCCCATATTTGTAGCAATTTGATAGAGAGCATAGTCCGGAAGGAGCACAGCTGAGAAGAAGCTTCATACTCCGTTCGCCTGCTTTCCAGGATCGGCAGCCGGCGCGGTGCCGGGGGTCAAGGCCGAGCGCAGCGAGTCTATCAACAGAGCCTTGACCTCGCCCCGGCGAAGCCGAAGTCCAGAGCCTTGGATCAGAAAGCGATGAGTCCTGTATCACGGCACACCCTTCCACTAACCGCTGTATGCGGGGATCGACGGCATGTTTGTCGACGAGAGTACACGTTCCGTTTTGGTTGACACGTTACTAATCGTCGTTGGCATCTGCCTCGTTATGGATGCCTGGAGGGACCGACGACTATTCGCAATGAACACTAACAAGTTACTGGTCTATCCCTTTTCCGCTGCACCGGGAGCGTTTGTGGTGGGCATATGCCTCGTACGCACGATCAAGCACTTCGATACTGGCAACCTTATATTAATCGTTTTATTCGCCGCCTGTCTTTTCGCCGATCTGTTCTGGGCCCGCCGCGAGGTCCGCCGGCTAGCTGCCAGCGAAGTTTGCAAAGAAGAGCGCATCTACGTTCCTTTGGTCGTGCATTTTCTTCAGCATGATTTCCTTGAGTTTGGGTATACAGGTTGCGGGCTTCCTTTGGTATGGCCACGATTACTTGCGGAGATTTGTTTTGGCCTTCTTGAGTGCGATTACGGGTATTGGGATTTACCCTGTCTGCCGCGATGCGAAACGCCTGGCCCATGCAGCAGGGCCAAGCCAGATCCCGTCTCGGTAGGAGATCACGGCAACAAATAGACAGCCACGCGCCCGCTCCATGCCGCCGGAAATCCCGCGAGCGCTTCGGCAGGTGCGCCCGCGAGGCGGCGTGCTGCTTGCGCAGGGCGTGCCTACGCAGCCAGACGCGGGCGCGTTCCCGCGGCGACGCGGGCAAGCTGCCGGTGTGGTGCGTGTCACCGCGCTTCCGCGATGGCTGGACCGACCAGGGCGCGCTACGGGAGCCAGAACCGCCCGCCGCGCCCGCGCTCGCTCCACACCGGCGGAAATTTCGCGAGCGCTTCGGGCGGCACACCCGCGAGGCGGGGTGCTACTTGCGAAAGGCGTTCCTGAGCTAGTAGACGTGCTTCGTGCGTAAGGTGAACAACAACAGGCAGGGTCGTGTCGGAATTACAATAGGCGTACTTGGAGGCCGCTTGAATCGACGAACCTGGCTGCGAAGGGGACTTGCCGTTGGAGCTGGAACCGCGCTTGGAGCCTGGGGTTTCAATGAAATCTCACCAGCCTTGTTTCCGGAGCGGCCGGTGTGGGACGTCAATCGAAGTCTCTGGATGCGAGAACAACCTCCGCACAACCCTCCTCTGACAACCGATCTCGACCTGGACGTCGCGGTGATCGGAGGCGGTTACACGGGGCTCTCCGCCGCGTACCACATCAGGAAGGCGGCACCCAGCAAGCGCGTAGCGCTCTTCGAGGCACGCGGCGTAGGGAACGGGGCATCCGGCCGGAATGGAGGGATGCTGCTGCCGAATGTGGCCAACGAGTATCTGCATCTGGCCTCGCCTCCTGACGTACACAAGCGGATCTACGATCTCACGGTCGAGAGCATGAAGAATCTGGTGGCGCTCGCAGCGGCGTCCAGAATCGAAGGAGCGGTGGAACCTGTTGGCGCATTGCAGACGTTTGAAACGCAGGCAGAGGCTGAACAAGGGCGAGCGTATACGGAGAGCGTTCGGAGGCTGGGTATACCCGTCAAATACCTGGATCGCGGGCGGACGGTGGAGGTCATTGGTACGGGGGCTTACACGGGATCGGTATATGAGCCGAACGCCGGTCACGTCCACCCGATCAAACTGGTCCATGTACTAAAGCTTGCAGCAGAGGCGACCGGCGTCATGATTTATGAAGACAGTCCGGTCCTGAAAGTGGAAGAGGGGCCGATACACCGTCTCCACATGGCAGGAGGGAAAACCGTGAAGGCCAGATCGCTGGTGCTTGCCACGAACGCCTTTACTTCCAAGCTGGGCTATTTCCGCAATGCGATGGCGCCGGTTTACAACTATGTCGCTGCCACACGCTCATTAAGCGACACGGAATTGGCTTCGATCGGGTGGCGAAGCAGGATGCCTTTCAATGACTCGCGAACGTTGGTCTATTATCTGGGGCTGACGCCGGATAATCGGATTCACATCGGAGGCGGCTCAGCAGCATATGCCTGGAATGACGGGGTTGCGACAAGGCCGGATGCGAAGGCTGTTGACCTCCTGCGCAAGGAACTGGCCAGGTTGTATCCAGCAGCGCGGGGTATCGAATTCGAGGTAGCGTGGAACGGAATGGTGGACATGACACTGGATTGGTCGCCACTGGTCGGCGTCACCGGGAAACACCAGAATATCTACTATGGGCTGGGCTATTGCGGCCACGGCGTGAACCTGACGTTTCTTTTCGGCAGGATTATCGCGGACCTGGAGGCCGGTCGCGAAAAGGCATGGCGTGAGTTTCCGTTCGTCAATCGCAAGCCGCTATATGTTCCCAACGAACCTTTCCGGTGGATTGGCATTCAGGCCGAGATTGCGTACGATGGCTTCGTGGACGAGTAGCTGGGGGTTCAGTCCGGAGCCAAGCCGGCCAGCGGCATTGTGCGCAAAGCCCAGGCAGTGCATCTGGAGATCCTGGGCAAGACTCCCGAACTGGTCGCCATGCAAACAGGCCTCGACCGTGGCACGATATTGGCCGAGACATAGCCAGTTTGCCCCACAGTCGCCGTCGCCTGGAAGCCCCATGGCGTGCCAGGTATCGGGGTCCACGTCTGGGTGCTCCCGGATACCACTGGCTCCCAGACCAGAGTGTCGAAGGCGAGAACGATGAAAACGGAAGTCCGCGCCCGGCTTTGCTCACAATAGGTATCTCGAAATGAACGTTGAGATCGCCGTTGTTTACGATATCGAAGGGCCCGCTGCTGAAACTGCCGAAAGGTTGCAGTCCGGTAGCCGCGTGTCCAAAGAGTGGCGCAGGCAGAACCGTGGCGACCGCAAGAAGTAGTATCGTCTCCCTCATGGCCTTCATCTACTCAATCTGGAAGTTGCCCGGCGGCAGGCCGGAATTGATCGCCACGCTCGTCACGGAGAGTCCAGCATGAGCGTGCCCTGCACGAATTTTTGCACGTGCCTGGATTTTTCGGAGCTTATTCTGCCGAGGATGGCGCACTTGGCGTTCGCTTCCCCGCCGAGAATTTCATCGCGGGATATAATCTGCTGGTCGCTCCGCGTCGGCAGCCGCTTCGGCGATGGCTGTATCGACCAGGGGTGCGCTTCGGGCGGCACTGCGCTCGATCCACGCCGGGCCGAAACTCCGCGAGCGCCCTGTAGGCGGGGGGCTTGACTTTCGCGCTGAGAGTCATATACTCCGATCAAATGCAAATCGAAAGCAGGCGCGTATGGAACGACACAGCGATTTCCAGTTTCCGCCCGCCAGATGGCTAAGGGCACTGGGTACCGGTCTTCGGCATGCTGAACACCCTCCCTGATAATCGCCATCTTGTTCGCTACAGCGCTGGGCCTAGCCTTGGGCCTGACGCGCTTCATTCGTGCCATCCAAGAGAACCTACAGGGTCCGCCATCCAGTTTGAATGCCACCCTATTCCTTGTGGCGATGGTTGGCGGTGTCGCGCTGCTGATCGTATTGTTCAGTGCGGCGGTTGGGTTCTTCTTTGGGGTATTGCTGGAGGCGGGGTGTGGCTGGTGGTGCACCAGGAAGAGGTCGAGCCCATTGACTTAGCGGGCGCCGGGCGGCGACCGATGATGCAGTCCCTCAGCCTGGGTAGATGAAAGTACAGGGTCTGCGACGGGTGTGTGCATGATAGCGAAACGACGTTTCTCCACGGAGACCCTGGCTATTCTCCGTGAGAGCACAGGTCTGCGCATCCGAGCCGGTAACGGGATGCATCGTTTCATCGGCATCTGGGTTGTGGTGGTGAACGACCGGGTTTTCGTGCGATCGTGGAGCCTAAAGTCGCGAGGCTGGTACCGGACGCTTCTCGCAGAACCTCGGGGGGCTATCCGGGTCGCCGGTCACGAGATCCCGATCCGCGCAGTGCGCACGAGAAGTGAGCACGTGAAGAGTGCGGTCGATCGCGCCTATCTGGAAAAGTACAACAGCATGGGAGCGATCAAGTACGCTAGGGACCTTGTACGCACAAAATCCAGAGCCACGACCATTGAGCTCCAACCGTTGCCGCTTTAGACCCTCCTCCCAGGCGCGCGCCCGCGACGGGGTACTGCAGGCGGTTGGGGAGCGGCGGCTGGTGTTTAGTCCTCGCCCAAGCCGCGCCGCGCCTCCGTCAGCGCATTGTCGAGCACGCCGATCACCCGGGGGCGAGCCGCTGGCGGGATCGACCAGGGCGAGCTACGCCAGCGAGAACCGCCCGGCCCGCACTCGCCCGCCCCACGCCGGCGGAAATTCGGCGAGCGCTTCGGACGGCACGCCTGCGAGGCGGCGGGCTGCTTGCGTTGGGCGTTCCGGCGGTGGCCAGTCGAGGGCGTGTTCCGCGGCGGTTCGGGCAAGCTGCCGGTGCGCTCCGCGGCGGCAGCCGCTTCGGCGATGGCTGGATCGACCAAGGGCGAGCTACGGCCGGCGGATCTCGCCTCGCATGCGCGCGCACAATCCACGCCGGCGGAAATTCTGCGAGCGCTTCGGCCTACACGCCCGCGAGGCGGCGTGCTGCTTGCGTAAGGCGTTCGTGCGCCGCCAGACGAGGGCGCGTTCCGCGGCGGTTCGCGCAAGCCGCCGGCACTCGGTGCCGGCGGTCGCGTCGGCGATGGCTGGATCGACCAAGGCGCGCTACAGCGGCCAGAACCGCCCGGCCCGCACGCGCCGATCCGCGCCGGCGGAGATTCTGCGAGCGCTTCGGGCGGCATGCCCGCGAGGGGGCGTGCAGCTTGCGTATGGCGTTCATGCGCAACCTGACGCGGGCGCGTTCCGCGGCGGTTCGGGCAAGCTGCCGGTGAGTGGGCGCAGCCAGATACAACATCTCGCACGAACGCGTTTTTCCGGTCTTATCGGAACCTTGTCTGCCGCGTTTTTCAGCGGCGTTTCCGCCGAATGATCGCGGCAAACTCGCGCCCGACTCCCCGAAAGAACGGATGGCCGAAGATTCCGATGCAGAGCACTGCGGCGAACAGCGCCAGCGCTTCGAAACTCTCGCGCCCTTCCCGCTCCCAGTACACGTCCCGGAGATTGAGCCACAGCGCGAACTCATCCAACGTGAGCGCGGCGCCCACTCCATATACCATGCACATGGTCCGCGCGGCCCACACGTTTGAGTGTGCCGCGCCAGCACCTACCTGGAGAAGCCATCCGTAGCCGACCACCAAGAGCAGAGCTATACCCCATACCAGGTGATGGATGTGCCTGCCGTGCATCGATACGTCGTGGAAAGGCCCAACTTGATTGTGAATAGCGAATGTGATTCCACGCACGACCAGAGCAGCGGTGAAATATCCTATCGACGCTAAAAAAAGCCGCTCCCGGCGCGATTCAGCCAGTTGGCGCTGGTAAACCCGATGGAGCAGTCCGCGCGAGAGTGCGACAGAAAACAGCAGTAGAATGATGCCAATTGCGAGCGGCGTCATCCAGAATGCTTTTTGTGTCCAGATCTGGGCCAAGGAGACATTATCCCGTTGCGGGTGCTGTAGCGGCAACGTCCGCAACTGCTGGGAACAAAGCGCCTCCACGCACGCGCCTTTTGCGCCCGCAAGCGCAGACGCAGGGCCAATAGGCCCCTACGATGCCGGACCGAGGGTCACTCCTGCGCGTACCACTCTGAGTGCGGCGACCATTCCCTACACCGAAGGCACCTTGTGATTTTCCACTGATAAAGGCACGCCGGGCAAATCCCGCCGGTGTCGAACGTGTTCCAGAGATGCCGACATATGCACATCCATCGGTCCAGGGCGCGCGGCGACCAATTGCATTTGGGGCAGCGAATGTGGGGTCCGGTAGGGCCTCGGCTGGAGACTTTGTCGACCTTGGACCCAGGCTCTGCCGTGCGTGCTGCTGAGCGGCGCACAAGGCTTGGCCGGGACACCATCTCAACGCGGGTGATTGGCAACCGGCCGACCGCTCGCACAGATGGATTAAAACGTTCGGCCTGCTCTCGCGCCCGCGCCCAAGAATCGCAAGGCATTAAACGCAGTTTAATCCATTCGGAAAGGGATCACGCTTGCTACGCCAGGAACTCGCCCGCACGCACGCACTCGCCCCACGCCGCCGGGAATTCCACGAGCGCTTCGCGTGGCACGCCCGCGAGCCGGCGGTTCTTGCGCGGGCGTTCGCGCGCCGCCAGACTCGGGCGCGTTCCGCGGCGGTCGGGCAAGCTGCCGGTGCGCTCCGCGTCGGCAGTCGCGTCGGAGATGGCTGGATCGACCGGGGGCGAGCTACGCGCCAGCCAGAAGTAGCCTGCGCGCCGCGCTCGATCCACACCAGCGAAATTCTGCGAGCGCTTCGGGCGACACGTGCGCGAGGCGGCGGGCGCTTGCGCAGGGCGTTCGTGCGCAGCCAGACGACGGGCGCGTCCAGCGGCTGTTCGGGCAAGCTGCCGGCGCGCCGTGTCGGCAGTCGCTTCGGCGATGACTGGATCGACCATGGGCGCGCTACGGCAGCCAGAGCTCGCCCGCCAGCGCCCGATCCACGCCGGCGGAACCTCTGGGAGCGCCACAAAAAGTAGTGGAAGGGTGGCCGACCATCCATTTCCCAAAAGCCGAGCCGCCCGCCGGCCCAATCTCGATGTAGAAGAGGCGAACCTGCGTCGTTTCTCAAGCCAAGTGGGCCGGCTGGTAGCTACATGCGGCCTTCGGTCGCGCGTCGGCGATTGGGCCCGGCCACGCCTCACTTTTGCCACGCTGCCTGGGCGTGCCAGTTTCCTGGAAATGTCCATCGCACGGTAAACTGAGGACACCGGAGGCGATATGGCATGGCGGCCTATTCTGTTTGCAACCATGGCGCTCCCATGTCTCATCGCCGAGATGCTGCCGATCCGGTCATATTCCACGGCCGACGGCTTGGCCTCCGACTACATCGGCAAAATCGTCGCCGATTCACGCGGCTTCATTTGGTTCTGCACGGCGGAAGGACTCTCGCGGTTCGACGGTTACCGTTTCGTCAACTTTGGCGTGGCGGAGGGGCTTCCGCACCGGGCGGCGAACACCCTCCTGGAGACGCGCGCCGGCGAATACCTGGTGGGGACGCCTGGTGGTCTTTGCCAATTCCAAGCGGAGGGTGGGGGAAAATTCACGGTCTACCTGCACGGGAGCAATCCGTACGAAAACGCAGTCAGTGCCCTGATGCAAGATTCCGCCGGCAGAATCTGGTGCGGCACCGCCGACGGGTTGTTCGAAATGCTGAGCGGACATCGGTTCCGCCGCCAGACGCTGCCCGCGCCCTCGTCCGGAGAAGAGCGAATCTCGGTCAATGATGTCGTCGAGGATGCGGGCCACAAGCTGTGGGTGGCTACGCGATCGGGGATTTATGTCATCGGCCCAAACGGTGCCGTCCAGCACATCGCTATTGGAGGATGGACCGAGAATGTGCGGACGCTGTTGCTGGACAACCGCGGCGAGATATGGGCCGGAACGCAAGATGGCTTGGCATTGATGCGGGATGCGGACCAAGTGGGCAGGTGTGGTGTTCAGCAAGTCTACCGTGAAGCAGGAGGGCTGAAACACTTGGATGTGACGTCGCTGGTGGCCGGACCAGGTGGGTCCATCTGGGCCGGCGCCAGTGCTGGAATCATGCGGTGGCTGCCGGGCAGCCGCCCGCCGGTGTTCCGGATGCTGACCCGCGCCCAGGGACTCATCGACCGCCAGGTTAACGCGCTGGCCACGGACCTTGCTGGAAACGTGTGGGCGGCAACGGAAGCGGCCGGCGTGATGAGAATCCAGGCAGGCGGGTTCACGACGTTTCGCGAACAGGACGGCCTCGCAACGGATCGGGTGTGGTCGCTTATTTCGGATCGCGCCGGAACGGTTCTGGCGGTAACAGCTTCGGAAAGGCCACATGGTTTGGTAAATCGATTCGATGGAACCAAGTTCCACGCCATGTCACTCAAGGGCTTCAGCGAGCGCCCGTCCTGGGGAAAACACATCCTCCTGCGGGCCCGGACCGGCGCCTGGTGGGCGGCGACAGGCGCGGGCCTGTGTATGTACGCGCCGGTAGAGGCAGCGGCCCTGGCGGGGAGACAGCCGGAGACCTGTTATGCGCGGGACGAGAACTTGTTCCAGATCTTCGAGGATGCGAAGGGCCGCATCTGGGCCTCGATGCAGGACCCCGGGGGGGCCGTCGTTCGGCTCATACGCTGGGACCCTGCCACGAAGGCCATTTCCTTTGTTGAAGACGGTCCCAGCCGGAATGAGTTGGTTAGCGCCTTTGCAGAAGACCGGGACGGCAACGTCTGGATGGGCGAGGGGGGCGGCGCTTTGTTCCGTTACAACGGCCGTCAATTCACCCGCTTCGGGCAGGCCGAAGGCGTCCCCGCGGGAATTCGCGATCTGTTCGTCGATAGCCTCGGGCGATTGTGGATCGCTTCCTCAAATGGACTCGGATTGATCGAGCACCCCGGCAGCCCGCATTTCGGGATGCGGGTCTATAAAGCCGCGGACGGGCTGGCCAGCGACGCGACCGAGTGCATCACAGAAGACACAGCGGGGCGCATATACGCCGCAACGATGCGAGGCGTGGATCGTTTGGACCCGCGCACGGGCCACATTAAGCATTTCTCGACGGTCGACGGATTGGCGCGTGGAAGTGTCAGGATGGCGATGAGGGACGCCGCCGGCGATCTCTGGTTCGCGACCACGCAAGGTCTCTCGAGACTGTCCCCAACCGCGGACCGGCCGCCCGCCATCCCCTCCGTGCGGATCACGGATCTGCACATCGGGCGTGAGCGCTATCCGGTCTCGCAAGTTGGCGAGACGCGGATCTCGCGCGGAGATTTGCAGCCTTCCCGGAATCAGTTTCGGGTCGCGTTCGTGGGCTTCAGCGACGAACCCGAAGCGAACTTGCGCTACACCTACAGGCTGGATGGCGGGGAGGCTGGCTGGCAGGGGCCGGGCCGGGACCATGAGGCGAACTATCCCGAACTGGCGCCGGGGCCCTACCGGTTCCTGGTGAAGGCGGTGAATTCGGAAGGCCAGGAAAGCGCGACACCCGCGGAGATCGATTTTAGGATTCTTCCACCGGTCTGGGGCCGCTGGTGGTTCCGGCTGTCGGCCTTGCTGGCGTGCGGGGCGCTGCTGTACGGCGCGTACCGCTACAATTTGAATCGCCTGCTGGAGCTGGAGCGTGTCCGCACCCGCATCGCCATCGACCTTCACGACGATATCGGCGCCAGCCTTTCCCAGATCGCGGCCGTCAGTGAGGCCTTGAGCCTGCGTGGGGGAGCGGACGACCGCTACCGCGAGCCGCTGTCGCAGATCGCGATGGATTCCCGGGAGATGGTCAGTGCGATGAGCGATCTGGTCTGGGCGATCGATCCCCGCCGGGACCATCTTCAGGACTTGGTCCAACGCATGCGGCGCTTTGCCAGCGACATGCTCACCGCCTGCGGCATGGAATTCCGGTTCAGCGCCCCGGATAGCAGCTTGCGCCTGAGCGTGGAGCAGCGCCGGCATACTTTCCTGATATTCAAGGAGAGCGTCAACAACATCGCCCGCCACTCCGGTTGCACCGAGGCGGAGGCCGGGTTGACCTTGGAGGCGGACACGCTGGTGTTGCGGGTTCACGATAATGGCCGGGGACTGGATACGCAGCAGACCGGCCACGGCAACGGGTTGAGCGATATGCGGGCACGAGCCAAGGCCCTCGGCGGGGCGGTCGAGATCGCCGGCGGCCGGGACTGCGGAACAACCGTCACGCTGCGAGTTCCATTGGGCCGCCTGCCGCGGACGGGTTGGCAAGCATATTTCCATCTGAACAGATGGTGACCGCGCTTGGGCCTTGCCTTATACTGCGGGGGAAGATCCTATGACCGAACTTAAGGCGGACCGGGATATCCCTGTGGCCATCGTCGAAGATCGAGTGCGCACACGGGAAGCCATCCAGTCGCTGATCGACGGCACGGACGGTTACAGGTGCACGGGCGGCTACGGTTCCGTGGAGGAAGCGCTGGATGGGATCGACGGCGACCCGCCGGCCGTTATCCTGTTGGATATCGGACTACCGGGAATGTCCGGGATTGAAGGCATCCCCCGCCTGAAACAGCGCCTTCCCGGCGTACTGCTGGTGATGCTCTCGGTTTACGACGACGACCAACGGATCTTCGAGGCCCTCTGCGCCGGGGCCTGCGGATATCTGCTGAAAAGCACGCCGCCCGCGCGCCTGCTGGAGAGCCTGCGGGAGGTCGTGGGCGGCGGCGCGCCCATGTCTCCGGAGGTGGCGCGGCGTGTCATCGGGCTATTCCGCGAGATCCGCCCGCCGGCCCATGCCGATTACGGCCTGACGCCGCATGAAACCCGCCTGTTGACTCTGCTGGTGGAAGGCCATAATTTCAAGACCGCGGCCGTGGAGGCGGGCGTCAGTCCGAGCACCATCGCGTGGTATATGCGGCGCATTTACGAGAAGCTGCAGGTACACTCGAAATCCGAGGCCGTAGCCAAAGCTCTCCGCGACCGGGTGGTTTGACGGCAAGCCATCTGTACAGATAGCTATACGGATAGCCAGGGGCGGCGGATGGCACTCGCCACACCCCTTTTTGACTTATTTCCCCCTCTATACAGATGGTGACTGGAAAACCTTTCGCCGTACGCTCATTCTGTGGCTATGACAAACGAGGACATGACAGACGAAGTGCAACATCGGAGTTCATGTGGTTTTATCTGGTGCACGCGTACGCGGCCGTGGATGGCCGCGCTGGCGGCAGGGGCAGTGCTCCTCACGGCGGTTACGGCGGCCTGGCCGCAGGAGCAGATAGCGCCGGGGCCGCCGGCTTACAGATGGTTGTACGGACAGCGGGCGGAAGCCGCCGCGGCGAAGGCCGCAGCCGGCGAAGCGTTCACCCGTGACGCCGGCGCCATGCCGGCGCCAAACGTCGCCGGCACCTTCATCGAGTTTGATGCTCCGGGCGCTGGCACGAGTTCTGGCCAAGGGACGTTCCCCTTCGCCATTAAGCCGGAAGGAACCATCACGGGATACTACAACGACGCGAACTCCATAGCTCACGGCTTCGTGCGGACCGCTGGTGGCACGATCGCCACGTTCGACGCCCCGAACCGGGTCTATGGCACAAATGCCACCGCCATCAACGCCGCAGGCACGGTCACGGGATATTACAGCGACGCGAACTACAATGTTCACGGGTTCGTGCGAGCCTGGAACGGCGCCGTCACTGAGTTCGATGCGCCGCACGACGTTAACGGCACATACCCCGTCGCCATCGACGACGCCGGCGTCGTTACCGGATATTACTTTAACGCGAACTTCGTGATTCACGGTTTCCTCCGGACTCCGAATGGCACAATCACCGCGCTCGACGACCCGAGTGCCGGCACAGGCTTCTTCCAAGGCACCTTTGCTGAGGGTATCAACGCGCAAGGAGCGATGGTGGGCTGCTACGTTGACTCAAACAACGCGTCCTACTCTTTCCTGCGAGCCAGGGGCGCCTTCACCACGCTGGCTCCCCCAACATCCACAGGCGTCTATCCCTACTGCACGAGCCTGACGCTCTCCGGCCCGCCAATAGCCATCAACTGGCTCGGGGCGATCGCATCAGACTATTTTGAGCCGATTACAGGAAACCCCTTCGGGGGAAATTATCGTGGCTTCCTGCGCTCCCCGGACGGCGCCTACGCAACCTTCGATGCCGCGACCTACTCACCTTGCTGTATATGGACGTTCCCCCTTTCCATCAACTGGTCGGGCACGATCGCGGGGTACTTCAGCGACGGGTATAGCGTGAATCACGGCTTTGTGCGCGACAGCGCAGGCGCCATCACGATATTGGACGCCCCGAACGCCAACCAAGGCGCGCTTCAAGGCACCGTCGCCAACGGGATCAACCTGTGGGGGACGGTTGCGGGATGGTACATCGACGCAAACTCCGCCTACCACGGCTTCCTCTGGAGGCCGTAAGAAGGAGCGGCGCAGGGCCGCTCTTTGTGGCCCTGCACTTGTTTTACACCGTTGGGGTGAACGCCCCCGCGCCGGGTATCACACGAACGTATCGGAAACCATGGGCTAGATCGCCAAAGAGAAGTCCTCGTTGCGAGCGGGTATTCTTGCCGATAGTCACTCGCTCAAAACGGCAGCGGGATTGAACCAAAAAAAGGAGCTTACGAACATGCATTTCCAAACAAACGCTTTCACACGCAGGGCCACGCGCGTGGTCCATTTAGCAACTGGCGCCGGTTTGCTGGCCGCGGTGGCAATGGCTTTGATACCCCAAACGATGCGGGCACAGGTGGATCCTCTGGTGATCGACAACTTCAAGACTGGAGGGTTCAAGGCCGAGTCAACCACGGGCACCAAATACTACACCCAGACCGGTACGGGGATCTACGGCGGGACGCGAAACATTAATCTCGTTATGGGCAGTTCCGACGCATTCGCGCAGCCCGTGCAGGTGCAAGTCCGGCCTCAACCAAAGTCGAGCGCCACCCCCTCCGCGTTCATTGTGTCCGGGGGCTTCGGCGCGTTTGCCGAGGTTGACTTGTATTACGAGGCGACAGGGGAGAGCCTCAACCTCAACCTGGCCCCCTACAACCGGATCCGGGTCACTTTCGCTGGTTTGACATCGCCACAAGCCTTTTTCGTGAACGTGTATGACAACACCGGCAACTATTCAGAGGTCGAATGCAACATCGGCCCCTTTGCGCAAAACGGCCCTGTCGGGACTTTCACGACCACCACGGTGGATATTCCCGAGGAAAATTTCGGTCCTACCTCTGCCGGCCCGGTGAATTGGGGCGACATCGAGGCGATCGTCCTGGAATGGGCGCAGGCCGGTAGTGCGGACTACTATGGCGTGGGTAGTTTTGCGGTCAAGGAGGTCTCCGCCCTGATGGCCTCGGACCCGGTGGGCACGGTCACGTGCGGCGCTCCTGCCAACTAGCCGCGGTTTAGCAAGAGAAAGTGTGGTGGGGCGGGCGAGCTTGCCGGCGGCCTGTCCCACCCGGCATTCACATATCAATGGCACTGAGGTGCAATTGCCCAACTTGCTTTTCTCGGAGCTGGGGGGGCTCGCCAAAATCTAGAGCGTCTGGAGAAGGTTGTCATCGAAGAGGAAGATGTCGCCAGGACATGCACTGCCATGGTTGACGCCACAGATGTACTGACCGAGGCGGTATTGCGGAGGGGTTCTGTTGTTAAGGCGTGAGAGCAGGTTTAATACGTTGACGGCGAAGGTTGCGTTCAGCGGTCGCAGCATGCTCTCCCTGCCTTTTTCCGACCACAAAAACGACCGTTGACACAACTTTAGGAGTTATGTCAACCGGAACTACACAAAAACACAGAGTTAACACTCTGTATGCACGCCCCGTGCCGCACGCGCTCGATCCACGCCGGCGGAAAACTCCTTGAGTGCTTCAGCTGGCCGCCCGCGAGGCGGCGGGCGGCTCGCGTAGGCGTTTGTGCGCAGCCAGACGAGGGGCGCGTTCCGCGGCGGTTCGGGCGAGCTGGCGGTGCGCTGCGTGTCGGCCGTAGCCTCGGCGATGGCTGGATCGACGTATGGGCGAGCTACGACAGCCAGAACCGCCCGCACGCGCTCGCTCCACACCGGCGAAAACTCCGCGAGCGCTTCGGGCGGCACGCCCGCGCGGCGGCGTGCTGCGTGCGTGGGGCGTTGCTGCGGTGGCCGGCCTTCGCCGTGAGCTGGCCGGCGCAGGCGAGCCGCGCCGATATCGACGTGATCGGGTGAGCGGCACCGCGTCCGTGCGCGAGGGTAAAGCGGTCTAAAACGGACGGGATTCCGTTCATTTCAAATCTTATCCATTTTTCAGCTCGCCGCCTTCAGGAATGTCCCCTTCTTCAATTCTTCGAATGCCTGCTGGAGTTCCTGCTGCGTGTTCATCACGATCGGACCGTACCAAGCTACGGGCTCCTCCAGTGGCTTCCCCGAGACTAGGAGGAACCGGATTCCTTCGTCGCCTGCTTCTACCTCTACCTCATTACCTCGGTCGAAGAGAACGAGCGAGCGATTGTCAGCCTCCGACGGCGGCGCCGTATCCAGCCATCCGACTCCTTCCGTCGGGACAGCGAGCGGGCCGGATGCGTTGCAGAACTTTCCCCCACCCGCGAAAACATACGCAAAAGCGTGGCGAGTAGTTTCCACCGGCAGAGTTCTCCGGCGTCCGGGCGCAACGGACACGTCCAGATAAACGGGTTCCGTGGCGACTCCGTCCACCGGGCCAGTCTTGCCCCAAAAGTTTCCGGCAACGATGCGAACGCGGGTACCGTCGTCGTCCGTGACCTCAGGGATATCCACCGCTTTCACCTCCTGGTAACGCGGCGGCGTCATTTTCAGCGAAGACGGAAGGTTGCCCCATAACTGGAAGCCATGCATCCGGCCCGAGAGGTCTCCTTTCGGCATCTCTTGATGGATGATGCCGCTGCCCGCCGTCATCCATTGAACGTCGCCAGCCGTGATAGCACCGAGGTTGCCCATGCTATCGCCGTGCTCCACAGTTCCCGCCAGGACATAGGTGATGGTTTCGATCCCGCGATGAGGGTGCCATGGGAACCCAGCCAGATAATCCTCCGGGACGTCGTTGCGGAAATCGTCGAAGTGCGCCGCCTCGTGCGTAACAGCGCTCG
>Ga0181521_10003606_pt1 | contig 18112 bp, 18 predicted proteins | sample PEATcosm2014_Bin_32_FD_119764 | JGI IMG/M metagenome (GOLD analysis project Ga0181521, IMG submission 119764) | Peatland microbial communities from MTU Mesocosm Facility, Houghton, MI, USA - PEATcosm2014_Bin02_60_metaG | ecosystem: Environmental > Terrestrial > Soil > Wetlands > Peat | place... | reverse complement strand
GTTCACCGACGCGCTGCATGGACTGAGCCGGGCGCTGCAGGACCTCAACCGCTTCGACGAAGCCATCGAGGTCTCCAAGCAAATTTCAGAAATCGATCCCGACGACATTCTGGCGCACACCAGCCTCTCGATCCTGTATCAGAAGAAAGGAATGGTTCCCGAAGCCGAGGCGGAAGGAAACAAGGCGCGGGTGCTGGGGTGGAAGCAGCAGTTGAAAAAGGGGAGTGGGTAGTTGAGGGATGGATTTTGAAACGCCGGGGTCGCGGTGAGAGACCGGAGAGATTCTACGATGTCCGTTGCCTGATGCCCTTAAAAAAGGCTAGACGGCATTCTTGGTTCTTTCTTCGGCGGGTCAACTGCCGACCGGCACCAAGTTTGGTGTCAGACAAGCACATCGAGAGACATTCAAGCCTTCCACCCTTCGTTCCGGAACATCGTGAGCACATTCATACAGGGTATTTTGAGCACAGCACACACGTCGGGAATGTTCGGCTTCGCGATTGCACCGGAGGGCTTTTCTCCCGTGACAACGCTGCCGCCTCGCGCTTGGGCAAGTGCAATGACAAAGGGGTCGCCAGAGGATCTGTTCCGCCTAGTGTCAATCAGCCTCGGATGAACGGAAAGTATTGTAGCGACTCTTTGCTGAATCTCCGTGTCGAGCGCCACAACCATCCCGCGGCGAGCTTTCAGCCATTGGAACGCGGCGTCATCCTTCTTTTCGAGTTCCCTAAAGACTTCATCGACTGCAAGAATAGTGCCGCCCAATGCTGCCGCATCCATCTGCATCCAGATCGTCGGAAACACGTCTGGCGGATAGTAGCGAAACACGTCGAGAACGCCGCTCGAATCGATGCTATAGGCCACTATTCTCCTTGGCCCACCAGTTCGGGTCGCGCGTAGTCGCGCTGGATTTCTGGCAGATGCTTAACCCTGACCCTCAGATAGTCCGATACGTCACTAGCCGTGATGTGCTCGCGGTTGAAGTTTTCTATGACCAGAGTAGTAAAAAGAGGCCCGGCGCTGGACAAGGAGACAACGTGGGGTGGCGCAAATCCTTCTTTCCGCTGGTGCTTCCATTTGGCATATTCGATTCTGTAATCATCGCGCTTCTTGTAATAGAACTTCTCATTGGTGCGGCCTAGCGAGAGCAATCGAACGAGTAGTGCTTCTCTGCTACCTCCAAATTTTCGCGATAGCGACTGGATTTCCGCATCAGACCAAGTCATATCTGCTGAGTGGTGACTGCGAAGCTCGTTCGTAGCCAAAAGATCTTTTCTAGGAAACAGAACGGCTCCTGCAACTCGGTTACAGAAGGTTTCGATTTGAGCACTGGCATTTCGTCGCAGATTGTCGTCGAGGTCGCATATCCCGCCTTCATTTAGGGCGATGTGCGTCGTCTCGTGGAGCAATGTGAAGATGCGCCCCCGATAGGCATCCTTGATATTGACGACGACGGCCGGCAGTGGTTTTAGAGAGATGGAAAATCCGCGTGCCTCTTCGACTTCCAGACCAGTAGCTTGAAATGTCAGAACGCCTATGCGCTCAAGAAGAGTACGCCACTCACGAAAGGCCTCATTGTCGACACGCCACTGGTTTTGCATCTCAGTTCGAACACCGAGAGCATCGCGGATATTACTGGCGGCGGCTTCCGGATCATCGCTTAGGCGAACCTGGACATCGAAAGACGACGGAGTAAGCTGCAGATCGCCCATGAGCTCAAGCGCCCATTCTCTGCGGTCGTATGCTTTCCTGATCTCGAACGCGAGTTCGGGCGTCATAGGAGGTGGCCCGTCGCTCCCAGTCGCAGCGCGGAAGTCGTGAAGAGCATCGAACGTGTGGGGAGGTTCCGAGAGATAAAAAACCGCCAGCGGTCTCTTTGTAGCCGCTGCGAAATTGCGGAGCTGAGCGACCGAAGGTCGCTCTCGGCCAGCTTCCCAGGCGCGGATGCGATCTACCTTAACAGCAAGCTTTTTCGCAACCGCATCTTGGGTCAGGCTCGCCGACTCCCTAGCCCAAGTCAGCAATGCGGGATTTGCTAGGGCTTCCACGGGTAAGGTTTACGCTAGAAAGAGCGTGGCAGTTGCGCCAGCGATAGTCAAGCCTCACCTTAACTTCACCGTAGGTGAGCCGGGTGCACCCCTCTGGGCTATCCTCATTCTCTTTTTGTTGCAATGGCGGAAATTTCGACGTTTGGACGGCACGTAACTGCTGGTCACTCGGTCCCCACGCGCGCCTTCTGCGAGGTAAAATAGCTCTATGCGTGAAGTCGTCGTTGTTTCCTCCGTCCGTACTCCGGTAGGCCGCGCGTATAAAGGTACGTTGCGTGCCACGCGTCCTGATGAACTGGCTGCCGTTGCGATCAAGGGCGCGCTCGAACGTGTGCCGCAGCTTGATCCCGGATCAAACTACAAAGAAATTGAAGACGTCATCCTGGGCTGCGCCATGCCTGAGGCCGAGCAGGGGATGAACGTGGCCCGCATCGCTTCGCTGCGAGCAGGGCTGCCGGTCGAGGTGTCGGCGGTGACGATCAATCGCTTCTGCTCGTCCGGCTTGCAGGCGATTGCCATGGCGGCCGAGCGCATCATGAGCGGCGGCGCCGAAGTGATCGTCGCGGGTGGGACGGAATCAATGTCGATGATCCCCATGGGCGGCAACAAGATTTCGCTCAACCCGTGGCTGGTGGATCATTATCCGGATGCGTATCTCTCGATGGGGCTGACGGCGGAGCGGGTGGCGGCGCGCTTTGGCATCACGCGCGAGGCGTGCGACCAGTTTTCCCTGCGCAGCCATCAGAAGGCGCTGGCGGCAATCGCGGCGGGCAAGTTTGAGGAGGAGACGGTCGCCGTGCCGGTTAGCATTACCACCCCGAACGGAGCGAAGCCGAAAAAGCACCACATTACGTTCAAAGTGGACGAGGGTCCGCGCGCCGATACTTCGCTCGAGGCTCTGGGCGCGCTGAAGCCCGCGTTTCACATGAAGGGCGTAACCACCGCGGGGAATTCTTCGCAAATGTCGGATGGGGCGGCCGCAGCCGTGGTGATGTCGGCCGAGCGGGCTAAGGCTCTGGGCATCACTCCGCTGGCGCGCTACGTGGCGTTCGCGACCGCTGGATACAAGCCGGAAGAGATGGGCCTCGGCCCGGTGTTTGCCATTCCCAAGGCGCTGAAACTGGCCGGGCTGAAGCTATCAGACATCGACGTGATCGAGCTGAACGAGGCCTTTGCGGCGCAGTCGCTGGCGGTGATCCAGGAAGCTGGGCTTGATCCTGAACGCGTGAATCCTAACGGAGGTGCAATCGCCTTGGGGCATCCGCTGGGATGCACCGGGGCTAAGCTGACGGCCAGCGTGATTCGCGAACTGAAGCGGCGCAAGGGACGCTATGGCATGGTGACGATGTGTGTTGGCGGCGGGATGGGCGCAGCGGGGATTTTTGAGAATCTGTCGTGACATTACTCGATCTTTACTCAATCATTATTTTCAGGGACGCCGTTTTGCGGTATCCTTTGCTGTTAGATTACCGTCTAAATAAGTAGAACGGCAGAGATTTTGCCCGGCTCACCTCAGTCGGTTGGGAGGTGCTTTATGCGGCTCTCCGGTCTTGTCGTCGCGGCAATCCTGTTAGTTTCAGTAACTCTTCTGGCGCAGCATTCCTCCGGAGGCGGTGGATCGAGTTCCGGTGGCTCGCACGGCGGCTACTCGGGAGCGTCCAGTTCATACGTCAATTCGGCTGGCAGCCACACTTCTAGTGGCTCAGCTTCGCATGTTGCCAGCGCGAGTGCGTCATCGCACCCGTCGCCATCTTCCAAGGTCTCGTCCACGAAGGGAAACGCCGCGCTGGAAAAGAAAAGTTCCCGCTCGCTGTTGCATCCTTTCAGAAAGCCAAAACTGGTGCAGAGTGCGGAATTCAAGCGTCCTGTGCGATGTCTGAAGGGACCATGCCCGGTCTGCCCGCTGGGACAATCGCGCGATGGGAATGGTGCATGCGTGGTGGCGAACAACGTGTGTTCTTCCGAGCAATCGTGGAACGGCTTTGCTTGCGCCGTGCCATATTGGTCTAACGGTTGCGAAGCCTTGGCGGAGCAACTGGCGGTGGAGGAGCGAGAGATGCGGGGGCAAAATGACCCCGGCCAAAGCCTGCGCTATCGGGTGCTGCAAGACCAATATGAGCAATGCCTGATGCGCTCCCGCTTGCCTTTCGGTACTTATGCGTTCGATGACGCGATCCTGTTCGATCTTCCCTAGGCGCGGCGCGATGGCCGCTCACGCTCGAACGTGATATCCGTTTGCGGAGCCACCGCGTTAGAATGGCTGTGGTCGTTTGTTATGTGTCCACTCGTTCTTCATTTATCAGCCCAAGTTTCGCAGCCTAAATTTCGAGGTCTAAAATATGGCCACTACAGCAATCCCTAAAACCAAAATTTCCGGCGGCAGCTTTTTGCTGGAAGAGCGGCAGACTGCCGATGTCTTCACCCCAGAAGATTTTTCCGAGCAGCAGCAGATGATCGGGCAGACGACCGAAGAGTTTGCCCTTAACGAAATTCTGCCCCAGGCCGAGAAGATCGAGCACAAGGATTTCTCGATTTCGCGCGATCTACTGAAAAAGGCGGGCGACCTCGGACTCAGCGGAGTTGAAATTCCCGAGGCCTACGGCGGCCTCGAGATGGACAAAGTCACCGCCGCCATCATCGCCGATCATATCGCCAAATACGCCGGCTTTGCCACCACTTGGGGCGCGCACAGCGGCATCGGCTTGTTGCCTATCGTTTATTTCGGCACCGAAGAGCAGAAGAAAAAATATTTGCCGCGGCTGGCCACGGGAGAAATTGTTGGCGCGTACGCTTTGTCGGAAGCGACTTCCGGATCCGACGCCCTCAATTGCCGCGCTCGCGCCGTGCTTTCGCCGGACGGCAAGCACTACATCCTGAACGGTGAGAAGATGTGGATCACCAACGCCGGCTTTGCCGACTTGTTCACGGTGTTCGCGAAAATTGATGGCGAGAAGTTCTCGGCGTTCCTGATCGAAAGAACTTTTCCCGGATTTTCCATCGGCGGCGAAGAACACAAAATGGGCATCCGCGGATCTTCCACTTGTCCCATCATCCTCAACGACTGCAAGGTGCCCGTCGACAATCTGCTGGGCGAAATTGGCAAGGGGCATATCATCGCCTTCAACATTCTGAATATTGGACGCTTCAAACTCGGCGCGATGTGCGTGGGCGGGGCCCGGGTTTCAGTCGAACATGCCGTGGCCTATGCCAAGCAGCGCAAGGCGTTCGGCAAGACGATTGGCGACTTCGGGCTGGTGCGCGAAAAAATCGCGAACATGGCGACGCTGATCTATGTCGGCGAGTCGCTCGTCTATCGCACGGTCGGGATGATGGACGCGCTGCTCTCGGAAATCGATTCCGCGAGCCCTGACGCCGCCAAAGAGCGGCGCAAGGCGATTGAGGAATATGCGGTCGAGTGCTCGATCCTCAAAGTCTGGGGATCGGAAATGATCGATTATGTCGTCGACGAGACCGTGCAGATCTATGCCGGTTATGGCTTTGTGGAAGAGTATCCGGCGGAGCGGGCCTACCGCGATGCGCGCATCAACCGCATCTTCGAAGGTACGAACGAAATCAATCGGCTGATCATCACCGGCTTCCTGCTGAAACGGGCGATGAGCGGCCAGTTGCCGTTGATGCCGGCAATCAAAAAGCTGATGGACGAAGTGCTGAGCGGTCCATCTACTGGCGAGGAGATCGAAGGCGCGCTCGCCGAAGAACGCAAACTAGTCGCGCAGGCGAAGAAGCTTGGCCTGTTCGTTGCTGGATCGGCGACGCAGAAGTACATGCAGGCGATTCAGGAGAAACAAGAAGTAATGGGCGCGATCGCCGATATGACGATCGAAATTTACGCCATGGAGTCGGCCGTGCTGCGGGCGCAGAAGATGGTTGAACAGAAAAGCGAAGCGGCGGCGGCGCTGCCGATTGCGATGACGCGTGTGTATTTGACGCAAGCGTTCGAGAAAGTCGAAGCGGCGGCCAGGAAAGTTATTGCCGATGTGGCTGAAGGCGACATGCTGCGCACGCAGTTGGCGATCGTGCGGCGGTTGGCGAAGTATGAGCCGTTCAACACGATTGCGCTGCGCCAGCAGATTGCTCAGAAGACGATTGAGGCAGGAAAGTACCAACTGGCGTAGAAACTCTGAATAACTTGTCATCCTGAGCGAAGCAGCTACTGCGCTCAGGATGACATTTTCAAGAAAGCGCTCGGTCTACTCCTTGGGAAAGTTCGGGTCGGCCTTCACCTCTTCAATCTGCTTGGTGTGGCGCTCGGAGTGCGCGGAGATCAGCAGGATCCACTGATACGCATCCAGTGGCCCCAGCATCGGATGCGGGCCGAAGTGGTCGCGCAGATCGTCGTTGGTGGTGCGGACGTAGTCCATCGTTGCTTTGCGGCTGTCTTCGAAGGCCTTGGTCAGCTCCGCCTGAGTCGCCCAGCGATTGGTTGGCTTCAGGAACTCCGGCGCTTGCACTTTATGACTGCGGTCCGGAACCATCTTCAGAATCGTCTCGTCTTTCCCCGCTACTTCGGCGCGCTTGGTCGGATCCGCAGGCGAGGCCATAATCTGCTTTTGTACGAGTCCAAGGAGCGACGACTCGGAGATGGCAATGTGCTCCGAAACTTCGGCCACCGACCAGCGGTCGGGGCCAGGCTTGAATCTCCATTGCTTTTCCGACAATCCCGCGATGGATTTCAGAAACGCGTCGCGTGTGGCCTGCAGGCTGTTGAGCGCAAATTCACGCTCCGCAGCGGTCAAAGGCATTGGCGCCGGGGTCGCGGCGGTTTGAGCGATGCTGACCAGAGCCAGCGCGAGGACAAAGCACAGCACGGAAGAAAACTGCCAGTAGATTTTCATTCATTACCCCTGTGAGATTGGAAATGCGGCAGAGCAATTATCAACGGCGGTCGGGCAAAGCGCAAATCGGCTTATTGGAAGCGGATCACTCGAACCAGCCGCTGCGGTAGGCCACCCACCACGAGATGTACACGATGGGAATGCTCGAGCCCAGCGCCCACCAGAGCGGCAGAACGAAATCGGCCAGCAGCCCGAGCACCGTGAAGGAGATCCAGAAGATCTTGCGCTCCATACTCTGGATTGTAGGTCATTCGCGCCGCATATAATCCTGGTTAGCCGCCTGCGGGAAAAACTTCGGTTACGTATCAAGGTATCCAGGGAATCAGGCTTTGGGCTTGAGTTCTTCCATCACACTTTGAATCAATTCTTTGGCGTCAGTGAGGTTTTTCATGATGAGCTGCACATCCATCACCGGCTTGCCCGGCCAGCGCTGGCTCTGACAATAGACGCCATGTTGCCCGACCAGCGCCATGGCGTCGGTGACCAGGTCCATGGTGACAGCGAGGCGTCCGCGGGGCACGCCCATGCGAATTTCGTAGTGTTCGAGCTCTTCCTGCTTCTCGTTGAAGACGGCCATGAACAGATTGTAGCGGGGATGTGGGTATAATTCTCGTGCGGTTCTTAGCGCTTAGCTTTCGTCTTGGCGAAGAGCCAACAGCTAAGAGCTAACGGGCTATCTCAGGAGGAACAAATCATGAACAAATGTGTCTTAATCACAGCGTTAGTCTTTGCCTTAGCGGTGGCAACGCTTGCCTCGGCGCAGATGAACATGTCGGAGGACAAATCAAAGCGGCCCAGTCCGCCGGCCAGTGCGCAGTGCAAATTTTCCGATGGCAAGACGATCAAGATGGATTATTCCAGCCCGCGCGCTAAAGGGCGGAAGATCTTCGGTGCGGCGAGCGAGCAGGCACTCGTGCCATACGGGGAGATCTGGCGTACCGGGGCAAATGATGCGACTACCTTCGTTACCGATGCAAATCTGACGGTCGGCGGGAAGGCTGTGCCAGCGGGCAGCTACACCATCTTTACTATCCCGAAGGCCGACGCATGGTGGCTGGTCGTCAGCAAGAAAACGGGCGAGTGGGGAACGGACTATCCCGGCGAAAAGGAAGACTTGGTGCGCGTGCCGATGAAAGTTTCCAAGACAGCGGCGCCGGTGGAGAATTTCACCATCGCTTTCGACCAAGCCGGCAGCAAATGCACGCTGCGCATGGAGTGGGAAAACACCCGCGCCAGCGCCGAGATTACAAAGTAAGTCATTACAAATAAGCCCCGGCGCTATACTGGAACCCGATGCGGCCAATGCTGCGCTTTCTTTGGAACGCCACCCGTGGCCACCGGATTGCCCCCTGGCGCAGTCCCTATCTTCTATGGCGCATCGAAACTTTCACTGGCGTCAAAATGACCCAGATCGGATTCCTGGAATTCTGGGAATTCTTGTGGACGGAGCGCAGCAGCCTGTGGCGCTTCCTGAAGTGGACGGCGGAGATGGATCGCTACGTGCATCCCAGGGCGAAGAACGTTTAGCGTAAGGACAGGCGCCCTCGGCTGTCCCTACGTTAGTTCGTCGCTTCCATCACGACATTAACTTCACTCCCTTTGCCCGCTCCCATTAGTTGGAAGGCTGAACCCCGGTTGGCCGCGACTTCCAGAAAACCCATACTGCCTAGAATCCCGAAGACTTCGCCGGGAGCGCCTTCAGCGTAGTTTGTGCAGATGCGCGTTGCCTGGGCCTTGTTTCCAATCGCGATCTTGAAGGCGGGCGGCGCGTCCGCGAAAAGTTGCGGCGCATCCTGCGGAGTGATGTTGGTGACGAGATTGCCAAAACGATCGACTTTCAGCACCACTCCTCGTAAGGTCCGCTCGTCCACCGGCTTGGGCCGCGGCGCGGCGAAGCGGACATAATCGGCGATCTCTTCGCCGAAACGATGAGGATCGAGTCCCCGGGCGAGATAAGCCGCAACTGGCGAGAAAATATCGCGCGCATGAAAGGTGTTGCTTCGGGGCTGCAAAAAATAGTGCTCGGCGGTGATGTGGCGCACGGAGATGCGCTCCTCGCGGTCGTAAACCAGAGAAAGTACGCCGTTGTCGGGAGCCACAAACAGGTGGCGGTCGCCGGTCAGAATCACAGGTCGTCGCGCCGTCCCCACCCCGGGATCGACGATCACCATGTGCACGGTCCCGGAAGGGAAGTAAGAGTAGGCCTGCGAAATGGTCAACGCGCCGTCCAGAATGTCGAAGGGCTGCACCGCATGGCTGATGTCGATGATCTGCGCGTCCGGGGCGATCTCCAGGATGACGCCCTTCATGGCGCCGATGAAGTGATCGTTGAGTCCAAAATCGGTGGTCAGAGTGATGATCGCAGTACGTGCCAATTCATTACCTCGTTCAATAGAAAGTTCTTCAGGGAGCCAAACGAAGTATCGGATGCCGCATGAGGGTGCGTCAAGGAGCAGTCAGCAATTCGCAAGCCGGACCAGTCTCGGCTCCGCTCTGGCGGAATGCTAAGTGCTGAATGCTGATTGCTGTTCTGAACCGGGCCGATTGGGCGTCTTGAGTGTAATCGAGATTTTCCAACAACGATTAGCCGTGCAATTGAGCCAAGGGGCTGTAAGGCTGAAAGTCCGACTCACGCGACATAGATATCGGTGGTTCTTACCAGAACACTAGTTCGAGCGGATAGGGGATTGGGACCCCTGCGCAGGTCGCTGGCTTAAACTTCCAGCCCCTGACGATTCCCATGGCGCCAGTGTCGTGGTGTTTCCCAACTGATTTCACGATCCCTATGTTTATAGGTTTCCCGTCCACCCCGACGGTAAACGACACGCCCACACCGCGCGCAAGCGGCGCACGCAGATTCCAAGGCGTGGGGCCCCAAAAATGGAGCCATTGTGGAGGACGCATGCTGTTACACACGGGCCACTCTGTTGCTCCTGTCAGAGGAGCGAACCGCGTTGCTTCGTCGGTCGAGTCATCCTCGGTAAGGTCGGTGACAACTCCGTCAATGGTAAAAACAGGTGGTGAAAGTTCTATCCGAATCAGCGTGGGTGGATGACTACGAGTGGTTACCTTTGTGCCTCATGCATCCGTGCCTCACTCATTTGCGCCATTCCGCTGCATTCTAATTTGCCGCACACTATTTCGCAGATCGCTCGCAAAGAGGTTCGTGACCGCGCGGCTCAAATTGTATGGAATCGAAGCCCCGGCACGTAGGAAAGTAGCCATGTGTCGAGGGAGATTCATAACAGTTCTGGTCACAACAATGTTCTTGAACACACTTTCGTTCGCAGGTACCTACGTAGCCTATGCGGTCGGATCGACCAGCTGCGATAAACACTTGGTTGGGTACCAGACAATCCAAGCGGCTGTTAACGCTGTTCCTTCTGGTTCCACCATTGAAGTGTGCCCCGGCATATATCCTGAACAGGTTGTCATTTCAAAACCGTTGACGCTCACTGCATTCACGGTTGCTGCATCAGAGGCATCAAACGCCGAGGTGTTGATCCAGATACCTGCGGGTGGTGCAACTGGGAGGGTCTATGACGGCATTATCGGAAATATTTACTCCCAGATTCTGGTGTCGTCGACCGGACCCGTAAATATTGCCGACATCGCGTTCGATGGGACTGGTAACAATATCCCAGATGGTTGGGGTAACCTCGCCGCCGTCTTCTACGAGGAATCTTCAGGTACAGTCAACGGTGTCTCCGTTGCAAACGAGATAGATGACGGGGGCGGAATGGGAATCGTAGCGGCAGCAAACACGATTCAGACGGTCACTGTGGAAAACTCTGATTTCCGATCCTTTGATTGTCTGGGGATATGGGGGGCAACAAATACATCCAGTTCCCTGACACTCAACGTGAAATCGAACACGATTAGCGACACCGGAGCCAATGGCGTATACAGCGGTACCGACGGCGTATATCTTCTAGGCTCTGTATCTGGCACCATAGAAAGTAATCTAGTCAACGGCAGTGGGAACGGCTTCAGTATGGTGCTCGATGGCTCCGCCGCAACGATAACGGCGAACACAATCATCGCTGGCACCATCGATGGTCCGCCGAATTCTGGGATCGAGGTGAACGGCGGTGCAAACACCGTTAAGGGCAACAGGATATTGTCTGGGCCTATCGGAGTCGGCATCGTGCTGACGGGTACGGCGACTGGCGGATCGGTCACGGGTAACACAATCACGGGTGGTTCAGGCGGATACGGAATCGACATGTGCGGTCAGGGCACTGCATCAGGATTTACTGTCACAGGCAATACCATCGTGGATACACCCGGATTCGGGCTACGGATGCCTGCATCTGGTAATAAGACTGCTCCGAATACGTACTACGTGGACGGGGCGACTCCTGTAGTAGTGGGGTGCTAACGCCAAGGCACAACTTCTGCTATCAGGCGTTAGCACTCAAAACCCTACCCAAGGGTCTTGTCTGACGGCGACGAGTCTTGCAGTTTAGTCGACTCGAACGTCGCCCGAGCCGGTGTGAACGGAAACGATCGGGCCGCCGCTCCCCACTTTGCCCACCACGCTCTTCCTCGACTCCTGAATGCGGCCCTGGACGGTGGTGGTCACGGGATGGCCCATCGTGACCGTTCCGGAGCTGGTGGAGATGTCGACGTCGAAGCTGGCGTCAGAGGGCAGACGCAAGGTCACGTTTCCCGAGCCGGTGCGGACGCTCCACATGTTGCTGGGTGAACCGTTGCCGTTTATGTCGCCGCTCCCCGACTCGGCATGAAATCCACCATGGATACCGTTCACGGTAATGTTGCCGGATCCGGTTCGCGCGTCCACATCGCCCGCGCCCACTTCGTCGATTTCGACGTCACCGCTGCCCGCCTTGACCCGCGCGGGACCGGAGAGTTCGTGCCCGCGGACGTTTCCCGATCCCGTCTGAAAACGCAGATCACCGGTGAGCCGCGCCAGTTGCAGGTCCCCCGAGCCACTCTCGAGATCGGCATTGCCCTTGAGGCCCTCGACCGTCTGATTGCCGCTGCCAGTATGGGCACGAATCGCGGTGTTCTCCGGGGCCGTGATTTCGTAGTCGATTGAAATGTTGTTGATGTTCACGTAGTCGATGCGGATGCCGTTGCCGTTCTGGCGAATGGGAGGATTATTCTGCAACTCCTGCACCTCAGTAGTCTTGTGGTCGCCGCCGAGCCAGGAATTGCCCGAGTGTATCGTGGCATGAATCGAGACCGTGCCAGCAGCACCGTTCCGCACGGTGATGTCACCAGAGCGAGTCAGCACTTCAAGGTCGACGGAGCCATTGACCTGGAATGAACGGTCAAAGGTTCCGATGACGGAGGCGAAGCCAGCCAGCGAAGCGGCCAAAACAAACACCAACGTGGGGAGGACGTGACTGCGAATGCAGCAAGAGTTAGTCATAGCGATTCAACTCCGTAATGCGGGTTTGTGGAGCTTGTCCTAGTGCCCGTGCTGTACCTAGCTCACTTATTTCGACCGTGAGATTCTTCTCTCAGCCGCCTGGTGACGCGCTCTTCCAATAGCCGGAAGAACTTCTGGATGTCGGCGAATGTGGTCGTGGGATCATTGTTATAGTCCATCAGGCGGTGGTTGTAATTCTTCCGGTTAGGGGCGATCTCATCGACCACGAACCGTGCCTCCTGCATCGCCGCGCCGCGATGTTCGAATTTGCCGCTCACTTCATCAGTGGCCTTTTCCAGCGCGCAATAGAGGCTGAAGGTCTTAGCATCCACCGGGCACTTCCGTGTATCGGCGCGGTTCCACCTCGATTGTGAGCTGAGGATCCCGCGCGCACGCTGCACAATCTGCACGTCGGCCTGGGTCACGGGCGGCCTGGCATCAGGGTCGTCGCTGCCGCTCCCAGTGGCTTGATTTGGGAGCGATTGCGCCGTCAGCGCCACAACAAAGACAAAGATCAGAAGGGCTACAGGAATCAGAGCTCGAGTTTTCTCTTTCATGGGTTCGCTCCCCCTGTCAAATGTGCCGGTCTTCGATGTCGTTAGCATTCTGGGTGGATGCGAATAGCACTTGGGTTTTTTCCTAAGACCTGACACCTAAGACCTGAGAGCTGATCCTTATTGCAGCACCACCTGGTCGCCTTCCTTCAACCCTTGCAGCAATTCGGTCTTGGCGCCATTCGAGATGCCGATGTTGACGGCGAGCTTCTTCTTGCCTTCCTTGGCCTTCGGATCAGGTATTTCAACCGATGCCTTCTTGTCCTTGTCGTAAATGATGGAGCCTTCCGGGATCTGGAGAACATTCTTGTGCTCTTCGAGGATGATCTCGGCATTGGCCGTCATCATGGCCTTCAGAACGCCCTCGGGGTTGTTGATCGAGACGCGCACCTCGAAAGTCGTGACGTTGTCTTTCTCGACGCCCATGGGAGAAATCTTGGTCACTTTGCCGGTAAAGGTCTTGTCTTTGAACGACTCGACTTTAATGCGGGCGGGTTGTCCCAGATAAACCTTGCCGATATCGCTCTCGTCCACTTTGCCTTTAACATAGACTTCGCTCGTGTCGCCGAGTGTCATCACCAGTGTCGCCGTGGAACCCAGCACCAGAATCGAACTCACCGCATCGCCAATCTCCACGTCGCGTGAAAGCACAATCCCATCAATTGGGGATTCGATCGTTGTGTAACCCAGCTGCTCTTCCAGTTGCTTCAGATTGGCGCGATCCTGTGACACCTGCCCCTGGGCCTGACCAATCTTGGCCTGCAAAACCTGCAACTGCGCCTTGGCCACATTTTGCTTGTTCAACGACATCTCGTAATTCTTCTCCGCATCGTCGAGCGCGGAAGCGGAAACCACACCGTCCTTAGCCATGCCTTGGGCGCGGTCATACGCGCGCTTCAGCAGCGGCACGTCGGGGCCCTCGGCATCTACCTTGGCGCGCACCAGGTCGGCGCGTGTGCCGTTCAAGCTGGCGCTCGATGCCTCCAACTGCGCGCGCGCCTGATCGACGCGAGCTTGAATCTCTTCCCGATCGAGTTCCGCCAGCACCTGCCCCTTCTTCACCTTGTCGCCGTAATCGACGTAGAGCTTTTTCACGATGCCGCTGGCCTTGGACTTGATCTCGACCTTAGTGATGGGCTCAATCTTTCCGGTCGCCACCACGCTCTTCGCCAGATCTCCCCTTTCGACCTTGGCAAGCTTTGAGGGATCAATCTTGGTGCCGCTGCTGGATGCAATCAGCGCACCAGCAACGACCAGAACCAGAACGGCTGCCGCTATCGAACTCCAGATGATGATTCGCTTACGCCGCTTTTTCCTGCCATTGCCGTTGCCTTCCACGACCGCCTCCTGCTTGAATTCAAATCTCAGAACTGTCGTTCACCTGTTGTTACGGGAGAAAGCTCGGAATAGTTCCCGAGAATTCCGGTCCCAAGTTTGCGTAACCGCCTCATACTTAGACCGCCGGACAACGAAAAAGAAAGCGAGCAACTTGCAGGCGCCTCTTGCGTCGCCGAGCATCGAATAATCAACCGTTTCGCAACGGAAAACGCCGCCTTTTAATTGTATCGCCCGCGACTTCCAAGAGCAGGGCAGTATCCCTTTGGAATGTTAGAATTAGGGTTCCATGGTTGCATACGTGCTGCTGCGGGTGTTCGTCATCCTGCTCCTGGTGGCGGCCAATGCCTTCTTCGCCGCGGCCGAGTTCGCGCTCGTCAGCGTGCGCGAAACCCGCATCCAGCAGTTGATCGAAGCCCAGCGCGTCGGCGCTCGCACCGTCCTCAAACTTCACCAGCAACTTGGCCGCGTCGTGAACGGCGTGCAACTCGGGATCACCATTGCCAGCCTGACCCTGGGTTGGCTGGGCGAGCCCGCTCTGGCCCGGCTGTTTGAGTCCTGGATCGGAAGCGTGCCGCACGCCACGATCTACGCTCATACCATCGCCGTGGCTGTGGCGTTTGTGATGATCACCAGCCTGCACGTGATCTTGGGCGAACTGGTTCCAAAGTCGCTCGCCTTGCAGCGGGCCGAGCGCGTCGCCCTGGCGGTCGCCGCGCCCATGGACGTTTTCCTTACCATCACTGCCCCCGTGACGATTGCTATGAGCCGCGCCGCCGGTTTTGTCCTGCGCGCCTTCGGAACCCGCGAGATCCGCCACGGTTCGGTTCACTCTCCCGACGAACTCAAGCTGATCGTGACCGCTGCCCACCACTCCGGCCAGCTCTCTCCCGCGCAGGAAGAGATGCTGCTCAATGCGCTCGAACTGGACAGCATCACCGCGCGTCAGGTGATGGTGCCGCGCACTAGAATTTTTTCCTTGCCCTCCGACCTGACCCTCGACGAAGCCCTCTCGAGGGTGGTTGACGATCAACACTCGCGCGTCCCGGTGTATGATGCGCAGCGCGGTCCCGAACATATTATCGGCGTGCTTTATGCCAAAGACTTGATGCGTTGGACGCGGCTGCGCCTCGGTCCCACCGCCGCCCCGCCCGCTGCCCAGCGCATATCCCAGATGAAGATCGGCCAGGTCATGCACGATGTGCTGGTGGTGCCCGAAACCAAGTCATTGCTGGAACTGCTGGGTGAATTCCAGCAGCGCAAGCGCCACCTGGCGGTGGTGGTGGACGAATTCGGCTCCACGGCAGGAGTGATCAGCGTGGAAGACGTGATCGAGCAGCTGGTCGGCGAACTGGAAGACGAATTCGACGTTGCCAAGCAGCCGGCGGTCACCGACGCGAATGCGCCGCTCGTGCTCGATGGAGCGATCAACATTCGCGATCTCGAAACCCAATACGAGTTGCAACTTCCCCAGGACGAAGGCTACGAGACACTAGCCGGCTTCGTACTTTCACGCTTGCAGAAGATGCCGGTAGGAGGCGAGGCCTTCACTTACGAGGGCCGGCGTTTTGTTGTCGAGAAAATGGACGGCCATCGCATCGCAACCGTCCGGATCGAGCCGTTACCCGCAGCCTCAGCCCAACCAGCTGGAAATTTGACTACTTCAGCCGCTCCCAAGTGATTGTCCAAATCACGGGAACTTCTGTTCCGTCCTTTTGCTTTTCTGTGCCCGCACCACGGAAGAAAAAGCGGTCCTGGCTCACCAGGTGATACGGCCGCTCCAGAGTTGTTCTCGGATAGTTGGGGGACGACGCCGTTTCCGGACGATGAACGATGATGTGCTCGCGTTCGCGTATCTCGAAGGCTCCGCAGTAGGAGACGAATCCATCGAGGGCAGAGGCAGCTTCCGGCGCGGTGGGCGTGTCCCTTTCAGACCAGCGAGGGCGCCCGGGTTTCATCAACTGCGCGCACATGTGGCCCGAGGGAGTGTACATGAGGAAACCCATTCCGTCCCGCCCCAGGTCGGGATAGGGCGTCGTGTGGCCGTCCGAATACTTGTATTCTGTCGAAACCAGCTTCCAGGCGCCCAAAAAGTACTCCCGTATCGAACCCTTAGGCTGATACTCGACGGGAGCGGCGCCGCTAGTGGCACCCGAAGTCTGGCCGTAAGTGAGAGCGGCAGAGAAAAAGAACGCGAGAACAATTGAAACTATTCCGGTGTGCATGTACATTCCCCGAAGCACTTCATTGATGGATGATACGACGACGGATGATACGGCGATGGATGATACGATCCAAATTGCCGCGACTGCAACCTTGACGCACCAGGCTTTGATCTAGCCGCTCGAATTGAGAGAATAGCCGGGTGCCCCATTCTTGCGCGTTTTTTGCGCAAGGGTGGGATTCCACGGAAGTGTGTAGCTTAAGATTTGTGCCGCGCACCATCTTGGCTGACGCCGCGCTTCAGCGCTGCCGTAGCGGCATCTTTGTTAATACGGCTTTAGCCGCCGAGGCTGCGTGATAACGTCTTAATTCCGATGCCACGCTACATCATCTCCCGCGTCCTCTACACCCTGCCGGTAATCTGGCTAGTCGTCTCTACCGTTTTCCTCCTAATCCACTTCGTCCCCGGCGACCCCATTCAACAAATGCTAGGAGAAGGCGCAGCAGCCGGAGACATCCAGGCAGCAAGACACGCCTATGGCCTGGATGTTCCCCTAGGCCAGCAATATCTAAACTACTGGCGAGGCGTGCTCCACGGAGATCTAGGTAAGTCGCTGCGCTTCAACCAGGGAGTTACGAGCCTGATAGCCCAGCGTTATCCCTTCACCTTGCAACTAACGCTGGCGAGTTTATTCGTAGCGATTGTCCTAGCCATTCCAGCAGGAGTGCACTCGGCCCAGCACCGCAATCAGTGGGACGACCGCGCCCTAAGCGTAGTAAGCCTGTTCGGCCTGTCGTTCCCAAACTTCGCGCTAGGCCCCGTGCTGATCCTGTTCTTCTCGATCAAACTAGGCTGGCTCCCCGTCTCCGGTTCCGGCAGCTTAGCCCACTTAGTGCTCCCCGCCATCACCATGGGCGGAGCGCTAGCCGCGATCCTGACCCGCATGGTGCGCACCTCCATGCTAGAAGAGTTAAGCCAGGACTACATAAGAACCGCAAGAGCCAAAGGCCTGCCCGAGCGCACGGTAGTCTATAGACATGCCCTGCGCAACGCCATGATCCCAATCCTAACCGTTCTAGGCTTGCAATTCGGAGCCCTGCTAGCCGGCACAATCGTAACCGAAACCATCTTCTCCTGGCCCGGCATAGGACGCCTAACCATCCAAGCCATATCCAACCGCGACTACTATCTGGTGCAGGGATGCATTCTGGCGATTGGATTGACATATGTTGCCGTGAACTTTCTGACCGACTTACTCTACTCGGCGGTGAACCCAAGAATAAGACAATAATCCGATCTGTGTGGGGCGGACACTCCTGTCCGCCGCCTTTGACTCTGATTTTGTTCGAACCAAGACCGCTTGCGGGTTCCCCATCCTTGCGCGTTCTGTGCGCAAGGGTGGGATTCCATGGAAGTGTCTCGTGTGGGATTTGCTAACCTCCGACCTCGCTTTCATCACAAACGCCCGGTGCACCCCGTCACAGACGCCCACTCTACAATGCGCGACAATGAGCAAAGCCGCTGAACCGCAGATTTTAGGAGAATGAATCAAAGAGGCGAGCTAAGTCGTTATTCCTGAATATTTTGCGAGTAAGTCTTTTATAATCTACATTTTAGCAAAAATTCGGGGGGGGGGGGGGGGGGGGCGTAAAAACAAGGTTTTTTTGTCCCCCAGTGAAAAAAAGAAAAGAGGGGGGGCCCGCACCCCCGGGCAACCCACCAAAATTTTTCCCACCCCTTTTTTTTTTTATAATGGG
>Ga0181521_10003602_pt1 | contig 18136 bp, 17 predicted proteins | sample PEATcosm2014_Bin_32_FD_119764 | JGI IMG/M metagenome (GOLD analysis project Ga0181521, IMG submission 119764) | Peatland microbial communities from MTU Mesocosm Facility, Houghton, MI, USA - PEATcosm2014_Bin02_60_metaG | ecosystem: Environmental > Terrestrial > Soil > Wetlands > Peat | place... | reverse complement strand
GAGGCGTGACACGGCTGTCGTTCAGTGGGGTTTGACGCTGCTCGCGCTGCTCGGCCTCGGAGTGTTCATCGTGCTGCCGCTGCTGGCGGTTTTCGTGCAGGCATTCGCCAAAGGATGGACCGCCTATCTGCACGCCATCACGGACCCGAACACGCTTTCGGCCGCGAAGCTCTCACTGCTGGCCGTCGGCGTCTCGGTCCCGCTGAATCTGATTTTCGGCGTCGCCGCCGCCTGGGTCATCACGAAGTTTCGTTTCAGGGGCAAGAATATTCTCGTGACTCTGATCGATATCCCTTTCGGCGTTTCACCGGTGATCTCGGGATTGATCTTTGTGCTGGTTTTCGGCTCCCGGGGTTGGTTCGGCCCCTGGCTCGATCGGCACGACATTCGAATTATTTTCGCCGTTCCCGGAATCATACTTGCGACTACCTTCGTGACGTTTCCGTTTGTGGCCCGTGAATTGATTCCCCTGATGGAATCGCAGGGAACCGACGAGGAAGAAGCGGCTCTGGTGCTGGGCGCGAGCGGCTGGCAGATGTTCTTCCGCATCACGCTGCCGAACATCAAGTGGGGATTGCTCTATGGCGTGGTTCTGTGCACCGCGCGGGCGCTGGGCGAGTTCGGCGCGGTGTCGGTGGTGTCGGGCCATATTCGCGGCCAGACCAACACTTTGCCGCTCCACGTGGAGATTCTGTACAACGATTACAACTACTCCGGCGCATTCGCCGTGGCGTCTCTCCTGAGCATGTTTGCCGTGATTACGCTCGCGTTCAAGAAACTTCTGGAGTGGAAGACAGGCCGCAAGGGTCAGGTGAGCCGATGAGCATCGAGGTCGAACACATCCGCAAGACCTTCGGCACCTATGAAGCCCTGCAGGATGTCAGCCTGAAAATTGAAACCGGCGAATTGGTGGCCCTGCTGGGTCCATCGGGTTCCGGGAAGACGACTCTGCTCCGCATCATAGCCGGGCTGGAAATGCCGGACAGCGGGACGATCCGGCTGAACAATGAAGACGCGACGAAATACACGGCGCGCGACAGGCAGGTTGGTTTCGTCTTCCAGCATTACGCCCTGTTCCGGCATCTGACGGTTTTCGAAAACATCGCATTCGGATTGCGCCTGCGCCCGAAAGCAACGCGGCCCACGGAAAAGGATATCCGCGACCGCGTGCGCAAACTGCTGGACCTGATCCAGCTCGATTGGTTGGGCGATCGTTATCCGAATCAGCTGTCCGGCGGGCAGCGGCAACGCGTGGCGCTGGCACGGGCGCTGGCTGTGGAGCCGCGCGTATTGCTGCTCGATGAACCGTTCGGGGCGCTGGATGCCAAGGTTCGCAAAGAACTGCGGCGCTGGCTGCGGCGCCTGCATGACGACCTTCATGTCGCCAGCGTCTTCGTGACGCACGATCAGGAAGAGGCTCTCGAGGTCTCAGACCGGGTGGCCATCATGAATCGCGGCTGTATCGAGCAGGCGGGAACGCCCGCTGAGGTTTATGACAATCCGGCGACACCCTTCGTTTATGAATTTCTGGGCGATGTAAACCTGTTCCACGGAAGGCTCGAAGCCGACGATTCATCCGTGGCTTATGTGCGCCCATTCGAATTGGAGATCAGTCGCTGGCCGGAGAGCCGTGATGGCACTCCCGCAGCAGCGACAATAGCAGCGACAGTCCGGTTCATTGCCGCTGCAGGGCCTTCGGTCCGCCTGGAGCTACAGCGTCACGATAACGGAAACGCTCTGGAGGCGGAGATTTCCCGCGAGCGCTTTCTGGAACTGGCATTGGCTATCGGAGACCAGGTGGGTGTGACGCCCCGGAACCTGCGTGTGTTCGCGGCTGTAGGAAAGTAAAAAAACGGGCAAAAATTAATCGCCATCGGGGCGATTTTGGGATAGACTGTACGAAATGCGCCAACTACTCTTTTTATTCGTGATTTGTGCCATGGTTCTGTCCGCTCAGGACGGGCGTGGCCGCGGACGTGGTCCTCAGACGCCACCCAAGAACCTCAAGGTCCTGACGCCGGCGGAACTGGCGGCGGGCGCCATGCGTGGCGCCGCGCAGGGCTTGGGCGTGATGTGCACGTTCTGCCATGTTGAAGACCGGTCGAGCGATGAGAAGCCGGAGAAGCTGACGGCCCGTATGATGTTCGCCATGGTTAAGGACATCAACGCCAAGTTCCCCGACGGCAAGGCGCACGTGACGTGCTACACCTGCCATCGTGGAGCCCAAGAGCCGCTGACAGCTCCTCCTGCCGCTCAGTAGCTGATTTTCGTCCGGCGTCGGATCGTTCGCGAGCCCGACGCCGGAAGTGTGTTTTGCCCTTCGGCTTCGGTTCGTGCAGGATATCAGCCCGCGCACATGCACGACGACTATCAGTCCATAATCAATGCGCTGCTCACGGAACGCGATGAACTGAAAGAGCACTGCGAGAGACTACAACGGCTACTGGATCGGACGGCATATCCACCGGGGCATTATTATTCGCCGGCAGTCGATCCGGCCGACGCATACGCTATGCGCGCGGTTCGCGAACGGGTATCCGCCCCTGTGCCACCGGGGGTGAGCGTCGACCTGGAGCGAATGCAGGCCCTCCTCCGGCGATTCGCCGTTCATCATCGCCTGTGGCCATTTGTACCCCACCAAGGGCCGGGCTACCGCTTTTACTACGAGAATCCTTTCTTCGGCTGCCACGATGGGAGCGTATATTTTTCCATGCTGTTGGAGTACCGCCCGCGCCGTGTAATCGAGATCGGCGCCGGCTTCAGCTCGTGTCTTCTGCTGGATACGAGGGAAAGATTCCTGAGTGGTGACATAGATATCACCCTGATCGATCCGTCGTTCGACAGGCTGGACCAACTGACAGACGCTTCGCGCTTATCACCTTCGCCGGAGCGGGTCCGATTGTTGGAGTGCCCGCTCCAGGATGTCCCGGGGCATGTTTTTGACCAACTTGGCGTTAACGACATCCTCTTCATCGACTCCTCTCACGTGGCCAAGACAGGGAGCGATGTCAATTGCTGTCTATTCGAGATTCTGCCCCGCCTCGCCCCAGGCGTCCTCATCCACGTGCACGATATCCTGTACCCGTTTGAGTACCCGGAGTCGTGGATTGTCGACGACAAACGGAGCTGGAATGAGGCCTACATCATGCACGCTTTCCTGCAGTACAACGACGCATTCGAAATACTGTATTGGAATAACGTCATTTATCACAGGTCGAGAGAGCTGCTTCAATCGCTCATGCCGCTTTGTCTGGAGAATGAGGGCGGCAGCTTGTGGCTGCGAAAACTGAAGTAGAGCCTTGCGATCCTGCGATAATACTGCTTCGGCATGAAGCCGACATTTAACTGCCTCAACCCATGAAGCTGACAATCGACACAGGGTCCCATGTCCTCACCGCTGAAAATTCCGGTATTTGCCGCGACCTTCCTCTCTATTCCAGGGAAGCATTCGAACTCATAAGCAGGGAGTGGGTGCGGACAGGCTGGGCTGTCAATTACTACTTCACGCTGAGCTGGTTCGGGCGACCGGTCCTGCAGCTGCCTGAAGATCTGATACGGCTTCAGGAAGTGGTAAACGAATTGAAGCCGGACGTGATCGTCGAATCCGGCATCTACAGCGGCGGATCGCTTTTGTTCCACGCGACGCTCTGTGAAGGATTAGGTAAAGGCCGGGTCATCGGGATCGACAAGCATATCGCCGAAGACACCCGCGAGGCCATTGCGCAGCACAGGCTTTCGCACCGCATTGAGATGATCGAAGGCGATTCCATCGCTCCCGCGACGGTCACGAAGGTTCACAGTCTCGTGAGACCGGGCGAAACCGTTCTGGTGATCCTCGATTCCCATCATTCGAAGGACCACGTGGCCGGCGAGCTGTGCGCTTACGCTTCGCTGGTGACGCCGGGTTCGTGTATCATTGCGGCCGACGGCATCATGCGCGATCTGACCGATGTTCCCGGCGGCGACCCGGCATGGTCGCAGGACAATCCGGCGGCGGCGGCGCTCGAATTTGCGGCTGCCCATCCCGAGTTCGAGATGCGCCAGCCTCGCTGGCCGTTCAACAAGAGCACTCTCGAACAGAACATCACATATTGGCCCGATGGCTGGCTCTGGAGAAAAGGGTGACAACCGCGGAGATTCGCCAGGGGATCGCAGCACTCGGCCCCTGGTTTTATCGCTTTGAGTTCGGCGACGGCATCGAGACCACGCCGGCGATCCCGCCGGCGGTCGTGGACATCTTCGATACACGGCTGCGAATGCTCACTAGCGCCGTCGACGCCCACTTTGGCAGCCGTCTGCGCGATATCGAATGCCTCGATATCGGGTGCCACGAGGGTTTCTACTCTCTCGCCATGGCGCGCCGTGTGCGCAATGTGGTCGCCGTGGATGCGCGTCCGGAAAATCTCAACCGCGCGCGGTTTGTCGCCGACGCCATGGGCGTCGATAATATCGTTTACCGCCAGGGCCGCGTCGAAAATCTCGCGGCCAGCCTTCTCGAAACGGGCTTGGCACGAACGTACGAACTCACGCTCTTCCTCGGATTGCTCTACCACGTGGAGGACCCCATGCGCTGCCTTCGCCAGGTGGCTGCGGTCACCGGCGAACTCTGCATAATCGAAACCCAGGTGGTGGATGAAGTGGAAGGCTGCGCCGAGTGGGGATCGCGCGAATGGAAGCGGCCGTATCAGGGCATACTGGCGGTAATCGACGAGACCGGTGAATTCGACGCCGGCAACCGCGAGACCGGTGTAAGCCCGATGGCGACCTGTCCATCGCCCAGGGCGTTGCTTTTCATGCTGAAACAAGCCGGCTTCAGCCGCGCTGAAATCCTGCCGCCTCCGCCCGGCGCATACGAGCAGCATGCGCGCGGCAAACGCGTCGTATGCGCGGCATGGAAATGACCGCGGTCGAAGTCCGGAAGCTTTCGAAAAACTATCCCCTGTCCCATTCGCAACTGGGCCGGTTGCGCCACTTGTTCGCATTTCGCAACCCCAATCCGGAAGACGGTTTATGGGCTTTGCGCGAGGTCAGCTTTTCGGTGGATCGGGGCGAAGCCTTCGGCATCATCGGCGCGAATGGCTCCGGCAAGAGCACTCTGCTTAAGATCATCGCCGGCATTCTGCAGCCTACGTCGGGATCCGTCGAGGTCAATGGACGGCTTTCGGCCCTGCTTGAATTGGGATCCGGTTTCGCGCCCGAATTCACGGGGCGCGACAACGTTTACCTCAACGCTTCGCTGCTCGGCCTGTCGCGTGAAGAAATCGACGCCCGCTTTGCCGCGATCGAACGCTTCGCCGGGATCGGGGACTTCATAGGCCAGCCGATCAGGATCTGGTCGACGGGCATGGTGCTGCGTCTCGCCTTTGCCGTCGCCGCCCATGTCGACCCGGAAATCCTGATCGTGGACGAAGCTCTTGCGGTGGGCGATATCGCGTTCCACCAGCGCTGCATGCGCAAGATTCACGATCTTCGCGCGCGCGGTACGACCATTCTTTTCGTTTCCCACGCAACGAGCGACGTGAAGGCGCTCTGTGAACGATGCCTGTGGCTTCAAAATGGCGTGGTCCAGGAATTGGGCCAGGCAGACGAGGTGGTGGCGAAGTATTTGAGCGCGGCTTTGCACAGAGAGGTGCTGCACCGGGCGGCATTGCGCCCGGAAATACCGCAGGGCCAAATACAGCCAGGTGAAACGCGGGATATTCCCGGCGACGCGGCGGCGGCTGCCTGGACGGCGCCGGCCTGCGCGACCCTTGTCGCCGATTTTGAGAGCGCCCGCCATGGGTATCGCTACGGCGACGGCAGGGCAACCATCATGGGCGCGGATCTCGTAAACTCCCTGGGCCAATCCGTCCGCATCGCGACTCCGCTCGATCGCCTCATCCTCAGGATCAGGTTTCGCGTGAGCGCACAGATGGCTTCACCGATCGCCGGCTTCCTCGTTCGCAACCATCGCGGTGAAAACATTTTCGGTTCCAACACGGCGCGCGAAGACTATCCCCTGCCCGCGATGACGTCCGGCGATGTCAACAACATCGACTTTCAGTGGTCCCTCCCCAGTCTGGCCCCGGGCGCTTACCGGATTTCACTGGCTGTAGCCGACGGCAATATCGAGGAATTCGAGATGTGCGACTACATTGAGGACGCGATCGAACTGAAAGCCGCCACAAAAGTGGGTTCGAACGGCGCCGTCCTCCCCGCTGCCTCACGAGGCTACTTCGAGCTTCATTGCGCCGCCGTCACCATCTACCGCAATCAGTGTTGTAAATAAAGGCAGTTCCGTGGTATGATCGTTTAGCTTTTGAAACCCAGTACATCGTTTGGAACCTCACACGATAAGCGTTTGCCTCTCGCTGCACCGTCTCATTCGAGTCTCGGGAACTTCATTGCTGGAAAGAGAGAAGTATGAAAGAGACAGGAACAGTAAAGTGGTTTAACGCCGGTAAGGGATACGGCTTCATTTCCCGCGAGAATGGCGAGGATGTTTTCGTGCATTTTTCCGCTATCGAAGCGAGCGGTTATCGCTCCCTCGAAGAGGGCAGCAAGGTGACATTTGTCGTAAATCGCGGACCCAAAGGTCTTCAGGCAGAACAAGTTACACCTGCTTAGTGGCTGAGGCCCCTGACCACTGGCGCAGCACACAAGTCAGTGTTATCCAGGATAAGTTGACCATTTCGGCTACGGGCCGGGTCAAGGGGCCAGTCAGCGCTGATTGAACAATTTTGTGCGGTACCGCCGCCCGAAGGTGCGGCAACGGATGCAGTTGGTTTACATGGGTTTTACTCAGGAGGCCAGCCTCCGCTGCTTCCATTTTCAGCGGATACTGACGCAGTCGCGTCTGAGCAATCTACCGAAGATTGTGCAGTTTACGCTCAAGGCGGATATGTCGCTGTTTATGCAGCATCACATACCCGTCCAGGAGGGCCCGGCGATCTGTCTCCAGATTCTGACGGACAGCTTGGCTGGATCTGACGAGAACGAGGTCGCTTCGGCCTCCTACGCCATAACAAAGGAGCACCTCTCCACGTTTGTTTCCGCGCGAACGCTGGTCGCGGAGGCAAAGGCGGCCCGACGGAAACCGCGGCCCCCTTTCAAGCCTTCCAACTCATCGCAACTGAAGTTGCCGCCGCGAATTAATTAGCGCCGAGCGTTCTGATCGACACGTCGTAAAGGGGCGGATTCAATCGCCCCTTTATTGCTCCCGGTATTGCTATTCTGGATGTCGCGGAAACGGCAGGACCATTGCGGCGATGGGTTGCTTGAAAACATTCTTAGTTTTGGGGATGTTCGGTTCGGCGGCGCTGGGCCAACAATCTAAACGGGTCATTAAAACCGGGACGATCCCCCACGGAATTCCAGTTGCCTCCACGCCAAACCGGGCGTGTGGTAGCTATCTAACGTTTCCCGTGTCGTTGCAGTGTGCGTACACTGCACACTATCCGTGGTTCGCTGCGGGTGCGGGTTGGAGCACCGTGACCAGCAATGCCAACACTGGCACAGAGCCGGTTTCGTACCAGCTCAACTTCGTCTCCGCTCAGGGAGCCAACGCTCTCGTCCATATTGGTACCGTGAGCGGACCGATGCAAGGTAACGGTTATACCGTCCCCTTGGCGCCGGGGTTCGCTGACGATACGGCAATCACCTCCGTTTCACAGCAGGTGGGCTCCGTCTTGGAGATCGTTATGGCGGCTGACGCAGCCACGCTCGACGCTCAAAAGGCAGCCCAACTAACGCTCATTTTACACGCCGGCGGGTGGCAGCCCGACGTGGCAGGTCGCGGTTCCTTTGATCCGAGATTCGGCCGCCGCCGTTGCATGGGGATCTCAGTTCACTGAGACGCCGATCGCCATGAAGACAAACAACCCGGTGTCAAATAGCACCGCGATTGCAGTCGTAAACATTTCGGGTCAGGCGCAGTCGGTGCTTGTCACGATTTCGGACGACAATAATAATCCGATCGTTGCTGCGCAGACCGTGCCTCTCGCCCCTGGAGCAACGACGGGCATCACGCTCGCCGATATGTTCGGAGGAGCCATGTTCCCGAATTGCAGCTCCGGTTCCGCTCCGGGAGCATGTTTCCCCGTCCTATCACAGGATGGCTCGCTCCACGGCACCATCTCCTTCAAGGGGACGGGTGGGGGAAAATCGTCCCGCTGGTGCTTCGGGCAATTGGCAATTCGATCAGCTCGATGCAGGTTTGGCAGACGTCGTCCAACTGAGGACCGTCTGCGAGCACCGTCCCCGTCGCCTTGCCACTGATCGGAGCCGATGAACGCGCGGCCACATGCGCCACTGGGCCCCGGTCGGCTCGCGTTCCAGAATAAACATCCTGAGCGCGCCCGATGTTTTTTTAACAGCTACGAGTTCCTCTTCGGATTTCTGTCGGCTGTTTGCATCGTCTACTTCCTGTCACGAAGTTCACGAGCCGGTACCTGGTCGATGGTGGCCGCTCTCTCCTCTTCTATGCACGGCGCCGGGTCGATTATCTCGCGCTCCTGATCGCGAGCGTTTTGTGGAATTATCTGATCTCGTTGGTCATCCTCCGCCGGAAGCGAAAGCCTGGGTTACTGATTCTGCGGATCGCGATGAGCCTGCTGGTTCTCGGCTTGTTCAAATACAGCAGGATGCTTGCGCCTCTGCAGACGCGTTGTCCCACATCCGCGCTGCGCTCACGAGTGGCATAATTAGGCAGTTCCGGAGATCGCGGACAGACGGCCAACCATGGCGCATCGATTACGGGAAGACCCGCTACAGGAAAATCAGCCACAGCGAGAGGAGTCCCCTCCCACCGATTACAGCGACGACGGTGTCGACCTTACGCTTATTCGCTGGATGCTCTCGCTGTCGCCTGCCGAGCGCCTTCAGTTTCTCCAAAGGCAGATCAACGGGATTCTCGAGATTCGCAGATTAAATGCCCGACGGTGACTTTTATGGTGCTTTGCGGGCGCTGCGTGAAGCGGACGTCGATTTTCTTGTAGTTGGAGGACTGGCAGCGGTACTGAATGGCGCACCGGTGAATACGTTCGACCTTGACATCGTCCACTCGCGCGAGCCCGCGAACGTCACTCGCCTCCTGCAGGTACTCGAATCCCTGGACGCAGCGTTTCGCATGCAGCCAGAACGGCGGTTGCGGCCCAACGCAAGTCATTTGAGTTCTTCCGGGCACCTGAATCTGATCACGCGATGCGGTCCCCTGGACGTGCTCGGGACGATCGGTCGCAGCCTGGACTATCGGGACCTGCTTCCGCACACGATTGAGCTGGAAATCGGTGGTGGGCTGCGGGTGCGCGTACTCGATCTTGAAACGCTGATCTCACTGAAGGAAACTCTCGCGGGTGAGAAAGACCTCGCCGTCCTGCCGATTCTGCGTCGCACACTTCAGGAGAAGCGAAAGGCGCATTGATGCGGGTATGAAGCCGCGGATTGCGCGTTTTAGAATAAACGTCTTGAGCGCGCCCGATGTTTTTTAACAGCTACGAATTCCTCTTCGGATTTCTGCCGGCTGTTTGCATAGTCTATTTCCTTCTGTCGCGGAGTCCGCGAGCCGGCACCTGGTGGATGGTTGCCGCGTCCCTCTTCTTCTATGCGCAGTACAGGGTCGATTACCTTGCGCTTCTGATCGCGAGCGTTTTGTGGAATTATCTGATCTCGTTCGTCATCTTCCGCCGGAAGCGAAAGCCCGGGTTTCTGATTCTGGGGATCGCGATGAACCTGCTGGTCCTCGGATTGTTCAAATACAGCAGGATGCTTGCGCCCGCGCTTCAGAACTATCATCTGCATGCATCGATTCTTTACGACCTCGCTTTTCCGCTCGGCATTTCCTTTTTCACGTTTTCTCAGATCGCCTACCTGGTGGATGTTTACAGGGGCGACGACCGTCCTTCGGCAATCCGCGACTACGCTCTGTTCGTTACCTTCTTCCCCCACCTGCTTTCCGGTCCGATTCTGCGGCACCGGGAGATGGTTCCGCAGTTCGACAGTGCGCTTCGGCGACGTGTGATCCCCCGCTACTTCGCGCGGGGACTTTCGCTCATTGTCATCGGGCTGACGAAGAAAACCCTGATCGCGGACTCTCTTGCACCACTGGTAGCCAGAACGTTCGATTCGGGCGGAATGCTGGATTCGGCGACGGCATGGCTTGGCACCACGGCTTACACATTTCAGCTCTATAACGATTTCAGCGGATACTGCGACATCGCAGTCGGCGTATCGTTCCTGTTTAACATCCGCATCCCGGAAAACTTCCGATCGCCCTATCGATCCACTTCGATTCAGGAATTCTGGCAGCGCTGGCACATCACATTGGGACGGTTTTTTCGAAACTACGTCTTTTTCCCACTGGGCGGAAGCAGAGTGAAATTCTACCGGCAATTTCCCGCTATCATGATCACCTTCATGCTCGTGGGACTTTGGCATGGAGTCGGATGGACGTTCTTCCTGTGGGGAACGCTGCATGGTGTGGCTCTTGCAGTGCAGGTTTTGTGGCGGCGGCTGCGCGTCCGGCTGCCGGGTTTCGCGGGGTGGGCGTTGACATTCGCCTTTGTAGATCTAACCTGGGTGGTGTTCCGCGCGCCGGACCTCCCGACGATGGCGAGAGTGCTGCGGGCCATGTTTTCCGGATTGCCGAAAATTCCGCTCCCTTCAGGATCGACGAGCGCAGACCCCGGCCAGATTGTGCTGATCGCCGCCATCCTGCTGGCCGCCATCCCGGCATACAGCTACACGATCGCCCGAAAGATGAAGCCGCGGCTGTGGACAGCCGCCCTGGGAGCGATGCTCCTGACCACGATCGTGCTCCGGTTCGCCTCCGTGTCGTACTTTCTTTACGCCTTCTTCTGAAATGAGACCTGCCTCGATCAGACTGCCGGGGAAACGGCTGCGCCGGAAGTGGCAGCGATGGCTCTACTGTTTTTTCGCAACGACCGCAATCCTCATGGGCAGCGTGATCGCGTTTGTGCTCATCGTCGATCCGTACCAGATCTACCACCCGGTCCTCGGCGGACGGCCGCGATTCGACGGCCGCATTCAGCGTTATTTCGTGCCCGGCATCGCGCGAACCAGCGACTATGAGATCGCCCTGGCGGGCACATCCATGCTGCAAAATATACCGAACAGCGCTGTCGAGCGGATCTGCGGGCGGAAGGCGGTCAATCTTTGCATGTCGGGCGCGTCGATTCATGAAGAAGCGCTGGCCGTGGCGTTGGCGATCAAACACAAGGGCACGAAGACCGTGATTGCCACGCTGGACTACAACTCGCTGTCGGGCGGAAGTCTGAACCAAGTGATCGGCATTACCTACCCATTCCCGGCTTATCTTTACGACGACTCCGTGCTGGACAAGTTCCCCTACTTTCTGTCATGGGATTCGATTGTCGCCAGTCTCCACGCCCTTCATGGAGAAAAGACCCCGAAAGAGACCGAAAATGCCGATTGGCCCTGGAAGTTTCCCGCCAGCATGAGGTTCGAAGCCGGCAATGCGGTTCGTGACATCGACCCCGCGGATATCAACAAGAAGTTTGGGATGACCAATCTCAATCTGCCGGCAATGGAGAAGGCGTTCGGAGACAATATCTTCCCCATCCTCGAAAAGGACCGGAACGTCAGGATTCATTTCGTCTTTCCGCCATACTCGATTCTCGTGTGGCACGATTATGCGCAACGACGCCAGATCCCGACGTATTTTGCCTTCAAGAAATGGCTGGTGGCGCAATCCGAGCGTTTTGGCAATTTCGACATTGTCGATTTTCAGGATCGCGCGGACATCATAACGAACCTGTCGCTCTATGCGGACATCTATCATTCCAACGAGAGCATTGACGAGGAAATGGTCCGCAGCGCCTGCGAAGGGAAAGAGCTGCTCAACAGAGAAAATATCGGTCCTCGGGAAGATGGACTGCTGGAACTGGTGAAGAGGACGGATCCCGCCGGAATCGTAAAAAAGGCGCGCGGAAACTAGCCTGGATATATAGATAAAGGTTCCGCGCAGGCCTGAAGCGGATCAATCAGGTGAAGCTGTCGGCAAGGTTCTTATGTCCGTCTGCGCCATTGCTATCCTGAACCTTTAAAGAACACGCGCATAACGGGGCCGCTTCAGCGCCCTTTGCGCCTTGGAGCGAAATCAACTTTGAATCGTATCTTGTTGGCTTTCCGCGCATTTTTTGCGCTTCTGTTCGGGGGCAAGTTGCCTGCGGACCTGGTGGCCGAACTCGGCCTGACCACCAAATCGCAAGCCCCGGCTAAACCGGCGGCGCCTGAAATCAAGCCTGCGGACGGCGCGCTGCAGTTACTCGGCATTCTCCAGCGAGATGCCCGCATACTCGACTTTTTCATGGAAGACATCGCGCCCTATTCCGACGATCAGGTCGCCACAGCGGCCCGGGAGGTGCATGAACGCACCCGCGAGGCGCTGATCCGCCATTTCGCACCGGCTCCGGTGATTGACGCGGTCGAGGGCAGTGTCGCGAACCCGCCCGACGGCAATCCGGCTTTGGTGAAATACGTGGGCAACGTCCCGGCTTCCGGAAAGCCTCCGGCGGGATTGTTGCGGCACCGCGGATGGCGGGCCACTGCGGTCTCTCTGCCCGTATTGAACTCACGTCAGGATCTCGCCGTTCTCGCGCCGGCGGAAATTGAAGTGGAGTAAGATTTGCCCCGGTATTCGATCGGGATCGATCTCGGCACCACCAACTGCGCACTCGCCTGGACTGAAGGTTCGGGTGAAGCCGCAGTGCATGTCGCTTCCATTCCGCAACTCGTCAACGTCAACGAGATCATCGAAGAACCGCTGCTGCCGTCCTTTCTCTATATTCCGGGCGAGCGCGATTTTCCGCCGGGCTCGATGGCGCTGCCGTGGGATCAAAAGCCCCAATACGTCACCGGAAAACTGGCGCAACGCCGGGGCGCGGAGGTTTCCAGCCGCCTCGTCTCATCCGCCAAGAGCTGGTTGTCTTATTCGTCGGTCGACCGCACCGCGTCCATGCTTCCGTGGAAAGCTGCTGAAGGCCTGGCGCGTATTTCACCCGTGGATGCGTCCGCCGAATACCTGAAGCACCTGCGATCGGCGTGGGATCTCGCCCATTCCGACGCCCCCCTCGATCAGCAGGACGTACTGGTCACCGTGCCCGCGTCCTTCGACGCCATCGCCCGCGAGTTGACTGGAAAAGCAGCGGAAGCGGCGGGATATCGGAACCTCACCATGATCGAGGAGCCGCAAGCCGCGTTCTACGCGTGGATCGAGCGGCATCCGGACTGGCGGCAGCGCGTCAACAAAGGCGACCTCGTGCTGGTGGTCGATATCGGCGGCGGCACCACCGATTTCACACTCATTGCGGTGACGGAACAAGCGGGTGAGCTACAGCTGGAGCGAGTCGCCGTGGGCGAGCACATCCTTCTGGGAGGCGACAACATAGATCTGGCGCTGGCCCACACCATAGCCGGAGAGCTCGCGGCGAAGGGCCAGAAGATCGACGGATTCCAGCTGCAGGCCCTGTGGAACAATTGCCGTCTGGCCAAGGAAAAGCTGCTCGACCCGGATTCGAAAGCGGACGAAGCGCCCGTCACGATTCTGGGCAAAGGATCGAAACTGATCGGCGGAACAATCAAGGCCAAACTGCATCGCGAGCAGATCGAGCAGATTCTCGACGGCTTCCTCCCGCCAGCGCAAAGTACCGACATGCCGCAACTCGCGCGTCGCGCCGGATTGCAGGAAATGGGCTTGCCCTACGCAGCGGACCCGGCCATCACGCGGCACCTCGCGCGTTTCCTGCGTCAACAGGCCGCGGCTTCCGAACACGATTCCGTGCGGCGCGGCCCGAGCGGTCTCGCTTGCCCGACGCATATCCTTTTCAATGGCGGCGTGGTGCACGCGCAGTTCGTCCGCGATCGTCTGCTCGACGTCGTGAACGGCTGGCTCGCGGCGGAAGGTTTCCGGCCCGTCCAGCCGCTTTCGGGAGAGGACCTGATGCACGCCGTCGCACGCGGCGCGGCTTACTACGGCAGAGCGCGGCAGGGAAAAGGCGTGCGGATTCGCGGCGGTATCGCGCGTTCCTACTACGTCGGAATCGAGTCGGCCATGCCCGCGGTGCCCGGTCTTGCCGCGCCGGTCAAGGCACTGGCAGTCGCGCAATTCGGCATGGAGGAAGGGACGGCCATCCGAATCCCCGATCGCGAGTTCGGCCTGATCGTCGACCAGCCGGCTGAGTTCCGCTTCTTCTGCTCGGCCACGCGCAAGAACGATCCACCAGGTGTTCTAATCGAGGATTTCGGTGACGATCTGGAGGAGCTTTCGCCGGTGGAAGTGAAATTGACTTCAGATCAACAAACCGCCGAACTGGTCCCGGTATCGTTCGAAACCGTGATCACCGAAACCGGCATGCTGCAACTGTGGTGCGTCGCGCGCGACGGCAGGCGCTGGAAGCTCGAATTCAACGTCCGGGAAACGGTGGCATGAAAGTCGGGATAGATCTCGGTACCACTAACTCCGCGCTTGCCTGGATCGATCCGGCGGAAGCCGAAGACACCAGCTTTCCACCTATTCACATCTTCGATATCCCACAACTGGTCGCTCCCAATCGCGTTGAGCCGCGCCGCACACTGCCCTCTTTTCTGTTCCTCGAAGAAGGGCAGCCGGTCGGGACATACGCCCGCGAACAAGGCGCGATTGTGCCGACTCGACTGGTGCACAGCGCGAAATCCTGGCTTTCGAATGCGGATGTCGATCGCACCGCGAAAATCCTCCCGTGGGATGCAGGCGAAGGGGGCCGCGTTTTGTCGCCCGTCGAAGTCTCGGCTCGATTCCTGAGTGCGATCCGCGAAGCCTGGGATGGCAGCGGCCGCTTCGGACCCCTCGCCGATCACGATGTCGTACTCACAGTCCCCGCCTCATTCGACGAGGAGGCGCGCGAGCTCACGGTAAAGGCGGCGAACGACGCCGGATTGCCGCGCCTGACTCTGATTGAGGAGCCGGCCGCTGCTTTCTACTCCTGGATCGCCAACAATTTCACACGCTCCCGCAAGCTGCTGTTCGACGGCCAGGTGGTGCTGATCTGCGATGTAGGCGGCGGCACCAGCGACTTCTCGCTGATTCGCGTCTCGCGCGATGGCGACAAGATCGACTTCACGCGCACCGCGGTGGGCAAGCATCTACTGCTCGGCGGCGACAACCTCGACCTCACGCTTGCCTGGCTTGCCGAATCCAAACTGGGCAAGCAGCTTTCCATCCGGCAGCGCAGCGGCTTGCGGCGGCAATGCTCGGCGGCTAAAGAAATTCTGCTCTGCGATCCCCGGCGAGAGAGCGTCGAGATCAGCGTGCTCGGCGCCGGATCGTCGATCATCGGCGGCACTCTCAAGACGGAAATTACGCGCGCCGAGGCGCTCGAGTTGACGCTTGAAGGTTTTCTGCCGATCACGCCGCTGGGCGAGAAGCCGAAGGAAGAAAAGCGCAGTCTGTTCCGCGAGTTGGGTCTGCCCTACGTGTCGGATCCGGCCATCAGCCGACATCTCTCGGCGTTTCTGGAATCGGCGAATCAGGCGCCGGATGCAATTCTGTTCAACGGTGGATTCTTCATTCCGGAGATCTGCCGCACGCGCGTGGCGGACGTTCTGGAGAACTGGTACGGTAAGCGGCCGGAGATCTTCGAAAATCGCGATCTCGATCTGGCGGTTGCCAGCGGCGCGGCCTATTATTCCTACGTGCGGTCGACCGGCGCGGGCGTGCTGGTTCGCGGCGGGCTGCCGCGCGCCTATTATGTCGGATTAACCGACTCCACCGCTGTGTGTCTCGTCCCGCGCGGCGCTGAAGAGGGTGACAGTGTGGAAGTGGATCGCGAGGATCTTCAACTCATCGCCAACAAGCCCGTGGCTTTCCGGCTGATCAGCTCACTTACCCGCACCGACGATAAACCGGGTGAAGTGGTTCAATTCTCCCGGACGGAGGAAACCCACCAGCATGCGCCGCTCGAAGCGGTGATTCGCTTCGGCAAAGGTGGTGAGCGGCTGGTTCCGGTCAAGCTGGGCGCGCGATTGACGGAGACCGGCACGCTCGAAACCTGGTGCGATTCGAAGATCAGCGAGAACCGCTGGCGTCTGCAGTTCCAGCTTCGAAAATCGGCCCCGAGCGATCGAGCGCCGCGGCGTCCGGCTGCCGTGGTCAGCCACGAAGCGGTGGAAGCGGCAAGCGAACTGGTGCCAGAGACTTTCAAGTCCGGAAGCATTCCGCCTGAGGAGCTTCCTTCACGCCTCGAAGCCGCATTGGGGCTGGGACGCAATTCCTGGCCGGTGGATGTAGCGCGTCGTCTGGCGGACGTCTTCCTCGAACAGATCGAAAATCGCAAACGCAGCGCGGCGCACGAAGTTCGCTGGTTGAACCTCGGCGGCTTCTGCCTGCGTCCGGGCTTCGGCTATATAGGGGACGAATACCGCATCGAGCAGGTGCGGCGCATGTACGCGGCAGGGCCGCAGTTCGGCAACCAGACACAGAACGAAATCGATTGGTGGATCTTCTGGGGCCGGCTCGCCGGAGGTCTGAATCGCAATCAGCAAGTGGATATCGTGCAGCGCCTGTTGCCATTTCTGATTCCGCGGCCGGGCAGGAAAGTGCAGCGCATCAACAACAGCCTGCTGCGGGAAATGTGGCGCACCGCATCCAGCATGGAACTCATCCCGGCTGTCAATCGCATCCAGCTTGGAGACGCTCTGATCAAGGAGAGCAAAGAGGATTACGTCCTATGGTGTTTGTCGCGGCTTGGAGCACGCCAGCTCTTTTGCGGTCCCGCGAACCAGGTGCTCGCGCCGTCAATAGCATCCCGCTGGGCGGAGACGCTCCTCACTGTGCCAAGAGCCGACGATGCGCTGGTGTCGCTGGCACGGCGCACGGGCGACCCGGTGCGTGACGTTTCCGCCGCGACCTTCGCCGCCGTGCGCGCGCGATTGACCGATCCCCAGCTCATCGCCCAACTCGAAGGCGAAGCGGAACGCGACGAACGCGCACTCGGCCGAATCTTCGGCGAAGGCCTGCCGTCGGGCCTGGTCCTCGGCGCGTAAGGCATCGCGCGCCGGCAAAGTCCGGTTGGATCGCTCGCCGGCGCTTCGGGTTAGTCGAGCGGTTTCTAGCTGGCAGGCTTGATCGGGACGTTGTTCACAACCGTATTACCCAGAGTCCAGCCACCCACGCCTTCCCATTTGTCGTCGACCGCGAAATGGGCATTGAAAGGGGCCAGATAGGAGCCAATGGCCGGCGGCGGGAACGAAATCACGGCGCTGCCTTCCAGGTAAACGATCTTGGTGTATTTACCGAGACCGGTAGATCGCACCGTCCCCGTGATGTTGCTGATGGCGATCTTGTCGCCCGGCGGGGGGACGGCCTGCGTTTGCGAGGCTTGGCCGGTGATCTCTCCGGTTACTGCATTGACCAGCAGCGAGAGATGGAGCAGCGGCGCTCCCGGCATGCCCTGGTTTCCGGCAATGTCACGTACCAGGTAAAGACCCACATCCAATGCGGGGGCTGTTGTGGACATAATCTTTCTCCTTTTCGGCCGGGATTTCTGTTTGTCCCGGATTCACGAAAATGCTATCACAATCTTGATTTATCGATCCTGATAATTGTGTTTATTACAGATTAATTGTTTCGGTTCACACTTTTCTGCCGGATCGGCCCAGACTGATAACCTCAAAGTACTGGTGAAAGCAGCCATTCTCAGATCGCCGGGAGACGCTTTCAGACGTGCGCTCGAAATTGGGCAGATTCCCAAACCCGAACCGGCGGCGGGACAGGTGCTCCTGCGCGTTCGCGCCTGTGGAGTCTGCCGCACCGATTTGCACATCGTCGAAGGGGAACTGCCGCCTATTCGAAAGCCGGTCGTTCCCGGACATCAGATCGTGGGCGAGATTGTCGACGGAGCCATGAACGAGCATCCGCTCGGCTCCCGCGTCGGCGTCTCCTGGATCGGTGGTGTGGATGGATCTTGCTCGTATTGCACGCGAGGCCTGGAAAATCTCTGCGATTCGCCCACCTTCACGGGCTACACGGTGGATGGCGGCTACGCCGAATACGCCGTTGCGCGCGCGGACTTCATATTTCCCCTCCCCGCCGCGCTTGACGACCTGCACGCCGCGCCCCTGCTCTGTGCGGGCATCATCGGCT
>Ga0181521_10003601_pt1 | contig 18136 bp, 15 predicted proteins | sample PEATcosm2014_Bin_32_FD_119764 | JGI IMG/M metagenome (GOLD analysis project Ga0181521, IMG submission 119764) | Peatland microbial communities from MTU Mesocosm Facility, Houghton, MI, USA - PEATcosm2014_Bin02_60_metaG | ecosystem: Environmental > Terrestrial > Soil > Wetlands > Peat | place... | reverse complement strand
GGGAACACCAACACCTGCGTTCAGACCGTAACAGTCAATGACACCGAGCCGCCCACGATCACCTGTCCGGCCAACGTGGTGGTCAGCACGGGTCCGGGGACATGCTGCGCAACCAACGTGGTGCTGGGCGTGCCGTTGGCAACCAACGACAACTGCGGGATTCTGAGCGTGACCAACGACGCGCCGGCAGTCTTCACGGCAGGCACGACTCTGGTGACTTGGACGGTGACCGACACCAGCGGCAACACCAACACCTGCGTTCAGACCGTAACAGTCAATGACACCGAGCCGCCCACGATCACCTGTCCGGCCAACGTGGTGGTCAGCACCGACCCGGGGACATGCTCGGCAACCAATGTGGCGCTGGGTGTGCCGTTGGCGACCAACGACAACTGCGGGATTCTGAGCGTGACCAACGACGCGTCGGCAGTCTTCACGGCGGGCACGACTCTGGTGACCTGGACGGTGACCGACACCAGCGGGAACACCAACTCCTGCGTTCAGACCGTAACGGTCAATGACACCGAGCCGCCCACGATCACCTGTCCGGCCAACGTGGTGGTCAGCACCGACCCGGGGACATGTTGCGCAACCAATGTGGCGCTGGGTGTGCCGTTGGCGACCAACGACAACTGCGGGATTCTGAGCGTGACCAACGACGCGCCGGTGGTCTTCCTGAAAGGGACTACTCTGGTGACTTGGACGGTGACCGACACCAGCGGGAACACCAACACCTGCGTTCAGACCGTAACGGTCAATGACACCGAGCCGCCCACGATCATCTGCCCGCCCGACGTGGTGGTGAGCACCGACCCGGGGACATGTTGCGCAACCAATGTGGCGCTGGGTGTGCCGTTGGCGACCAACGACAACTGCGGGATTCTGAGCGTGACCAACGACGCGCCGGCAGTCTTCACGGCGGGCACGACTCTGGTGACCTGGACGGTGGTGGACACCAGCGGCAACATGGCAACCTGTGAGCAGACCGTGACGGTGCGCTGCTTGAGCTTGGTGTTTGGCCCGCCGGAGTGGCTGCCGGATATTGGCATCCGGCTGACCTTGCTCGGTAACGTCACGGGATCCATTACAATCCAGTGGACCGAAGAACTCACGAACGCGCTATCAAACTGGCCTACCTTAACAAGGTTCAATGACTTTGTCGGGGCTACGCAGTACATCGATTCTGAGGCGACAAATCTCGGCCGCCGTTTTTACCGAGCGGTGACTCCGTAACGCGGCACATGACTTCCGGCGGGGAAAGAATAGCTGCGCCTGTCCGGCCAGCGGCTTAGCACAACTGCGGATTGCCAACAACGAGGTTGAGAATCGTGTATTTTGCACCTCTTGGGCTGGCCATCGGCGTCGGCGCGCGCTCGACGGGCACGGCGGGCACGAGCGCCCCGGCTTCGGTCGCCCGCCTTCAGTCCGCCACGGCCAAGTCCATGTCGCGTGTGTAGTAGAGAATTCGACCGCAGTTGCTGCACGCGACCAATTCCTTCTCGGCCTGGCACGTCACGAGCAATTGCGGCGGCAGCTTCATGTGGCACCCGCCACAGACGCCGTGTTGGACGCCGACGACCACATTTTCTCCTTTGCTATGGACCAGGCGCTCGTAGCGGGCGCGAGCGCTTTCGTCCACGGCCGCGGCCAATCCCGCGCGGTTGGTTTCCAGTTCAGCCAATTCTTTCTTTAGATTCTCTTCCCGCGCGCCGAGTTGCGCGACTTGGTCGTCCGCGAGGGTGCGCGCGTCCTTGGCGGCCTGCGTGGCCCGGAGGACTTCCTTTTGCGCCGCTTCCGCCTGTTCCATCAGCTCGATTTCCCGGTTCTCGATCTGGAAGATCGCTTCCTTGCACGTGTCGATTTCGTGCGCGAGCGCGCGGTATTCCTCGTTCTTCCGTGTCTGGAATTGCTGATTGGCGTAGCGGGTAATCATCTGCTTTTTGCCCTCGACTTCCAACTCCAGGTCTTTGCGGGCGGATTCGATCTGCTTGACCCGCAGCTTGGCATTCTCAAGCTCGGCTTGGGCGGTGACGGCTTTAGCCTTGAGCGTCTGCCGCTCAGGCTCAATGCGGGCCAACTCCCCTTGCTCCCGTCGGATTCTCTGGTCCCGGTCCTGCAAAATCAGCAGCTTTTCAATCGTGTCAAGCATGTTCGCGATTCCAACAATAACGCAGGGTATCCGCCGTGTCCCCTCAAGTCAACGTACGGTATTCCCCCGGCTCCGGCACCCCATCACCTGTCACCAATCACCAGTCAGCAATCACCAATCACCAGTCACCAGTCCCCGCCTTATCCGGTTGCAGTTTCCCTGCCGCTGCGTTACTAAACCGTCATGCGATTTATCGGCAGCGTGATCGAGAAACTGCAGCGTCATCCGAAGCGGATTGTCTTCCCGGAAGGCACCGAGCCGCGCGTACTCCAGGCCGCCCGCCAGTTTTATTCGCTCCGGCTCGGCGTGCCGATTCTTCTCGGTGACCGGGCCCGGATCAATGAAGCCGCCGATGCCCTGAATGTCTCGCTCGAAGGCATGCGCATCATCAACCCGGCCGAAAGCGAGGATTTGGACAACTTCGCGCGCCGGTTCAAATTGTTGCGCCACTACCAGGGCAAGCGCATGAAGGGTTTCGAAGCGCGCGAGGCTGTGCTCCAGCCCAACTATTTCGGCGCCATGATGCTCGCCATGCACCAGGCCGACGGTTTTGTCGCCGGCGCGCGTCAGATCACCGCCAGCGTCTTGCGGCCGCTCTTCCAGACCATCAAGCCCGCCCCGCACACCAGCAGCGTTTCCAGTTGCCTGGTGATGGAGGTCGAAGACTCGCGCCTGGGCGAGAATGGTGTGCTGTTCATGGCGGATTGCGACGTCATCGAAGAACCCTCGGTCGAACAGCTTGCTGAAATCGCGGTTTCCACCGCCCAGCTTGCCCGGCATTTGCTCGGTGTCCGACCCCGCGTTGCCCTGCTCTCGTTCTCCACCAAAGGCAGCGTGACGCATCCCTCGGTGGGAAAAGTGCAAGCCGCTGCCGCCCTCGCCGAACAAAAGGCTCTGGAAACAAAGCTCGACGCGGAGTTCGACGGCGAACTCCAGGTGGACACCGCTTTGGTCCCCGAGATTGCCGCCCGCAAATTGCCGGACAGCAAGCTGGGCGGCAACGCCAACGTCTTGATCTTCCCGGACCTCAATTCCGGCAACATCGCCAGCAAACTCGCGCGTCTGGTTGCGCGCGCCAACGCCTACGGCCACATCTTGCTCGGGCTTGACCGTCCCGCCGCCGACGTCTCGCGCGGTTCCAATGCCCACGACATCCTCGGCGTCGCCGCCATTATTGGCGTCCAGTCCGTTGACTACCACAAGCTCTATCCGGGCGCCGGCGAAGAGCTGCCTGGCGAGGGGATGGCGGGGAGTTCTTAGTTCTTAGTGTTTAGTTTTCTCCTTGATAATACTCTCTTTCATAGTTTCCTGTACGATATGCTTTGATTGATACGCCGTCCCTGCCTCACCAGCCGGGGCAAGACCATTGTTAACTGAAAACTAAAAACTAAGAACTAAAAACTCTCATGCCCCTTTCCACCAACCCGGCCTTGCAAGGTATCCCGGTCTATCAACCCGGCCGCCCCATCGAGGAAGTCGCCCGCGAACTCGGGCTGCCCGCTGACGGCATTATCAAGCTGGCCTCGAACGAAAACCCGCTCGGCCCCTCCCGCCTCGCCTTGGCCGCCATGCGCCAGGCGCTCGCGCAGGTCAACCTCTACCCGGATGGCAATGCCTTCTATTTGAAGCAGAAGCTCGCCGCCAAACTCGGCGTCACGCCCGCCCACCTGATCCTCGGCAACGGCTCGAACGAAGTCATCGAGTTCATCGGCCACGCGCTCCTGGCGCCCGGCGCCGAGGTGGTCGTGTCGCAATACTGCTTTGCGGTCTATCCCATCGTCACCGCCCTGTTCGGCGGCAAGCTCGTCGTCGTGCCGGCCAAAGCCTATGGCCACGACCTGGACGCGATGCTGGCCGCCATCACGCCCAACACGCGGGTCGTGTTTGTCGCCAACCCGAACAACCCCACCGGCACCAGCGCCCGCCGGGAAGACCTGGCGCGGTTTGTAAGCGCCGTGCCCGAAAACGTCCTGCTCGCCCTCGACGAAGCCTATATCGAATTCCTGGACGAGCCGCTCGACCTGCTGCCCGAGATTCGCAGCGCCCGGAAGCCCAACCTGCTCCTCCTGCGGACCTTCTCCAAGATCTACGGCCTGGCCGGCTTGCGCCTTGGCTACGGGCTCGGCCACCCCGACTTGATCGCGGAGTTTGAGAAAGTCCGCCAGCCCTTCAACCTCAACGCCATTGCCCAGGCCGGCGCGTTGGCGGCGCTGGACGACACCGCCCACGCGGAGAAGACCCGCCGCATCAACTCGCGCGGGCTGCGATTTTATGCGCGCGCATTCCGCAAGCTGGGCCTCGCATTCATCCCTTCCTCGGCCAACTTCATTCTTGTCCGTGTCGGTGACGGCCAGCGGGTGTTCGACGACATGCAGAAACTGGGCGTCATCGTCCGGCCTATGGGCGGCTACCAGTTGCCCGAATGGGTCCGCATCTCCATCGGCACGCCCAAAGAGAACGCGCGCTGCCTGGAAACCCTCAAAACGGCCCTCGCCAAACCCGAACCAGCCAACGTATAATTCCTTTCCATGAACTTCTTGATCTTAATCCTGCTCGTAATCTTAATCGGTTCATTGCCCCAATGCCCGGTCAGAAAACCGAGGAGGCTAAGCCTAATCCTAATCTTAATCTTAATCTAACGTGAAACTGACCGACCTGCGGGGCATCCTGCAGTACATCCCCCAATTCCGCGAGCGGACGTTCATCATCAACGTTGATGGCGCCATCGTCACCGACGAGAACTTCGCCAACATCCTGGTGGATATCGCCGTGCTGCGCTCCCTGAGCATCCGCGTCGTGCTCGTCCACGGCGCCTCCGCGCAGATCAAGGCGCTGGCCGCAGCGCAAGGCCTCACGCCGTCCAACCTCGACGGCACCGGCGTCACCGATGAAGCCACGCTCCAGCTCGCCCTCACCGCCGCCAATCGCCTCACCCACGAGATTCTCGAGGGCCTCTGCGCCAACGACCTCCGCGCCGCCTGCACCAATGCGGTCATTGCCCACCCCCTCGGCATCCTCCACGGGGTGGACCACCTGTTCACCGGCAAGGTCGAGCGCGTGGACATCGAGATGCTCCAAGAGCTGCTCGACCACGGCATTGTCCCCGTCCTGCCGCCGCTCGGCTTTGACGGCGAGGGCAAGACCTACCGCGTCAATTCCGATGGTGTCGCCCTCGCCGTCGCTGAGGCGCTCAAGGCCACCAAGCTCATGTTCATCACCACCCAGGACGGCATCCGCGTGGGAAACCGTGTCATCCGCCAAATGCCCGTCTCGGACCTGGAATCGGTGCTCGCGCTGCAAAAGACCGATGTGCACCCCGACATGCTCTCCAAGGCCATCCACGCCGCCGCCGCCTGCAAAGCCGGTGTGCCGCGCGTCCACGTCATCAACGGCTCTGTCGAGGAGGGGCTGCTCGCCGAGGTCTTCACTAACGAAGGCGTCGGCACCCTCATTTACGGCAACGAATTCCAGCAAATTCGCCGCGCGCTCAAGAAAGATGTCCGCAGCATTGTCAACCTCACCAAAGGCTCCGTTGAAAGCGAGGAACTGGTCAAGCGGACCCGCACGACCATCGAGAAGCACCTGAGCGACTACTTCCTCTTCGAGATAGACCGGAACCCGGTCGCCTGCGTCGCCTTGCACGTTTATCCCGAGCAAGGGAAGGGCGAACTCGCCTACCTTTACGTCAGCCCGGCCCACGAAAACCAGGGCATTGGCCGCAAGCTCGTTCAGTTCGTCGAGAACAAGGCCCGCGAGATGGGCCTCCACGAACTCATCGCCCTTTCCACGCAAGCCTTCACCTATTTCCAGTCCAAGGGCGGCTTCGTCGAAGGCACCCCTGACGACTTGCCTCCCGCTCGCCGCGAGAAATACGACCAAAGTGGCCGCAACTCCAAGGTCCTCGTCAAAAAGCTCAAGTAGCGCCCGCCACAGCAACAACCGGCTAAGGGTTGTTCCTGACGTACGCGCGGAGCTCATCGTGGTTCCCGACGCACATCAGGAAAAAGTCTCCGCCTTCCGCCAGCGCCAAAATGCGGAGTTCGAGCCCCGCCCGAAATTCCACATAGCGGCCGAAAGCCCTCGGGCTTATCCCGCTGTGCTCGTGCGGCCGGCCCATCTTCTCTGCAAACCGCGCCACAGCCGCATCAACCCGCAAACGTTGCTGCGGCGCGAGCTTCTTATAGCGCCGTTCGAAGCCCGCCTGGTAGTAAATCATAGCCCCGGCTTCCAGGGTTTGAGCTTGCCAGCTTTCCGATCTCTGCGAATGGCGGCCAGGTCCCGCTGCGCCGCGCGCTCAACCTCCTCGGGAGTCAGCCCGTACTCCTCAAAAGGGCTGGGCAAGCCGTAAAAGTAATTCCAGGCCGCATCCTGCACCGCCGCCGAGAAATCCTTGTAGCGCCCGCTCTTGACCTGCGCCTTCACCATCTCGCTCACCGGCTCAGACAGAGTAATGTTATGACGATTCATGTGTGCAATTTATGCCACATCATGCACACAAACAAGCCCAAATCGCCAGTGCCCCAATCCACCATGTTTTGCCTTCCCCCCGGACGCGCCAGCCTCAGCGCCGCCGCATTCTGCATTCTGCATTCTGACTTCTGACTTCCCCCCATTAACACCCAACTTCAGTTGGGTGGACCGCGCCTCCCGCTCCGGTCCAACCGTTTCAACGGTTTCCCCCGGCCACTCCACGCGCAAATCGCGGCAAGCGCGGCCTCTAAAGGCGTGACCACCGCCAACTCATCTGAGCGAATCCTGGATCAACCGGTTCGAACCTCCTCGCAGATCGCGCCTGCGGGCTCCGGAGAGCCTTCGCGCTCGTTCCACCGCCGCTTTTAGCCCCTCCTCCACCAAAGCCCATGCGTTTTCGCGCGGGCTGAAGGAGGAAACCGGATCGTCCTTGCGCGGCAGCTTCTCCAGCTTGGCAAAGTCTTCCTCCCGCCACGAGCAGGCATACAGCAGGACCGGCACCACCACCGCTCTTTCCTCAGCTATCAAGCGCATCGCGAGCGGACGCTCCTGCTCGGTGATATACTTTGAGGCGAGGAAATCCCTGCTCACCATGAACAAGATGACTTGCGCGTTCGACAGCCGCTCCTTGATAGTCTCGTCCCAATCCTCTCCAGGCACCAGGTCGGTGTCCTGCCACGGCGCGACATAGCCCCGCCGGGCCAGCACTTTGAGACTGGGGATCAACTGCCTCACGCATTGCTCGTTCGCATGAGCATAGCAGATGAATAACGGCAGTGGATTCTCCTTAGGCGCGCTGGCTTCGGCGCTCTCCACTTCGCCCAGTGTTTGCTTCACGTCCACCATCACCGTGACGCCATCGGCTGCCCGTTCGGCTCGCGTCGTCTCGTTCTTGTGCGCCGCCTCGCGCAGCAGCTCCAATTCGGTCCACGCGCCCGGCTGGGTTTCGCTCTCGACGAAGGTCCGTACCGGCAGCTTGTCGTTGAGCGCCCGCATCTCCGAAACGATGAACTCCGTAAGCCACACCCGGTCCTCCGCTTTATCGCCCAGCGCAAACACATCCGTCACCCGCCCCTCGTGATCCCCGCGCACCAGCGCGCGCGCCTTGCCGCGCGCCAGCACCACGCCGCGCAGCCAGCGCGGCTGCCCCTCGCTCAACGTGTGCGACCGGACAATGAAGCGCGGCAACAGACCGGGCGGGCGCACGTCCTCGTAGCGGAACTGAATTCTCCGCGCGCCCCCGCCCATGAACTTCTTCAACTCACGCGGCTGGTTGGCATCCAGCAGTGCCGGCACCAGGTAAAGGCCCTCCTCGCTTTCCACCGGGAAGCACAGTTCGAACTTCTCCATCAGCGCCAACAGGAACTTGTGCATCCCCTCCGGGTAAGTCTTCGTATCCTTGAGCGCCTTCGGAAAGTCTTGGAGCCGCATTTCCCCGTTCGTCTCCTGCTTGTGCAACCATCGCAGGATGGTGTAGATGCCGTCCACCAGCCAGCGCGGCTTGAGCACGCTGGTGTCCCGCAAGCGCAAGTCATGGCGGTAATTCAGCGCGATGCCCAGGCAATCCAGGATGGTCGCCAGCGTCTCCTGCTTTTCCGGCGTCGTCACGCCGTCCTGCGCGCAGATTTGCTGGTACTCGGCAAAGGTGACAAAGCTTTCCTTCATGGCCTCCAGGTGCGTGCGCACCCGCGCCCAGGCCGGTTCGATCTTCTCCCGCACGCTCGGCATCGCGCCCGCCAGCTTGCCCAGCAGCTTGCGCAACGGTTCGATGCCAAAGCGTGGATCACAGTCCGTGCCCAGCACGGCTTTCACCTCCGGGTAGTTCTCCTGGAGGAAGTGCTCATCCACAGTAAAAGGATGCGCCCTGATTTGGTTGAGCGCAATCACCACAGGCGAGCCGGTCCCGTAAGTGCGGATTAACCGCAGCCAATACTCCGCCTCCTGCATCGGGCGTCCCTGCCGCCCGCTGAGCACGACCACGTAGATGCTGCGCTCCGAGAAGAAGAACTGGTGTGTCTGGTGCAGAAACTCCTGTCCGCCGAAGTCCCACACATGCGCGGTGATTCGCGACCGGCCGGCGATGAGTGGCAGCGGATGCCGCTCGATGCCCGGCGTCTCCGGCTCCCTGGCATTATGCCGGACGCGCCGCAGCGCCTTGCTGAGCGAGGTCTTCCCCACCCGGCCATGGCCCACCAACAGCAGCTTTACTTCGTTCAACGGCTTTGCACTTCCCATCCGCTGCCCGAAGTAGAAAGCCAGAATCCCCCGCGGATCGGCGGGCTGTTTCCCATGAGCCACATCGTCCAAAGTCGGTCCAAGAATGTTCCCCGGCAGCCCAAGCACGGGATTGCCGTGCAAGAAGAGCCTCTGGAGTACCTTCAACTGCCCGAGCGACTCCGGCAGCGCCGCCAGTTGGTTGTCGGAGAGGTTCAGCTCCTGCAACTGCGTGTATTGACCCAGCCACTCCGGGAGCGCCGTCAGTTGGTTGTCGGAGAGGTCTAGGTCCTGCAACTGAGTAAGCTGGCCCAGCGACTCCGGGAGCGCCGTCAGTTGGTTCATGGAGAGGTGCAGCCACCCCAACTGCCTAAGCTGGCCCAGCGACTCCGGCAGCACTGTCAGTTGGTTACTGAAGAGGATCAGCCACTCCAGCTGCGTGAGTTGGCCCAGCCACTCCGGCAACGCCGTAAGTTGGTTGCCGTGGAGGATCAGCCACCGCAACTGCGTAAGCTGGCCCAGCGACTCCGGCAATGCCGTCAGTCGGTTGTTGGAGAGGTCCAGCTTCTGCAACTGCGTAAGCCGACCCAGCCACTCCGGCACCGTTGTCAGTTGGTTGCCGTCGAGGTTCAGCTCCCACAACTGCGTGAACTGGCCCAGCCACTCCGGTAGCGCCGTCAATTGGTTGCCAAAGAGGTTCAGCTCCCGCAACTGCTTGAGCTGGCACAGCCACTCTGGCAGCGCCGTCAGTTGGTTGTAGGCGAGGACCAGCTTCTGCAACTGCGTGAGATGGCCCAGCGACTCCGGCAACTCGGTGAGTTTCTCCGAGTCCTTCGCATCGTATCTCGCGCTGAGATCGAGTTCCTTCGCCCCCGACCGCCGCGCTTCTTCAATCTTCTGCTCCGCGTTTCGATAAGCTTCGTCTCGTGCCATAGCCTTCGCCTTTCACGCTTTTCAAAACTCCACGCTCACATCCTCGCCGAACTTCACCTCGCCCACCACGACAGACCACCGCCGCAGTTCTTCGCCGCTATGCACCACCGCCTTATCCTTCGCGCTGTGGCTCAGGAAAACGTCGTATTGGAACTCGTCGGGCATGGTCATCTCCTTTTTACGCGGTATGGCAGGCTGGCTTCTTTGACGTGGTACCCGATTTCCCGGCGCGGTTTTGCGGGCGGGGCGGCGAGTTCGCGGATGGCGTCGAACAGCGTGCGGATGCTGGTGTCGTGGCCCTCGATCTTGCGCTCCAGCTCGGCCAGTTTGTGAGCGAGGACCTCGTTGGCGGCCAGCACCCGGCGCAAGCTGACGAAAGCGCGCATGATGGCAACGTTCACCTGCGCGGCGCGTTCGCTCCGCAACACACTGGACAACATGGCCACACCCTCCTCCGTGAAGGCGTATGGCGCAGAACGGCGGCGTCCGCCGTGTCCCGAACTTGAAATGCCAATTTGGCATTTCAAGATTTGCGCTTCCTCAGCCGTCAGTTGGAACATGAAGTCGAGCGGGAAACGGCTGGCGTTGCGTTTGACCGCGCGATTGAGCGCGCCAGTGGCGACGCCATAAAGCACCGCCAGGTCGGCGTCCAGCAGCACCTTCTCCCCTCGCACGAGATGGATCAGTCTCTCAATATGCTCAACGGGGACCAATTGCGTCACTTGCGGGTTGTTCATGTCGGGTTTGGTTTGAAATGCCAGATTGGAATATCAAAGCTGGAGCGCGTGAGCCTGCACTCATGATTCAGCGAGTCGCGAAAGGGCAAGTTGCCCCGCCGCCCACTGGCGAGTGCTCTCGCACAGCCGATGAATGTCGTTGCTCGCCTCGCGAGCCCATTCGTCCTTGATGCGCCAGACTTCCTCAAGCATCGGGTTCGATTCCATATTTCGGGTCTCCCATAGCACAACACTTGTGGCGAGAATACTCTCCCTGCTGCGCGAGGGAAGTCTTTTCGGGCCGAATGAACTGCCACGCGAAGCGCAGTGCGTCCAGCTTGCTGGCGCTGTCGTAAGGCGGGGGTGGTTGGAAAGCGGGAGCAAGCTCCGCGCAGTCCAAACGCTTCGCGCAGTTGGGTTGCGGCTTTGCCCCTTGGCGTCTTTGCGTTAAATTTGCCGCTCTTTCAGAGGCTAACTGCCGCGCCAGAGGGAGCGCCGGTGGGATTTCCGCCGGTTTTTGGCCAGGGCGCAGGCGCCGCCCGCCCGGCCAACCCTCCAAACCGGACGCAAGCAGCCCCGTTCCGGCATTGCCGACGCCCGGCCCGCCGCCGCCATGCACAAGGGACCGCATCCGGTGTAATACCACTTCCAGCCCAGCGCGGCAAAGCCGCAACCAAGAGAGTTAAAAGAGTTAAATGGGTTAAATAAGTTAAATGAGGCCAAGAAGTTGGCGCGGGCTGCGCAAATTCTCACAGATAGTAGTTCGAAGATGCGCTATTTCTCGCAAGGCAAACAGGCACGGTTGTTTGCGCCATATTTGTACAGTCCTCGTGGGCAACCGCAGGCACGCAAGTTGCGCCGGGCGTCCGAACGGAGAGGGCTAAGACCATCATCCGACTAGCAACAGTGTGGCAACGGTCTGACTAGCGCACTTTTCCATTTCCGCGATGCCCGCACGGGGGGGCGCAGGGGTCTGACGAGCGCCTGCGCCCCAAGTTGTGCCGGGTTCGACGCTACCGGAATCGGTTCTGAGGCCGACTCGCCGGTGCCGTGGACTGGGCATTCCACAAGGCTGGGGGGTGTGTAGCAAAAAAGGCCCTTCGAGTCAAGAACAAAAGCGCGGAGCTTTGGCTTGGGGAGCCATTCGCACCTGGGCCTGACCCGCCAAGGCTGTGGAAAGTGGTGAGGGCAAGGCGTCCTCTGGCTGAACTCGTAGGGCGGGTCTGTGCCGCGCCAAGCGAATATGCGGCAGCGGAAGCACTTGTATGAGGGTGGGCGCTGGACCTGGACAATGAGGGTGGCGCGAATCAGCACGTAGTGGATGCGGATGGTGTGCAGCTCCAGGTCTGGAAGCAAGGCTTTCATGCGGCAGGGGGCACGGTCATAGGCACCGGCGACACCTGTGCCGCGGAGAACGGGCTGTGCTGTGCGCCTGCGGCTGGCGGCGTCGTTGGGGCGGCGTGGGCCCTCGGGCAGAGGGGAATGTCAATGGGGATGCTCATAAAGGGAGGGAGGGATGGAGTATTGGAGTAATGGAGTAATGGAGTGATGGAGTGATGGGGTTTATTGAGAATTGGGCATGGGTCATCGAGCCCCGTCCCTTTCGAGGAGGGGCAATCGTCGCCAGGTTGCTGGCGAATGAATGCGTTATGCAAAGTCATAATCGTTGCCGATGGGTGATGCCCGCCTTAGATTTACAATACACTGCGTAGCCGAATGAAAGTTAAGCGGCGAGCGCCGGATAACGCAGTGGCCAAAATATGGCAGGAATTTCCGACCGTGCAACTCTTTTTTGGTCTTTTTTTCGGTAGCGTGTCTGGGGCGCACGGGAAACGGCTGAAGCGGGATACTTCATGCCTGCGGGGCCGGAGCGCCGGTTTCCAAACCGGCTTAACATAGGCTTACGCTGGAAAAGGATACGGGTGACGAGTGCGAGCGCCATAAGCCGGTTTGGAAACCGGCGCTCCGGCCCTAGTTGACTTGGCCTCCGCCCGCGTTTAGCCTTCGGACGATGAATGTGCTGCAAGATTCGCTGCTGGAACTCGTCCGCCGCACCTCGGCGGAAATCCCGGATGACGTGCATAAGGCCATTCTCGATTCCCTCGAACGCGAGAAACAAGGCACCATCGCCGCCAGCGCGATGAAGATCATCGAGCAGAACATCGCCCTGGCCAAAAACAAGTCCCAGCCCATCTGCCAGGACACCGGCAGCATCATCTTCTATATCGAGTGCCCCATCGGCTTCGACCAGCTCGCCTTCGAGCAGGCCGCGCGCGAGGCCGTGAAGCTCGCCACCAAAAAGGGCTTCCTGCGGCAGAACTCCGTGGACTCGATCACCGGCAAGAACGACGGCACCAATGTCGGTCCCGGTTCGCCCGCCATTCACTTCCACCAACACCCCTCGGCCGAGGTCAGCGTGCGGCTGGTCCTCAAAGGCGGCGGCTGTGAAAACGTGGGGGCGCAATACTCCCTGCCCAACGAAAAGCTCAAAGCCAACCGCGACCTGGACGGCTGCCGCAAGGCGATTCTCGACGCGGTGTTGCAGGCCCAGGGCAAAGGCTGCGGGCCGGGCATCCTCGGCGTTTGCATCGGCGGCGACCGCGCCACGGGCTACGAATTCTCCAAGCAGCAATTCCTGCGCAAGCTCGACGACACCAACCCGAATCCCGAACTGGGCAAGCTGGAGCGGGACATCGTCGAGACCTCCAACAAGCTTGGCATCGGCCCGATGGGTTTCGGCGGCAAGACCACGTTGCTGGGCACGAAGATCGGCGTGTTGAATCGCCTGCCCGCCTCCTATTTCGTCAGCATCAGCTACATGTGTTGGGCGTATCGCCGCCAGGGCGTGACGCTCGACACCAACGGCCAGATCCAGAAATGGCTCTACTGAGATGAAACGGAGTGATGGAGTAGTGGCTGCGATGAAACGGAGTGCTGGAGTAATGGAGTATTGGAGTGCTGGAAAACCCGGTTCCGCACCCCAATGCCCTGCCACTCCAACCCTCCATTCTCCACCCAGCACTCCATCTCTCCATCGCTCCATTACTCCATCTTTCCATCGCTCCATCACTCCAACTCTCCACCACTCCACCACTCCACTCCCCCTATGATCCAACTCACCACACCAGTTTCCGAAGCCGCCGTCCGGGCGCTCAAAGTCGGCGACGAGGTCGCCATCACCGGCACCCTGTTCACGGGCCGCGACGCGGTCCACAAATACCTGCACGAGGGCGGCCCGCTTCCGCCCGGCGTGAACCTCAAGGGCGGCATACTCTATCACTGCGGCCCGGTCATCATTAAAGACGAGCAAGGCAACTGGAAATGCGTCGCCGCCGGCCCGACGACCTCCATTCGGGAGGAACCTTACCAGGCGCAGATCATCCGCGACCTCGGCCTGCGCGGGGTCATCGGCAAGGGCGGCATGGGCGAGAAGACGGTCGCAGCCTGCCAACAGCACGGCTGCGTCTATCTGCACGCGGTGGGCGGCGCGGCGCAGGTGCTGGCGGATTGCATCAAGCGCGTGCCGAACGTCTATTTCATGGAGAAGTTCGGCGCTCCCGAGGCGATCTGGGAGTTTGAAGTCGTCAGCTTCCCCGCCGTCGTGACCATTGACGCCCACGGCAACTCCCTGCACAAGGAAATCTTTGCCGCCAGTCAGGCGGAACTGGCGAAGTACATTTAGCGTGGGGTAGGGCGCGCACTCCGTGCGCGCCACGGCTCGCAGAGGACTGCGAGCCCTACCTAGACCGGGGCGTCAATCAGTTCTATGCGCCGCTGGTGGCGTCCGCCCTCGAAGGAGGTCTCCAGCCAAACCAGGACGATCTCGATGGCGGTTTCGAGGCTTATCATGCGTTGGCCGAGCGACAGCACATTGGCGTCGTTATGCCGCCGGGCCAGCCCCGCGGAGTCCGCATTCCAGCACAGCGCGCAGCGGATGCCTTTGATGCGATTGGCGACGATGGCCTCGCCGTTGCCCGAGCCGCCCAGTACGATGCCGCGGTCGAATTCCCCGCGCGCCACGGCCTCGGCGACTGGCCGAATGAAGAGCGGATAATCAACCGGTTCCTCGGAATGCGTCCCGAAATCCGTGACGCTGTGGCCCAGGGCCTCAAGGAACTCCCTGACCTTGTCTTTGTATTGGAACCCGGCGTGGTCCGAACCAATCGCGATTTTCATATAATCCATTTTCCGGGCTTCAGCTTGCCACGCCGGGCGCAACTGCGCCAGCCCCCAGTCACACCGGTTAATGATTAGCCTCCACGGTCTTTTGCCCGCACATTGGGACCATGAACCCCAAGGTAAAGGCGGACCCCTCACCCCGGCCCTCTCCCCTTCGGAAGGGGAGAGGGGGAATCGTCGCCAGCTCGCTGGCGAACCAAGGTTCATAGGAAGAGCCCGCAATTTGCAATTTGCCTTTTTCAATAATCAATCTTCAATTCCCCCATGAAAGCGATGGTCCTTCATGCCCCGCGGCAGCCGCTCCGCGCGACCGAGGTTCCAACCCCCACGCCGGGGCCGGGCGAAGTCTTGATCCAGGTCCGCGCGTGCGCGGTGTGCCGCACCGATCTGCATGTGGTCGATGGCGAGTTGCCGAAGCCCAAGCTGCCGCTCGTGCCGGGACACGAAATCATCGGCATCGTCACCGCCCGGGGCGACGGCGTCGAACGCTTCAAGGCCGGCGACCGCGTCGGCGTTCCGTGGCTGGGGTGGACCTGCGGCGTGTGCGAATATTGCCGGACGGGCCGGGAGAACCTTTGCGACCAGGCGCGCTTCACCGGTTACACGCTCGATGGCGGCTACGCCGAATACACCGTCGCCGACCAGCGCTACTGTTTTCCCATACCGGATTCTTACTCCGACGCCGAGGCCGCTCCTTTGCTCTGCGCCGGACTGATTGGCTATCGCTCGCTCGGCAAGACGGGGGATGCCAGGCGAATCGGGATTTACGGCTTCGGCGCGGCAGCGCACATCATCACGCAGGTGGCGCGCTTTCAAGGCCGCGAGATTTACGCCTTCACCCGCCGGGGCGACCGCGAGGCACAGGAGTTTGCCCTGTCACTCGGCGCGGCCTGGGCCGGGGATTCTGAGAGTCTGCCGCCGGAGAAACTCGACGCGGCCATCATCTTCGCCCCGGCGGGCGATCTGGTCCCGCTGGCGCTCAAGGCCGTCGGCAAAGGCGGCACGGTCGTCTGCGGCGGCATCCACATGAGCAACATCCCAGCATTCCCCTACGAATTGTTGTGGAAGGAGCGCAGCGTATGTTCGGTCGCCAATCTCACGCGCCGCGATGGGGAGGAGTTCTTTGCCCTGGCGCCGCGCGTCCCGGTGCGGACCACGGTGCAAACATTCCCTTTGGCCGAGGCCAACGAGGCGCTCAACCGCCTCCGCGCCGGACAAATCCGCGGCGCTGCGGTGCTGGTGCCAGGCACTTGACTCAAGAGGCGCCCGATCCCCTGAACCCGTCTTCGGCGCAAGGCGCGCAGTCCTCTGCGCGCCGGGCACGGCTCATCTGACCCGCCCCGACCTTGCGCCACCCCCGCCCCCACCCGCAAGCCGAGGATGCGAGGAAGGTTAATGACAGTCAGCGATGCGGCGTAGCCACATTCGCTGCACCGCCTGGTTCGCATTTTCCTCCGCATTTCCATCGCAGAGCTGCGCAGTGTCGCTCAACGATGCGCGTAATTCCGAGGGCTATCAGCAGCACAAGCCCCACCTCTTCAATGAGTCCAGTGCGGTCTTCTACGACAGCACCGACAAAAGGCCAAAGTAATCCCAGCACGATAAGCGTTCCGCCTCCAAGGGAAACTGGCGCACCGCACGATGGACATCGCGCGCCAAGCGACCAGCGCACATTCGAGCGCACAAACTCGGCGGACTCCAACCGCCTCCCGCAGTTAAGGCACGCGTAAGTCTTCATGCGAACAAGTGATTATGCAGACCTGTATATCCCCCCATTTTGGGTGGATATGCGAACGGCTCCTCGCCGCTGATGAAACCTTTCCCTTCATCACCAGCACGGCTACCCAACGCCGGCTTCGGTGTAAAGCCTATTCGAGCACTTTTGCGCTTGCCGGCCCATCCGGAAGCAGGAAAGCCGCCCCGGTCTCCCGGGGCGGCTTTTGCGATTGGCTTGCTGCGAGTTGCGGTTAGGCAGCGAGGAGCGTGGTTACTTCTTCTTCGCCTTCTTTGCGCCTTTGCCTTTGGCCTCCGCCTCTTCCTCGAGGGCCGCCTGGGCCGCGGCCAGCCGCGCCACGGGCACGCGGAAGGGTGAGCAACTCACGTAGGTCAGGCCGATCCGGTGGCAGAATTTCACGCTGGCAGGGTCGCCGCCGTGTTCGCCGCAGATGCCCAGCTTGATGTCGGGACGGGTGCTTCGGCCCTTCTCCACGGCCATTTGCATGAGCTGGCCGACGCCGGCCTGGTCAATCGAGGCGAAGGGGTTCTTCTTGATGATTTCGAGTTCCTGATAGGCCGGGATGAACGCGCCGGAATCGTCGCGGCTCATGCCCAGGCAGGTCTGCGTCAGGTCGTTGGTGCCAAAGCTGAAGAACTCGGCATCCTTGGCGATCTCGTCGGCGGCGAGGCAGCCGCGCGGGATTTCGATCATCGTGCCGACGAGGTATTTGACCTTGGTCTTTTGCTCGGCCTGGACCTGCGCGGCGACGCGATGGACGACTTCGAGCTGGTTTTGAAGTTCCTTGGGGAAACCGACCAGCACTATCATAATCTCCGGCTTGACGGAAATCCCCTCCTTTTGCACCTGCACCGCAGCTTCGATGATGGCGCGGGTCTGCATCTCGGTGATCTCGGGATAAACAATGCCGAGGCGGCAGCCGCGCAGGCCGAGCATGGGGTTGAACTCATGGAGTTCTTCCACGCGCTGCTGAATCTTCTCGACCGGCACACCCATCTTCGCGGCCAAGTCCTTCTGCGCGGCCTCTTCGTGGGGCAGGAATTCGTGCAGCGGCGGGTCCAGGGTGCGGATGGTGGCCGGCAGGCCCTTGAGTTCGCGGAAGATGCCGACGAAGTCGCCTTTCTGGTATGGAAGGAGCTTGGCCAGGGCCTTTTTGCGGTCTTCGAGGTTGTCGGCCAGAATCATCTCGCGCATAGCGTCAATGCGGTTGCCCTCGAAGAACATGTGCTCGGTGCGCGTGAGGCCGATGCCGGTGGCGCCAAAAGCAATGGCGTTCGCGGTCTGCTCCGGCGTATCGGCGTTGGTGCGGACTTGCAATTTGGTGACCTTCGAGCACCAATTCATGAGCGTCCCATACATGCCGTAGGTCTCGCTGGCCTTCGGGTCGAGCGACTTCTCGATGAGCACCTGCACGATCTCAGACGCGGCGGTCTTGATCTGGCCGGGATACACGGCGCCGGCGGTGCCGTTGATCGACAGATAATCGCCTTCCTTGTAGGTCGCGCCGTCCACGGTCAGCGTCTTGGCGTCGTAATCGATCTGCAAAGCGCCCGCGCCGCACACACAAACCTTGCCCATCTGGCGCGCGACCAGCGCCGCGTGCGAGCTGACGCCGCCCTTCGCCGTGAGAATGCCCTCGGCGGCGATCATCCCGCGCAGGTCTTCGGGCGTGGTCTCGGCGCGGACGAGGAGGACTTTTTCGCCCTTCTCGGCTGCGGCCACCGCGCGCTCGGCGCTGAG
>Ga0181521_10003599_pt1 | contig 18140 bp, 18 predicted proteins | sample PEATcosm2014_Bin_32_FD_119764 | JGI IMG/M metagenome (GOLD analysis project Ga0181521, IMG submission 119764) | Peatland microbial communities from MTU Mesocosm Facility, Houghton, MI, USA - PEATcosm2014_Bin02_60_metaG | ecosystem: Environmental > Terrestrial > Soil > Wetlands > Peat | place... | reverse complement strand
CGCCGACTCACTGCCGGTGCGGTGGCGCAAGAGCACGGCCAGCAACCCCAACGGCGCCTGCGTCGAGGTAGCCCAGCTGCCCGGCGGCGAGGTTGCCATGCGTAATTCGCGGCACCCGGCCGGGCCGGCCCTCGTCTATACCAGGGCCGAAATCACCGCATTCCTGGCCGGTGCCAAGAGCGGCGAGTTTGACGACCTCGGCTGATCGGCGCAACCAGCACGCCCGATACCCGAATGGCGGCCGATCACGCGCCGGTAGTGCGCAAACCGTAACAGGCCGTTGCTAAGCTATTCGGTGCCTGGGCGGCAAGCGCGGGCCCTGATGGCGATCCGCTGGAGGGCTGGACATGATGGCAGGGCCGGCGGCGGAGCTGCCAGCCGAGGTCCCGAAGGCCGGCCCTGCCGTCGTGCGCCTGATCCTGGGCGCTCAGCTGCGGCGGCTGCGCGAGACGGCCGGGGTCACCCCTGATGCTGCTGCCTGGCAGATCCGGGCCTCGCGGTCCAAGATCAGCCGGATGGAGAACGGGCGGGTCGGCTTCAAGGAGCGCGACATCTCCGACCTGCTCCAGCTCTACGAGGTCACCGACCCGCAGGTGGTTGCCAGCATGCTCGCGCTGGTCACGCAGGCCAACGCGCAGGAATGGTGGGCCACCTACGGCGACATCCTGCCCGGCTGGTTCGAGCCGTACCTGGGCCTGGAGGCGTCGGCCGCCCTGATCCGGGCGTTCGACCTGCAATTCGTCAACGGCCTCTTCCAGACCGAGCCGTACGCCCGCGCGGTCACCACGATCGGGTCCCGGCGCGCCGCGGCCAGCGAGATCGACCGGCTTGTCGCGGTGCGAATGAAGCGCCAGAAGCTGCTGACCGCCGCTGAGCCGCCGCGGATCTGGTCCATCCTCGACGAGGCAGCGCTGCGGCGGCCGGTCGGAGGCACGGCCGTCATGCGCGCGCAGCTGGCCCGGCTCGCCGAGGTGGCCGAGCTGTCCCATGTCACGCTGCAGGTCATCCCGTTCCGGGCCGGCGGCCACGACGCCGCGGGCGGCTCGTTCACGGTGCTCCGCTTCAGCGAGGCAGATGTCCCGGACATCGTGTACATCGAGCAGCTGACCGGCGCCCAGTACCTGGAGAAGCGCTCGGACGTGGATCATTACCTGGACGTGATGAACCGGCTCAGCGCGACGTCGCTGAGCCCGGACGGCACGGTCGATTTCCTGGCCGCGGTGATCCGTGAGACGTGACCGCCGGCGGCCAGCCGGCACTCCCGCAGGCCCGGAGCGCTCCGGGCCGCCTACCGAGAAGGGCGCGAGCCAGTGACCAGCCAGGATGCGGCAGCAGCAGGCGGACCGGAGGCCCGCGAAGTGCACCGTGACGGCGAGGACGGCGAGCCGCTGTCCTTTGACATCAGCGTCGCGCACCCCGCCCGGGTCTACAACTACTGGCTCGGCGGGAAAGATAACTACGAGGCCGACCGGCAGGCCGCCGAGCAGGTCATCGCGGCGAACCCGAACGTGCTGCCCGGCGTGCGAGCCAACCGGGCATTCCTCCGGCGGGCCGTTCAGTACCTGGTCAGCGAGGCGGGAATCCGCCAGTTCCTGGACATCGGGACGGGCCTGCCGACCGCCGAGAACACCCACGAGGTAGCGCAGGCCATCGCGCCGGAGTGCCGGGTCGTCTACGTGGACAATGACCCCATCGTGCTCGCGCACGCCAGGGCGCTGCTCACCAGCACCCCCGAGGGCGTCACCTCCTACGTGGACGCTGACGCGCGGGACACTGCCAGGGTCTTGCGCGGGGCGGCCGAGGTACTCGATCTCAGCCAGCCTGTCGCCGTCATGGCGCTGATGGTCCTGCAGTACATCCCGGACTCTGATCAGCCGGGCCAGATCGTTTCCCGGCTGATGGAGGCCGCCGCCCCGGGCAGCTACCTGACCGTCTCGGACACGACCAGGGACATCGACGCTGACCGGGTCACGACCGGCACGTCGCGGCTCAACTCACGGATGGGGCCCACTCGGCTGATCCTGCGCACGCGCGAGGAAATCGGCGGATTCCTGGCCGGCCTGGAGCTGGTCGAGCCCGGCCTGGTCCCGCTGCCGCAGTGGCACGGCGTGGCCGGCCCAGGCGAGGAACTGATCCCGGCCTACGCCGGGATGGGCCGCAAGCCCTGAGGGCCGCCCGCCGCGCCGCCGCGCCGCCGCGGAGGTGCCCGGCGGGCTAGCCGCGGTCCGGGCCGGTGGCCACGGGCCGTCCGGGATCAGCCACCCAGCCTGACCAGGAGCCGACATACAGCGCCGCCGGGATGCCCGCCAGCTCCAGGGCGAGCACCTCATGCGCGGCCGTGACACCTGACCCGCAGTAGGCCCCCACGGCCGGTGCATGGCCGTTGCCGGCCGCCGGCGCGCAGGCACCCAGCCGGGCGAACCGCGCCCGCAGCTGGCTGGCCGGCAGGAGCCGGCCGTCGGCCGTCAGGTTGTCGGCGGCGGGGGCGCTCAGCGCGCCGGGAATGTGCCCGGCGACCCGGTCAACCGGCTCGGACTCGCCGCGGTAGCGGTCGGCGGCCCTGGCGTCGAGCAGGACTCCCGACCTGGCCAGCACCGCGGCGGCAGCCGCGTCCAGCACCGGCATGCCGCCCGGCACCGCCGTGAAGTCCCCGGCCGCCGCGGCCGGCGGCTCCCCCGTCCCGACTGGCTTCCCGGCCGCCACCCAGGCCGGGAACCCCCCGTCCAGGATGCTCGCGCGGCGATGGCCGAAATACCGCAGCAGCCACCAGGCCCGGGCCGCGACCGTGCCGGCCACGTCGTCGTACACGACGACGGCGGTGCCGGCGCTCACGCCCGCCCGGCGCATCGCGGCCTGGAACCTGGCCGCCGCGGGCAGCGGATGCCGGCCAGCTGCGCCCGGCGGATCGGCCAGGTCGGTGTCCAGGTCAGTGAACGTGGCGCCGGGAACGTGCCCGGCCCGGTAGCTCGCGGCGCCCGGCGGGCCGCCGAGCCGCCAGCGCACGTCGAGCAGGACCGGGCGATCAGCGCCGGCCAGCAGGCCGGCCAGGGCGGCGGTGTCGATCAGCGGGCCGGATGCGGTCATCTGCTGTGGGCAACCTCTCGAAATCCTGTGGACGAGCACCCGTGCGGGCGCTGGTTCCCCTGAGTGCCTGTGGACAAACGCGGTGTAACGAGTCGGCGGGCCGGCTCAGGACGGCCCGCGGATCAGGAGCGGCACGAGCTGGTCCGCCGAGGTGAGCGAGCCGTGCATGCCCACGAGGGCGGACTCCCGCGGCTCGGCCGCGGTGGCCACGATCGCGGAGCAGCCGGCGGCCGCGGCGACCACGTCGCCGATCCGGGCGGCCCACCGCGGGTCCACCGGGCCGAACCACCCGGCCGCGATGGCCTCGTCGCGGCTGGCCACCCAGGCCCGGCTGCCCAGCGTCTCGCGCCAGGATGCCAGCACATCGGCAGCGGCGCCCGGCGCGGCGTAGACGTGCCGGGCCCGCGGCTCGCCGCCCAGCAGCCTCACCCCCTCGCGCAGCTCCGGCAGGGCGTCGGCGTCGGCCCGCTTATCGGCCGGCACGTCCGTCATGCCGTGGTCCGCGGTGATGTACAGCGCCGTGCCCGGCGGCAGCGCGCCGGCCAGCTGCTCGGCGAGCTTGTCCGCGTGCCCGAGCTGGTATCGCCACGCATCGGAGCCGCAGCCGTACATGTGGCCGGTCGCGTCCAGGTCACCGGTGTAGACCATGGCCAGTGCCGGCCCGTCCCCGGCCAGGGCCGCGGCCGTGTGCGAGACCAGGGCGCCGAGCGTGTTCGCTGACCGGTAGTCGGCACCGCGCATCGAGGCCGCCGACAGGCCGCTCTTGCGGAAGGAGGAATGCGCGACCCGGAGGGCAGCGACGCCGGCCCGGGCGGCCCGCTCGAAGATGGTGGGGGCGGGCTGCCACACGACCGGGTCAACCCGGTCGTCCCAGTGCAGGGCGTTCAGCAGCGTGCCGTGCCCGGGCACGGCGACCTGGTAGCCGAGCATGCCATGCTGGCCGGGCGGCAGCCCGGTGCCCAGCGAGGTCAGGCTGGTCACCGTGGTGGAGGGGAATCCGGCGGTCAGCGGAGCGCCGGTCATGGCCAGCTCGGACAGGAACGGGGCCGCGGCCGGGAACTGGCGCAGCAGCTCCCAGCCCATGCCGTCCACCACGAGCAGGCAGATCTTGCCGGCTGGCGGCAGGTCCAGCGGGTTAGCCTCGGCCGGCACGCCAAGTGCGGCGAGCAGTGAGGTGGCCAGGTCGGGCAGGGCGCTCTCGCCGTAGCGCGGCATCAGCGGCGTACTGCCGGGCCCGGCCGTCATGGTTCTCGCTGGCATCCTGCTGACATCCCCGTCGCCTGGTGTGCTGGCATGCACGTCGCTGGATCCAATCTCCTGGCACCTGCCCCCTGGTAACCAATGCCTGCGCCCGTGTTCCAGGCGGCCGTCACGGCTGGCTAGTCGCCTCCGCGAGCGCCACAGCGAAGGACAGTACCTGCTGGATGGCATCGTGCCCGTCAGCGGCCTCGCTGACCCGCAGGGTGAGATCGTCCGCCGTGATCGTCCCGGTGTAACCGTGATCGGCCTCGCAGCTGTCGTCACCGCAGTGCGCGGGCTCAAGCTCGATGTGGGAGAGCGCGTTCCAGCCGATGGTCAGGACGACCTCGCTGGGCATCGTGACGCCGGGCTTGTAGAGGGTCGGGTCGGGAATGACCTTCGTCAGCGCTACCGAGGAGATCCGGGCAAACCTGACCGCCTCGGTGCTCGTCTCCGCCTGCGGCCGGGAATCGGAGTCGGTCTCGTCCGCCGGGTACTCGTCCGTATGCGAGTACACCAGCCGTGTCGGCGTCAGCGCCAGCACGGTCATGTGCCGTCGTACTTCCATGCCGGGGTCGAAGTGGGCATCGTGCACCACGACATAGGAGACGATCGTCTCGGCGCCCACGGCTGATGACACGGCGTCAGACACGAGGCCCGGGTAGTAGCCGCTCCGCTCGATGGCCGAGTGCATCCCGTTCGCCGACGCCCTAGTATCTCTCATCCTCCCATCCTGCACCGTCAGACCGCCTGCCGCTCAGGCGGAGGCCGGCAGCAGGCCGGGCGAGGTAGGCGCATCGGTGCCCGTCAGGTCGAGCAGCGGATCCGGGGCGGGCTCCGGCAGCTCGGCAGCGCCCGCGCCCGCGGCCGGGCGCGGGCGGCGCGGCGCCGCCGCGCCGGCGCCGCCGCCCCGGCCCTGGTAGATGAGCAGGCCGTTCACCGGATCGGGCACGGCGTCCAGCGCGGCCCGGACGACCGGAAGCCAGCGGAATGCCTCCCACTGCGCCTCGTCGCGGAATTGCACCTCGAAGACCACGCCGTAGGGATGCTCGGCCCAGCTCCAGTCAATGGCTCCGTGGGAGATGGCGGACTCGATCAGGGCGGAACTGTAGGCCTGCTGCCACCGCGATGCCCTGAAGTCACCGTGGAAGACCTCGATCGACCACCATTGCGCCATGGTTTCCACGATAAGCCTTATCCTGCCGGCCAGCTCCATTCCGCCGGCCGGATTAACGCGGGCAATGGCTCAGCCGCCGGGCCGCGGCGGGAACCGGTAGCTCAGCACCGCCATGTCGCCCGCCTGGCTGAGGCCCGTCAGCTCCATCCGGCCGGCGAGATGACCGGCCAGCGGCCCGCTTGGCCCGGTGCCGCCCGGCAGCAGCCGCGGCGCGGCCGGATCGGCGACGAAGACCGGGGCTACCGCCAGCTGCAGCTCGTCCGCCAGGCCCGCCGCGATGAACTGGCTCAGGACCCTCGCGCCGCCCTCGACCATCAGCCGGCCGATCCCCCGGCGGGCCAGGTCGGCCAGCACGGCCGGGAGCGTCAGCGGCTCGCCCGCCCCGATCACGATGGCAGCCGCGCCGAGCCGCGCCCGTGCGCCGGCCACCGCGGAGGCCGGCGCGTACACCAGCCGGGGCGCCTCGCCCGCGGTGAAGAACCTGCCCGCCGGATCGAGGTCGCCGCTGCCGGTCAGCGTCACCTTCGCCGGGCTGGCCGGCAATCCGGCGGCCAGCCTGCGCTCCCGCCGCCGCGCCGACCTGACCTGCAGGGCCGGGTTATCCCGCCGGATGGTCTCCGCGCCGACCATGATCGCGTCACACCCGGCCCGGACGCCGTCGACGCGGTCGAGGTCCGCGGGATCCGACAGCACGAGCCGGCCAGGCGTCGCGTCGTCCAGGTAGCCGTCGGCGGACATCGCGGCCGATAGCAGCACGTAGGGGCGCTCTGCCACGCTCTGCCTCCCGTCCCGGCCTCGCCGCGCGCTCAGCCGACGGTACTCCCCGGCCGGCGGCGCGACCTCGGCCAGCCGGGGCCCCGGCCCGCGCCCTACGCTCAGGTGCCATGCCCTGGGATGGACTGCGGCGCGCGGTGACCCTGCTGACTGCCGTCCCGCTGCCGCCGGGCAGGAGCGGCGCGGACGCGGCCGGCCGCCCGACGGCGCGGCAGGCGGCCGCCGTCATGTACTGGGCCCCGGTCATCGGCCTCGTGCTGGGCGCGATAGCGGCCGGCGTCCTGGAACTGGCCTCCCGCCTCGGCCGGTCCGGCCCGCTGCTCGCCGCCGTGCTTGCCATCGCCGCGCTCGCGCTGCTGACCCGCGGGCTGCACCTGGACGGCCTCGCCGACCTGGCCGACGGGCTCGGCAGCCGTCGCCCGGCGGCTGCGGCGCTGCAGATCATGAGACAGTCCGACATCGGCCCGTTCGGGGTCGTCACGCTGGTCCTGACGCTCCTCATCCAGGTGGCCGCGCTGGCGCGGGCGGCTCAGGCGGGCCGCGGCGGCGGCGCCGTGATCGCGGCGGCGGTGGCGGCACGGCTCGCGATGACCCTGGCCTGCCGCCGCGGGATCCCGGCCGCCCGCGGCTCGGGGCTGGGAGCCGGGATGGCGGGCTCGGTGCATCCGCTCGCCGCCGCGGCCCTGATCGCCGCGGGGCTGGCCGGCGCGGCCTGGGCGGACTGGCGGCTGGCCGCGGGCATGGCAGCGGGCCTCGCTGTATCGCTGGCGCTGACCGCGCTGGCCGTCCGCCGCCTGGGCGGCGTCACCGGGGACGTGCTCGGTGCCGTCGCGGAGCTCACCGGGGCCGCCTGCCTGCTGGTCATTGCGCTGAGCTGACCCCGGCCGCTCAGTCCGCGGCCGCGGCCAGGGCCGCGCGGAGCCGGCCGGCGTACTGCGCCGCCTCCTCGTCGGAGGAGTACTGCACCCGCGGCCAGAAGAAGCCGCGCAGCCCGTCGCCCTTGGTCCGCGGCACGACGTGCACGTGCAGGTGCGGCACGCTCTGGCTGACCACGTTGTTCGCGGCCACGAAGGTGCCCTGACTGCCAAGCGCGGCGGGCATGGCGGCGCTGACCTGCTGCACGCGCCGGCAAAAGGGGCCGAGGCGCCCGGCCGGCACGTCGGCGAGGGTCGGGTAGTGCGCTCGCGGCGCCACCAGCACGTGGCCCTTGAACACGGGGCGGGCGTCCAGGAAGGCAACGGCCTCAGCGTCGGCCAGGACAACCTGAGCCGGCACCGTTCCGGCGGCGATCGCGCAGAAAAGGCAGTCGGTCACCCCGGCACGTTAGCGCGCGGCCGCGCAGCAGGCGGGAACCAGCCCGTTCCGGCTGGCACCGCCGACCTCATCCCGGCGGCTGATGGCTGTCGCCCGGCAGTCTGATGACGAACGCCAGCCCCGCGCATACGCTGAACCGGTGTCCGCCATCTATGCCTGGCTGCGCCGCCATCCGATTCTGGTGGACGGCGTTCTGGCGGCCGCCCTGGCGCTGTTCATGGTGGGCAACATCGTGCGCCGGCCGCTGCCGATGGTCCCGCTCACGCTGCTGATGGTCGTGCCGGTGGCCTACCGGCGGCGGGCACCGCTGCTGGCGTTCGCGCTGGCCGCGCTGAGCGGCGCCGGCCAGATCGTGCTGGCCGCCGGGCCCTCCGGGTCGGACCTGGCCGTGCTGGTGCTGCTCTACACGGTGGCCGCCTACCGGCCCCGGCGCGAGTCGGTCACGGCCCTGGCCATCTGCCTGATCGGCTCGGCTGTCGCCGTCGCCGCCTGGGCGCCCGACCGGCTGAGGCCGGTGGAGCGGCTGTTCACCGGCACGGTGATGTTCGCCGGCCCGGCCCTGATCGCCTGGGTGCTGGGCGACTCGATGCGCTATCGGCGGGCTTACTATGTGGCGCTCGAGGATCGTGCGGCCCGGCTCGAGGCCGAGCGGGACGCCCAGGCGAAGGTCGCGGCCGCAGCCGAGCGCGCGCGGATCGCCCGCGAGCTGCACGACGTCATCGCGCACAACGTCAGCGTGATGGTCGTGCAGGCCGACGGGGCCGGCTACGCGCTGTCATCGGACCCCGAGCGGGCCAGGGCGGCCATTGCCGCGATCGCCGCGACCGGGCGCCAGGCCCTCACCGAGATGCGGCGCCTGCTCGGCGTGCTGCGCACCGGCGACGAAGACGCCCGGCTGGCGCCGCTGCCCGGCCTGGGCGACCTGCGCGGGCTGCTTGACCAGGCCAGGGCGGCTGGGCTGTCGGTGTCCTTCCGCCTCGAGGGCGCGCGCCGCGGCCTGCCAGAGGGCGCCGAGCTGGCTGCCTACCGGGTGGTGCAGGAGTCGCTCACGAACATCCGCAAGCACGCCGGCCCCGCCGCGGCTGCCGCCGTCAGCCTCCGCTACCAGCCGGACTGCCTGGTCGTCGGGGTCACCGACAACGGCGTCGGCGGCGAGATCCCGGCCGGCAGCGGCGGCCACGGGATCGCCGGCATGCGGGAAAGGGCCGAGATGTACGCCGGTACCGTGCAGGCCGGCCCGGCACCGGGCGGCGGCTTCCGCGTTGTCGCGACGCTGCCTTACGGCCCGGCGGCGAAGAACGGGGCCGCGACCCCGGCCGGCCAGGCGCAGGCCTGCCAGCTCACCGCCGGGGCCGGGCCGGGCGGTTCCCGGTGACGATCAGCATCGTGCTGGTGGACGACCAGGAACTCGTCCGGGCCGGCTTTCGCATGGTGCTGGACGCGCAGCCGGACATGGAGGTCGTGGCCGAGGCTGCCGACGGCGCCGCCGCCATCGAGATTGCCCGCCGCCGGCCCGCCGACGTGATGGTGATGGACGCGCGGATGCCGCGGGTCGACGGGGTCGAGGCGACCAGGCAGATCCGGCTCGCGGGCGACCGGCCGCGCGTCCTCATGCTCACCACGTTCGACCTCGACGAGTACGCGTTCGCTGCGCTCAAGGCAGGCGCCAGCGGCTTCCTGCTCAAGGACGTGCCGCCGGAGGAGCTGCTGTTCGCCATCCGCGCTGTGCACTGCGGGGACGCGGTCGTCGCCCCGTCGACGACCCGCCGGCTGATCGACCAGTTCGCCCCGCTGCTCCCGGCCGGCCAGCAGCAGGAGCCGGGTGAGCTGGCCGAGCTGACCGACCGGGAGCGGGAGGTGCTCACGCTGGTCGCGCAGGGCCTGTCGAACGGCGAGATAGCCCGGCAGCTGTACGTCTCGGAGGCGACCGTCAAGACGCACGTGGGCCGGGTGCTGGGCAAGCTCGGCCTGCGCGACCGCGTCCAGGCTGTTGTCTACGCCTACGAGCACGGGCTGGCCCGCGCTCGCGGCCAGTACTGAGCCCGGGCCAGCCGGGCGCCCTGAGCCCGGCACGCCATTGCCCGGCCCTGGCGGCGCCGGCCACGCGACCATTGGCGGCCCCGGCCAGGCGCCATTGCCGGACGCTCCGGCGGGGTCCGGTAACTTTCCTCGCCGGTAACATTCCGGCAATGCCCGGAGCCGGATTAGGTAACTCCCTGGCAGCAAGCCCTGGCAAATAGTAGTCTCCGGGCTGAGGTCCTTTTTCTCCGGGAGCGCGACAGATGCTGTCTGTTCATAACTTTTCATATGGTTTGCTCAATCCTGCCCTCGGATACGTCATGTCCTGCCTGGGCGCCTTCCTCGGCCTGCGCTGCACCGTCAGGGCCCGGGCACTGACCGGCCCCGCGCGGGCCAGGTGGCTCGCGCTGGCCGCGGTCTCGATCGGCACCACCGGGATCTGGGTGATGCACTTCATCGCGATGCTGGGCTACACGATCCCCGGCCTGCCCATTCTCTATAACGTGCCGATCACGATCGGCAGCATGCTCCTCGCCGTGATCGTCGTCTTCGCCGGCCTGCTCATCGTCGGATTCGGCAAGGAGGGCTGGCCCACCCTGCTGCTGGCCGGCACCATCACCGGCATCGGCGTCGCGAGCATGCACTACACGGGCATGGCCGCCATGCAGATGCAGGCCAGGATGAGCTACAACCCCGGCCTGTTCGCGCTCTCCGTCCTCATCGCCGTGGTCGCCGCGACCGTGGCCCTGTGGTTCACGCTGCGGCTGCGGGCCACCTGGTCGACCGTGGGCGCGGCGCTGATCATGGGCTTGGCGGTCAGCGGCATGCACTACACCGGGATGGCGGCCATGCGGGTCTACTCTGCCGCGCCGGGCGCCGGGATGGCGATGAACGGCGCGAGCGCCGAGGGCTTCCTGCTCCCGCTGATCGTCGGCATCAGCGTCCTGGCGTTCGTGCTCACGGCGACCCTGGCGCTGTCCCCGACCGACGAGGAGATCCGCGCTGACACCGAGCTGATGACGCGCATCGGCGAGGCGGCCGCGCTGCGGCCCGGGGCGCACGCGGCAGCGCCGCTGGCGCCGGCCAGCAGTCCGCGCTGGCGGCCGGTCATCACCAGCCGGGCGGCCCAGGCGCGCCGTCAGGGCGACGACGTGCCCCAGCCCTGACCGGCCTGCGGGATCGCCGGCGCCTGCAGTGAGCACCGTGATCGGTCCATCAGGGCAGGCACTAGGCTCGGACCGTGACGATCCTGGAGACGAGCCAGAGCGCCCCCCGTGAAGTGACAGCAGACGCCGTCGTCATCGGCGTGCTCGAGGACCCGGGCGGGCCCGTGCTAGCGCCCGGTGCCGAGGACATCGATGCGGCCATGGGCGGCATGCTGGCGGCGACCCTCGCCGCGCTGGGCGCGACCGGCAAGCCGGAAGAGCTGACCAGGGTCGCGTCGGGCGGCCGTCTGCAGGCACCGGTGGTGGCCGCCGTGGGCCTCGGGCCCGTCGCCGGCCGGGCAGACGGCCAGCCGGCCGGCGGCACCGAGGTGCTGCGCCGGGCGGCCGGCGCAGCGGTCAGGTCCCTGACCAGCGGGCCGGCCCGCAAGATCGCCCTGGCGCTGCCAGCCAGGGATGCGGCCGAGGCGGAGGCGGTCGCGCTCGGCGGCCTGCTCGGCGGCTATGTCTTCACCCGGTACCGGACCGGGAAGAAGGCGGCGGCCCGGCCGGAACTCACCCTGCTGGGCCAGGACGAGGCGGCCGGGCAGGCCGGCGCGGCCAGGGCCCGCATCCTGGCCGACGCCATGACGCTCGTGCGCGACCTGGTGAACACCAGCCCGTCGCACCTGTACCCGGAGACCTTCGCCGCCGAGGCGGCGCGCGTTGCCGCCGCCAGCGGCCTGGGCATCGAGATCCTCGATGCCACCGCGCTGGCCGAGGAAGGCTACGGCGGGATCACCGGCGTCGGCCAGGGCTCGGTGCACCCGCCTCGGCTGGTCCGGCTCAGCTACGCCCATCCCGACGCCTCCCGCACGCTGGTACTGGCCGGGAAGGGCATTACCTTCGACTCCGGCGGCCTGTCGCTCAAGCCGCCCAAGTCGATGGAGGCCATGAAGTCGGACATGGGCGGGGCCGCCGCGGTGCTCGGCGCGCTGCAGGCGATCGCCGCGCTCCGGCCGGCCGTGAACGTCATCGGCTACCTGGCGCTCGCCGAGAACATGCCGGGCGGCGCGGCGCAGCGGCCGTCCGACGTGATCACCATCTACGGCGGGAAGACGGTCGAGGTCCTCAATACCGACGCTGAGGGGCGCCTCGTCCTGGCCGACGCGCTGGCCCGCTCCGGTGCCGACTCCCCTGACCTGATCATCGACGTGGCCACCCTGACCGGCGCCCAGGTGGTCGCGCTCGGACCGGCCATCAGCGGCGTGATGGCCAACGCGGAGGAAGTCCGGGACGGCGTGGTCGCCGCCGCCCGCCGGGGCGGCGAGGCCGCCTGGCCGATGCCGCTGCCCGACGAGCTCCGCAAGAGCCTGGACTCGACCGTGGCCGACATTGCCAACGTCTCGGGCGACCGGAACGCCGGCATGCTGGTGGCCGGCCTGTTCCTGCGGGAATTCGTCCCGGACGGCGCACGCTGGGCGCACGTCGATATTGCCGGGCCTGCCTTCCATGAAGGCGAGCCATCCGGGTACACCCCGCGCGGCGGCACCGGTGCCGCCGTGCGGATGCTGGTCGAGGTGGCTGCCGACGTGGCGGCTGGCCGGCTCTAGCGAGGACACCGGGCTGGATCGCAGGCAGAATCGCAGGCAGATGAGAGCCGGACTGGCGCGCGGCGCCGGGCAGCGGCCCGGTCCCGGAGCGGCGGCGGGCGCGGGGCGGGCAGGAAGCGGACGCGGGCGGCCCCGCGGGCGAGAGAACTGACAAGGAGCAGACAGTGACGGACAGCGGCTACGACATCGTCATCCTCGGCGGCGGCAGCGGCGGGTATGCCTGCGCGCTGCGGGCCGCCGAGCTGGGCAAGCGTGTGGCCATGATCGAGAAGGACAAGGTCGGCGGTACCTGCCTGCACCGCGGCTGCATCCCGACCAAGGCACTGCTGCACGCCGCCGAGGTCGCTGACCATGCCAGGGACGGCATGGCCGTGGGCGTCCGCAGCACCCTGGACGGCATCGACGTGCCCGCCGTGAACGCCTACAAGGACAAGGTCGTGACCCGGCTCTGGAAGGGCCTCGTCGGCCTGGTCGGCAGCCGTCACATCGACGTGATCGAGGGCGACGGCCGGCTCATCTCGCCGACCCAGGTCCAGGTGGGCGACCGGGTGATCGAGGGCGCGCACGTGGTGCTGGCCACCGGGTCAGAGTCCCGCAGCCTGCCCGGCCTGCAGGTGGACGGGCAGCGCGTGATCACCAGCGAGCACGCCCTGCTGCTGGACCGGGTGCCTGCCTCCGTGGTCATCCTGGGCGGCGGCGTCATCGGGGTGGAGTTCGCGAGCGTCTGGCGCTCCTTCGGTGCCGAGGTCACGATCGTCGAGATGCTCCCGCACCTGCTCCCGGCAGAGGAGGAGTCCAGCTCCAAGCTCCTCGAGCGGGCCTTCCGGCGGCGCGGCATCAGCTACAAGCTCGGCACCCGCTTCGAGGGCGCCAAGGACACCGGGTCGGGCATCACCGTGACGCTGGAGGGAGGCAGCACGATCGACGCCGAGCTGCTGCTCGTCGCGGTCGGCCGCGGGCCGGTCTCCGCGGGCCTCGGCTACGAGGAGGCCGGGGTGGCGATGGACCGTGGCTTCGTGCTGGTCGATGAGTACTGCCAGACCAGCGTCCCGACGATCTCGGCAGTCGGCGACCTGAGGCCGGGCCTGCAGCTCGCGCACGTCGGGTTCGCCGAGGGAATCCTGGTCGCCGAGCGGCTGGCCGGCCTGCCGGTCACGCCCATCGACTATGACGGGGTGCCGCGCGTCACCTACAGTGACCCCGAGGTTGCCTCCGTGGGCATCACGTCGGCCCAGGCGGCCGAGCGGGGCATCGAGACCACCGAGTTCACTTACGACCTGGCCGGCAACGGCCGGAGCCAGATCCTGCAGACCCAGGGCGCGGCCAAGGTCATCGCGACCGCGGGCGGCGGCCCGGTCCTGGGCATTCACCTGGTGGGCGGCCGGGTGGGCGACCTCATCGCCGAAGGCCAGCTGATCTACAACTGGGAGGCCCTGCCCGCCGAGGTCGCCCAGCTCATCCACCCGCACCCGACGCAGTCCGAGGCGATCGGTGAGGCGCATCTCGCGCTCGCGGGCAAGCCGCTGCATGTCCACGCATGAGTACTGATCGTCGTGACCCGGCCCGCAGCCCGGCCCGGCCACGCGCGTAAGAGTCGACATAACGAAGGAGTTGCGGGAAGCCATGTCGATCTCCGTATCGATGCCACAGCTCGGCGAGAGCGTCACCGAGGGAACTGTCACGCGCTGGCTGAAGCAGGAGGGCGAGCACGTCGAGGCCGACGAGCCGCTGCTCGAGGTGTCCACTGACAAGGTGGACACCGAGATTCCCTCGCCCGTCTCCGGGGTCCTGCGGGGAATCACCGTCGCCGAGGATGAGACGGTCGCCGTGGGCGCCGAGCTCGCGGTCATAGACGAGGACGGCGCGGCCGCCGCCGCGGCTGACGGCCAGGCCGCGGCAGCAGCCCCGGCCGCCGCCGAGCCGCGGCAGCCGGCGCCCGCGCAGGCCGAGGCGCCCCCCGAGGCCGCCCCGGCGCAGGGCGCCCCGGCGGAGCCGCAGTCCGAGGCAGCGCAGGTCCAGGGCGGCGGCTACCAGCAGCAGCCGGCCGCGTACCAGCCCGCCGCCTACCAGCAGGCCGACGCGTATCAGCAGCCTGCCGCCTACCCGCCGCCCGGCTATCAGCAGCAGGCCGATCCCCCGGCCGCGGCCAACCAGGGCCCGCCCGCGTACCAGGAGCCCTACCAGCCCCCGGCGCCGGCTCCCGGCCAGGGCGCGGCGCAGCAGCCAGGCTCCGCGCCGCCGGACGGCGCCGGCCCGGCGGCCGCCGACGAGGCACCGGGCCAGTTCGCCAACGGCGCCGAGAGCCCGTATGTCACGCCGCTGGTCCGCAAGCTGGCCGCCGAGCACGGGATCGACCTCGCCACGGTGACCGGGACCGGCGTCGGCGGCCGGATCCGCAAGCAGGACGTGCTCGACGCGGCCCAGCGCGGCCGCAGCGGCGCGGCAGCGCCGCAGCAGCGGCCTGCCCCGTCTCCGGCGCCTCAGGCCGGGCCGCCGCGCCCGCCCGGGCGCCTGCTGGCCAGGCCGCCGCCACGGCGCCCGCCCAGCCGTGGCCGGCCCAGCAGGCCGGCGCCGCGGGGCGCGAGCCGCAGGGACTGCGCCAGCAGCGGCCAGCCATCGTCCCGTCCAGCCTGCGCGGCACCACCGAGCGGATGTCGCGGGCCCGGCAGGTCATCGCCCAGCGCATGGTCGAGTCGCTGCAGACGTCGGCCCAGCTGACCACCGTGGTCGAGGCTGATGTCACGGCTATCGCCAGGCTGCGGGACCGGGCCAGGGCAGCGTTTGAGGCACGGGAGGGCGTCAGGCTCTCCTTCCTGCCGTTCTTCGCGCTGGCCGCGGTGGAGGCGCTGAAGGTGCACCCGCGGCTGAACGCGGTCATCGACGCGGCGTCTGGCCAGGTGACGTACCACGACGCCGAGCATCTCGGCATCGCCGTCGACACCGAGCGCGGCCTGATGGTGCCCGTCATCAGGAATGCCGGCGACCTCAACATCGGCGGGCTGGCCCGCAAGATCGCCGATCTCGCGGCTCGCACCAGGGCCGGGCAGGTGAGCCCGGACGACCTGTCCGGCGGGACCTTCACGCTGACCAGCACCGGCAGCCGGGGAGCGCTCTTCGACACGCCGATCATCAACCAGCCGCAGGTCGGCATCCTCGGCACGGGCACCGTCGTCAAGCGCGCCGTTGTCGTGGATGACCCGGCGCTCGGCGAGGTGATCGCGGTACGGTCGATGGTCTACCTGGCCCTGACCTACGACCACCGGCTGGTGGACGGCGCCGATGCGGCGCGGTTCCTGGTCACCATGAAGGCGCGGCTCGAGGAAGGCGCCTTCGAGACCGAGCTCGGCCTCTAGCCGGGCGCTGCGGCCGGCCGGCCGGGACATCCCCGGGCCGACCGGCGGGGGAAACTGTCATGCGGGTTGTGGTTACCGGCTCAGCAGGGCTGATCGGCACGGCGCTGACGGAAAGCCTGCGGCAGGGCGGCGCCGAGGTGGTCCGGCTGGTCCGCGGCCAGCCCGCGTCCCCCGCCGAGATCCGGTGGGATCCGCTGGCCCCGCGCGGCGGCCTGGACCCGGCCGTGCTCAGCGGCGCCGATGCGGTCGTGCACCTGGCCGGGGCCCCCATCGCCAGCGGCCGGTGGACCGAGGCACGTAAGCACGAACTCAGGGCCAGTCGCGTGACCAGCACGGAGGGGCTGGTCGCCGCGATGACCGCGGCCGCCGTGCCGCCGCTGGTACTGCTGGCTGGATCGGCTATCGGCTGGTACGGCGATACCGGTGACCGCGAGGTCGATGAGAGCGCCCCGGCCGGGACCGGGTTCCTGGCCGCCCTGGTCCGGGACTGGGAGGCGGCCGCGGCGGCGGCCGGCGCGGCCGGGGTCCGGGTGGTGAACCTGCGCAGCGGAATCGTGCTGTCCCGCCGCGGCGGCATGCTCGCGCGGCTGGCGCCCGTCTTCCGGCTGGGCCTCGGCGCGCGGCTCGGTGCGGGCGATCAGTACATCAGCTGGATATCGCTGACCGACGAGGTGCGCGCCATCCGGTTCCTGCAGGATCAGGCCGGGATCAGCGGCCCGGTCAACCTGACGGCCCCGGAGCCGGTCACGAACGCCGAGCTGACCGCGGCCCTGGCCAGCGCGGTCGGCCGGCCCGCCCTGCTGCGGGTGCCCGCCGGGCTGCTGCGGGCCGGGCTCGGCGAGGTGTCCAGCGAGCTGCTCGCCGGGGCCAGGGTCCGGCCGGCCCGGCTGCGGCAGGCCGGATTCGAGTTCAGGCACCCCGAGCTTCGCGCTGCCCTCGGCGCCGAGCTCGCGGCCAGCCGCTGAGGCACTCCCCGGGCCGGACGGGCTGCCGGCGCACCCGCTACCGGCCGGCCCGGCCGGAACCGCCCGGCGACCTGCTGACCCCATCCCGGCTGCCGGCGCCGCGCACAGCTTCGTCCGGCGCGGAATCAGCAGCATCCGGGCTGGCCGCATCCGGGGCGCAGAAAATGTCGCGCAGATGATTTCCGGGGAGATTGGAGACCAGGTCGGCCCGCCACAGTGCCGGTACTGACCCTGGCTGGCCCCGGTACAGCCACGATGCGGCGTACGCCGACCGCAGCAGCCGCCGGGCGCCGAAGATGGCGACGGCCGCCAGCGGCAGCTCGATCAGCAGCGCTGACAGCAGGCTGACCATGAAACCGCTGGTTCTCGCGTTGAGTACCACATCGAACCAGGCATCGCAGCACAGCAGGGTGGCCAGCACGACCAGGCAGATGATCAGGATCTGGCGGCGGCGCCAGGCGGCCCAGCCGGTGACCGCGAAGGCGGCCAGTTCCGCCAGGTCGAAGCCGACCCAGGCACCGCGCCAGCCCCCGGCCCGGTAGTAGCGCGGCAGCGTCACCGCCAGCACTCCGATCCACGCGGCCAGCGCGATGCAGCAGATCACCACGGCGACGAGAAAGATGGTCCGCCGCCGCTCCGCGTGCGGATCAGGGGCCGAAACCTGGCTGCTCATCGCCACCAGCGTCCGGAGCAGGCTCAGCCGCTCGTGCTCGCTCATGCTGCGCAGCTGATCCTCGGAGAACACAGGCCTACCTCCCTGGTTATTCCAAGTCATACCCACCTGCATCGCATTCCCCCGGCTGCTCCAGCGCCCCGCGCGGCCATCGGCGCCGCGCGCTTAAGCTGTCGTTATGCATGGCGACCTAATCTTCGCCCGGCTCGGCTTCGGCGCCGGCGCAGTGCCCTATCCGCAGGCATGGGAGCTGCAGCGGCTGGTTCACGAGCGGCGCGTGCGCGGCGACATCCCCGACACCTGCCTGCTGCTCGAGCATCCGCCCGTCTACACGGCCGGGAAGCGGACGAGCCCGCTGGACCGACCGCTCGGCGACGCCGGAGCCCCCGTCATCGACGTCGACCGCGGCGGGAAGATTACCTGGCACGGCCCCGGCCAGCTGGTGGGCTACCCGATCGTGCGGCTCGACGAGCCGGTTGATGTCATCGCCTATGTCCGGGCGATCGAGGAGGCCATGATCCGCGCCTGCGCCGAGTTCGGGGTGCGCACGGGCCGGGTCGATGGCCGCAGCGGCGTCTGGATCAGCGGCACGGGCGGCAGGCCGGACCGCAAGCTCGGCCAGATCGGGATCCGCGTGTCCCGCGGCGTCACGATGCACGGCTTCGCGCTCAACTGCGACTGCGACCTGTCCTGGTTCGGGCGGATCGTTCCCTGCGGGATCGCCGATGCCGGGGTGACCTCGCTGAGCGCCGAGACGGGACGGCCGGTGACGGTCACTGCGGCGCTG
>Ga0181521_10003598_pt1 | contig 18140 bp, 15 predicted proteins | sample PEATcosm2014_Bin_32_FD_119764 | JGI IMG/M metagenome (GOLD analysis project Ga0181521, IMG submission 119764) | Peatland microbial communities from MTU Mesocosm Facility, Houghton, MI, USA - PEATcosm2014_Bin02_60_metaG | ecosystem: Environmental > Terrestrial > Soil > Wetlands > Peat | place... | reverse complement strand
GCGCTCGGCGAGCCAGAGCGAGTGCCGTCCCGATCCGCAGGCGAGATCCAGCGCTCTGCCCGGCCCGAGGTCCGACAGCGCTTCCGTCAACTCAGGAGCGGGTTCCCGTTTTACCAATACTATGTTCCGGCCTCGGTATACATTTTGGCAGCACTTTCACGGGCAAAACAGGTAGAATCGAAAAGTCGAGTGTGACCTGTACCGTCCCCGCAACCGGTCTCAGGCGACATTCCTATCCGCTTTGGCTGAAATGGAATTGGGTGCAGCGACTATCGGCAAGGATGCCTCGGACTGAACGCGGTGCAAATGACTCTGGGCGCGGTCGCGCAACTGACCGGCGTAAAAGTGGGGGACATGAAATAGTCCGCAGGTTGGAGACGTTCCCAACCTGCCCTGTCTTAATTCGCCATGGATTCTTCAGCAGGCTGTTAGGGCATCTGGGGCTGGCGCTGTTGAGAAGCCTCGCCATCCAGTCGGCGTGCGGGAGACCGCAGCCAGCAAAAGACTTTAGCTCCCTGTCCACGTCGTATTCGACGCGCCGGATGGTCGGTTCGGCATCATCCAGCAGAAGGTACGCAGCGCGCCGATCGCCGTCGTAAGAAAGACTCACACTGCCGGCGTTCACCACGGTGATTCCGGAAACGCGCCGAATATACGAGCGATGGATGTGCCCATAGACGGCAATCGGCTGGCCGAGCGGTCCGTAGACCGACTCCAGCTCGGCATCGCCGGCTTCCGGCCCGGGCGCGCGCCACAGACTTTCGGGACTGGCATGGACCAGCGCCAACGGGCCGTGAACCTGCAATCGTGGCAGGCCGCGCAGCCATGCGAGCCGCTCTTCTCCGAGCGCGTCACGATCGAACTGGGCCATCTCCGCAATCGCGGCCAAGAGGGGCTGCATGTGAGGCGACTGGCTTGCAAACTCCGTGAGCGACTCGGGCATCCAGAGCATTTCATCCGTATTACCCACGACGCCCGGCCAGCCGAGATCGCGAACCTGGTCCACAATCTCCGCGGGACTGGCTCCTCCGTGAGGCAGATCGCCTCCATGGAGGATCAGGTCGGGCGAGGTTTGTCGCAGATCCGCCAGCACTGCCTCAAACGCAGTCCGGTTGCCGTGGATGTCGGATACGATGGCGATGCGCATCAAACCGGATTCTTCGATTCCACAATAACTGTCCGGGTCGGAAACGGCATGGTGATTCCTTCCCGCTGCAGACGCTTCACGATGCGCTTGCGCAATTCGCTCAGTACCCCATTCTGATCCGCGAATTCGCCTATGGTGAAGTTGATCTGAAAAATCAGAGCGGAATCGCCCGGCCCTGGACTAAACAGAATGTAAGGCGCCGGTTCGCTCAGCAACCCTTTGACGCTGCTCGCCGCGCTGGTCGTCTCTTCAAGCAGGATGGCTTCCACGCGATCTACTTCAGAGTCATGCCCGACGCCAATCGAGATCGACAACGCCATGCGAGGGTCGGGAAGGGCGTAATTTGTGAAGATCGCCTGGCTGAGCTTGGAGTTGGGAATCACGACGAGGTTGTTGGTGACTCCGCGAATCATGGTGCAGCGCCAGTTGATGTCGGTGACATAGCCCTCTTCGCCCGTGTTCAGCTTGATGTAGTCGCCAATGTGGAGCAGGCCGGAGACCGAGACATGAAATCCGGCGAAGAGATTCGAAAGGGTATCCTGGAGCGCGAGGGCGACGGCCAGACCACCAACTCCGAGCGTGGTCAGGATGGGCGTCAGACTGGTGTTAAATACGATCTTCAGCATCAGGACCAGGCCTGTGCAGACGACCAGGAGCTGCGCCAGTTTTTGAGTCAGGCTCGTCACGTTCTTCGCGCCGGCAGCGCCCCCGCCGTAAAAACGCACGAGGTTTCCCGCCAGACGGCTCATCGCGATGGTCAGCGAAAGAATCCAGAGGACTGCGAGCGTGTTCGGAATGTAATGCAGATAACGCCGCGGAATCTCGGAATTCTGCGTGGCGATGTGTATCCCGAGAATCAGCGACCAGAGCACGATGGGGAGGCTCTGCGTGATCAGCACGTCGAGATGGCTGTCGGTCCCCGCCGCCCAGCTTCGAATGGCGCGGAACAGTAGCCAGCGCACAATAAGGCCGCCCAGAACGACGCCGGCGAGCAGCAGGAGCGGAACACCCAGCGTGGACGGATGCTGCAAAAATTGGTCAAAAGGACGCATTAACCAGCTATTGTCCTCTTTCCTGCACGCCAGACCAGCTTCGGCCGTCAATTATTTGATGGGCGGAAGTGTGTCTCGGCGCTTTTGGGCGGCAATCTTGATGGCCGGCCTGTGTCTTGGCGCGACTTCGTCGGGTGATTCCACGAAGGAAGAAGCCATGGCGCTGGCGAAGAAAGCGCGGCGGGCAGAGAAAGCCGGCCACAATGCGGACGCCTATCTGCTCTATTCCGAAGCCTCCGCGCTGCAACGGAAAAACACGAAATATCAGGCCAAAATGGCGACGCTGCAATCGCTCGCAGCAGCTGAGGCGCAGGCACTTCCGGCCACCGTCGGGACGGACACGCTCCCGGCGCCCAAAGACTTGCCGGACAGCGACGTTTTCGATAGTCTCAGCGCGCGCGAATACTCTCTCGCTCGCCAGCTTCGGAGCCCTGCGGAGCTGAACGCAAATCCGGGCGTGCAGGATTTTAACATCAATGGCAATGCGCGCTTTCTGTTCAATCGGGTCGCGCAGGCCTTCGGGCTGGAGGCTATCTTCGATGGCGACTATCCCCCGGCAGGCAGCTCCATCCGGTTCCAGATCACGGGCGCCGATTACCGGACCGCCCTGCACGATCTGGAAGCGGCGACGGGGGCCTTCGTCGTGCCACTCTCGCCGCGTCTGTTCATGGTGGCTCAGGACACGGTGTCGAAACGCAACGATCTCGAACAATACATCGCCATTTCGATCCCCGTCCCGCAGGTGCTTACCACGCAGGAACTGACCGAAATTGCCCAGGCGGTCAAGCAGGTCACCAATATCGACAAAATGGCGTGGGATTCAACCGACGGAACGATCGTCCTTCGAGACCGCGTCTCGCGCGCGCTGCCCGCGCAGGCTTTGCTTCAGCAGCTGTTCGCCATGCGGTCGGAGGTCATGATCGATATCGAATTCCTCGAAGTTTCCGACAGCGACATTTCCAACTATGGCTTCAACGTGACGAACGCCTTCCAGGCCGTCTATCTGGGCCATATTCTGAACAATGTGGTCACGTTTCCCGCCGGCGCGACGAGCCTGTTCTCGTTCGGAGGCGGCAAAACACTGATCGGCCTCACCGTCGCCCAGGCGCAGGCGATGTTCAACCAGACCATCACTTCGGAGCGAACGCTGCTCCGTACCCAGCTGCGCGCTTCCCAGGGCCAGGCGGCCACGTTCCATTCGGGCGAAAAATATCCCGTGATCACCGCGCAATACGCCGGATCGGTCCCGGCGGGGCAGCAGAGTCAGGTGTATACGCCTCCCGTGTCGTTTACTTACGAAGATCTTGGATTCACTTTGAAGATCACGCCCCACATTCACGGAATGGGTGAAGTGACGCTCGCGGTCGATTCTACTTTTGAAGTGCTGACCGGACGGTCGGTCAACAACCTTCCGATCATCGGCCGCCGTCAAATCACCAGCCAGGTCCGTCTCCGCGACGGCGAATGGGCTGTTGTGGCCGGGCTCATCAATCCTTCCGATTCCAAAAGTGTTTCGGGATTCTGGGGACTGTCCAGCATTCCTCTGCTGGGCAACCTGTTCAAGCAGGTATCGCGCGACAAGGAGAACGAGAACCTGCTGATCGCCATCCGCCCTCGGCTGCTTTCGGTGCCGCCGGACCAGATTCTGACGCCTCGGCTGCGCGTGGGAACGGAAACCCGTCCGTTTTCGCCGCTCTGAAGTACACAGACTAAAGTCTGTGCCACCTCGCTGCATTTGGTAGCACAGGCTTCAGCCTGTGAAAACTCTTCTACAGTTTTGGCGCGTAGTATCCTTTGCGCGCCCGCACTACGAGATCCTTCCGCGCTTTGGTCTTCACCGTCACGGGATGATACAGGCCATCCGTCTTGAGCGGATCGGGCCGGTAAAAAATGTTGTACTGATGCCGCAATTCGTTCGCAATGTTTTCGAACGACTGGTCGAGATCCTCGATCTTGAACGGGAAAAAGGCCTGCCCGCCGGTTTCGTCGGCCAGATACCGCAATACCTTGTCGCCATCGAGGTCGTCGCGCTTGATGTTGGTTGAAATCGCGTAGATCACAACGTCCGCTTTTTGCGCCATCTCGAGAGCCTGGTCGCGCGACATGCGGCTTTCGGTATCCTCGCCGTCGCTGATCACGATCATTGCCCGGCGGAACTTGTCGCGCGGCTGATCCATCATTAGCTTTTCTTTCGAGGCGAAATAAATGGCGTCGTAAAGCGCCGTGCCTCCGCCCGGACGCATACTCTGCACGCCCGCTTCGAGCTTTTTCATGTCGCCCGTCAGATCGCTCACCAGTTCGGCGGCGCTGTCGAAACTGACCAGCATGACCCGGTCCTCGCGCGGACGCAGAACGCTCTGAATGAAGCGAATTGCCGCCTGCTGCTCAAACCGGAACTGATCGCGAATGCTGTTGCTGGTGTCCACCAGGACTGCGATCCGGAGCGGCAGGTCGGATTCGGCGGTGAACTGCTGGATCGTCTGCGACTTCTTGTTTTCGACGATGTCGAAATCATTCTTGCCGAGGTCGGTCACGAAACGGCCTTTTTTGTCCGTCACCGTAAACAGGATGTTCACGCGCGTCACGTCGAGAATGATGCGCGTCGCCTCGTCGGATTCGGTCGCGTTCTGTATCGCCGGCTGTCCGGTCGCCGCGCCATTCTGCGCCAACAGCGGCGCGAAGCAAAGCGGCGCGCACAAAGCGGCGATGCACAGTAATTTCATGTCTGTATCATTCTATCTTCGCGCGGATGAGTCTGGCAGGCGGAACCCCCTGCCCCACATGTGGCGCAGTCGGTTCCGCCTGCGCATTTCCGTTCACAGGGACTCTGCCCAGGCCCGCAGGTCCGGCGGCAGCGGCGATTCCACAACTACCTCCTTGTTGGTCGCAGGACTGCGGAATCCCAGCCGGTGCGCGTGGAGGAAATACCGATTCCACGGCGATGGCTTCGCGCCATACAGCCGATCCCCGGCCACAGGGTGCCCGATCGACGCCATATGCGCCCGTATCTGGTGTGTGCGGCCGGTGCCCAGGCGAATCCGCAACAGCGTAAACTCGCCATGGCGCGACACTACCTCCCAGTCCGTCAGCGACGCACGTCCGCTTTTCAGTCTGGCGGTCATTCGCGCGCGGTTCCGCGGATCGCGCGCAATTGGTTTCTCAATGCGGCCGGCGCCTTCGAGCGCGCCCTCTACCAGCGCCAGATAAATCTTCTCGACTTTGCGCGACGCGAACTGCGCGGCCAGATCGCGGTGCGCCGTGTCCGTTTTGGCGACCACCAATGCCCCGCTGGTGAATCGATCCAGCCGATGCACGATTCCCGGCCGCAAATCTCCCCCCACCGACGACAGGGCGCCAAACCTGTGCAGCAAGGCATTCACAAGCGTGCCCTGATGCGCTCCGGCGCCGGCGTGCACGACCATTCCCGCTGGCTTATCGATCACGACGACGGCGGCGTCTTCGTAGAGAACTGAAACGGGAATGTCTTCCGCCTCGGCCCGGAGCGCTGGCAGCCGCCCCGGCGTCACATCGATCTCCTCGGCGCCCCGCATCACGCCGGATGGCTTCGCCGTAGCTCCGTCGACCAGCACGCGCCCTTCGCGAATCCAGCTTTGCAATCGCGACCGGCTGTATTCGGGCAGCCTCTCGTGCAGAAACGCGTCCAGCCTTTTGCCGCGGTCGGTCCCGGCCGCCTTCAACAGCATCAGCTCGCCTTATGTACGCGGGCTGCCCGACTCGGCTCGAGAGGCCGCCAATCCCGGAACTGGAAACGGCAGAATGTACAGTGGTAGAGAGGGCATCCGAACAGGACCAGTAGCCGGCGCAGCAGATTCGGCGTCATCCGGTCCAGCTTGTCCGGACTCTTCAGTCTTTTCACGTCCCGGTTGTGACACTCAGGACATTGGCAATACCGTTGGAAGATCGCAAAGAACGAACGATAATAATACGACCTTGCGCCGCATTTATCGCAGCGAAATGCGGCGCGGCAGAAAATCCGGCGGATGACACCGCGCGGGGTGCGCGACGAGGATGTAGCGCAGTCAGAGCAACCGGGCATTTTTCATCAAGGCTTGAAGCAATGCGTGAATTGTATCAATAATGCTTGAAAATATTACCGTTTCCGGCGCGCGCCAGCATAATCTGAAGAACATCAGCGTCCAGATCCCGCGCAATTCGCTAACTGTGATCACCGGCCTGAGTGGTTCCGGCAAGTCCTCTCTCGCGTTCGACACGATTTACGCCGAAGGCCAGCGGCGTTATGTGGAGACGTTGTCGACCTACGCCAGGCAGTTCCTCGATCAGATGGAGCGGCCCGACGTCGATTCCATTGACGGTCTCAGCCCCTCGATCTCCATCGATCAGAAGACGACTGGCCGCAGTCCCAGAAGCACGGTCGGCACAATTACCGAGATCTACGATCATCTTCGGCTGCTGTACTCCTCGATTGGCATTCCGCATTGCCCGGTGTGCGGGAGTGAAATCTCGCGCCAGACGACGGAACAGATTCTCAAACACGTCCTTTCCCTGCGGCCTGACGAACGGCTACTCGTGATGGCTCCTATCGTTCGGGGACGCAAGGGCGAATTCAAAAAAGACCTGGAAAAGCTCGCTCGGCAGGGATTCGTCAAAGCCCGCATCGACGGGGTGATCCGGTCCCTCGAAGACGACTTCGCGCTCGACAAGCGCCGTAACCACACGATTGAGGTCATCGTCGACCGCCTGCTGGTGAAACCGGGCATCGAAAAAAGACTGGAAGCTTCCATCGACACCGCCACGCGACTCGCCAACGGACTGGTATTGATCGCCGTCGTCGATGGCGAAGAGCGGATCTATTCGCAGAAACTGGCCTGCGCGGAATGCGGCACCAGCGTTCCCGAACTCGAACCGCGGTCATTCTCCTTCAACAGCCCATACGGCGCCTGTGAAGAGTGCTCGGGCATTGGAAACACATGGGCGTTCGATCCCGATAAAATCATCGTCGAGCCGACGCAGCCTCTGCTCGAAGGCGCGCTCGGGCCCGGCGCGGGCTCCAGTCTGGTCATCAACAAGGTGCAGGAGACCGCGCGTCCGCTCCGCGCTAAACTGAAAAATCCCTGGGAGAAGCTGCCGCACGCCACCCGCGAAGCGCTGCTCTCCTGCATCATCAAGGTTCTCGACGAGATGTATCGCGACGCCTCGCCCGATTACCGGGAATGGCTCACCGATTACATGTCGCCGGTCGTTTGCCCGGCCTGCGGCGGCAAGCGTCTGCGGCCGTCGAGCCTCGCCGTTCGCGTAAAGAACGTCTCGATCGCCGAATTCACTGCCATGCCGATCGCGCGTGCCCTGATCACCGCGCGCTCCTGGCGTTTCACCGCCCGCGAAAGCGCCATCGCCCTGCGCGTCGCCGATGAAATCAGACGGCGTCTGGAGTTCCTCGAATCCGTCGGCCTGCACTATCTGAGTCTCGACCGCTCCGCCTCCACGCTCTCCGGCGGCGAAGCCCAGCGCATCCGGCTCGCCACGCAAATCGGATCGAAACTCCGCGGCGTGCTGTATGTTCTCGACGAGCCGTCGATCGGCCTGCATCCGCGCGACAACAACCGCCTCCTCGACACGCTGACCGCGCTGCGCGATATGGGAAACACGGTGCTCGTCGTCGAGCACGACGCCGAGACGATCGAACGAGCCGACTACGTGGTCGACCTCGGCCCCGGCGCCGGCCGTCTCGGCGGGGAATTGGTGGCTACCGGAACTCCGGACGCGATTCGCGCCTGCAAGGCGTCACTGACAGGCCGGTATCTCGCAGGAACACTCGTCATTCCCATGCCCGATTCGCGCAGGAAAGGCAGCGGCGAATCGATCCGGATCAGCGCCGCGAGCGAGCATAACCTCAAGGGGATCGACGTCGAATTCCCGCTCGGCCGGCTGATCGTTGTAACCGGCGTCTCGGGCAGCGGCAAGTCGACGCTGGTGAATGACATTCTGTATCGCGCCCTGGCCCGCGAAATTTACGGCTCGCACGAAACTCCCGGCGCGCACGGCGATATTTCGGGGATTGCCAATGTCGACAAAGTAATCCGCATCGACCAGTCGGCCATCGGCCGGACGCCGCGCTCCAATCCAGCGACTTATACGGGTCTGTTTTCGCCCATCCGGGAGTTTTTCGCCATGCTGCCGGAATCACGCGAGCGCGGATACAAGCCGGGCCGCTTCAGCTTCAACGTGAAGGGCGGGCGCTGCGAAGCCTGCCAGGGCGACGGGCTGAAGCGCATCGAAATGAACTTCCTGCCCGACGTCTACGTTACCTGCGACGTCTGCCGCGGACGGCGCTACAACCACGAAACTCTGCAGGTGAAATACAAAGGCCATTCCATCGCCGATCTGCTCGAAATGACCGTCGAAGAGGCGCTGCCGATTCTTGAAACCAATCCGCGGGCTCAGCCGAAACTGCAGACGCTGCTCGACGTCGGGCTGGGCTACATTCATCTTGGCCAGTCGGCGACCACGCTCTCGGGCGGTGAAGCGCAGCGCATCAAGCTGTCGAAAGAGCTGAGTCGCCGCCAAACCGGCCGCACTCTCTACGTCCTCGATGAACCGACCACGGGCCTGCACTTCGAAGACGTTCGCAAACTGCTCGAAGTCCTGCAGCGGCTGGTCGACCTCGGCAATACTGTATTAGTGATCGAGCACAATCTCGACGTGATCAAAACGGCCGACTGGATTATCGACCTGGGGCCGGACGGCGGAGACGATGGTGGGCGTCTGGTGGCCGCCGGAACCCCCGAAAAGGTGATGCGGTCGCGTGACAGCTTCACGGGCGAGGCTCTGCGCAAACTGCTCCAGCCGGGTAAGGCGGCATGAGCGAAGCCTACGGCATTGCGCCGCTCGATCTGTCGGCCCTGAAGACCGTACCGCTGGCGGCGCGCGGCGGAAAGGTGCGGCAGGAGCACTTCGCCAGCGCATACCAGCCGGGCCAGGGCGTTGCCGGTCTGCTTGCCAGCCTGCCGCGTCTGCTCGCCGCCGATTCCCTGCGCGCCGTTGTCGAAGCCATCGCCGCCGCGCGAACCCAAAAGAAACCGGTGATCTGGGCCATGGGCGGACACGTGATCAAGTGCGGTCTGGCGCCCGTTCTGATCGACCTTATGCGCCGCGGCTTCGCGACGTCCTTCGCCATGAACGGGTCGGCGTCGATCCACGATCTCGAAATCGCGCTGTGCGGCGCCACCAGCGAAGACGTTGAAGCGGTGCTCCCCGACGGACGCTTCGGCGCGGCTGAAGAAACCGGCCGTCAATGGAATGACGCGATGTCGGCCGCGACCTGTCTGAATTGCGGCGCCGGCGAAGCGCTGGGGCGCGAGCTCGAACGTTTTGCCCTTGCCGAACACGCCCCCGCCAGCCTTCTGCTGCAGGCCTGGCACGCGCGCGTGCCCGTCACCGTCCACGTGGCCATCGGGACCGATACCCCGCACACGCACCCGTCCACCAATCCGGAGGCGCTTGGCGCGGCCACCCATCGCGACTTCCGTCTGTTCTGCAGTCTGGTGGCGGGGCTCAATGAGGGCGGCGTGTTCATCAATGCCGGCTCGGCTGTTGTGATGCCGGAGGTCTTTTTGAAAGCCGTATCGTGCGTGCGCAATCTGGGCCACGAGCTGCGCAACTTCACTACGGTGAATCTGGATTTTCTGCAGCACTACCGGCCGCGGATGAATGTGGTCGAGCGCCCCCACGCAAACTCCGGCGGCCAGGGATACGCGCTCACCGGACACCACGAAATCATGATTCCGCTGATCGCCGCCGCGCTCATCGAGAAAGTATCTTGAACCCTTCTTCAGCCGCCGATCAGCCTGTCATTCTTGCCGAGCGCGAGCGTCCCTTCTGGGGATTCGCGGAGGTCTTTCTGATTGCCGCGCTCTTCCTGCCCGCGGTCTTCGCGGGTAGCCTCGTGGTGCAGATCGCCACGCGCTTTCTGCACGGCGACGCTAAACTCGGCCTCCCCCTTCTGATTGCGGAGTTCATCGGCTATGGGATAGTCTTCTTCACGCTGCGCCTCCTTTTTGCGCGCTATGGCCAACCCTTGCTGCCGTCGCTCGCATGGGTGCCGCAGCCTTTCCGCCCGATAAATCTGGTCATAGTGGGCGTCGCACTGGCCATAGCGATGGTTCTCCTCGGAAGTCTCCTGCACCTTCCGAACACGGAGACGCCGTTCGACAAACTGCTCAGCGATACGGTCAGCCGGATTGCGATTATCGTCTTCGGCGTCACGATCGCGCCTGTGGTCGAAGAGCTCCTGTTTCGCGGCTTCCTCCAGCCCGTCCTGATCGAGTCCATGGGCGTGCTGCCCGGGATTCTCGTGACTTCGGCCCTTTTCGGCGCGATGCATCTGGTGCAGAATGCATACATCTGGCAAAGCGGCCTTTTAATCATGCTCGTCGGTTTCGTGCTCGGCGTCGTACGGCACATTTCCGGATCCACGCGCGCTTCCGCCATCGTGCACATTGCTTATAACTCACTGCCGTTTCTGGGCGTGCTTCTGTACGGAAATCCGACAAACATCAAATGATTGAAACCATTCAATGGAGCGGCGAAGGCGTGGTCATGATCGACCAGACCCGTCTTCCCGCCGAAGAAATATATGTCACCTGCCGCAGTTACACCGAGGTTGCGGACGCCATTCGCACGATGATCGTGCGCGGCGCGCCCGCCATCGGCGTCGCCGCCGCGATGGGCGTTGCGCTGGGCGTCCTCTTCGCGGACCCGGCCGACCTCGATTTCCAGGTCGAACAAATCTGCGCTGAGCTCGCCTCGACACGCCCCACCGCGGTCAATCTGTTCTGGGCCATCGAACGCATGAAGCGGCTCTATGGTTCGGTCCGCCACCTGCCCTGGGAGCAAATCCGCGACCGGCTGATCACCGAAGCGAAATTGATCCGCGAAGAAGATATTGAGATCAATCGCGCCATCGGACGCCACGGCGCGCCGCTGGTTCCGGACGGCAAGACCATCCTGACGCACTGCAACGCCGGCGCCCTCGCCACCGCCGGTTACGGCACTGCCCTCGGCGTCGTGCGCGCGGCCGTCGGCGCCGGTAAACACATCGACGTTTTTGCGGATGAAACGCGGCCGTTTCTGCAGGGCGCGCGGCTCACCGTATGGGAACTGCAGCGCGACGGCATTCCCGCCACGCTCATCACCGACAACATGGCTGGCTACTTCCTGCATTCCGGACGTATCGGATGCGTGATCGTCGGTGCGGACCGCATCGCCGCCAACGGCGACGTCGCCAACAAAATCGGCACCTACGGAGTCGCCGTCTTAGCGAAGGAAAACGGCGTACCGTTCTATGTCGCCGCCCCGGTCTCTACGCTCGATCTTACGCTTGCCGACGGCGATGGTATTCCGATCGAGGAACGCGGCGCAGCCGAGGTCACGCACGTCCACGGAGTCCGTATTGCACCCGTCGGCACCGAGGTTCGCAACCCCGCATTCGATGTAACGCCGAACCGTTATGTAAGCGCTATCATTACGGAACGGGGCGTCGCGCGCGCGCCCTATACCGAATCGCTGCGTGAACTCGCGGCCATGGAGACTGTGAAGAAATGAAGCTGTTGACCCTGATCCCGATCCTCGCTCTGACCCTGCTCGCAGCCGGCGATTATTCCAATCGCCGCGCGCCGGGCTTCTCTCTGATGGACTCGCATTTGCAGCAGCACGATCCACAGGATTTTCACGGCAAGGTCCTGCTCATCGACTTCATGCAAACCACATGTCAGACGTGCACCACTCTTGCCGACACGCTGGTTCAGGTGAAAGCCAAATACGGCGACAAGATCGCGATCCTTTCGATCGTCACTTCGCCCGATACTTTTGACACCGTCAACAAGTTTGCCGCCGACCACAAAACCACCTGGCCGATTCTCTTCGACTCAGGGCAGGTGATGATGTCCTACCTGCGACTTACGCCAGGCAACATGAACGTTCATTTTCCGCACATGTTCATCGTCGACGGCAACGGAACGATTCGCGACGACTTCGAGGGCACGGAAAGTATCACGTCGCTGTCCGCGAAAATCGACCCGTTGCTGAAGTAGAACGAACGTTCGTCAGAATCCGCTCAGCGTTTCGATGCTTAGCGGGTCGAATAACCCCCTGGTTGCAGTCCTCAAGTAACTCTGAACCTGAGAGCGATCGATATGCGCCATTTCCTGGTCGCCGTACCAGTCGCAGTTCACGCAATGGGGATCGCGATCAAGTCCGGACGTTTCCAATGCAGTCCTGTAAGCTGTCTTGTCCTGAAAGGAAAGACGCGCCAGGCGGTACTTGGAAGAGTTGAAAATCCCGCTGGCTGTTTCAACGCTGCTCGCGCCGTTCAACTGCCCGAATACCAGGTCGGCCTTCGGTTGCGGCGCCGCGCAACAGGGCATCACGCGGCCGGTAGCGTCCATCACCATGTTCTTGTACAGCCAGTGACACACCGCGCCCGCGCCGCCTTCCCGCCGCTCGATTTCTTCGGCTGGAATCCCGTCCAGACGGCTCACCCAGGAAATCTCAGACTCTTCCTGGATCGCATTCGCCGCGATTTCATCCGGGAACGGATCCCAGTTTTCAGCGATCATCTGCTCGGGATCGCCGTTCAGAACGTGCGTCGCCGGGGACACACTGGCCGCGCGTATTTCAGCATCGTCCCAGCTCACGTCGAAAGGCGCCGCCACCCTGAAGATATCCACTCCCAAGTGGCGCGCCATTGTCGTTGCGAGGTCAATCTCGTGCGCATTGTGCTCGAAGGCCAGAAACTGCCAGGAGATCACCGGCGTCTTCCTGCCGAGCCGCCGTTTGGCCTCGACCAGAGCGCGGATATTACGCAGAGCCAGATCCAGATTCCCTTTTTTCCGGTACCGTTCATAGACAGGCTGGGTCGCGCCATCGATCGAAACGGTCATGTAGTCGAGGCCCGAGGCGGCCCAGGCTTCCGCATCGAAGCGCGGCGCGGCCATGTTTGTCGAAAGGCTTGTGCGCAGCAGATAACTCTTCGCGAGACGGATGAACCGCGGCGTTGCGGGATTCAGCAGCGGCTCTCCGTAGTTACACAGGCTGATCTGAATGGCGTAGGGAGCGTACCGCTTCAGCAGGCCCGTGTAAGTGTCCTCGCTCAACATTCCGGAGCGCCAGTCGAAGAGTCCTTTCTCCTTCACTGTGGCGGAGTGAACGCAGCCCGGACAGGCCAGATTACAGTTATTAAGCGGATCGACTTCGAGCCCATAAGGCCGTGAGAGCAGGGTCGTGCTGCGGGCGAGAAAGTGGTACCGGGCAACACACAGGTTCTGCGCTTTGAGCGTGAGCGCCCGCGCGGCAGCAGGGGAATTTAAACGATCGGCGAAGTAATCCTCGACCGGGCGCTTCGCATCGTCGAGCAGTGTGAGAAGGGACCGAATGCCTCGCTGCCGGTCAATCTCTTCGCGGATGGGCGATAAAATTCGCGCAAGCTTGGGCGGGCGGCGAAAGACGTTCAACCCAAATTATGGCACTGTATCTTTCCGAACCGTGACCGTGAGGGAGCGGTCTTTACTTCGTCCCCGCCAGTTGCCGAAGGACGAATGGCAGAATCCCGCCATTACGAAAATACTCGGCTTCCTGCGGCGTATCCACTCGCGGAACGGCTTCGAATTCTTTCGCCGACCCGTCCGCCGCGATCGCCTTCACCTTCACGCGCGATCCCTTTTCTACCGCCTCGCGAACGCCGGCGATGTGGAACAGTTCCCTGCCCGTCAGGCTGAGCGACGCCGCGCTTTCGCCGGGCACGAACTGCAATGGAAGCACGCCCATCCCCACCAGGTTTGTCCGGTGGATGCGCTCAAAGCTTTCCGCGATCACCGCCTTCACACCCAGCAGCGCGACACCCTTTGCAGCCCAGTCCCGCGACGATCCCGAGCCGTATTCTTTCCCCGCCAGGATCAGCAGCGGCGTCCCTTCCTGCTGGTAGCGCACCGATGCGTCATAGATGAACATCTGCTCGCCGTCGGGCAGATGAACCGTCCACGGGCCTTCCGTGCCGGGCGCAAGCTGATTCCGCAGCCGCACATTCGCCAGCGTGCCGCGCACCATCACCTCGTGATTGCCGCGGCGCGCGCCGTAGGAGTTGAAATCCGCCGGTTTCACTCCCTCCGCGATCAGATACTTTCCCGCGGGGCTGTTCACCGCGATGTTACCCGCCGGCGAAATGTGATCCGTCGTGATCGAATCGCCCAGCAATGCCAGAACGCGGAGGGCGGTTAGATCGGCAATCGGCGCTTTCGGGTCGTTCATCTTATCGAAGTATGGCGGCTTCTTGATGTAAGTCGACTTATCGTCCCAAACGTAGACATTCCCGGTCGGCACCGGCAGATGCTGCCAGTTACTGTCCCCGTCGAACGCTTTCTCGTATTCGGACCGGAACATCTCGGCGTTGATGGTCGCGCGGATGGCCGCGTCCACTTCCTGCGGCGACGGCCAGATATCTTTCAGGTAAACCGGCTTCCCGTCCTTGCCGGTTCCGAGCGAATCGGCATTCATGTCGAAATCAACCCGTCCCGCGAGCGCGTAGGCAACCACAAGCGGCGGCGACGCCAGATAGTTCGCTTTGACTTGCGGATTAACCCGCCCTTCAAAGTTACGATTGCCGCTGAGCACCGCCGCAACCACCAGATCGTCCTTCTTCACCGCCTCCGATACAGCTTCGGGCAGCGGTCCGCTGTTTCCGATGCAGGTGGTGCAGCCGTATCCGACCAGATGGAAATTCAGCGCCTCAAGATAGGGCGTCAGGCCTGCTTTGTCCAGGTACTCGGACACCACTTTCGATCCGGGCGCGAGGCTCGTTTTCACCCACGGCTTGCTCTTGAGACCCTTTTCGACAGCCTTCTTCGCCAGCAGGCCCGCCCCCATCATCACCGACGGGTTCGACGTGTTCGTGCAGCTTGTGATGGCTGCGATGGCGACTGCGCCGCTTTCGATATCGGCGCTCTGCCCGCCGATCTCAATATGCGATTTCTTCGTTGTCGCGTCTTTGAATGAATCGCGGAAGTTCTGCTTCACTTGCCCCAGAGTTAGCCGGTCCTGCGGACGTTTCGGACCAGCCATGGACGGCACCACGCTCGCGAGATCAAGTTCGAGCGTGTCGGAAAATACCGGGTCCTTCGTCTCGTCCGTGCGGAACATCGACTGCTCTTTCGAGTACGCCTCCACCAGATCGATCAGATGCGCATCGCGGTTCGACATCCGCAGATAGGCCAGTGTCCCCGCATCCACCGGAAAAAAGCCGATCGTTGCCCCGTATTCCGGCGCCATATTTGCGATGGTGGCGCGGTCGGCCACGCTTAGTGCGCTGAGCCCCGCGCCATAGAACTCGACAAACTTTCCGACCACGCCCTTTTTACGCAGCATCTGCGTCACCGTCAGGACCAGGTCCGTCGCCGTGCAGCCTTCCGGCAGTTTGCCGAACAACTTGAATCCGACCACCGGCGGCAGCAGCATCGAAATCGGTTGGCCGAGCATGCAGGCCTCGGCTTCGATTCCGCCCACGCCCCAGCCCACCACGCCGAGCCCGTTAATCATCGTCGTGTGCGAATCCGTGCCGACCAGCGTGTCCGGATAGGCCGACCACGCTCCATCCGCGCCCTGCGCGCGAAATACGACGGTCGCTAGGTATTCGAGATTGACCTGGTGAACGATGCCCGTATCGGGCGGCACTACGCGAAAGTTGCGGAACGCAGTCTGGCCCCAGCGAAGCAGCATATAGCGTTCGCGATTGCGCTGGAATTCCAGCAGGGCGTTGACGCTGAACGCGTTCTTCGTACCGTATTCATCCACCTGCACAGAGTGATCGATCACCAGATCCGCCGGCATGAGCGGGTTTGCTTTCGACGGGTCCGCCCCCATCGCGGCCAGCGCATCGCGCATGGCGGCAAGGTCCACCACGCACGGCACTCCGGTGAAATCCTGCAGCAGGACCCGCGCCGGCATGAAGGAAATCTCCTTCTCGCCAGCCGCGCCGCCGCGCGCGACGGCTTCAATATCCCCCGCCTTTACCTTTCGCCCGTCTTCGCAGCGCAGCAGGTTTTCGAGCAGGATGCGATGCGAAACGGGCATGCGCGAAACATTCGCGATGCCTTTTTCTTCCAGTGCGGCAAGACGGAAAATTCGATAATCATTGCCGCCCACACGCAGCGTGGACGCGGCTCCAAAACTGTTTTGACTCATGGGATCAATCCCACTATATCGAACGGTATTGTGGGGCAGGCCCTTTGGCCTGCCGCCAGGCTGCCGACGCTGGCATCCTTCGCCGGAACAGGTGTCGAGAAGAGTCTCGACACGGCACGCACGAGTGCGTGCGCCACATTAGCCCTGAGTGCCTGTCTCTACCCGGATCGTCTCAACATCGGAAACAGCCATCAGGCCAGTGTCCATCATTTCACCCACCACCGGAACGAGCCGATCGACATTCGCCGCCGTATCCACGACTACGATCAGGATCGGGCGGTTGCTGTGCAGCAAGTGCGCCTTTTGCATCTCGGCGGTCGCCCCGAAACCCTCCAGTCCGGCGATAACCGTTGCCCCGGCGATCTTCAACTCCCGGCATTTCGCAACGATCGCCTCATACAGCGGCTTGCCGCCGCAGCGATCCGATTCCGAAACGTGAATACGGAGTATCTTACCGGCCTGAACCTGTCGCATCCGACACCTCCGCCTGACTTCGCACCAATCGCACCACTTCGGCGTCGGAGATTACGATCAAACCATCCACGAGCATGCCCTCGATGACTTCCGCGGCCGCCGCAACCTTCTCCGGAATGTCGATAACCGAAATAACGATCGGCAAGTCGCCCGAAACATGAAAAAACGACTTCTTATGCTCGTGACCTTTGGCGCCATATCCGAGAATGCCGCGATACACCGTCGCGCCGGCGATTTCCATCATGCGAAGCTTCTTCACGATTGCCTCGTGCAGCGGCTCTTCGTGCCACCTGTCGGCCTCTCCGATGAACACGCGCAGCAGTTTGGCGGGGCCTTCCTTTCTCTCGTGCGGCAGTGACGGCTCAGGTTTCGACGACTTGCGGACGTGCTTCACAACGTTGGTATCCTGCACCTCGATCAGACCGTCCGAGACCATCTCATAGAGGGTCGGCAGAACCTCGTCCACTTTCTCCGGTGTGTCCACAAACTCGATGCGAACGGGAAGATGCTCAGCCAACGCCTCCATCGCAGTGGTGTGCAGCATCTGATGGGAACCGAATCCGGAAAAAGCGCGCGTGGCCGTCGCTCCGGAGACTCCCTTGTGCATGAGGAAAGTCATGATCGCGTCGTGCAGCGCCCTCATGTGGTGCTGACTGTCCTCATTGATGAAGATCGTGACTTTTTTCGCGGGACCTTTCGTCAGCATGCCATCTCCTTGTTATTGCCGCGGGGCGGCGAGGAATGCGCCCAGCCAAACGCCCAGATAGCCGAATACCACGCTGCCCACCACATACAACATTCCCATTCCGATGGCGCCGTCGCGGATCGACTGATAGCTCTCGTATTCAAAGCTGGAGAAGGTCGTGTATCCGCCGAGGACCCCCACCACGAGGAATAATCGCCAGTTAGGATGCGGCTGGAAACGCTCTGTAAACAGCGTCATCAGAACGCCGATGAAAAATGAGCCTGTGAGATTAATAACAAAAGTGCCGAGCGGAAAGCGCCCCCCGTATTTTGCCATGATCCAGACGCTGGCCACATAGCGAGCCAGTCCGCCGATCCCCGCTCCCGCCAGCACCACCAGATAACGGTCCAACGCATCAGCGTACAACAGGCCTGTTCTTCCGGCAATGCGGTTCGCGCTAGAATGCTTACTGCAGGCGAGGAGCCCCATGGCCAAAAAAATCGATCCGCTCAACAAGAAAAATTACGGCGCGGTATCAGCGAACCTGATCGTGTCCGACATTAAATCGGCT
>Ga0181521_10003596_pt1 | contig 18158 bp, 14 predicted proteins | sample PEATcosm2014_Bin_32_FD_119764 | JGI IMG/M metagenome (GOLD analysis project Ga0181521, IMG submission 119764) | Peatland microbial communities from MTU Mesocosm Facility, Houghton, MI, USA - PEATcosm2014_Bin02_60_metaG | ecosystem: Environmental > Terrestrial > Soil > Wetlands > Peat | place... | reverse complement strand
GCCCGCATCGCCAAGTTCATAACCGGATGGGCGAGTCACCTCTACTACTGGGTGTATCCCGGTTGCATGGTCGGTGTGACGGCCATCCTCAGTGGCTATCTGTTGAATCAGTTCTTCCCCAATACCTTCAGCGGCTCAATCAACAGTCCCCTCTTCATGATTCTCTTTTGCGTGGGTTTTGCCTTCGGCGTGGCCTACATCGCGTTTCGCGGTGTGACGGGGACCACCGGCGTCAACGTGGCCATCAACATCGTGCAGATCACCGCACTGCTGGTGTTCTCGGTGATGGCTATCTCCTACCGGGTTAACCACGGGGAGGGCTCGCGCGCCTTCCAACTCGTGAATGGCATTCCCGTGGACTACAATGTCGTGCAGGAGCCGGTGCTGGAGGATGGCAAGCCCAAGATGGACCCCGCCGGTCAGCCGCTGACGCAGCCGAAGATGGATGATGACGGCATGCCGGTGCCCGAGATGAAAGACGGCAAGCCGGTGCCGTTCACCATCACCTACGCCGCCAGCGAAGCCATGAAGATGGAGCCAATCGACGCTGACCATCCCACAACACTGACCCCGCACTTCAAGTTCCACGAAAGGGCGTCCTCGGTTCCGGCGCCGCACGGATTCTCGCTCATCGTCATCCAGGCTTGCATCGCCATTCTCATCTTGGTCGGTTTCGAGTCAGTCACGTCGATGGGCGAGGAGGCGCGCAACGCCAAGCGGGACATTCCGCGGGCCGTGCTGCTATCGCTCGGCATCCAGGGTATATTCTGTTACCTGATTGAATACTTCGCGGCCAACTACTTTCTCAATCAGGGCTACACCATGACCAATGCGGCGGGATCGGGCGCTCCGCTGGGGGACATGATGGTGATAGTGGGCACCTGGCTGTTTGGCAGCTATCAGGCTGGCCGCGCTTTCATGCTGGTGCAGGCGCTGACTGTGTTCCTGGCGCTGATTGGCACCACGCTGTCTTGCCTCAACACCGGGGCGCGCGTGACCTACGCCATGGGCCGCGACGAGGAGATGCCCTCGCACTTCGGCATGTTGCACGGCAAGACCCTCACGCCGCACCGGTCGATCTGGACGCTGGCTGCAATTTCGGCGGTCATCGGCATTGTGACAGTGTCGCTGTACCTTGGCGGCACCACGCCGTCCGCACTGGAGCCCAAGTTCCAGAACCTGTGGTACGGCTTCGGCGTGTTCAGCCCGGAGACCTACGCCAAGCTGCCCAACTCGCTGGTGATCGTGACCCTGGTCAGCAACTTCGGCACCTTCCTGCTGTACATGATGACCTGCATGGTGGCCATGGTGGCGTTCCGCGAGCACAAGTCGTTCAACGGATTCAAACATCTGTTCATCCCGCTGTTCGGCCTGGTGGCCAACCTGGTTTGCATGTTGTTCTACTTGGTGGGACCGTTCATGGTGGCGGGCATGAGCGTGAAGGAACCATACATTGCGCTGGGGGCCTGTGCCGTGTGGGGCGTGTACGGGGCGGTGTACTTCCTGCGCAACAGCAAGGCCAAGGCACGCGGCGTGATGGTGGACAAGCCGGTGGGGGCGGCAAATCGGGTACCGGCGTAGGGGAGCGCGCCTTGCCGCCAGGCAGTTCCAACCATAGAAGATCTATGGTCAGTGTGGTGCGGGCGTCGCCTCCATTTCCCTCGGGGCGGCGCCCGCTTGGTGTCTTCGGGCGTTCAGCCGGGGCTCAGTTCCGGTGAATCGAGCTCCGTCGACTCCACCTCGGAGGTACGCAGTTACCATGACTCAGATCGAGGCTTCAATGTCGGTCAGTGAAGAAGACAAAGCCGCTCCACCAGGCAAAGTTTCCGATTCCGACGAAAACGAGCGTTCGTGCTCGGTGCTGCCCGAATTTGGCTTCGACATGGCGTCGCTGAGCCACCCGGGTACCGAACGCGGCGACAACGAAGATTCCTGTGTCATTTACCGAGAAAGCGACGGGCGCGGTCTGGTCGCCGTGGCAGACGGCGTGTCCAGCTACGACGGCGGCGAGGTGGCCAGCCAGCGTGCCACAGAGGTGCTGGTACGATCATTCACAGAGCAGGGTCCGGGCGTGGCCACCATGAAACGCCTGGTCCGCGCGGTTCAGCAGGCCAATATCGAAATCTACGATACCGCCGTGGTGGTGCCGCAGCTTCGTCGTATGTGTACCACGCTTACTGCGTTGGTTGTGGACCGGAGCGGGGCAGTGGCCGCTCACGTGGGCGACAGCCGGCTATACCTGATCCGAGAGGAACAGATTCTCCAGCTAACCAAGGACCACACCCAGGCTGCCGAACGCGCCAGCCTGGGGTTGATCAGCAAGGAACGCCTGCGCAACCATCCGGACCGCTGTGTGCTCACCCGTAGCGTAGGACGGGAACTCATCGTGGGCGTAGACCGCATCACGCGCGAGCTGGTGCAGGATGACGTGCTTATCGTGTGCAGCGACGGTCTGTATAACTCACTGGACGAGAGCGAATTTCCGCGTGTCGTGGGTACTTTGGATGCGGCCAGCGGCTGTCGTGCGCTCATCGACGCGGCCAATAGCGTCGGCGCCTTCGATAATGTGACGGCAGCCATGGTGCGAATCAACCGCGCAGCGGCGAAGTTGGAGCCGGTGGGCGGACTCGGCGATCGATTGCGACGGTGGTTTCGTTAGGAACAGGGAATTGGTCGGTTTAGACCACAGCGTGTCCGGCAGGTAACAATCGGCGCACAGTCAGGGAAACGCCAGGTTCCGAGTCGGCTTTCTCTCGGTAAAATGTGCTTCAGGGGCACATTCGAAAGGCGCGCGTGCCACACGGAGCCGCTAAGATTCGTGTATCTGTAGCTTCAGCAGCAATATCCAAGATGCAAAACGTGGTCGCAAGCCCTTATTTCCGTGGCAGGCAGGATCTCGATCTTCTTCTGGAAGTGAGCGAGGATCTCACGCGAACGGCGGCGCTCAACCAGGTCACCGGGCTCGTCCTGCAGAGAATGGCCGCCCGGATGGGCATGTTGCGCGGAACCGTCACGATTCTCAATCGGGCCACCGGCGCCATCGTTATCGAAGACGCCTTCGGGCTCAGCCCGCACGAGATGGAGCGCGGCCGCTACGCGCTCGGAGAGGGAATAACCGGCAAGGTGATCTCCACGGGCGAGCCAGCCATCGTGCCTAACGTGGTCGAGGAACCGCTGTTTCTGGATCGGACTCGCGCTCGCCGACACAACCGGACCAACGAAAGCGGGCAGGTTTCCTTCATCTGCGTTCCCATTATCAACGGCAAGGAGGTCGTGGGCGCCCTCAGCGTGGACCGCCTGTCCCACGACGAGGTTTCTCTCGACGAAGACGTCCGGCTGCTCACCATCATTGCTTCCATGCTCGCGCAGGCGGTAAGCATGCGGCAGGCGGCGCGCGAGCAGTACGAGTCCCTGGAACGCGAAAATGCGCGCCTGCACAGCGAATTGGCCCAGCGCTTTCGTCCGGCCAATATCATCGGGAACTCGGCTGCGATGGCCCGCCTGCTGGCCGAGATTGCGCAAGTGGCGGGCAGCCCAACCACGGCGCTGATTCGCGGCGAGAGCGGGGTGGGAAAGGAGCTTGTCGCCCAGTGCATCCACTACAACAGTCCCCGCGCTGACAAACCCTTCGTACGCGTGAACTGCGGCGCTCTGCCTGACGGTGTGGTGGAAAGCGAGCTCTTTGGCCACGAGCGCGGCGCTTTCACTGGCGCGGTGGCGCGGCGCAAGGGTCGCTTCGAGCTGGCCAATGGTGGCACGCTGTTTCTCGACGAGATTGGCGATTTGCCGCTGGCGACGCAGGTCAAGCTGCTTCGCGTGTTACAGGAGAAGGAGTTCGAGCGTCTGGGTGGGAATGAGATTCTCCACGTCGACGTTCGTATCATCGCCGCAACCCACCGCGACTTGGAGCAGCTGGTACAACGGGGCCAGTTCCGCGAGGATCTCTTCTACCGGCTGAATGTGTTTCCCCTGTATGTCCCGCCGTTGCGTGATCGGCGTACCGACGTGCTGCAACTGGCTGACTACTTCGTTGTGCGGTTCGCCAAGGCTGCCAACAAGCCCGTGCGCCGCATTTCCACGCCTGCCATCGACATGCTGGTCGCCTACCATTGGCCAGGCAACGTCCGGGAATTGCAGAACGTGATCGAGCGCGCGGTTCTGCTATCAACGGACGGTGTCATCCACGGCCATCATCTGCCGCCGACGTTGCAGACTGCAGAGGCGAGCCACACACCCATGCGGGGCAAGCTGCGCACGACCCTCGATAGTGTGGAGCGCGAGCTGATCGTGGAGGCACTCAAGAGCGCGCGAGGCAACATGGCCGAGGCGGCGCGTAAACTGGGTATCTCGGAACGGATCATGGGGCTTCGGGTGGTGCGTTTTCGCGTCGATCTGGAGAAACTGCGGCGCGCCTCTTCGGGAGGCTGATGCCCATGCACCGCGCCGACACTTCGAGCGTATCCCGCCCAATAGGCTTTCGTTTGCGCGCCAGGGGAGAGCTTCGGTGGACCCTGGCGAGAGGGTCCATCTGCTTCTCGATTCTGCCCCTACGCGAGCGTGTCCCGCGGACGCCTGATCCTACGCGAATGTAGCCCCCACACATCCCGCGACCCGGCAGCTCTCGCGGAGCAACACACGCAAAGGCCAGAGTTCTGCGGACTTCCGCCCCTACCCGCTCCGCCGGTCCTCTGGCAAGTCGCTTGCATTGGCCAGCGTCCGTTACCAGGCCTCACATTAGGAAGGACACCATGAGACAGATCGCAATTTACGGCAAAGGCGGCATCGGCAAGTCGACCACCACGCAGAACACCGTCGCCGGTTTGGTTTCGCTGGGCAAGAAGGTCATGATCGTCGGCTGCGACCCCAAGGCGGACTCCACCCGTCTCATGCTGCACGCCAAGGCGCAGAACACGGTCATGGATCTCATCCGCGAGCGTGGCACGGTCGAGGATCTGGAACTCAGCGACGTGCTCAAGGTCGGCTACGGCGGCGTGAAGTGTGTCGAGTCAGGTGGCCCCGAGCCGGGAGTCGGATGCGCTGGACGCGGGGTCATCACCGCCATCAACTTCCTGGAATCCGAGGGTGCGTACACACCGGATCTCGACTACGTCTTCTACGACGTCCTCGGCGACGTGGTGTGCGGCGGATTCGCAATGCCCATCCGCGAGGGCAAGGCGCAGGAGATCTACATCGTCTGCTCCGGCGAGATGATGGCCATGTACGCGGCCAACAACATCTCGAAGGGCATTCTGAAATACGCGACCTCGGGCAAGGTGCGACTGGGCGGCCTTATCTGCAACTCGCGTAACACGGATTGCGAGGCCGACCTGATCGATGCCTTGGCCAAGCGGCTCGGCACACAGATGATTCACTTCGTACCCCGCGACAATCAGGTGCAACGGGCTGAACTGCGGCGGATGACGGTCATCGAGTATTCGCCGGAGCACAAGCAAGCGCAGGAGTACCGCGAGCTGGCGCGCAAGATCGCAGACAACAAGATGTTCGTCGTGCCCAAGCCGCTACAGATGGAAGAGCTGGAAGGTCTGCTGATGGAGTTCGGCATCATCCAAGACGACGATCCCAACGTCGGCGTAGCCGAAACCGCCAGCGGCTAGACGGCCTCTGGCACACGCGAAAGGAAGCCCACTATGTCCGAGGTGACCATCAAGAAGGTCGACGGTATCACGCGCGAGTCAACCCAGGCCATGATCGATCGCACGCTGGAGATCTATCCCGAGAAGGCCAAGGGCAAGCGGGCGCCGCACTTGGCGCCCAATGATCCGACCGCCACCAGCGCGTGCGTGAAGTCGAACCGCAAGACCGTGCCAGGGGTGATGAGCGCACGCGGCTGCGCGTATGCCGGCGCCAAAGGCGTGGTGTGGGGACCGATTCGCGACATGGTCCACGTGTCGCACGGCCCGGTGGGCTGCGGTTGGTACTCGTGGGGCACGCGGCGCAATCTCATGTCCGGCATCAACGGCGTGTCGAACTTTGCCATGCAGATGACGTCGGACTTTCAGGAGAAGGACATCGTATACGGGGGCGACAAGAAGCTGGCCGTGCTGCTCAAGGAGGTCAAAGACCTGTTCCCGCTGGCGAAGGCGATCTCGGTACTGTCCGAATGTCCGGTTGGACTGATCGGCGACGACATCAACGCCGTGGCCAAGCGCATGTCGCAGGAGCTGGAGTTGCCGGTGATCCCCTGCAACTGCGAGGGATTTCGCGGCGTATCGCAGTCCCTGGGACACCACATCTCGAACGACACCATTCGCGACTACGTCATCGAGACGCGTGAATTCACGGAAGAGGCGGGACCATACGATGTCGCGTTGATCGGCGACTACAACATCGGCGGCGACGTCTGGTCGGTCAAGCCGCTGCTGGAGGAGTGCGGCCTAAATGTCAAGGCCACCTGGACTGGCGATGGGGAGATCGAAAAGATCGCTGCCACCCACAAGGTCAAGCTGGCCATCATTCACTGCTACCGTTCCATGAACTACATGGCACGGGTGATGGAGGAGAAATATGGGATTCCCTGGATCGAGCTGAACTTCTTTGGGCCGACCAAGATTCGCCAGAGTCTGCGCAAGCTGGCCGAACGATTCGATGACCGAATCAAGGAGAACGTCGAGAAGGTGATCGCCAAGTACGACCCCATCATGCAGGCCGTGCTCGACGAATATCGCCCACGCCTGGAAGGCAAGAAGGTCATGTTGTACGTCGGTGGGCTTCGGCCCAGACACACGGTGGGTGCGTACGAGGATCTGGGTATGGTCGTGGTCGGCTCGGGCTACGAATTCGCGCATGGGGATGACTACGAGCGCACCTCCCCTGAGATGCCCGAGGCCACGGTGCTCTACGACGACGCCAGCGAATACGAACTGGAAAAGTTCGTGCAGGAACTGAAGCCAGACCTGGTGGGCAGCGGCATCAAGGAGAAATATCTCTTCCAGAAAATGGGTCTGCCCTTCCGGCAGATGCACAGCTGGGACTACTCGGGACCCTACCACGCCTACCAGGGCTTCCCGATATTCGCGCGGGACATTGACATGGCGGTGAATAGCCCGACCTGGAAGCTAGTGAAGGCGCCGTTCTAAGTCGAAACAGAAAGATCATCTACGAACCAACCCTTCTGCCATGGGTCGGATTGGACCCTGGCCAAGGAGAACAGCATGTCGAACGAACTGGGATTGAAAGTGAAGCCGGTCACCGGCATCTCGCCCGAAGATGAGGCGCGGGTGGCGGACTGGATCAACACGGAGGAATACAAGCAGAAGAACTTCGCCCGTCAGGCCCTGGTGGTGAATCCCGCGCACGCCTGTCAGCCGCTGGGTGCCGAACTATGCGCGCACGGGTTCGCCGAGACGTTGCCATTAGTGCATGGCTCGCAAGGTTGCGCTTCGTATTATCGGTCGACACTCAATCGGCACTTTCGCGAGCCAGCCCCGGCAGTGTCTTCCGCCATGAGCGAGGACGGCGCGGTGTTCGGCGGACAAAACAACCTGCACGAGGCGCTGGAGAATGCCATTGCACTGTACAAGCCAAAGATGATCGCGGTCTTCACCTCGTGCATGCCGGAGATCATCGGCGACGATGTGAGCGCGTTCATCAAGAACGCGCGCCAGAAGGGATGCGTTCCGCCGGGCTTTCTCGTGCCCCATGCCAACACACCGTCCTTCACTGGCTCGCACGTACACGGCTACGATTCCATGCTGGTCGCCATCTTGCAGACACTGACCGAGGGCAAGGCCATCGAGGGGCGCTGCACCGGCAAGCTGAATTTCTTGGCTGGCTTCGATGCCAACACCGGCAACTACCGCGAGTACAAGCGCATCTTCAGCGAGTTTGGCATTCCCTTCACATTCCTGGCCGACATTTCCGAGGTATTCGACTCGCCCAATGATGGCACCTATCGCACCTATCCGGGTGGCACGCCTCTTGACGACGCGGCGGATTCCATCAATGGCAAGGCAACGCTCAGCGTGGCTCCCTACGCCACATCGAAGACGCTGGTGTGGATCAAGGAACAGTACGCCGGCCAGCATGTCAGCCTGCCCATGCCTCTAGGGATTGCCAGGACGGATGCGCTCTTACTCAAGCTGTCGGAGCTGTTCGGAAAGCCAGTGCCAGCGTCGCTGAAGGCCGAGCGCGGACGCGCCGTGGACGCCGTGACCGACGCACACCAGTACATGCACGGCAAGAGGTTCGCTGTGTACGGCGATCCAGATTCACTCGTCGGTTTCGTGGCGTTCTTGCTCGAAATGGGAGCGTCGCCCGCCCACGTCCTGTGCTCCAAGGGCTCCAAGAAACTCGAACGCGAGCTGCAAACCCTGCTCGACGGATCGCTCTACGGCAAGACGGGCAAGATCTATATGAACCGCGACCTCTGGCACCTGCGCTCGTTGCTGATGACCGAACCGGTGGACGCCATCATCGGCGACACGCACGGCAAGTTCGCCGCGCGCGACGCCAAGATCCCGCTCTTCCGCTTCGGCTTCCCCATCTTCGACCGGGTCAACCTGCACCGCCGTCCCATCATCGGTTATCAGGGCGTCATCAACATGGTGACCGAGATCTGCAACAAGTTCATCGACGTCAAGGACGAGACCTGTGAGGACCGCTTCTTCGAAATGATGCGCTGAAAGGGAGTCCGCAATGAAAGTGGCATTTACCAGCAGCGACGGGAATTTTGTCGACTGCCACTTCGGCAGTAGCGAGGCATTCTTTGTCTGGGAGGTGGCTTCGGACAAGGCGCGCTGTCTGGGTCCGCGCTCTGTTCCAGACCGCGACGGCCAGGAGGACCGAATCATCGCGCGCGCCAATCTGCTTTCGGATTGCGCCATCGTGTGTACTGAACAGATTGGCGGACCCGCCGCCGCCAAGCTGGTCGCCCGGCACATTCATCCAGTCAAAACCGTTGCCGCCACGCCCGTGACCGAATTCGTGCAACGCCTGCAGGGCGTTCTGCGCGGACATCCCGCCCCCTGGCTGCGCAAGGCGATGGGCCCGCGGCCAGTTCCACTCGCTGACTCGCCCGACCAAACCGCATGACAGAAAGGAGAGTTCTATGGCCTACCTCACCGGAATCACTCGTGGACGGCAGGAGTGGACGCCTCGGTTCGTCAAGTCCGTCGACGACAACAAGTGCATCGGCTGCGGCCGCTGCATGAAGATCTGCGCCCACGAGGTGCTGGCGCCCAAGGAAGTGGACGAGGAGGAGTCCGCCAAGATGTTCGCCAGCGTGAAGAACCCTGACAACTGCATTGGTTGTGAAGCCTGCGGCCGCACCTGCTCAAAGAAGGCATTCAGCTTTGAACCGCTGCTGATGTGATTGTCATGGGCTTAGCGGATGAACTGGCACACGTCGATTGCGCGGAGGATCTCTTCGCGCGTTTCCGGGTGGACTTCGACCCACGGGTTATGGCGGTCCATCGTCTGCACGTGCTTCGGCGCTTCGGCATCGAGGTGCAACGAATCGAGACGCAGAGCCCATCTGTGAGCGAAGCCGAACGCGACCGCCTGTACGGACAGGCGCTCGCCGATGCGCACGCCTACTTCGCCAGCGCGGGCCGTTCGGTTGAGGCGCTGTCACCGGGGCCGGGTCGCGGCCTGGTGCAAATTCGCAGCCACCCGTCCGGAGCATGAAGGATGAGTTTCAGTCTGCTGAAGGAACGTCGCGCCCAAGTGGTGCGGAACAATCGTGACGGTGTCGCCGCGCTCGATTGCAACAAGGCCAGCGCAGCCGGCTCGGTCAGCCAGCGCGCATGCACCTTCTGCGGCTCGCGGGTCGTGCTCTATCCCATCGCGGACGCGCTTCATCTGGTACACGGCCCGGTGGGCTGCGCGGCCTACACCTGGGACATCCGGGGGGCACTGTCCTCGGGGCCGGAACTTCATCGCATCAGCTGTTCCACGGACATGCGCGAGCGGGAGGTGGTGTTCGGCGGCGAGCAACGTCTGGAGGCGTCCCTGCGACGGCTCATCGCCCAGCACGCGCCGCGTGCGGCCTTTGTCTACGGAACCTGTATCGTGGGCGTGATCGGCGACGACGTGCCGGCGGTGTGCAAGCGGGTGGAAGCGGACGTCGGAATTCCGGTGATCCCGGTGCTGGCGGAGGGCTTCCGTGGCACCAAGCGCGACGGCTACAACGCCGCCTGTGGCGCGCTGCTGACATTGATAGGCACGGGTGACACGAGGACAGTGAAACCGCAGTCAATCAATCTGCTTGGCGATTTCAACGTAGCCGGCGAAAGCTGGATCATACGCAAGTACTTCGAGGAAATGGGCGTCGAAGTGGTTTCCGTGTTGACCGGCGACGGTCGCGTTGACGAGATCCGTCGCGCCCACGGTGCGCGCCTGAACGTCGTGCAATGCGCGGGCTCCATGACCCCGCTGGCGAAGGCCATGCAGGAACGCTACGGCATCCCGTTCATCCGCGTGTCCTTCTTCGGCATCGAGGACACGGCAGACGCGCTCTATCGCACCGCCGAGCACATGGACACTCCGCAAGTGATGGAGCGGGCACGCGCCCTGGTTGGCCGCGAGATCTCCCGCGTGCTGCCCGAACTGCGAGCCTGCAAACAGGATCTGGCCGGCAAGCGCGCGGGGCTATACGTGGGCGGGGCCTTCAAGGCGTTCTCGCTGGTGCGGGCACTTCGTCAACTGGGGGTTTCGGTGGTGTTGGCGGGAACGCAGACGGGTAGCCAGGAGGAATACGAGGAATTGCAGGCCGTGTGCGATGAGAACACGGTCATTGTGGACGACACGAACCCGCTTGAGCTGGCATCGTTTCTCGTCGAGCAGGATGTGGACGTCTTCATCGGTGGAGTGAAGGAGCGGCCCATCGCCTACAAGCTGGGCATTGGCTTCTGCGACCACAACCACGAGCGCAAGATCGCGCTGGCCGGCTTCGAGGGCGCACTGGCCTTTGCGCGCGAGGTGCGCGCCACTGCCACCAGTCCCATATGGAACCTGATGCCGCGGCGAATGCGAGCCGCCGCACCGATGGGAGACAAGCCATGAGCTGCGCACTCGCCAGGGACACCGCACCGACCGTTCACAGCTCGGCAAAGCCCGATGCCACGGTCAATCCCTGCACCCTGTGCGCTCCCCTGGGTGCCGCTTTGGCGACCGCGGGCGTACGCGGCGCGATTCCCCTCCTCCATGGGGCGCAGGGCTGCGCGACCTATATTCGTCGCTATCTCATCAGCCACTTCCGTGAGCCCATGGATGTGGCGTCCAGCAGCTTTGGCGAAGCGCAGACGGTTTTCGGCGGTGAGGACAACCTGGGTCGGGCGCTCGACAACGTGCTGGCCCAGTACCACCCCGAGCTGGTGACCGTGGCCACCACCTGTCTGGCCGAGACCATCGGAGACGATGTGCCGCTACTGCTGACTCGGTATCGCGCGCGCACGGGTAGCGCGCCGCCTTTGGTTCACGCCGCCACGCCCAGCTACAAGGATGGCCACGTTGAGGGCTTTCACGCCATGGTGTACGCCCTGGTCAAGGCGTTGGCTTGCAACAAGGGCACACCACTGCGCGCGGTGAATCTGTTGCCGCCCTTGCTGTCGCCGGCGGATCTGCGGCACCTGCGTGAGATCGTCGCGGGTTTCGACGTGGCGGCCACCGTGCTGCCCGACTACGCGGACCGCATGGACGGCGTGATCCTGGATCAGTACCGGGCCTTGCCTGACGGTGGCACCCGCCTGGTCGACATCGCCTCCATGCCTCGGGCACTGGGCAGCATCGATCTGACACTCACCGGCCGCGCTCCACGCGCCAGCCACTTGCTGGCAGAGCGTGGGGCACCCGCGCGCGTCCTGGGCTTGCCCATCGGGGTTCGCGCCACCGACGCCATGATTGAAACGCTGGCCGACCTGACTGGCGCGGGTCGGCCGGCATGGTTGCTGGGCGAGCGCGGTCGGCTGCTCGACGCCTACGCCGACGGGCACAAGTGCGTTTTCGGTGCGCGCGTGGGCCTGTACGGCGATCCAGAGTTCGTGGCTGCGCTGGCAGGTTTTCTGCTGGAGATCGGCGCGCGCCCCGTGTTCTGCGCAACCGGCGCGCGCAACCGTGCCCTGCCAGAAGCTCTGGCCGCGCTGCCAGCCGGCTCAGTGGACGAGGTGCTCGACGACACCGACTTCGAGTCGATCGGCGCCGCCTGCGAGCGCCACAAGCCGGATCTGCTGATGGGTAGCAGCAAGGGCTATCGGCTCGCACACTCCCTCAACATTCCGTTATTGCGAGTGGGCTTTCCGATTCATGATCGTTTGGGCGCTGGCCGCATTCTGCACGTGGGCTACCGGGGCACGACGCGGCTCTTCGACGAGCTGGTGAACGCTCTCTTGCAGCGCCAGCAAGATGCCTCGCCGGTGGGCTTCTCCTATCTGTGAGGCACGCCGGTGCTCTCCGTCGGAGCTTGTACTTCGCCCGACGCTCTGGCCGAGGTCCGTGAACGCGCTTACGCGACTCTTCTCGGTTCGGCGCTGGGCGACGCCCTGGGCGCCACTGTCGAGTTCTGCACGCAATCCGAGATCCGCGCCCAGTACGGAGTGCTTCGCAAGATCGTCGGTGGCGGCTGGTTGAAGCTGAAGCCAGGCGACGTCACGGACGACACGCAGATGTCTCTGTGCATCGCCCGATCGTTGGCAGCCGTGGGCTGGTCGCCGTCCGATATTGCGGAACGCTTTGCGCTCTGGTTCAAAGGCTGGCCAGTCGACGTGGGCAACACCTGCCGTCGCGGCATCGCTCGCTTCATCAACCACGGAACGCTGGCCGGTCCGTTCAATGAGGGCGATGCGGGCAACGGCGCTGCCATGCGCGTGGCACCCGTGGCCCTGGTCACCCTGGCCGATAGTTTCCTACTTGAACGCTGGGCCGTGGAGCAGGGCCACATCACGCACAACCATCCGCTCTCCGATGCCGCTTGCGTGCTCGTGGGTCGGCTCATTCACCTGGGTTGCACCGGCCAGCCGCGCGCACGCTTGCAGCGCGAGGTGGACGGCGTGATTAGGCAGTTTCCCAGCTTTCGCTTCTCGCCGTACCGCGGACTTGCCACCGCCTATGTGGTCGACACGATGCAGACCGTCCTGCACCACTTCTTGTCCACACACAGCTTTGAAGAGTGCCTGGTGGCCACGGTGAACCAGGGCGGAGACGCAGACACGACCGGCGCCATCGCGGGCGCCATCGCGGGTGCTTTCTATGGAGCCGCACAGCTTCCACAGCACTGGGTGCGCAAGCTCGCACCTGCGCTGGTCAGTGAGATCCAGATTCTGTCGGACCACCTGGTCGAATGCTCACCGCTCGGGCATGGTCAGCCGATGGTAATGTGAATGCGCCGCACCTGGAATCTCTGCGATCTGCCGGCCTGGCTTCTGGCCAGCCTGGAATTCAACGAGGCGCCGCGCCCCTTCGAGGTCCAGGGTGTGCGGCATGCCAACCGTTTTCTTTTCGAGAAACTCGACGCCATCGACGATGCGACGGAACGCGCACAGGTGTTCAACGAATACATGTCGGTGAAGTTTCTCCTGCACCAGTGGGACGGTGCAGACACGCACAACGCGCGCAAGAGCCTGCGTAACAGCTACCTGCGCTTCTTGCGCGGCTGGGGAGTGGATTCCAACTCAGTCGAGGCGGCGGTGTTGAAAGCATGGGTGGAAAGCCGTATCGGGATTCCGCCGACCTTCCATCGCGGCAAGCTGCGCGAAAACAACCCGGAGGATCAGATGGCCTTCGCCACTGACCGTATGAAGGGCAGCGAGCGCACCAACGCCATCAACTCGCAACTAGATGCGCTGTATGCGTTCTGCCAGTACGAGCTGGCGCGACGGCATCCTGGCGAGCGCTGGTTTCAGCTCTACCGTGGCACCTGTGATCCCGACGATTATCACACGCTTTGCATTGTAGATCGGCGCGAGCGCATCGTGCGTCTCAACAACCTGTGCTCATTCATTCCAGATGAAGAGCGGGCCTTTGAGTTCGGCTCCACCGTGTGGCAGGTGCGCGTGCCATTGGTGAAGATCTTCTTCTTCAGCCGGCTGCTACCCGAAAGTATCCTCAAGGGCGAAGAAGAGTACCTGGTCATCGGCGGCGAGTACCGGGTGCGCACCGTCCTGTGAGGCGCTGAGCGGCAAGAAAAGCCTACGCGCAGGTAGCCTTCTGGGGGTGAATCCTACCCGAATGTCGGGGGGAGCCGTGGCGGCCACCTCGGGGGCCGATTGCGCCGGCAACGATGCGCGTTCGTACTTGGCCAGCGGCTTGCAGTGGCTGTCAACGAATCCATCCCGCCGCGATTCGCCACGCGGGAGCAGAATACGATGAGCAACCTCGCCGTTTTGAGTAGGAATACCGAGCGCACCGCGCGTCCCGAGGTTACCCGCCACCCTTGTTTCGACCCCAAGGCCCGAGCGCGCTGGGCGCGCGTCCACTTGCCGGTTGCTCCTGCGTGCAACATTTCGTGTAACTTCTGTGACCGGCGCTTCGATTGCACCAACGAGAGCCGTCCCGGCGTGACCAGCGTCGTCCTGTCGCCCTGGCAAGCGCTGTCCTACCTCGATGGGTTGGTGCAGCGACGCCATGATGTGGCGGTGGTCGGCATCGCGGGTCCAGGCGATCCCATGGCCAACCCGGACGCCACTCTTGAGACGCTGCGCCTGGTGCGCGCGCGCCACCCGGAGCTGCTGCTGTGTTTGGCCAGCAACGGTCTTGCCCTAACCGAACACGTGGCCGAGCTACAAAGACTGCACCTGAGCCACCTGACCATCACCATCAACACACTCAATCCGGCCACTGGTGCGCGCATCTACGCCTGGGTCCGCGACGGCGAGCGTGTGCTGCGCGGCGAGGCCGGCGCGGCCATGCTCCTGCAAAGACAACTGGCTGCGCTGGCGGCTTTGCGCGCTACCGGAATCCTGATCAAGGTGAATTCCATCCTCATCCCGGGCATCAACGACGCGGAGATCCCGAACATTGCCGCCGAAGTGAAGCGCCGAGGTGCGCATGTGTTCAACTGCGTGCCTTTCATCCCCGCAGCGCGCACTCCATTCGCCTGCCTGCCAGCGCCGGAACCGGCCTTGGTTTCCCGCGTTCGGGCAGAGGCGGGCGCTCACTTGCCGCTCATGCAACACTGCTCGCGGTGCCGGGCCGATGCTTGCGGCCTGCTCAACGAAGGCACCGCAGACGCCTCGCTTTCCGCCTTGCGCGCGGCCGCCGAGCTGATCCGCCCGGCCACGCCTGGTGCGCGTCCCAACATCGCGGTCGCCACCCGAGAGGGTTTGCTTATCAATGATCACCTGGGTGAGGCAGAGACCCTTGCTGTGTTCGCACCTGCGGGCAGCGGCTTTCGCTTCGTTGAGAATCGAATTACGCCACCGGCGGGCGGTGGACTTGAACGCTGGCGCGATCTGGCCGCCGCTCTAGGCGACTGCAAGGCCGTGCTGGTTGCCGGTGCGGGTCCGATCCCTCGCCGAACCCTTGAATCAAGCGGGCTGCGCGTGGTCGAGGCCGAGGGATTGATCGAAGATGCGCTCGGGCCACTGTTCCGCGATGCGCCTCTGCCGGCCAGCATGGTGCGGCGCTTTGAAGGCTGCGGGAACGGCTGCGGAGGCACTGGGCAAGGCTGCGGATGAAGGACAAGGTCAGACGAACCCACGGGGGCTCAGAAAGACAACCATGAAACGAACACCCCATCACATTCTGGTCTGCGCCAGCGTCCACCTGGACAGCACAAACGGCAAGCCACGGCGCTCGTCTGAGTTGGAGCAAGGGGCAGGGAAGCAGGGTGCGCCCGATCCCGGCCCGGCGCTGTCGTCCAGCGCGCAGTCTGCGCACGCGCCCTCACCGGATTGGTTTGCCGCCTGGCCGAATGCGCTCGACGAGGACGCAATCGATGAATTGGCCGAGGCGTTGCGTCCGTCCCGCCACACTCTTGCCTAGCGTTTGGATGTGCCTCGAATGAAAGCTACCCCGCCCGCCACCGGCTACTTTTGCGACCACTGTCGTGCCGGCCCCTGGCTGGTGGACACCACTTTGCGCGACGGTGAACAGGCGGCGGGTGTGGTGTTCTCGCGCGAGGAAAAGTTGCGTATTGCCAGCACCCTGTCCGACGCTGGGTTGGCCGAGATCGAAGTCGGCACCCCAGCCATGGGCAAGCCCGAGATCGACGACATCAACGCCGTGGCCGGCCTCGGCCTGCGCACGCCCCTGTCAGTCTGGTGCCGGGCCGACCTGCGCGACCTGGAAGCAGCTGAGCAGTGTCACGTGGATGGGGTACACATCAGCTTCCCGTCCTCGCCGGTGCAATGGCATAGCGTCGGGGGCGGACCAGAGCATGTGCTGGAATTCATGGGCCGTCTCACCCGACGAGTGCGCTGCCATTTCGCCTTCGTCTCGGTTGGTGCCCAAGACGCAAGCCGCGCCAGCCGCCACTTTCTCGACGCCTTCGTGGACGCCGCATGTGCAGCGGGTGTCGATCGCATTCGTCTCGCTGACACTGTGGGCCGGCTCAATCCTTTGCAGGCGAGACGCTTGGTGGCGCATGCCGTGACACGCTCTCGCGGACCGATCATCGGGTTTCATGCCCACAACGATTTGGGAATGGCCACGGCGAACAGCGTAGCGGCCCTGGCCGGGGGCGCGGCATCGGTCGACGTCACGGTGAATGGGCTGGGCGAGCGTGCGGGCAACGCCAGCCTGGACGAGGTTGTGATGGCGGCGCGCCTGACGCTGGGACTCGACCCGGGCGTGAACCCTCACTCCTTGACCCTGCTGGGCCACATGGTCGCAGACGCATCCCGCCGGCCAATTCCCGTCGCCAAGCCGGTCACTGGCACGGCCAACTTTCTGCACGAATCGGGCATCCACTGCGCAGCCCTCGATAGGGACCGCGACAGCTTCGAGCTGATCCATCCCGCTGACGTAGGCCAGGCCACGCCCGAGTTCGTCGTGGGCAAGCATTCCGGCACCTGGGCCGTGATGGCGGTTCTGGGGCGGCATGGAATCCACCTAGAGCGTTCCGTGGCCGTACAACTGCTCGACCGTATTCGCGAGTTGGCCCGACGCGAAAAGCGCGCCCTCACGGTCGACGAGCTCATGGTCGTGGCCCGCAACGTGATCGTCGGGTTGCAGGTGCCTGCGACTGCCAAGGCCGCACTCCATCTGTGAATCCAACCATGCTCACCCACGCACATCCCTCCTTTGCGTCGGAAGCAGTGAAGTTCACCGTCCGCTCCGCTCGAATCACTGATCTGCCAGCTCTGATCGACCTTCTCTGTCAGTTGTTTTCCATCGAGACAGACTTTGCGATAAGGCCGGATCGACACGCCCGTGGCCTGCGTCTGCTCCTGGGCGCCGCCCGTCGTGGCCGCGCTCACGTTGTGGTGGCCGAAAGGCGAGGGGAAGTCGTCGGGATGGCCACGGTTCAGACCGTGGTGTCCACCGCGGAAGGGGCACGCTCTGGCTGGATCGAGGACGTGGTGGTGCGCCGGGACCTACGTGGAACCGGCATTGGGACGTCATTGATGGCCGAAATCGCGCACTGGGCTCGAACCAAGGGGCTGGTGCGCATGCAACTGCTGGCCGATCGTCGCAACCGACCGGCCCTGACCTTCTATGACCAGATCGGCTTTCAACCCACCAACATGATCTGCCTGCGCGCGGGACAGCCAGAAGAAACCGCAGCCCGTGGCCACAGGCGAGCGCACAAGGAGACCGCGACGACCAAGTTCGTAGACAATTCCCGGCCGAAGAAACCCAGGAAAGAACGGCGGGTTTCCAGGGGGTTTCGAGCTGGCTAAACCGCGGCAAATACAAGCCTGGGCCTATTGCAGGCTTGCGCGCCGTCTGCTTCCATCACCTGCGTGTTCGCAATCAAGGAGAAGAACATGCGCAATTTGATCGCTTCGGTTTTCACTGTCGCAATTGGGTTGAGTCCATTGGTGGCATTCGGGCAAGCCGCAACGGTGGTCGACGCGCCAGCCGCAGCGCCAGCCCAGCCCGCGCCCGCGCTGGCCGCCCCTGCCGAGGCAGCGCCGGCAGCGCCAGCCGCCCCTGCGGCGCCTCCGCCGGTCGCATTCACCTGGGAGGCGCTGGTGGACGCCTACTACATGTACAACTTCACCGGCAAGCCGTCACTTCAGAGTCCGGCGGCACCCCGTGCG
>Ga0181521_10003592_pt1 | contig 18181 bp, 14 predicted proteins | sample PEATcosm2014_Bin_32_FD_119764 | JGI IMG/M metagenome (GOLD analysis project Ga0181521, IMG submission 119764) | Peatland microbial communities from MTU Mesocosm Facility, Houghton, MI, USA - PEATcosm2014_Bin02_60_metaG | ecosystem: Environmental > Terrestrial > Soil > Wetlands > Peat | place... | reverse complement strand
CATCACGCTAACGGAGATCAATCCCGCGCCCATGCCGCAGGCCAGCGCGTGACCTTCAACGCGATCCACCCCAGACCAGCATTGTACCGGAGGGGGTGATTTTCAACGGAGCGGTTTCCCCAAGACCGTTAAGCGCCCGTCCCGCCGCGGCCCTTTGCATCCGCCCGCGCTTTGCGTGACAATCCGAGGATGCACTTCGCATATTCCCCAAAGGTCCAGGAACTGCAGCAGAAGCTCATCGCCTTCATGGACCAGCACATCTACCCGAACGAGCCGCTCTACTACCGGCAGATCGCCGAAGGGGACCGCTGGCAGCCGGTCCCCATTATCGAGGAGCTGAAGCCCAAAGCCCGCGCCGCCGGGCTGTGGAACCTGTTCCTGCCGGACCAAGAATGGGGCGCCGGCCTGACCAATCTGGAGTACGCACCCTTGTGCGAGATCATGGGGCGCGTGGTCATGGCCGCCGAGATATTCAACTGCTCGGCGCCGGACACCGGCAACATGGAAGTGCTGGCGCGTTACGGCACCGCGGAGCAGAAGCGGCAATGGCTGGTACCGTTGCTGGAGGGCCGTATTCGCTCGTGCTATTGCATGACGGAGCCGGCGGTGGCCTCTTCGGACGCCACCAATATCTGCGCCAGCATCGTGCGCGACGGCGGCGAGTATGTGCTGAATGGGCGCAAGTGGTGGTCCTCCGGCGCGGGCGACCCGCGCTGCAAGATCGCCATCTTCATGGGCAAAACGGATCCGCAAGCGCCGCGATACAAGCAGCAAGCCATGATCCTGGCGCCGATGGACGCGCCGGGCATCGCCATCGAGCGCATGCTGCCGGTGTTCGGCTATGACGATGCCCCGCACGGCCACGGCGAAATGGTTTTCAACAACGTGCGCGTGCCGGCCTCCAACATGCTGCTCGGCGAAGGGCGCGGCTTCGAGATCGCGCAGGGCCGCCTGGGACCGGGACGCATCCACCATTGCATGCGGCTGATCGGCCTGGCCGAGCGGGCGCTGGAGGCGATGTGCCGGCGGGCGCAATCGCGCGTGGCGTTCGGACGGAAGCTGGCGGAGTTCGGCACGCTGCGCGCCGATATCGCCGACTCGCGCATGGAGATCGAGCAGGCGAGGCTGCTCACCTTGAAGGCCGCTTACATGATGGACGTGGCGGGCAACAAGGCCGCCAAAGCGGAGATCGCCATGATCAAAGTAGTGGCGCCCAATATGGCGTTGCGCGTCATCGATCGGGCCATACAGGCGCACGGCGGCGCGGGTGTGGCGGACGATTTCTTCCTGGCGCAGGCCTGGGCGGGTGCGCGCACGTTGCGGCTGGCGGACGGGCCGGATGAAGTGCATCGCGAAGCCATCGCCAAGATGGAGCTACGGAAATACGATGCGGGACCGGCATGAATCTGGCGGATAAAGTCGCGGTGGTGACCGGCGGGGCCAGCGGTATTGGCCGCGCCCTGTGCCGGCGGTTCGCGGCCGAGGGCGCGCGTGGCGTAGCGGTGGCGGATGTGGACAGCGCCGGCGCCGAACAGGTGGCGCGCGAAATTGGCGGGCTGGCGGTCCGGGCGGATGTGAGCCGCGAGGCAGACATCGTCGAACTGGTGGAGCGCGCTACGGCGGCGTTCGGCGCGATCGATCTGTTTTGCTCTAACGCGGGCATCGCCATGGAAGGCGGCGTGGAGACATCCGACAGCGACTGGCAGCGCATCTGGGGCATCAATTTCATGGCCCACGTGTATGCCGCGCGCGCGGTTCTGCCGGGCATGCTGGCGCGCGGCGAAGGCTATCTTTTGCAGACTGCCTCGGCGGCCGGATTGCTGACGCAGGTCGGTTCGGCTCCGTACGCCGTGACCAAGCACGCGGCTGTTTCGCTGGCCGAATGGCTCTCGGTCACGTACGGCGACCGGGGCATCCGCGTGTCCTGCCTGTGCCCGCAAGGTGTGCGCACCAACATGCTCCAGGAGGCCGTCGAGGGGCCGGGCCGCTTCCTCCTGGACGGCGCGCTGGAACCCGAGCAGGTCGCCGAAGCGGTGGTGGCGGGCCTGGCCGACGAGCGCTTTCTGATCCTGCCGCACCCGGAGGTCGGCGAATACCTGCGCCACAAGGCGAACGATTACGACCGCTGGCTGCGCGGTATGCGGCGGATGCAGGCGAAGCTCGACGCCGACGTCAAGCCAATGTGAGAGAATCGAGGGTGTCCCGATAAATCTGTTTTGCGAGGATGTCCGATGTCGAAACGTTTTCGAACCGACCCTTTTCTTGTGCGCTTGTTGTGGTGTGGCGCACTCATTGCCGGCTTGACGTCCGCCCTGGTGGCGCAGAGCGCGGGGACCGCGCCGCCGGCCCGGGTTCTCATTACGCAACCCATCGATCCGAGCAGGCTGTACACGCTCGCCGGAAACACGCGCGGCGAAGCGAATGCGCAGAACGACCGCGGCAGGGTGGCGGATACGTTTGCGATGGATCACATGTTTCTGCAATTGCAGCGCAGTCCGGAGCGGGAACAGGCGTTGAAGGATTTTATCGATCGACAACAGGATTCCAGTTCGCCCAGTTTCCACAAGTGGCTGACGGCGCCTGAACTCGGCCGGCTGTATGGTCCCGCGCCGCAGGATATCGAAACAGTTACCGAGTGGCTGCGCTCTGGCGGCTTCACGGTGAACACGGTGTATCCGAGCGGCATGTCGATTGATTTTTCCGGAACGGCGGGCCAGGTGTTGGCGGCATTCCATACGGAGATCCACAGGCTCTCCGTAAACGGGAAGGATCACATTGCAAATATGAGCGATCCTCGGATTCCGGAAGCGCTTGCGCCGGTGGTGGCGGGGATCGTGTCGTTGCACGATTTCCGGCCCCACTCGCTGAGGAAGCCTCGCGCCCATTACACGGTCGGGTCAGGCTCCTCTGGGTATCAGCTCGTTACGCCAGCCGATCTGGACACGATTTACGATTTGAACCAGGCCTTTAAAGCGGGATACACCGGTCAAGGACAGAAGATTGCGCTGGTCGAGGATAGCGATCTTTACGACACATCGGATTGGAGCACGTTTCGGAGCGTAATGGGATTAACCAGCTATACGTCGGGATCGCTAAGCACAATCCATCCCGGTACCAATTGTTCCGATCCGGGAGCCGACACAGCCTCCGGAGACGACGCCGAAACGACACTGGACGCCGAATGGGCCAGTGCCGCCGCGCCGAACGCAACTATCGAGGTGGCTGCTTGCGCGGATACAACTACGACATTTGGAGGTTTCATCGCAACGCAGAATCTGGTCAACAGCAGCGGTCCACCTCAGATCATTAGCGTGAGCTACCTCGCTTGCGAAGCGGGGAACGGGGCAACCTCGAATGCGGCGTTCAACTCGGTCTATCAACAGGCGACGACGGAAGGCGTGTCGGTGTTTGTTGCGGCGGGAGACTCAGGCGCCGCAAGCTGCGATGATGGATTTAGCGCCGCGACCCATGGCATCGGCGTCAATGCCTATGCCTCGACGCCCTACAATGTGGCGGTTGGGGGAACCGATTTCGGCGATACGTATCAAGGCACGAACAACACATATTGGAATTCGTCCAACAGCTCAACCTACGGCTCGGCCCTATCGTACATTCCGGAGATCCCCTGGAACGACTCGTGCGCGAGTTCGATCGCGGCGGTTTATGAAGGCTATTCGGTTGGTTATGGCACCAACGGCTTTTGTGGAAGCAGCTTGGTGGAACAATTCGTACAGCAAGGCGGCCTTACGATAGGCGCGGGCGGCGGGGGACCGAGCGCGTGCGCAACCGGCGCTCCAGCGGCAGTTGGGGTGGTAGGCGGCAGTTGCCAGGGATACGCCAAACCGGCGTGGCAAACCGGGGTCCCGGGGATCCCGAAAGATGGCGCGCGGGATCTTCCAGATGTAGCGCTCTTCGCTGCTAGCGGACTCTGGTCGGGCCACTACTACGTGTACTGCTTTACCGATCCCGCGAATGGCGGCGCGCCATGCACGGGCACGCCGGATAGCTGGGCCGGCGCGGGCGGAACTTCGTTTGCCAGCCCGATATTGGCTGGGATTCAGGCCCTGGTGAACCAAAAAATGGGAGGCGCCCAGGGTAACCCGAACCCGGTTTACTACAAACTCGCGGCCAGTTCCGTGGCCTCATCGGTGTTCCACAGCATCACCAAGGGCGATACCGCCGTCAACTGCGCGGAGGAACTAAACTGCTTCGGAGCCGGATTCGAGGGAAGAGGCCGCGCCACGCCGCCTACCGTGTTCTTCGGAAACGGCGCGCTATCGACGACCAGCGACTCGTATACCCCCGCTTTTGCGGCCGCCAGCGGGTGGAACTTCGCTACCGGGCTCGGCAGCGTAGATGTCTACAACCTGATCTTGAATTGGAGCAAAGGCCAGTGAGGATGACGCCCATGCACAAGACGATCCAAACGATTTTCCTTCTTAGCAGCGCCCTTCTGATGGCGGTAGCACCGGCGCGGGTCGCGGCTCAGAATTTCGACGCCAGCGGGACGGCGAGTCTCAGCGGGCATTATCTGTTCCGGTATGTCACTTTCTTTAACGACCCAAACGGCAACCTGACGGAGTCCTGCAGCCTGAGCGGCATAATCGCGTTCAACGGCACAGGAAACTACACACTTATGAATCCGCAACTGTTCGATTCGGTCACGAGCGGCTCCTGCGGCTTGCTGGGCGGAGGGGGAACGTATGGAGTGCAATCGAACGGCATGGCCCAACTGGACAATCCCCTTTTCCCGACGACTCTTTTCGGCACCTTCAGCCAACCCGTGGTCATTGCAAGTTCGACGGAGGACGATTACTACGATCTCTTTATCGCGGTCGAAGCGCCCTCGGCCTCGTTTTCGAAGAGCAGTCTCTCGGGGGCCTTCACGGTGGGCACCATGGACTTCCTCAATGCTTCCATTTCGCTGGCGCGGCAGGGTTACTTCACTCTGAATGCCGATGGCAATGGGAATATCGCGGCATTCACGGTGAACGGCACGGCGGCGAATTTGAACTCCGGCAACGTGACACAGCAGAACGTCGGAGCCTCGACCTATGCGCTCTCCGGCACGTCGGGTGGAACCTTGACCTTTCCCGGCACCGCGGGCAATCCAAACGAGATCGTCAGCGGCGCGAAGACTCTGTATGTGTCGGCCGATGGCAACTGGCTCGTGGGAGGCTCGACAACCGGATCGGACATGATCTTCGGGTTTCGCGCGCCCTCCGGGTCGGGTTCCAATGCACTCTTGAACGGGGTCTACTTCATCGCGGGAATGGATGCCGCTCCGTCCAGCATCTCGTACTGTCCGCCGACCCTTTCGTATTGTCTGGATTCCTTCTGGGGTGCCATCAACACCAGTGGAGATGGGACTCTTATCTGGCATGAACGGTTTGACGATGTCGTCGACATAGAAACCTACGACTACACAATCAGCACGGCCATCACCATCGCGGCCGACGGCACTTACTTCGACGGCACTTACACGTATCTCGCCGGCGCCAATGGAGCGGCACTGATGCTGATCGGGTCCGGCCCGCAGTTCTCACTCAACGTCGGTGTTCGCGCCCCGTCGATTACGCCGACGTCGACGGTGTGGATCGATCCGCTCTATATTACCAATGCGGCCAACTACACGCCGATCACAAACGCTTTCGCTCCGGGCGAGCTGGTGAGCCTGTTCGGAAACTTTGGCGTATCTCCTCAAAGCGCAACGGTGCTGCCGATTCCCACGAAGCTAGGCGGCGTGCAGGTCTTCGTCAATGGGATGGCGGCTCCGGTCGATTACGTGAGCCAGAACCAGATCAGCGCTTGGATTCCCTACGAGATTTCGGGGGACTATTTTGCTACGTTCCAGGTGTCGGTGAACGGGTCGAAGTCCAATACCGTAACGGTGTACGTCGATAACTCGGCGCCGGGGATTTATACGCTACCGGAAGACGGGCTTGGGGCGGGCGCGATCCTCCATGCCGATTACAGCGTAGTGACGGATAGCAGCCCAGCAGTACCGGGCGAGACAGTGCTCCTGTTCATGGACGGTCTGGGAACCGTGACGCCGGAGGTGGCCGATGGCGCGGCCGCATCCAGTAGCCCATTGAGCTACAGCGACGAATACAACGCTGGCGCCATTCTTGTTTATCTGGACGACGGGGTGGATACCCCGGCGCAGGCCGACATCTCGTTCGCCGGCCTGGCGCCCGGACTAGCTTGGTTATATCAGGTCAATTTCACTCTGCCGACTAGCGGTCTGGCAAACGGCGACGTCAACATTTATTTTCAAACCAACGAGGCAAGTAACGAGATGGCGACGATCGCCCTGTCGGGATTCTCGGCATCGGCCGCGCCGGTCAATCCCCGCCGCCGCACTCCCAGGGTACGGAGCCGCGCTGCCGCGGCTGGCGCCGCTCACGGGCGCGTTGTGAAGAACCACCGGCGGGCTTTGCCGGAGAGACCGGGGGGGAAGCCCTAAGATGGCGAGCTGAAGCTCGCCACGGCACGCTAAAGCGCGCGCCACAAGTCAGGGAATCCACTGATAGCTGACGAAGGCCAAGCGGCGGCTGTCTGGCGACCAGGAGGGAGCATCCATGGTGCCCTTCCCTCCGACGAACTTCGCCAGCACCCGCACCTTGCCGTCTTTGAGCGACAGGACTCGCAGCATGACATCTTTGTCCTCGGGGATGCCGGCCAGGTCTTTGCTGAAAGACAGAAAGGCGATCTGCCGGCCATCGGGCGAGAGATGCGGAAGGCAATTATAGAAGCCGTCGGACGGTAATCCGGCGAGCGACTGTTCTTCGTGGCCGGCCGCGCTCGTCTCTACGGCTTCCGGTTTGCCCCCGGTTGCCGGTATCCGCTCGATGTGACCGTCGCGATGAAAGACCAGCGCGGCGCCGTCAGCCGTCCAGAAAGGCGCAGACAGCCGGCCCGGAGTGACATACACGACGCGCCGGTCTCCCGAGAGCGGAACAGTCTCCAGGGTGCTGTACAATTTCGGCGTGGCTTCAGTTGGCGCGCCGATCGTCAGATCGACGTTGGAGAATACGGCCTTCTCCACTGCATCCTTATTATGCGAGCAGACACCGATTCCCACGTAGAACGGATCGTCGATGGGGACTCGCATCGATCCTCCCGAGAACTGGAGTTCTTCACCCTCGCCCGCCACCCATATGTAGAAGTAATCGCCCCGCCTGGCGATGCGTACCCGCGCCGGCGCTTTCATTACGGATTGGATTTCACTTGTGTTGGCGCCCTTTTCGTCGCGGGCCTGCAACGAGGTTAGCCCGTCGCCATGGCGCGCCACGTCGGCGTACGGCGAATCCGCATCCAGGCTCTGGCGGATCATCAGCACGGCTTTGCGGTGCGCTTCGCCGCCGGAGCCGATGAACGAGATGTCCGCTGTCAGAGTGACATCGCCGGATACTTTCTTCCACACGAAATGGAACGCGTCTGAGGCGAACCACATATTCTCGCCGCTGCCGGAGACGGTGTAGGTCCGCTTAGCCGGATCATATTCGGCGGAACCGGCATGCAGCACTGTGCCGACGTCCGCATGATCTTCGAAGATCCCGACCGGCGCCGCAGCGTGCGCGGCATAGGCCGGGAGCCAGAGACAGGCCATCGCGGGGACGACAATGTAGTTACAACGCATATTATGCCTCTAAGTCATTGGGCCGCAGTCTCCTGACTGAATAGGCAGAGCCACTTACCTTTGCGTTCCGCCCAAATAGAAAAGACATATACCAGAACGGCACGAACTTCCGTTCGCATCGACGAATACCGCCTCGTCAGACCCTGGCACTCTTTAGCCACTAACTTACCGCCGCCCTAGTTGCCTCATTGCGGGGCTTAAGCCCCGCGCGGGCTAAAGCCCGCCCTCCATTCTACTGGCGCGATACTACGCGCGGATTGGCGTACAACGCGCGCAAGGCGTCGGGTTGCTGTTCGGCGCCGGAGGCCAGAAACCAGGCCCACCGCGTGGGCTGCTCCAGCATTGCGCCAGTCGGCATCCAGCCGTCCAGTCCCAGCCCGATGACTTTGCCGACCGCGAAGCGCGCCAGTTCCGCGTCGCGGCGCCAGGAGAACGGCGTATTGTCGAGGTCCACCGCCAGCGCATCGGCATATTCGAGACCGGGGAAGTAATCCGCCCACTGGCCCGGAGAATCGGACCCGGGCCCAGAGGGCACCCCGGGAGCGGCGGCGTTCCACACCCACACTAAGTTGTGAAGTTTGTGGTAGCTCACCAGGCGATCGAACAACTGCCGGTATAGCGCGGCCGATTCCGCCTTGTGACCGGCCCACCAGAATTTGGCGCTATTCGGTCGCGGATACGGCCGCCACAGCACTGGCACGCCGGCCTCCTGCAACTGCTGCAGATAGCCCGCCGCAACGTCCACCTGCGCGCTCCATCGCGCGAAGAGCCGGGTGCCGGGCGTCAGCAATTCCTTCCATTCGAAATCCGATAACTTGCCAGACCCGTCGTCAGTGGGGCGCGCGGGGCGCCAGCTCAAGGTAACCATCGCATGGCTCCGATACTGGCTGACCGCTTGATCGACGACGGCCTGCGCGCCGGGCTCAGCCAGGTCGGCGCCGTAGATCGCGGGATGTTTGGCAGTCAGTTCAAAGACCCGTTGGGTGGCTGCCGCAGCCGGCTTGGAGTCATTATCCTGACCGCTCAGAATACCCTGGCCGGCCGCGTGGTATAACTTAGCCAGTAACTCCCTGGCCGCGGGCAATGGCTCCGGCGTCACCAAATGTGGATCGGGGGCGGCCGATGCCTTGCGGATCGCCGCCATCGCTTCCGACATGTGCGGGTCGTCGCGATTTAACGCGTGCGGGTCGTCGTAGACTGCGCGCACCGCAGCCAGCGGGTTACTCATCTCGATAAACTCGCTCCAGGTCATAAACCACGTGTACTTGGGCTGCTCTTTCAGCGTGGCGGGGCTGGGAAGTCCGCCGACTTCGCCGAGAGCCACCGGCTTGCCTCCGGAGAGCGCCAGTAAGTCGTCATAGAAGTTCTGCTTGAACTCTCCGTATATATCGACCGAGAGCACGTCCGCGTATTCCAGGCCCGGGAAATAGTCGGCGTAAGGACCCGGACCGGTACCACCCGAGCCGGGAGAGTTGGCGTTCCACACCCACACGACGTTGTCGAGATGGTGATAGTTTACGAAGCGGTCGAACAGTTGGCGATACAGCGCCGCGGATCCGTCGTTGCCTTTGCGGCCGCCCCACCAGAACCAGTTGCCGTTGACCTCGTGATAGGAGCGCCACAGAACGGGAACGTGCGCGTCGCGCAATTGCTTCAAGTAGCCGGCGATCACGTCCACCTGCGCGCACCAGCGTTTATAAAGGGTAGTGCCGGGCGTGAGCAGTTCGCGCCACTCGAAATCCGAAAGGTGGCCTTGCACACTATCGCGGAAGGTGGCCGGCTCATCGTCCGTGGGCCGGACGGCGTGCCAGGTGAACGTCACGATCGCGCCATTGCGATACTGGCGCATGGCCTCGGCGACGAGGGCCGGCCGGGCCAGTGTGGAGTCCTTGTCGGCGCCGCCCTGAAAGCCGAAGTCCTGGCCGTAGACGGCCGGGTACTTGCCCGTGAAGTCGTAGGCGCGGTCGGTCCAGTTGGCGATCGTATTTGGATAGTTGTGCTGGCCGGTGAGGATGTAATGTCCGGAGATCGAGTAGAGGTAAGTGAGTAAGGCGCGCGCTTCGGGCGAAACGTGCGGGTTGACTGGCGATTGAGCCTGGGCCCCCAACGGGGCGCGGCACAAAAGCAGCAATACGCCGATTGCGTGGGTGGTTGGCGAGGTCATTGGATTCTGCACTGAAGCTCACTTTATCTCATACCCAGTTCGAAGTGGGGTTGCGCCCGGGAAGACGCGGCGCGGCCGCAACCACAGGCGACGGTCCGGGAAGGTTTTGAGAGGGTTGCACTTTGTCGCATTTTGTCGCGTTCGTGGAGGCTCCGGCGGGCGGGATTTGGCTTTGGTTTTGAGCTTTTGGTTAATAACAAAGGATCGAATTGGTTCTTCCGAAAATTCCCACTCCGCCGCCCCCTTTAGGGTCAGGTACTTGCGGTAAGCGAAGCGCTGCCTTTAGCCGCGGCGGTGCGCCGACGCTAAAGCGGGCTTCAGCCTGCAGCGGGACTTCAGTCCCGCCTGTTCAACAACTTCCAGATTGAGTTTCCCGCGAGCGGGGCTACGCGTGGGGAAAGCAAGCATCTCAAGTGTGAGATGTGGAAGGATAATTGTAGTGCCATACCACGCATGCGATTGCACCGCATCGCCGCTCTGATCCTGCCGCTGCTCCTCCCAGCGTGTGTGCGTCGTCCGGACCCGTTACCCGGTTTCCCGCGCGTCTTTGTGTGGGCTTGGGAGCGTCCCGAAGACCTGAGTTGGCTCGATACGCGCGCCGTGGGAGTCGCGTTTCTGGCGCGCACGGTGTGTCCACGCGAGGACGGCGTGTTTGTGCGCCCACGCATGCAGCCGCTCCTGGTGCCGCCCGATACCGTTCTTATGGCGGTGGTCCGGGTGGAGACCGGTGGGCCCACAGGGCACCCCGCATCCGGCGCCGACGTGGGGCGCACAGCCGGCGCCATTGCCGATGCCGCCGGTCTGCCGGGCGTGCGTGGGTTACAAGTCGATTTCGACGCCGTGGCCTCCGAACGCGCCTTCTACCGCGCCTTGCTGCTGGAGTTGCGGCGGCGCCTGCCTGCGCGAATGCCGCTATCGATCACGGCATTAGCGTCGTGGTGCGAATCCGACGGCTGGATCGAGGGCCTGCCCGTGGCCGAGGCGGTGCCGATGCTGTTCCGCATGGGCCCGGATCGCTATTCCGCGGGTACCGATTTCAGCAGCGATTTATGCCGCTCCAGTGTAGGCGTCTCCACAGACGAACTGCCGTCCCGCATCCCCGCCGGGCGGCGTGTTTACGTATTTGATCCGCGCGCATGGTCTCCCGACCACGTGCAAGCGATACTGCGAAAGGTCAGCCAATGGCAAAGCGCATTCTGATTCTGTCCATCACATTGATCATGGCCGGGGCGTTGATCGGACCGGAAGATCTTTCAAGTTGTGGCCCGTTCCTGCCCGAGACTGTGTTCACCAGCAAGTCCGAGCCGCTCGATGAGCCGCGATTTTTCGGCGGCCAGCTCGGCATCCTGCAGCCTCAGTATCGGCGCATCTATTTGATGGCGGCTTACCGCTATCTCAGCGGTGTCGGTCTCAGCAAGGCGGACCAGGAGGCTCTGCTAGCGCCGCCTGTCGAGCCGGTTTCTTTCTGGATGGGACAGGATTCACCGGCGATCCGGGAATGGCTGCAAGCGCGCGTCCAAGTGGGCGCGCCACGTCCGGATCAAATCGAGCGCCTCAAGCTGTTGCCCCACTTTTCCTTCATTCTGAACTGCGGGGACGACGCGTTCCGCAACGCCGCCGCAACCCTGGTTGAGCGCGGGCGCGCCGGCGCTTCACAAGACGATCTCAGAGCCTGGGTAGCCGCACAGGACCAGGTGTTCGCCAACTGTTCCGAGCCGGGTCCGCCGAAGCTGAAGCGGGCGGCGCCATCCATTCCTGCTGCGGTGCCGGCCACCGCCGCGCCTTGGATGCAGACGGACCGCGCCTATCAGATCGCCGCGGCGGAGTTCTACGCCGGCCAGTTCGAAGCGGCATCGGCGGACTTCCTGCGGATCGCCGGCGATCGCTCCTCGCCCTGGCACCGCATCGCGCCCTATCTCGCCGCGCGCGCTCTAATCCGTAAAGCTACGATTGTCGATGCAGCCGCCGCCCCGGCTGCCCAGGAGCAATTGCGCAAGGTGCTGGCCGATCCGGACGCAGCGCAGTGGCACGATAGCGCCCGCGGTCTGGCGCGCTTCTTGCGGGCGCGAACAGAGCCGGAGCGCGTGCTGAGCGAACTGGCCCACACGGTCGCAACCGAAAAAACGGGCGTAGCCGAGGCCATGAACGATTACCGCCTGATGCTCGACCGGTATCTGGATCGCGGCAAGGATCCGCCGCGAGACGAAGACATCACGGATTGGATCGCGACCATGCAAAATGGCCCTGACGATCGCGCGCTGGCGAGGTGGCGCGCCACGCATTCGCTGCCGTGGCTGGTGGCCGCCATAACCTACGCGGGCAAGCCGGACGCGGAGTTGATGGCGGCCGCCGCGCAGGCCGCTGACGGTTCGCCCGGGTTCCTGACGGTTGAGTTTCACCGGCTGCGGCTCATGCCGGCCGGCGAAGCGCGGCCCAGACTGGACGCGGCGCTTCGCCGCAACATGCCGGTGTCGGTGCGCAACCTGTTCCTGGCGGCGCGCATGCGAGTGTCGCGCGATTGGGACGAACTGCTGCGCTATGCGCCGCGCACTGTCGCCAGCGACTTTGTTGACGGTCGGAGCGCTGCCAATCAGCCCGTTACGAAGCGGGAACTGTATTTCGACGATGACGCCGCGCGTATCCTGGATCGCCAGGCGCCGCTCGCGATGTTACGGCTGGCTGCGGGAAGCCCCAGCCTGCCTCCCAGCTTGCAATTGCAAATAGCGCGCGCCGTCTGGGTGCGGTCGATCTTGCTGAACGACGCCGGCACCGCAACCGGGATCGCGCCGGCGATGGCATCGCTCGACCCGCGGCTCAAGCCGTACGTCGACGGCTATCTGGCAGCAGGAGACGACAAGACGCGCGCGTTCGCAGCGGTCTGGCTGATGCTCAACAATCCGGGAATTCGGATCTCGATTGATTCGGGCGCCGGCCGCTTCACGGCAGTGGCGAAGATCGATTCCTTCCGCGATAACTGGTGGTGCCCGGTGGTCAGGGCGGATACGGCGCGTCAGCCGATGAACGCGCCACTCGAATTACTGTACCAGGGTAATTCTCCCGACGCCCAATTCTTTTCGCCGGCTCAGCGTGCCGCGGCTCACCGGGAGCACGAACGGCTGGCTCTGGCGCCGACGGCCCCAACTTTGCTCGCCCAGCAAACGGTGGAATGGGTCGCGGCCCATCCGGACGATGAGCGCGCACCCGAGGCGCTGTATTTGACGGTGCGCGCCGGACATTACGCTTGTGGCGGCGACGCTGAGACGGACCGCTGGGTGGAGCGTGCCTTCCGGCTGCTCCACAGCCGCTATCCGAAGACCGAGGCCGCGCGCCGGACGCCGTACTGGTTTAGCGCGGGCGAACACTAGGCCAGACTAAAGTCTCACGTGGACTCCGGTGCTTGACAGAAACCGCTCCCTGACGGTCGCGGCTCAGTAACCCTTGCGAAATCAATGCGACTGTTACCGAGCCGCGACCGTCAGGAAGCGGTTTCCCCAAAACGGTTAAGCACCTCGTGGACTCGGCCTCCCCCATCTACTTGATCAGCGTGTAGACGGCGCGGGTGGCGGATTCGCGCGAAACCTGGAAGGCAATTTCGTCGTGCCTGCCGGTTTCGAGAGTCTCGGCAGGCAGGGGCACAGTCTGCTCCACGGTGACCCTGGCTTCGGCGCCCGCCAGCCGCACAGTCCGCTTCCAGCCCTTGCCGGTGAATTCGAGCGCGCCATCGCCGGCGCGTACTTCCACCGGACCTGTGCCGGCGAAGGCGCCGCCCTCCGGCAGCACATTCAGACCGTGGGGTGCGGAATCTTTCCAGACGAACTCCAGCCATCGGCCGCCATCCTGGGCCGAAAATACCGCGCGCGCCTTCTGGTTTTCCAGGATCCACTCGGGTGAGCCGTCGCCAGCCAGGTCTGCGGACCACGCCACTGCCTGGCCGCGCGGGATGGCCAGGAATCGGGCGGGCATCTCCAGCTTCGCCCCCCCGGAGAACCGCAGGACCCAGTCGTGCAGACCGGGAGCCACGCCATCGGGGAAGACGCGAAGCTCGAGCGCGCGATCCATGACGGCGCCGGTATTAAGCTCGGCTTTGGGCGGCAGGAACTGAAAGCCGTCGCCCGCAGGCTCGATCGAGTAAGTTTGGATTTCCGGAGAGTTGTTGCGCACATTGACGTCCACTGTGCGGCCGGCCGTGGCATCGATGGGGATGATGGCAGGCTCGACGGCCAGGTCCGCGGCGGCGCCGAAATGCAGGCGGATGGCTTCGGCAAGATGCACCGATGCGGGCCGGAACAATTGCAGGTGCGCGCGGCCGAGCAGCACGCCATCCGCCTCGATGGCCAGATTCGCCCAGTCGCCGTGCAGCGCGTCGGCAGGCACATCCACCTGATAATCGATCCGATAATCGCCCTCCGATGCCGACTTCTTGGTCGCCGTGATGGCAAAGCCTTCCGGCAGGCGCAGGCGCGAGCGGCCGGCAAGCTCCTCGGACGAGTAGGAGGTGGAGATGGTGTTCGCCCGGCCGATGATGAGGCGCTTGGCCTCCTCAAAGAAGGCGGAGTGTTCGGGCGCCTCGATGGCCAGCGCCACGCGGATCTGGCTGGCAGGTCCTTTGCCCTGGGGAATCTTCAGGCGTGCGCGCAGAGTCTTCTCGTCGAAATCGAAATCCGCGAGATGGCCGCCCGCCAGGTAGGGCCCGCTGGGGCGCCGGGCGAGTTGCAGCACGGCCTCCGCCGGAGCGGGCGCGGCGAACTCCATGGCCAGCGTTCCATTTTCGAATTCGATGTTCTGCAATTCCGCCGTCGCGTAAACGATGTGCTCGGCGTTGGAAAACGCGGAGCATTCGCGGCAAAGCCCCGCGCCGCCCAGGGAGACATTCACGGGCAGCCACAAGGTCGCGTGCGGCGCGAGAGAGACGTTTTCAATTTCCACGGAACGCTTGGCGAAAGGATCCCACGCGCGCACCATGTTCCGGAAAGGCTGACGGCTTTCGTTGGCGATGCTGACGGCGGAAGCCACGCCCGCCGCGCGCGAAACCAGTTCCACGGCTGTGACTCCGGGCGGGAGCTTGCCGGTGGCAAGCCGCACCGGATGCGCGCGTTCCGGCTTCATGGCGGGCAGCAGCGCCGCCCAATGCCGCAACAGTGCCGCGTTGCGGCGCAGAGCCTCTACGGCGGGCCGCTCATCTCCATTTAGAGAAACCGCGCCGGCGCGGTAGAGCGGGCCGCGCGGCCGTTCCCATCCGGCGGGGAACAGGGCATCCTCGACATCCTCCCAGAGCAGTGCGCCGCCCGCCGTAGCGAGCGCCTGGCGGCTGCGAGTCATGGCCGCCGGATCATGCGCGGAAACCACGGTTACCGGTAGCGGCGGTGCGGGCACATCCAGTATGCCTGGGTTGATGCTGGTGCCGCCCTCGACAAAGGCGATCGGCCCGCCGTGCTTTTCGGTCTGGGGCGCCAGCAGGCTCTCTAACTCATGCAGCCATGGGCGGGTGGCTTTGCGGTCCTGCCCGACGCTGGCGGGATAGCCGTTGTTGACCCACCCCTTCACTGGCGGCAAAGGACGGATCCAGGCCCGCATTTCCAGGCGGCGCAGCAACCGGATGAATCCGACCAGATCGCGGCGCGGGCTGGTCGCGCCGGTGAAATCGCAAGCGCCGCCATCCACCTGATGCCAGTTCCACGGGATGGAGAATTCCACCGTGTGGATGCCGACGGTTTTCAGCCAGACCAGCTCGCGCTCCCACAGCGTGCGCGGATAGAGGTAATAGGGGAATTCGACGGCCTGCACGAACTCGGGCGGCGGGGCCGGTTCCGGAGCGGGCAGCGTCGCCGCGAAAGCCAGCAGCAACGGGACGAGGCGCATCAAACGGACCTGCGCAATCGGTAATCGTCTGTGGAGTTTATGCGCACAACCTTGCACATTTCAAATAGACGCGAGCGGGCGCGCGATCCGATACGCTCGGCCAGAGAAGTTTTGTACTCGGGCTTGTCCAGCACGATGTTCCGGCCGATCATGATGCTGCCGGCGTTGGGATCGGGGAGGTTGGTGGTGGCGATCAGCGCCTTCTTGTTGTTGCAGCGGTAGGTGATGATGCTGGTGACGGTATCTTCGACCCAGTCGGTGACGCGGTGCGCTCCCAGGTCGTCGAGCAGGAGCACTTCGGTATCGAGCGCGAAGCCGTAAGCCTCGCGGTCGGCGGAGCCGGAGGCCTGGTTGTAGCCGGCGCGAATGCGGTCGAGCAGGTTCTGATAATCGAAGAAGAGGCCCTCGAATCCGCGCGAGATCAGAATGCGGAGCGCGGCCACCGCCAGGTGCGTCTTGCCGGTGCCAGGATCGCCGATGAGCAGCAGGCCGAGGCGCTGAGCGGTGGGGAAATCGCGGGCGAAGCCTCTGACCTCGGTCATCACACCTGCCAAATCGCGATGAGCCACTTGGTTGTCGCGGGGCAGCACGAAGTTGTCGAAAGACGCGTTGCGGTAAAGGGGCGGGATAGCGGCGTTTTCTTCCAGGCGGCGGGCGCGCTCGCCGGAGACGCAGTCGCAGCGTTGGGCGCCGGAAAGATCGGCGCGCTCGATGATTTTCCAGCCGCTGCCGCCGCAATCGGGGCACACGGTTTCCGTGGGCATGATGTTCTATTATCGCGCGGGTGGAATCCGGTAGTATTGTCCGTGTCAAGCCGTTCGCATGGCGGCTGGGATTATTGCCATCATGCGGACCTCGGTAGACGAAACCGCATAATAGAACAAATACTGGCCGGCGACGAAATATCGATAACCGCGCATGAGGCCGCGGCGCCGGATTGGATAGATGCGCGGATGTGAGCGCAGCAGCTCTATCGAATGCGCGGCGCGCTGCTGGACGCGTTCCGGGAGCTCGCCAAAGATCTCCGATAGGCCATCGGCGAAGAGGACGGTCACAATTTGTTGCGGCGCTTTACGTCTTCCCAGGTGGTGAAGCGGCCCTCGTCGAACTCACGCTCGGCTTGCTCAACCTGGGCGACCAGCGAACTCCGCTGGGCCTCTTCGCATCGCTCCACTAAGGTTTCCAGGCTGCCGTGTGCGTGAACCAGGTCGGCGACGGCCTTGCCCAGATCGCCGTGGTATTCGCGCGCTAATTCCGTCAGAATGCGGTCGGTGTCTTCGTCAAAATCGATTTGCCGGCGCACCATGTCGTTAGGATACCACGTGCAGAGCTTCGCCTGTTCTGTTCGATTGGGCTGCGTGGATTGTGCGGCGAGAAGATCGATGACGTCCTTCCAGGTTGCTTTGCGTGTTACCGCGGCGGATCATGGGACAAATGTCGAGCTGACCGTTGAGACGAGACTAGCGATGTCGAAGCGTTTCCCACCCGGGACGACGTTATTGGACGGCGGCCGAAACAAACCCAACGCGATACCTCCTCGCGCTCAGACTAGGGCGAGGCGGCTTTCCACTTCAGCGGCGAGCCGTAGGGCCGGAGGCAGTAATCCGGAGGACGAAGCCAGCATAGGATCACGAACGCGTGGATTCGGTCTCATTCAAAACGGGGGGGCACGGCGGGGGTGTAAACTATAGGGAGAATGGGAAGTGCCATGCCAGACAACTACATCAAGGTCAGGATTGATGCGAAGACCTTCCAAATCCCACTTGGAGAACTGGCGGCGACAATGGTGGAGAAGGTATTTCGCGAGGGACACCAACATATCGTCGGGCCGGTTTACATTCGAGAGGACCTTGCGACCCTGCTTCGCTACGCGGCAAGCGTTTACAATCTGCTGTTTTACTTGAATGCGGATGAACGGCGCAGAGGCGATCCTTACTGGTACGTGCGCTACGGTGTTACGGCGATGTCACTCGTGAGGTCGCTAATCGATTGTCTCTACAATGTTATCGCTATTCTTGAGGACCCTGCTGTGAAAGGACCGCAGTACCGTAAGAGCGGCTTACACAAGACGTTGCGTGACTAGATGACGACCAGCAGATGTATGGCGGGCAGCCGGAGTGGGACGAGTATCTGAAAGAACGGCGCGGGCCTGTCGAGACGCTGATCAGGCTGAGCGGGTTTACCGTGGCCGAGGTCGCGAGCATGCAGAAGCATGAAACATGGCCGACGTTCGGTAGCTATGTGAGTACAATGCAGCAAGGTGGCACGCTGACACCGAACCAGCAGTTTCTTAGGACGTTCGCACACCTTGAATGGCGACAATATTCGGCCCTATCGCACGGCGCATTTGAGGCGTTCATAGGTACGATGGGGCAATTCCCAATCGGCGCGTACTCACTGCTGTCCGGCTAAAAGTCGAATAGATTCAACTGGTTGCCGGGATCGAGTAAATCGGGTTGGGAGTCCGATGCTTGAAGAGCCTGTAAAATGGGCACCTTTTCAAAAAGCGTGATGCT
>Ga0181521_10003590_pt1 | contig 18187 bp, 23 predicted proteins | sample PEATcosm2014_Bin_32_FD_119764 | JGI IMG/M metagenome (GOLD analysis project Ga0181521, IMG submission 119764) | Peatland microbial communities from MTU Mesocosm Facility, Houghton, MI, USA - PEATcosm2014_Bin02_60_metaG | ecosystem: Environmental > Terrestrial > Soil > Wetlands > Peat | place... | reverse complement strand
CGGTCTGCGCGCCCGCCGGGTCGGGCGGGATTTCGTCATCGAAAAATCCGATCTGGAAAAATTCGCGCCCCGCGCCGTCGGCAATCCCAATTTCAAATCTTCTTCGCGCCCTTCGCGCTCTTCGCGTCTTCGCGGTAAAAAATGAAGAGATTGCCGATTGCCGATTGCCAATTGCCGATTTTGGGGGGAAGCTGATCGAGGCGACGTGGCTGAGAGGTTTAAGGCGGCGCGGGCAATAATAGGCCCAGTCCAACATGCGCGGCCTGGGTCAACGGTCCTTCCGCCAGTTAATGTTCGCGGTCGTGGCAATCCCCGCGGACAGGAAGGGTCGCGCTACCGGGCCCGGGAGTTCGAATCTCCTCGTCACCTTTGCGCATATCCAGCGCGCAGCGCGGGGTGGACGACGTTATATCGCAGCTTCCACTTCTTGGCGGTGACGAAGCTTTTCACCGGCTGGCGATCGCCCCCCATGTCCAGGCTGTCCAGCTTGAGCCTGCGCCGCCGATGCCGTTTGACCAGGTAATCGTTGCCCGCCAGCAGCTCGCGCATCTTGTTGCGCATCATCGTGGCGAAATATCCGGCGGCGTGCCGGCGCCGGCGGTCGAACAATTCGATCTGCTCGATGGCCAGCAGCAGCGCCTCGGCCGCGGCGTCCTCGGCCCGATCGTCGGCGTAGTGGAAACGCTTGCCCACGTTCATCGAGATCAGATAGAGCGCCAGCGCTATGCGCCGGCGGTTGCGATTGCCCGTGTTGGTCTTGAGCAATTGCAGGAGTCGGTCTGGGTCGCTCGCCCGCCCGAATGGATCCGACTTGAATGTTGGGAGCCAGTGGTGATCGAACGGTCCGGTTCCAGGAGGTCGCGGGCTTCTTGCACGATTTGCCTTGCTTCCCAATGGCTGATGCCCAGCGCCCGGGCCACTCCCTTGACGTTGATTCTTCCCGCGGCGGTGAGGCAGGAGTCGGGATCGCTGGTCAGCAGATCCATCAGGGGCTTGAGCGGACCGCATTCGAGAAGCTCCGCGGCCGCGATTCGATCGCAGATGTCCGGTTCAGCGGCCACTTGAGGCTTTTCGGCTTATTTGGACTCTGGATTAAGATCACCGCGAAGGGGGTCCCGACATTTCATCGTCGGGTCCCGCGAAGACGCGAAGTTGCGCGAAGGCAGATAAAATCCGGTCTTGCGATCTTCTTCGCGTACCTTCGCCGCTTCGCTGCTTCGCGGTAAAAATTCTCAAGCGGCTTTCGATAGCTGAAGCGTGACCGCTTTGATGACGGCCTGTTCGATGGCGTCGAAGTTCACCGCCGCGTTGGGCATCAGTTCCGTGTACAGCCTCGAATCGGATTCGCGCGCCTGGACGGACACGGCTTCGATCTCCTCGGGTGACAGAAATTCCTCCACGCGCTCCCGGCTGGCCCGGACGCATTGGAAGAACTCGTTCACGGTCAGCTTCCGCTTGCCCGGTACGGTGGTGAGCTTGAAAAGTTTGGCCGTGTCGATGCAGGTGGCATTGCCGCCATCGCGCAGGTGGGCGACGGCGAAATCGCTCTCGGCGAATTTCACGCCCCGGCGCTTCATCGCCGCCTTCACGTCCTCTTTGAGCTTTTGGACGTGGAATTTCACGACAAGGGCGATCGCGGCGATCGCGGTGAGCCGGCTGTCTTTCAGGACTTTGGCGTCCTCGGGGATTTTGATGGCCATGCATTAGGTAGGCGGGAACGGATCGGAATTTGCGCACGCCGGTCGTGCCACTTCGGCCAAGCCGGAGGCGTGGCCTACGCATCCCCGCGCGGAATTCCCCAGAGCAGACACTTTTTGTCGCTGATTCGACGCAAATCACGCTGCGTTGAGTTCATTTCTTCGATCAGTTCGTGAGTCTGTCCGCCGTTGATCCCATACAGCGCGATCCTGAATTTGCCGTCCTCCGTCCGGCCCGGGCTGCACGCAGTTCGATTCAGCAAGAGAGAGACTCGGCCACCGTCGTCGTCAAAAACCGCTATCGTCTCCGGAAAAAGTTCGTCCCGAGCGTCCTCCATGACCTTCACAAGCTTGGTGGCGGAGATCGCATCCTTGCCCACGAAGGTACACTCAAGCCAATCGGGGCGTTTGCAAGGGCCTTGGCCGGCGTCGCGTCTCCGTTGTGAGCCGATCAGGCTTTGGATGGCGGCGAAGGTTTGGCGGTCGACCTCGTGGCCATTGACGGTGTAGCGGCAGGCGTGGGCGATCGGTTCCCAGGAGCAATCGGAGGCTTCAAGGGTCACGGACGTCAACCCCGGCTCGATCTGGCGGGCCTTCTCACGCGGGCGCATCCGTATCACCCCGGTGGATTGTTCCCGCCCGGTCACCACCAGCTTGAGGCCGAACGCCTCGGAAATTTTCGGTTTGAAGTCACGGATCATGGTCTGTCTCCTTTCAAAACGTCATCGGGAAGACTTACCCCCAAGACGCAAAGAATAGGTTTCCGGGGAAGGCACATTTCGATGGCCACCGGATTGCCGAACGCGTCAACGATAGTAGCAACCCCCAAGAAGACCGGAATCGCCTCGAATTCCGAATCACACGCGCAAAGCTTCCTGAAGTCGAATTTGTTGACAACGAACGCATCGCCACCCGCCATCGCCTTCAATCCTTTCGGCAGATATGCGGACGGCATGATTTTGATCCCGCCCAACAGCAGCACTTCCGTCATCGCGATTTCCTCATCTGGACTTTAGCGGCGTAAAGATTCATCGGATCATCGGGCCCAAGCTCTATCGCTTCGCGCGGGACGCTGAGGATCACGGCGTATTGCGCCGGGTTCATCCGCCCGCACCGCGGGCAGAAGTTGCCTTTGACGCTTGCCCCGGCCTTGCATTGCGCGCAATAGCCATCGGCAGCATCGGTCGGATGGGGACGAGACCAGAGCCGGCAGCCCGCGCAGGAGTGAAGGCGGATCGCGATCTTCTCAGACCTGTCCCCGCATAGCACGCATCTTTGAGTGAAGCGGTCGATCTGATGGCCCTTGAAGTCGATCACCCATTGCACCAGCGGCGGCTCATCTCTCAGCGTGCGGCTGGCGGGATCATAGACGTTGCGTCGGCCGGGGATAAGTCGGACGCATCCCCCCGGACTCATTTCGAGCCTATCGAACTCCGGCCTGATTGCCGCCGGGGAAGATGAGGGCAGCGGGAAATCGTCGCCGCCGAGCAGGCCGATCATCCCGCGGGCGATCCATCGGCCGATCCAAACCGGACTCAGAAGAATCCAGCAGAAGAAAACCAGGATGTCGATCAACATCGAGCGCTCCTTCTCGATGCCGGCCGTCGGCGCCACTCGAACGCGAACGTCGGTTCCCCTGATTCGGCAATGATCGTGAACCTCTTGCCAGGGCCAACGAGGTAGTGATGCGCCACGTCCTTCCCGGCCTGCCGCTGAAGAGCGCGGAAATTCGCATCGAGGAAAGCTCGCTTGAACGTCCTGGCCAATGCAACCCTTTTCATGCGATTCTTCGCCCCACTTCGCGCCCTTCGCGTCTTGGCGGCGAAACTCTTCATCGGTCAGTTGTTCGCCCGGTTGACGGCCGTGAAGGAGGAATTCGCCCCGACGTCCTGGTTCGCTCCGCCGAACGGGCCGGAGAAATCTCCCATCGCCGCGTTTGGCATCGGCGCCCTTCCGATCAGCCATGTCAGCACGACCCCGCTCGTGTTCCCGTCAGCGTTGAGTGATGCCCAATCGCTGGCGGTCAGGTCGTGGCCTGGCTCAAGGGAGAAGGACAAGTGCAAGTTGTCAGTTGGAAGTTGGGAGGCAAGGCGTAGAAATCTGCCGGTCATGGGCGCGTTGTTGTAAATGATCGAGGTGTGAATCACGCCCTTGTCATCCGTCCATGTTTCCGTCTGCGGGTTTGTCCCGTCGTCAGCGATCAACACGAACGCGCCTTGCGCCGCGTTGCTGACCGTCGACGCGAACGCGATCGTGCTTGTGCCGGATTTTTGGTCGAACGCAAGAGTGCCGGCGATGGACGGCATGGCCGGCGGCGGCGCGCCGTAAAGTGACGGCGGGATGGGGATCGCTTTTGAGTAGAGCGGGAAATTCTCGTTGCGCAACGCGATCACGAAGATTTGCGCGAAGGCGTTGTTGATCGAGTCGCGGCGGTAGAACGCGGTGTAACCGTAACGGTTGTCCGATGGCAGCACCTGATCGCCCAATCGCGACGCGAACGATGGAGGCAGCGGGATCACGATCGGCATGAACTTGGAATTGACCTGACCGGGGAGCAAAGCGGAAGTCCCCAGCGATGCGGCCTGGGTGTCGATCGTGTCATGCGCATCGGCTAGAACTTCGTTGATTCGCGAGTCCGTCATCACCGCGCCCGTCCCGATCATGCCCGTACTGAACATCCCGGCCAGCATGACAAGCCCGATGCCGAGGATGATCACGGCGAAAAGCACTTCAATAAACGTGAACCCGTCCCGTGAAGATTTACCGGGAAGACGCGAAGGTCGCGAAGTTGCGCGAAGCTGAACTATAAACCGTTCAATCGCATCGGCCCTGGGCACGAATCCCATGGCTTTCCCCTTTTCCACAATCCAAACGCATCTCTCGACGTTCACCATTGGCCCCCCGGCCACAAGCCCAAATTGGCGGGCCGCGTCGAGCGAGAGCGCTGCGTGCGCCATATCTACGGCGTCCATCCAATCGGCATCGGTTTGGGGATCAACGATCTTCTTCGCGTCACTTCGCGCCCTTCGCTTCTTCGCGGTAAGCTCTTTAGGAGAAGGTTTCATAGCCTGCCCCCCTGCCGAAGCTCGGCGTGCGCCGCCGCGCGTTGCATTTGATCGATCCACCGACCGATCGTTTCCCCGTCGATCGACGCGCTGGCCCCGGCCCAGCGGAGGACGTGATCCATCTTGAACGCCTGGTAGAGATGGGCCGCGGTGGATTTCGATTCGGTGAAGTCCAGCAGCATCGCCAGGGCAAGCTGCGCCGCGCCGGCCCGGGCGCATCCGAACTCGAAGCCGTCGAGGGAATGATGATTGATGACCTGGAGCGATTCGGCCGGCGAGATGATGCGCAGCCGATGCTCGCCCGCGCCTTCCTCCGCCGTCAGCGTCACGATGGACCCGGCGCCCTTGAAGTTGTGAAGGCGCACGACGCGATAAACGATCTGGTTCGGCTTCATGGCCGTACCCCCGCCTCGGCGGATTTCAAATTTGATTCGTCATTCGGATTTCGAGTTTCGAGTTTCATCGCGTTCCTCCATTCGACGCCGCGCGCATGGCGGCGATTCGTTGTTCCTGCCGCGCCTGCCATTCGCGGAACGAGTTCGGCCCGCAGCCGATCTTGTCGGCGCAGTCCGGGCAGAGCCGGAGGCGGTCGATCGTCACGTGATAGATCGACCCGACCATTTTTTGGCATCCCTGGCAAAACGCGCGGAACTCGGCCGAATGCCGCCCCTGGCGAATCGCCCGATCGGTGATGGCCTGCGTCTGCGCAGGTGGGATGACGGCGAAGTTCATGGGGACTCCGGAAGTGCAAGTTGGATTTGACCTGCCACTTGCACTTGCCACTTGCACTTCTTCCGCATTGATCCATTCGATGATCTGCGCCTCGTAAGCCTCAAGTTGGAAGTTCAAGAGTGCAAGCCGTTTGGCGGCGGCCTCCAGGCGTTCCCGTTGCGACGGCAGAAGATCGTTCTCCATGGTCATGATGACCGACAGAAGCAGCGATTGCGTTCCGGCCAGTTCCTCCCTCAGCCTTTCGGCTGTGGGGTACGAATCGAATTTGCTCATAACGTCTCCGTGAATTAAGCTGAGGGCCTTCCGTGAATTCCGGCGACGCGCCAGGTCCCTTCAAGCGCTCGCCGGTTTTTATTTTTTGTCCGATCAGTACCGCCCCCGCTCCTTCTTCTCTCCCCGGACGGCGCGGCAGAATTCCGCCGCGGCCTGAAGCTGCTCGACGTACTCGGGCAGAAGGTGTCCGCAGCCCGCGGCCAGTTCCAGCGTTTCGGCCTTGACCGTGTTGGCCAGCGCCGTCAGGTTGCCCATGACGATCAGCGCCGTCTGAATCTCCGCCTTCTCCTTGTCCGTAAAAGTTTCGAAGCTCATGCGAATCCTTTCATCCCGAAAATTTCTCGCCGCGAAGGAGCGAAGGGCGCGAAGGGGGGATAGGGCATGAGGTCTGCGAGGCGGCTTGTGGCCTCGCCGGGTAGACAAGCATCCGTAGTCTGAACCTCAGCCCAATCGCTTTCCTTCGCGCAACTTCGCGCTCTTCGCGCCTTCGCGGTAAAAATTCCTCATCCAAACCTCCACGCGCAGAACGTCAGCGCCGCGCAGCACCACAACCAGATGGCGACGAAGCAAACCCAATAGATGATCCGCCATTTGCTATTGGGCCGCGGCGCGCGATGATGATTAAAAGCCCCGCGGCGGCGGGTCAGGCCGCGGCGGAGCGGATGACGCACGAATTCCCCGGCCTTGGATTTCCGGAGAACGGCGTCCATCGGGGAAGGTTTCGAGGGCGCGGACGATGGGGCGGGCTCTACCCCATCGCCGCGCCGGGTTGTATTTTGGTTTCGCGTCTGCGATAATTCGTCGAACGCACGGATTGGCGAAAAGCCTGGGAAGGCTTCCTTCAAGCCGCGGCCGATCGGGCCGCGGCTGTTTTGTTGTGGCCGTTGCATCCTCCCGCCGACGTTGATTTCCGAATTATCCCGCGCAGAGGCGCAGAGGCGCAGAGAAGCGGCATCATCGTCAGGGACCTCCTTTCGGGGAAAATCCGATCTCTGCGCCTTTGCGCCTCCGCGCGAGACTTCTTCGTTCGAGTTTTGAATTTGATTGGTCATCGGCCTTGTTCCGTGACGTGCTGTCCGTCCGGGCGTTTGATTTCGACATTGCATGACCCGCTCGTTTTTTGCCCGTCCTTCCATGATGCACTTCCGGACGCGCGGACTGAGATCAAAAATTCGTCCGGCGCTTGCCCGCTCGTCGCCGCCTCCGACTGATTCTGCTCCAGTAGCGCGACGATGTGAGGCGCCGCTTCATCCAGTTCGCGGCGTGAAAGGGTTCCCTCGGAATATTTTTGCCGCTCCGCATGGATTGCGCGGTTGACGTCCACCGCCTTGCCGATGAAATGGAAACTCCAACTCATAACGGACCTTTCGCCGGCGACCGGCGTTAAACTTGCCACGCGATCCATAGCCTCGCTTGTTCCGCGTACAATTTGCTCCGCTCGATCCCGAAGAATTCCCTGCCGAGCTTCAGCGCCGCCCGCCCCGCCGATCCGTTGCCGGCGAAGGGGTCGAACACCTTGTCGCCCGGATTGCTCGCGACTTTGATGATCCGCTCCAGCAGCGCCGCCGGAATCTGCGGCGGATGATCGGGCCAGGGCACGGTGTCGGCCTTGTTCCCCACCTGGCGGGGATAGGCCCACACGTTGTCCGGAACCCGACCCATCGGCTGGGCGCGCGAGTCGTGATATTCGGTCTGCCGCTTCGACGGCTCCAAAATCTCCTCGCCGTTCCAGGTGAATTGCTTGGGATTGCGCGTGAAGTAATGGACGTAGCGGGCGGCGTTCCCGAAATTCGTTTTTTGGTGCTGGCCGAACTCCTCCCACCAGACGATCGTCTTGCGGCGATAGAGCGGCGGGTCGCGCAGTTCCCTCAGCGCCATGCCGAAGAAGTCGGACCAGCGATCGTCGATGAACACGAAAATCGACCCGGTCGGCTTGAGCAGCCGCGCGCATTCGCTCATCCAGTTCTTGCACCAATTGAGATAGTCGCGGTCCTTCAGGTTGTCGCCGGTGGGGTCGGAGTCATAAACAGTGCGATTGTTGTAAGGCGGGTCGGGCAGGATCAAATCGTATTTCCCTCCTGGAAGATTCGGCATCACCTTCAGGCAGTCCCCGCACGCGATGAGATCGTCCGATGATTTGCGCCGGGGAAGTTTCTCCTCGATGCCGACGATTTTTTTCAGCCTCTCATTTTTTTGAAGCAGGCCCTGGACGCGGCTGAGCTTCAACTTTTGGGGATGGCTGCGGGGGAGTTTCAGCCGCCAGAAATTGGCGGGATCCTCGCGACAGAACCGCTGCGCGAGGCAGAGCGAGCCGGAAGAAACGTCGAAGATCGGGGCGAATCGATCGACCGCCCGATCATATCCGTCCGCCCGTCGTCCCAAATTTGGGACGACGGAGGGATTTGATGGAATCGCGGTTTTTGACGCAATTCCAGATAGAGCCTGTCGCTGCCGTTTAGAGCCTTCTTGGGCAGCGGCTTCGACGAATGGAACGGCGATCGCGGCCCGCGCATCGTAATCCAGCACGCGCGGAAGATTGTTCTTCGCGATGATCTCGGGCAGTGAGCCTTCGCCGTTCCATTGGTGGAAGTCTAACTCAACGCCGGCCATCTCGCAAGCCCTGGCGGCGTTCGCGTCGTCGATCAGCATTTCCCCATCCAAAAGGAACTGCATCGGCCTGCCGGCCAGCTTGATCCGCGCCGCAAGGCTCGCGAGTTCGGCGTCATCCATGCGCGGAAATTCCGCCGCCAGCGGATGGATTTTGATTTTCGGCCGCTCGGTCTCGACGTCCGGCCTCACTCGAATCACGCGATCGGCGACGGCGGATTTCCGGTATCCGTCCCCGTTAATCGGCGGCTTGCCGTTGATCGTCGCGGCCCTCAGCGTTGCAACGCTCATCGAATTTCCTCCGTGATTTGTGCCGATACAGATTCCGGTGTTGACGACGCTCGGCCCGCGGCCCGACCGGCTCGGGCCGGGTTTGTTTGTGTTTCAGCCCCGGTTGCAAAAAATATCTCCCAAACTTTCGCCCGCATGTGCGGGGCTTTGCGCGGGTCCATTTTGTGGGCGCTCTCGCCGAGCCGGGGATTGATCATCCCCAATTCGACGGCCAGCCGCGTGCGGATTCTTCCCAGCGTTTCATCCGAAAGATTCGCCAGGGCCGCATCGATCTGCGCTTCGCGGGCCACCGCTGCTGCAATTGCGCATCTGCGCGCCTCTTGCTCGAATTCGATACGCTGTTTTTCCTCGCCGCCCATGGCGCGTCCCGAAATTGGATCGAGGCAGATATTCATTGCCGCCCCGCTTCCAGTTCCGCCGCGATCCGCTTGATGCGATCTTGGTCGATCGGCGGCATCGCCGGTTCCGACGATGTGGTACCGCGTGACTGACCTGGCGAGGTTAGGGTGACTTGCCGGCGGCTGGATAGCTTGGCTTCAGCCCTTCGCAACGAAGCATCCGGGATAAGTCCGGGATCGCGAAGCCGGGTGATGGCGTAGCCCGCCTGTTTGTCTTTGGGCCGTTGCTGAGCGGCGTCGATGGCGGCCAACGCGATCAGCGGGCCGATCCCGCTCGAAAGAAGGTCCTCGATGGAAGCCGCCTTGCTCCCTCTGACTCTTCTTTCCGGGATTTCCCATTGGCGCAGCCGCCCCACCACCACCTCCCTCAGCTCCTCCGTCCATTCGAAGTCCGGCGCGGATGGTGGTGGTGTATAGATAGTATTAATACCACCACCAGAGATATCTGTAGTGTCAAAAATGCTAAGTTGCGCAGGCGCGCTAATTGAATGACGTGCCGGCACGTCAGGTGATGACGTGCCGGCACGGCTACCCCTGACGTGCCGGCACAACTTGAGTCGGCGCGCCTGCGCAACTTTCTCCTCCTCCGTCGCCCGCCGGGAGTCGATTCGTTTGTGGAAATTCTGCCTGGGGATTCTCAGCCGGTATTCGTTCACCCTCCCCCTCCCACCGGCCTCTACAATGGCGATCCCAGCCAGCAGCAACTCGTCAATCGCCCGCCCCACCGTCCCGAGCCAGTGACCGGAACATTTGGCGATCCAGCTTTTGGCGATTGGATGCGTGAGCAGCTCGCCGCCGGCGATTTTCTCCATGTCCAGGGATTCGAGAAGGACGCCCAACACGCGCATCTCGGCGCCGTTGAGATGCTTGGCAAGCCCGCTGGTTCGAAGGTCAATCATGAACTTCATGTAGGCGCGGGCGTGGAGATCGAATTGAAGGGCCGGAACTTCATCGCTTCGAACGATCGTGGTGTGCATCGGTCGATCCGGTTCTGAATCAGCAGCCATCCGTGGCTCTGTCGGGTTCATAGCGATTCCTCGGAATTGGCGAATGATGGGTTGGAAAAAAGCTCCCGGCTTCGCTGGGCGACGAAGAGGGATAAATTGCGTCGGGCGGCATCGACCGCCCGGTATTGCTCGCAAAGTTGGTGGCGGATTCGCTTGGCGGCCCCCATGCGGATCGGGGCCAGGTGGTTCATCGCATCGGCCAGATGGCGTGCGGCCTGCTCGATGGCGGAATCCGCCATGCGGAGATTTTCATTGAGTTGGTGAAGCGAGAGGCCGGAATTGGCCGTGGGGAAGGAATACGTTCGCGCAATCGCCAGGGCCACGATGGCCCAAACCTTCTGACCGTAGTGACAAAGCTCTCCGCCCGCCGAAGTGGCGTGACGGGAGAGGCGTGGTTAAACTCAGTGCTTTGTCACCGCCACTGAGTCACCACACGAACCGGCCTCGCAAGCCGGCGTTGATCCCCTGCGAAAGGGATCAACTCTGTGCAGATTTAACCACGCCTCTCCAGTCATGTCAAGAGCAGGGCACGTTCAGAACAGGCGCGGGCCGGGTTGCCGGCACTCAAGCAAAGGGCTTCATGGGCGACCTTTTCGGCCGGGTGTGGCAATCCGCCACACCCCAAATTCGCCGCCGAGTTATCGCACCCACCACCGCTTCCCGAGGCCGTCGCCGCGCCTGCTCTGAGACCGCCGTTATTATCACCACCACCCTAACAAAGTCAAGCCGATCTTGGTCTGCATGTTATGTTAAGTTGCTGATAATAATAGCTTTACGTTCACGCAAGCCCGCATTCGCTTTTGCGCTCAGATACCTAACTTCCGCGATCGCCGGAAGGCGCCGGCATGCGCGCTTCGGTTATCGCAATAGCTGCAACGCTGGCGCGTCGCCGAGCCGGCATGCCCATTCGCCCGTCCCGGCCCCCAATCGTGGCGACGTTGCGTCCAGGCGGGCTGGCTGGCGTCGGAATGGGGGGGGTGAAGAAATAAAAAAAGCGGCGTCCAGGGCAACGGCCTGGACGCCGCGAGCCAGGATTGAAAGTCACCCCCAATATCGGCCATCCGCCCGTCGGGAGAGTCGCCAACGTCCGTTTTTTTGGCCCTCAGTGCCCGACCTGGCTAAACTGACGGCTTCACATTCACGGGAGAGGCCATGAAACGTCCGCTCATCGTTTTCGCGTTCGTCTTCGCCGCCGTCGCCCTGGTGATCGAGGGCAAGGAGCTTACGGCCCAATCGGTTCCCGGCTCGCCGCCGATGCAGCGATGGCAATACGCCACGCTGGAGGTGAATGAGATCCCGTCGATTGGCGACGCCACGGCATGGTGGCGCCCGAGTTCGGACGCCAAAGACTGCCTTTTTGAAAGCGCTCACGGCGATCCGCCGTCGCACCAGGGCGAAAAAGCCTTTGAAAATCTTTCCGAAAAGCTGGCCGGGAAAAAGGACCAGGGCCTTGCCCCAATTCTCAATTGGGCGGGATCGAACGGCTGGAGGTTCGCTTCGGTCAGCTTTCAGCGTTCCGGCATCGAGGCCGACGCGGATCAATCGACCATCTACGTTTTCGAACGTCCGATCCCCTGAAAGAAAAAAGCGTGCGGCCTTGTGAGCCGCACGCTCGTCTCCCCCTTGTGCGCCGCTTGCGGCTTGGCCGCTCGGGGCGCTCCCCAGGCCGCGATTGATTCAGAGTTTCGCGATCGCGGCCGTCACCGCCGTCTCCACCGATGCCGCCGCCTGTGACTCTGCCGGCGTCATTGAAACCGTCGCCTCGTTCTTCCCGACGTCCACCCCGGCGATCAGATGTTGGATGTCCGCCTCGAACGCCTCGAAGCCGGCGGGGACGGATTTGTATTTCACGATTTCAACGATCAGCCAGATGAGGCTTCCCCCGAAGACTGATCCGGCGACACAAGGATTGAAGATGAACGGCAGGGCGATGGCCGTGGCGAACGAAATCACCGCCACCGATCTTCCGATCGGCACTCCAAACGAAGCGATCCCCGCCAGCGCCGTCGATCGCAGTCCCATGCTCACGACGAACACGATGAAGCCCAGCAGCGCCAATCCCCCAAGCTCGATCCGGGCCCTCTTCACCGTGGAATTGGTGGCGGCGAACGGATGGGCCGTGGGGCTGTTCACCGCGTTGGCGTCATTGATCTTGCCGTTGGCGTTGATCTGGGCCGTTCGCGTGGTCGCACGGTCCTTCTGTTTCCCCGCTTCAATCCCCGCCTGGTCGTGGCCCTTCTGAATGGCCTGTTTGGCCGGCGGCGTTAGCTGGCTGCATCCCGCCAGGGAGCCGACAAAGAATTCCGCCGCCAAAATGAACGCCACGAAGACGATCGAAAGGAGGATGGTTTTCATGCATTAAGTAGGCGGAGATCGGTCTGAATTTGCGCGGGGTTCTTGGCCAAGATTTACCGCGAAGAAGCGAAGGGGGTCCCGGCGATCAAACGCCGGGTCCCGCGAAGTTGCGCGAAGCGGTCAAAAGTAGCCGGCATTCTTGAGGTTGCTCTCGTAGCTCTGCAACTGAGCCTGTAGCTCGTGAACGTCAGTGAAGATTCTGTCGTCGCGAACGCAATCGATCCCCCCTTGATCATATCCGGCCTCAAGCGACCGCCGGATCCAAACCTTGCAAAAATCGCTGCCGCTGCCTCGATCGATTCCCACCGTCGCCCTTGAACGCCTGAAGCTTTGAATCAGCGGCAATGCGCCCCCGAGGCTGGCCAACATCGAGAACAAAAAGCTCCTGCGCGTCATTGCCCCCATTAAAGCGAATAGCCCGCCGTTTTCAAATTGGCGTACAGATTGGACAGCGCCGCCTGAATATTTGACACGTCTGTCTTTAAGTTGTTCAGCATGGTCTGTTCGTTGATCCCGTAAGCCGATCCCGCCGTCTGGTCCGTGACAAGGTTCTGAACCGGGTGGGTCAACGCGGCGGATTGCGGCGGAAACCACGTGTACACCTGATACCAAATGTCATTGGAATTGGAGTTGCCGTCGGCGATGGTCGAGTATTGAGGAAACCCCGCGACGATCCCCCAGACATAACTGCCGACCGCCAGCCCACTGCGGGCCTGCTCGCCGTACGTCTGCTCCCAATTGTTCGTGATCCAGCAATTCGCCTGCGATGGCAGGAACGCGGAGGAAAGGCTGCTGAGGAGATTGTTGAATCCGAAGTTCCCCGAGCTGGCGAATTGGCCCTGGGCGATTCGCCCATAGTAAACGCCGCCGTAGGTTCCCTGGTAAACGCCGGTGATCTTGGCGATGCACGGATACAGCGGCCAGTTGTTCACGTAGATGATCGTGCGCGGCTTCGTCTCCTTCGTTTGGCCCATCACGCGCCCGATGACGTAAATGACGTCCGCGGTATTGCCCCAGAGAATGTGACTGCCCGGGGCGCCGCCGCCGCCGGCTGGCCATCCGACATACGGCTCGGCCATGTTCACCACCAGCGCATTGTTGACCCAGCTGCCGTTGGGATTCGTTTTGGGCTTCGGTCCGTCGCTGCCGCTTTGATTGACCTGGCTCTGAAGTTGGAAGGTGTCGTATCCCGGCGGATTGCTGTTGCTTCCCCCATTGCCGCCGTTGCTGTTGCCGTAGAGGATCGAGCTCTGATAATACCCGCCGCCCGATTCCGCGCCGATGATCGCCGCCAGCAGCAGCTCGCCCTGTTGCGGCGAGACATCCACGCCGACGGTGTTGTCCCCGATGGTGATGGACGTGAGCGTGTTGCTCACGCCGAACCCATTCATCCCGTCCAGCTTGGCCCGGATCCGGTTGAACTCGTTCACAAACTCTTCGGTGATCTGGAATTCCGTCATTGTCCATTATCCATTGTCAATTGTTCATTTCACGAGAGCCCGAGCGGCGAAAACGCCTGCTCCGCGTAATCCATGTAGATCAAGAACGTCGCCGCCGCCGACGTCGTATCGCTCAGCACTCCGCTTTGCAGGGTCTGCGTCACCGCCGCGATCCCCGCCTGCGTCAGCATGATCGTGCTGTCGATCGGCACGCCCTGGCCGTTCAGCAGCACGTCGCGCGTGCATTGCTGCGGGTTGCTTCCCCCCAGCCAGAAATTCCCCAGCGTCTTCTTGTTGGAATTGTTCGGGTCCTGGTACTGCGCCCGCAGGCCCTGGTCGAGCACGCGGAACTGCCACGGATGCCGCACCTGCAGCGCCGTCAGCCCGCCGCTGTTGGGCGATGCGATGGCGAACGCGTAGGAGATTCGCACGTAAGGCGAGCCGACCTGGTACTCGCTCGCCGGCGCGATCCCCAGGCAATAGACCTGGCCTGGATTGCGCGTGATCCCCTGGAGCGTCACCGAATCGCTGTTGATCGTGTCCACGTAAGACGCCGCCAGCGATTCGTTGTAATCGCTTTCGTACCGGGTGATGGTCAGATACCGCACGGAAAAGTTTTTGGAATGGTTGCTTTTGAACGCGTCCAGCGCGCTGTTCAGGATCGGGTTGCCGTTGATGTCCGTGTCGACCTGCTTGGATTCCTTGCCCCACCGGAACGAAACCATCGGCGCCCGCAGCAGCGGGTTGGGGTCGTTGGCGACGATCTGGCTGATGCCATAGTTGGCCGTCACCACCATCTTGGTCAGCTTGTTTTCGGTGACTCCAATCTGCCGGCACACCAGGCTGTTGGTGTTGGGATAAACGCTGCCGATGAGGACGCCGGTCGCGGTGATCGCTTCGTCGATCGGGTCGCTGGTGGTGAAATTGATCACGTCCCAGGCGCGCGTGGCCGTCCAGTTCCCGGAAATCTCCCGGATGCCCAGGGCGTTTGAAAATCGTTCGGTGGCGATCGCCATGATGCCGCCCCCCCGGCGGCAAATGGACAATGGAGAATTGACAGTGGATAATTGTCCACTCTCAATTGTCCATTATCCATTCACGTTAGCGCTTTCACGTCCCTGATCTGGTTCTGCCCCATCCCCATCCACTCCTTGAACACCTCGATGAGGTTCTGCACGGCCCCGGTCGTTTTGTCCTGCGCCTGGATGATCGGATCGTATTCCGCCTTCTGCTGCTGCGCTTTGGCGGTGACGCCGGTGAGGAATTGAGAAGCCTCCAAATCGGCCGGCCCCACCGCCTCGTCCTTCTTCGCTTGTTTCGCCTCGGCCTTCTGATCCTTCAGCGCATCGCGATCGATTTCCCGATCGAGCTTGGCATCGGCCTTCGCGTCGGCGGCCTGGTCCTTGGCCGACTGCAGCGCTTTCAGTTTGGCTTGCTGGGCGTCCAGACTCTTCAACGCCTCTCGGGCGCCGGCTTTTTCCTCATCCGTGCCATCCTGGAGGATGGACAGGATCGCGGCCCGCTTCTGCTTGAGATCGTCGGCGATCTCCTGCTGCCTGACTTGTGCCGCCGCGGCCTTGTCCCCCTCGGCGGCCTGCTGCCGAAGCAGGTCAAGCTGCGTTCGTTTCAATTCGGCATCACGTTCCGCCTGGGCATCCTTGGCCGCGCCTTGCCTGATCAGGTTCTCTTGCATCGCCTCTTCCGTGCCGGCGGTTTCCTGATGGATGGAAAGGCTGTCGATCTTCTGCTGCGCCTTGGCCGCGTCGGGGCTTCCCGATTGCGCGATCGGCTGAAGCTGCTCGATTTGCTTCTGCGTCTCCTCCTTTTGCTTTTGCAGGCCGGCCCTCAGTGCGGCGATCTGTTTATCGGCGGCGTCGTTGATGCCGGCGATCTTGGCTTCAAATCCTCGGCCCTGCTGCTCAAGCGACTTGCGGTCCTGCTGTTTTTGCAATTCGTCCAGGGAGTCTTCACGCGCCTTTTGCAATTGAACCAGCTTGCTTGAGAACGCCTCGTCCTCCTCGATTTCCTTGGCATGCGCTTCGCGGATTTCGTTCAGCCGGACCTTCTCCGCATCCTCCTGGACGCGTTCCACTTCGGCCATCGCCTCACGCACGTCCTTGCCTTCGCCGGCGGCGAGGATAATCGCCCGCTTGGCGTTATGGACCTCCTGCATTTGATGGGCGTATTCGGCTTGAGCTTTTGCAATCTGCTGATCGGAGGGGAAAAGCCCCGCCATCGCGACCTTGTCATCCTCCTTGGCCAGATCCTCCTTCAGCTTCTTCGATGCAGCCGCAAAGTCCTCAAGTATGGCCTTCTTCTTGGCCATCTCCGCTTCGATGTCGGCGGTGGATTCCCTCCCCAGGGCGTGGGCGATGGTTGAGCTGATCCATTCCGCCGCCGGGGCGACGATCTTGCCGATCAGCGGGAATTCCTTTATGGCATCGAAGAGTTTGCGTTGCCCCGTCGCCGCTTCTTCGGCGCTGCCGGTCAGCGTGGCCCAGGCGGCCTTTACCGCATCGACGCCGACCGGGATGACCTCAAACGCGATGGCGACGTTGCGCGCCTGGCGGAGGATCGAATGCAGCCCGTGCCCCGCCTCCGCGATCTCGTTGAGGCTCCCCAGCCGGCCGCTCAGGCCGTCCGCCGAGTCGCCGACGCCGCGGAAGACCCCGGAGGCCTGGTCGCGTGCCGTCACGAGGATTTCAAGCTGTTTGGTGGCCATAAAAATCGAACCGCCAAGACGCCAAGATCGCCAAGAAGAAATCAGATGCGCCTTGGCGCCCTTGGCGTCTTGGCGGTTTACTTAATTCCTAACTCCGCTTTCCACCTTCGCCGCTCGATCGTGATCCAATCGAGCGCCTCACAAAAACTTTGCGTCTGGTCAAGCATTCCGCCCGCGATCGGCAGGTGGCGTTCGGCCAGACGCACAAACTTCATCAGCCGCAAGGTGTCGCGGTCGATCGATTCCCACGGGCAACCAGTCAATCGGTAATGCCCGGCTCCTCCGCATGACTCGCACCTGCCGCCGGCTTGTCCGTTGCAGACGACGCATTCGATTTCGACCGGCTCGGCGGCGGTTGGAGGCCGGCATTTCCCGCCGCGGCATTTGGAGCACAGCCCGCCGAATTCGATAGCGCAGAGAAGGCGGATTTTTTTTTTGCCTGTTCCTCGAAGCTCATCTCCTTGAGCAGCCGCGATTCCAATTCCGTCAGGTCCGTGTCGCTCAAAACCGTATCGAGCATGTCGCGGTCGAACGGGACCGGATTGCCCTTGCGATCGCGGAAATTCTTCCACCCGGCCAGGATCGGCCGCAGGGCGTCGAAGCGCATGTCCATCCACTCGTCCACGCTCCTGGATTTCGCCATCGCATCATCGAACGCCAGCGCAATCTGCCTGGTCTCCCGCCCGGTGGGAAAATAAAAAATCAGCGTCGGCCGCTCGGCTTCAGGTTTCAGCCGATCGGTGGACATCACGTAGGAATAAGTTTCATTCGGATCGAGCGCCACGGGCATCTTGATTTCCCCCTTCGCGCGACTTCGCGCCCTTCGCGTCTTGGCGGTAAAGTTTTTACGAGAACGCTCAGAACGCGATCGTCAATTCGGAGTCCACCGTGCTCCCGTTCTGGCAGCACTGGAAATCCCCGTCGCTGGTCACGATTCCATTGCGGTCCCCTTCTTTGATCCCGGTGTACTGGCAGACCGGCGCGGCGATGGTCATTCCCGCCCCGGCCGCCCCGAACGCGATCGACAGCGCCCCGGGCGTGCCGGCGATCCAGATCCCAAACTGGTCGTACGCCGCGACCAGCGTCATCTCGGGGTCCATTTTCCCGGTGGTTTTGCGGCCGGTGATGATGGCGGAGACGTATCCCCCGGCGTTGCCGGCATCCTGCCTCAGCTCCACCGTGGCGCCATAGGCGATGGAGATTTTCGACAGCCGCGGCGTGAGCGTGCCGAAGCTGAGGGTCGCGCCCTCGAACGCCTGGGGCACGACCGTGCCGAACTGCGGCGTGAACATGGTCCCGTCCACCGGCGGCTGCCACACTCCCTTGTAATCGAACTCGAAGTAGGGAGTCTTGCCATCCTCGCCGTTGAACGTCCACGTGCCCATGGCCCCGAACAATTTCTTGATCGCCCCGTTCTCATACACGCCAAACGTGGCGGCCTGCTGGGTGGCGGAGGCTGAGAAGGGCGCGAACGTGCCCGCGCTGAGCGCCATGGCGCACGATTCGAAGCACACCGAAGCCCACGCCGGCGCGGTCCCAGCCGTTCCCCCGCCGACGGCGGGCACTTTGAATTTCAAGCTTCCGGCGTGCAGGCCGACGTT
>Ga0181521_10003589_pt1 | contig 18187 bp, 11 predicted proteins | sample PEATcosm2014_Bin_32_FD_119764 | JGI IMG/M metagenome (GOLD analysis project Ga0181521, IMG submission 119764) | Peatland microbial communities from MTU Mesocosm Facility, Houghton, MI, USA - PEATcosm2014_Bin02_60_metaG | ecosystem: Environmental > Terrestrial > Soil > Wetlands > Peat | place... | reverse complement strand
GACTCCACCGTGACGGTTTGCTGGACTTGACCCACCGGCAGAGAGAGATTGACCACGAGCTGGCTGCCGACCGTGAGGTTGATCGCCGTGTGCACCACCGTCTGGAAGCCTGACTTGGAGGCCTGCACCGAATACGTGCCCACGATGAGGTCGGGCGAGTTATACCGGCCCTGCTCGTTCGAAGTAGTCGTGAGGGCAACGCCCGTGCCCGTGTTGGTCACAACTACTTGGGCGCCGACGATCTCGGCGCCGCTGGCGTCCGTCACCGTTCCGGAAATATTTCCCGTGACGGCTTGTGCCTGGACCAGCGACACGCATAGGAACAACGCGACCAAACAGGCGAATAGCGAAGCCACAAAATTTCGTCCCACGAACCGTGTGTTCATCACTCCCCCCTGGATGTTCAGCTACCTACCATGGCCGCACAACAAAGCGCTCTCAACAGGCGGACTTAACCCACCGCGGCTTAAGCCTGTGAACGTACCACGCACTAGAAATGTGGAGACTAATACCCCAATGGCGCCCAGTGTCTATTTCCTATTTTGATCGCTTCTGTTACCGATTGGGAATATGCGGATGGCAACTGCTATTCCCTCATGGAACTGTCCAACTGCGGTACTTCGTCGCCGTGGCCGAGCGTCCAGCTTCTCGAAGGCCGAATGGAAAGAGGTACCGCCAAGTGCCGTGGGTCGGCGATACGCGGGCATACAGCGGCCCGCCGGTGACAAGGGTGCACCAGGAACCGGTCTCGTCAAAGGGCGATTGAATAACTAACAGGACGCCTGAAGGTCCGCGAACAAGCAAACTGCCTCGAACTTAAAAACAAAGCGGCTGGCCGAATCGTTCAGATTCGGCCAGCCGCTTTTGAAGATTCTTTTGTCGATCCGCGGCAAGCCTCGCCGCGGGTACCACTCCTAGAAAGTGAACCTCAGCCCAAACTGAATCAAGCGCGGGTTCACGTTCGTGTGGGCTATGGCCACAGTCGTCGGCGATGCGATGTCCTCGAAACCAACGGTGCCAAAGGAGAGCCCGCCGGGATCGGCGAACTGTGGATGGTTGAAGGCGTTGTAGAAGTCGGTATGGAACTGCATGTTGACACGTTCGGTGATTTTGGTGTTCTTCAGGATGGAGATATCCCAGTTGAACTGTCCCGGGCCAAGTACGGCGCCGACACCGGTATTGCCGAAGCCCGTAGCTGTCGGATCTCCGTAAGGTACGATGGGCAGCGGGCAAAAGTGGGAGAGGTTGAAGTAGCCCGTGCCGTTTGCAGGGTGAGTGCCCACTTTCGAAATAATGGAGCCGGACGCAAGGACATTTGAATTGTTAGCCCCTGCGCAGTACTGGGCCGTCGTCACTCCAGAAAGATAGCTCGTGGTGCTCGTGCCGTAAGCCCCCGCTGTAGAGCCCGCGTCGATAAACGTCAGTGGATCGCCCGACTGCACGATGGTGATTCCGGAGACATTCCACCCGCTCACCAACTTGCCTGCGACTCCCTCCATGCCTTTGCCGACAGGCAAGTCGTAGCTGTAGTTCAACACGAAACGCTGGGGCCTGTCGAACGATACTCGCCCGTACTGGCAGCTCATGCACAACGCGTTGTTGATGTTGGCCGTGTTGCTATAGAAGATGGTGGAGAGGTCCTTGTCCCATGTATAGGCGGCTTGCATGGAGAGCCCGTGCGAGAACTGGTGGCGCACGGTCACCTGCAAGCTGTTGTAGTTGGAATAGCCGTTATCGTCAGAGGCATTCAGACCATCGGCCTGGTAGCCGGGAAACGGCACGCGGAATTCGGCGTTGGCGGCGGTGTTGCAGATCTGGTTGGGGGCGACTCCTGTGCAGAAGGAACTAAATTGGTTGGTCGGTGTCGCCAGGATCGCCGCGTTGTGATTGTGGTTGTAATCCAGCAGGTTGATTCCGCTCGATCCAACGTAGCCTAGATCGAGGACCCAGCCGTGCACGACCTCATACTGAATGCCCAGGCTGTATTCCCGGACCATCGGTGTGTGGACCGTCGTCGGGTCAAAGGGCGAGCTCAAGCTGGAATTCGCGCCGGTGGCCGGGTTCGCGAAACGGGCCCCAAAGCCAAGACCGAAATCCGAATTGCAATTCGGGTCGGAGGGCATGCAAGCCAGCTGCACTGCCGGATAGGGTTGCGTCAGCGTCGCTGCCAACCACCGGGCGCTCCCAGCGGAGTAATCGTACGTGATGGCGTATGGGTTCCCCTGCTCGTAGGCATGTACGACGCTGTCCAGACCGACGCGATTATAGAAGATGCCGACTCCGCCGCGCACTACGAGTTTTCCGCCCGAGAGTGGCTGCCAGGCGAATCCGAATCGCGGAGCGAAGTTGCTGTACGGGGCATGCCCCTCGACCGAGTTCTTGTTCGGTGCGAAGCCGACGCCAGCAGGCGGTTGCCCGTGCCCGAATTTAGCAACGAAGTTAGTGGGAACCACGTACTGCTGAATGGCGGCGGGGTCCGTGAGCGCCTGCGCAAGCGAAGTTGGCACGTCGGCGGGGGCCGCCATCCGATCGAGCCACAACTGAGTGAGCCTTCCGAGACTGTCGCTCAGCAGCCCGTCAAACTCCCAGCGCAGGCCGATATTCAGCGTGAGGCGCGAACTTACCTTCCAGTCGTCCAGCACGTACAGGTTCTGGTTGTTCAGCCTGTAGAAGTGCGTAATCCCGTGCTCTCCCGTGACGCCCTTCACGCAGAATAGACATCCGACGTCCCAGCCGGGCCCGGCGGTCGGCCCTGCCGTCCCGAAACCCCCGGCCTCAAGCCCGTTTAGAAACGGGATGCTGCCAGCACCGAGGACCAGCTCAAGTCCTTGCTGAAGGCCTTGGTCCTGAAGGGGCCAATTCGTCCATTCGTATTCGTAGCCCGCGCGGATGCTGTGCTTTCCGTGGGACCAGGAAATCTGGTCCGCCAGCTGGAGCTGGTTCGTCGGCCCTTCGAAGGGCAGGAGGCCCCCAAAGAGAGTAAAACCGTCAATGATATCGATGATGGTCGGCGGTTCGTAGAAACCCGGAACGAGCGGCTGCATCCCCAACTGGTCAGGCGAGCCACAGTTCTTCGCAGAGGCAGTAGGACACCCGCCCGGCGGTACCACTACGCTCGCTCCGCCATTGTTGCGCTGCCACGACACGCGCGCTTCATTCACGAAGTTGTTCGTCAGGATCGAAGTCAGCTTCGCCACAGCAGCCTGGTTGCCCCAGGGTGTGAGCTCCGGCGTGCCCGGCAGATCCCCGCCCGCTTGGCCCATATACAACGTTTGGGGGTTCGCTGAGTAAAAGTACTTCGTGGAGAGCGTGTGCTTACTGTTGATCACGTAATCGCCGTTGGCAATGTACTGATTCTCATGATAGATGGCCGGAACGGTGAAATTGCACACACCCGTTGTAGCGCTACAAAACTGCGGGTCCGACGATGGCGAAGGGATGTAATAGTTGTTCGGTACCCCCGCTCCGGTACCGTCGGTAAGTTGGAAAATCCTGAGTCCCACGATATTCCCATTCGGAATTCCCATAGCTGTTGCAAAGGCCTTCGCAGTCGCATCGCACTCGCCAGAGATCGTGCCGACATCAGGTATCGCAGCGGGGGTATTGCATGTGCCGCGCGACCCGAGCGCGGCATATGGGTTTAGCGAGGTAGGCAATGTGGCGCCGAACGTCTCGCCCTGGGGCGCTACACCGTTCTTGCCTCGCGTCCCACGATAGCTGAAGAAGAAGAAGAGCTTATCCTTCATGACTGGGCCGCCGATCGCTCCTCCGAACTGGTTTTGATCCAAAACCTGATGGGGATGGGCTGCCGTCTTGTCGTAGAAGAAATCATCCGCATTGAGAATCGAGTTGCGGAAGAATTCGAACGCCGATCCATGAAAGGCGTTGGTGCCGGACTTCGTGTTGACCGTCACATTGGCCCCGGGGTTGCGGCCGTAGCTGGCGTCATACGTTGAGGTCTGGACCTTGAATTCGGCGATGGCGTCTGTGCTGGGAATCGGGATTCCAGTGTAGATCGTGCCGTCGTTGGCGCTCCCGGAGTTGGCGATGTTGTTGACGGCCACGCCGTCCATCTGAAAGTTATTCGATCCTGGGTTGATGCCATTGGCGCTGATGTCCTGCGTGCCCTTGCCAACTGACACCGCGTTGTCCACGCCGACGTTGGTCCCGGCCGAAAGGCTCAGAATCTCAGTGTAGTTGCCGTTGGCCATGGGCAGGGCGTTGATTTGGCTTCCACTGACTGTGGTGCCCAGCGCGGAACTTGCTGTCTGAAGCGTTTCGACATTGGCCTCGACCGTGACAGACTCGCTAACGGCGCCGACTTCCAGAGCCTGATTCTGGGTCGACGTCTCGGTCGCGTTCACGGTGACGGAGGGGACCTCGGAGGTCTTGAAACCGGCGGCGCTAAACTTGATGCTATAGTTGCCGGGGGACAGCAATGAGAACTTGTAGTTCCCGTCCGGGCCGGTCGTCGCGGTGCGGGATTGGCCGGTCCCAATACTGGTAGCTGTTACCGTCGCATTCGGCACCGATTTGCCCGAAGGATCGGTAACGATTCCGGTGATCGCCCCACTCCCAGCCGTTTGGGCCTGTACGAGCGACACGCATAGAAACAGCGCGACCAAACAAGCGAATAGCGAAGCCACAAACGTTCGTCCCACGAACCGTGTGTTCATCACTCCCCCCTGGCTCAATTTTCGATTACTCAACATGGCCGCACAACAAAGCACCCTCAGTACACGGACCCTTACCCACACTCAGCCACACTGTGATGGCCACATTGGCCTGAAGCTGTGAACGGCCCACCCACTGGAGATGTGGACACTAATACCCTAATGGCGCCCAGTGTCCATTTCTTATTTTGATTGCTTCTGTTACCGATTCGGAATATAAGGTTGGCACGCATTACATTATGGAACTGCGCCAACTGCGTTACTTCATTGCCGTGGCCGAGCGTCTCAGCTTTTCGAGGGCCGCACAGCACTTGCACGTTACTGTCCCGCCATTGAGCCGGCAGATTCGTCAATTGGAAGAGGAGTTCGACGTGCAGCTTTTCGTCCGCGACCGGCGGCGAGTTGCCCTGACAGATGCAGGCCGGCTGCTTCTGAAGGAAGCAAAAGCTCTGGTGACACAAACAGCGCATCTTTCGGATTGCGTCCGTCTCGCCAAAACAGGAGAAGCTGGCCTTGTGCGACTCGGGATCGGCCTGGGTTTGGGAGAACGGATTAGTCGCGTAATAATCGAGCACTCCAAGCAGTTTCCCGCCGTGGAAATCCAGTGCACAGATACCTACTCTACTTTTCAAAATGAAGCCCTGGCGGAAGGAAAGATCGACATCGGCTTCTTGCGGCCCTTCATTGATCCCATTCACTTGGTTTCCGAACTCTTGTTTGAGGAAGGATTGTCGGTCCACGTAAGCAGGGCGAACCCACTGGCGAAGCGCAAGACGCTGCGAGTGAAGGACCTCGCTGGCGAGCCATTACTGCTCCCTGATCGCGTTGCGTCCACAGGTCTATACGACAAGACCCTTGAGCTCTACTCCAGGGCAGGCCTGGCTCCGAACGTAGTTCACGTGCCGATGGACCCTGTGCCGCATAACATCGATCTCCAAACAGTTCTCCTAGCTTGTCGCAAAGGAATCTTCATCATGCCGGATGAAATTGGGTGCCATCCGGCGCCCGGTAGCGAAGTGGTCGCCGTGCCGCTCGATGAACCGAACGCCAAGATAGAGGTTCGCGTGGCATGGCGAAAAGACGAGAAGTCGGCGACTGTCCTTGCTTTCCTGGATTCGGTGCGCACAGTGTTTCGGACCGCACCATCCGGCCCACCATGTGAGGCGCGAAGGCTGGCCCCCCGCGTCAATCTCCGGAACTAGAAGCTCATCCGGGCCCCGCACACTGAAATCCGCAGCAAACCATGTGAAACGCCCGCTACGTCTCGTATAATCTGCCACCGGCCGTCGGGGAGATGGATTCGACGGCGATTTGCGCGAAGCGAGGTGCTTATCAATGGGTATGGTTACGGGTGGGGAGCTCGTAGTACGGACGTTGATCAAGGCGAACGTCAAGAGAATTTTCGGGCTGCACGGGGCGCACCTCGAAACGATATTTCAGTCGTGTCTGGATCATCACATCCCCATCACTGACACCCGGCATGAAGTGGCTGCGGGTCATGCGGCCGAAGGCTACGCCCGCGCGACTCGCACCCTGGGAGTGGCGATGGCAACCGCCGGGCCGGGCTTCACAAACATCGTTACCTCGATCGCGAACGCGTATCTCGACCGCACGCCCGTGCTCTATATCGCCGGTTGCGCGGGTTTGAGGGACGCGGAAACCAACACGCTGCAATCCGGATTCGACCAGGCGGCGGTTGCAAGGCCCATCACAAAATGGGCGCATCGAGTCACAGTTCCACAAGACATTCCGCGCCTCGTCGCCCAAGCGATCCGCATGGCCACCTCCTATCCGACGGGTCCCGTATTGCTGGACATGCCCGCCGATGTGCTGGGAGCGCAAATCGACGAAGATTCCGTCCGGATTCCGGAGAATGTCCTTCTGGATTCGTCTTCCTATCCAGCCCCGCAGAGCCGGGCGATCGAAGATGCAATCCGGTTGCTGGCAGGTGCGGCGCGCCCCGTGATCATGGTCGGCGTGGGCGCTTACCAAGCGGGCGCGGAGGAAGAATTGCGCGCGTTCGTGGAAGCAACGGGAATTCCCGTGTTCTCTGATTTTCAGGCCCATGGTCTCCTGCCGAGCAATCATCCGCTCTACGGCGGGACTTTCCACAAGATGGCCGACTTGTCGGAGCCGGACCATCGGCCGGATGTGGTGCTCGCTCTCGGAGTCCGCTTCGGCCTGTTCACGCTGGGCACGAGCGAGATCGAGATTCCGCACGCGGCGAAAATCATCCACGTGGAGGTTGATCCCACGGAAATCGGGCGGCTGAGACAGGTGGCCGTTCCGATCGTGGCGGATTCGAAGGAAACTTTGCGCGCGTTGAACGCACAGGCGAAGTCGCAGCGCTGGCCGGACTACAAGGCCTGGCAGCAGACGATCCGACAAGCGAAGGTCGACCGCTGCAAGCGAGCGCAGAAAGACCTGGAGCGCGCGGCGCCGCCAATTCATCCGCTCCAGGCGGTATCAGCGATCGTCGAGAACATCGCTGAGAACGCCATCATCGTTGGCGACGGAGCCGAGGCCTACCACTGGATGAACGAGGTGATTCATCAGAACCATCCCGGGAGCTACATCACCCACGGGTTTCTCGGAGCCGTCGGATTCGGACTGGGTCTTGCCATGGGCGCGCAGGTGGCCCATCCCAACCGGCAGGTGTTGTGTCTCGTCGGCGACGGCGCGATCGGCTTCACGATCGCGGAATTCGACACGATGGTGCGTCACAAGCTGCCGATCGTGGCCGTGGTTATGAACAACCACAGTTGGGCGGCGTCGCAACACTTTCAGGAAATCGTGTCCGGAGTCAACCGCTTGACGGGGACGCAGCTTCGCGACGCGAAGTATCACGAGGTTGCGGTGGCGTTCGGCGCCCATGGCCAGCATGTGACGCGAATCGAAGATCTGGGGCCCGCGATTAAGGCGGCATTTGCGAGCGGCAAGCCGGCGTGCGTCAACGTGGCGATCGATCTGGCGCCACTGCCACCGGAGCTCCATCTGCTGATGAAGCACTAACCGTGAGTGTAATGGCTGAATTGCAGGCCTCGACCTCTGTCGGTTAGGAGAAAATACTTGTCGATGGAAACTCGGCAACTAGGACGCGGCGGGCCCATTGTTTCGGCGATAGGTCTTGGTTGCATGGGCATGTCCGGGATGTACGGCGCCGCCGATGAAAAGGAGAGCATCGCGACAATTCACGCCGCTCTCGACGCGGGCGTCACCATGCTCGATACCGCCGATTTTTACGGCATGGGACACAACGAGTTGCTCCTGCAGAAAGCCCTTGTGGGACGCCCGCGCGAGAGTTTCTTTCTTGCTGTCAAGTTCGGCGCCATGCGCGCGCCTAAAGGCAATTTCGTTGGGGTCGATACGCGTCCAGCTGCAGTCAAGAACTTCCTTGCTTACACTCTTCGGCGGCTTGGAACGGACTACGTCGACCTCTACCAGCCGACGCGAGTCGATCCGAACGTCCCCATCGAAGATACAATTGGCGCGGTATCGGAAATGGTGAAAGCTGGACACGTGCGCCACATTGGGCTTTCCGAGGCATCTTCAGAAACAATCCGCAGGGCTCACGCGGTCCATCCGATCGTGGCGTTGCAGATCGAGTACTCAATCGTGACGCGCGGCGTCGAAGCGGACATTCTGCCGGCACTGCGCCATCTCGGCATCAGCCTCGTGGCGTATGGCGTCTTCTCGCGGGGTCTGCTTACGGGACATGCTCCGAGCCGCGAAAGCGCATCTCAGGGCGACATTCGCGCTCATTTTCCCAGATTTCAAGGCGAGAATCTGAAAGCCAACCAGCAGGTCGTCTCGCGCTTGCGCGCCATCGCTCAGGAGAAAAAGATTACCGTTGCCCAGCTTGCTGTCGCCTGGATGTTCTCTCGAGGAAAGGACATCGTGCCGCTCGTCGGCGCCCGGCGGCGCGATCAATTGTCTGAAGCCTTGAGGGCCATGGAGGTTTCGTTTTCGGCGGGCGAACTCGCTGCGATCGAGGATGCCGTACCGATCGGATCCATCGCGGGCGACCGCTATGGCGCGGAACAGATGGCCGCGCTCGACAGCGAGCGTCCGGTCTCAAAGTCGTCAAAAGCGAACAGCTAGTCCTACGCCGCTTTCGAGTACGCGCTGGCCTCATCGAGCAGGCGGACCGCGTCCGGAGTGAGCTTCAGGGTCGTCGCGCCGATCAATTCCTTCAATTGGTCGAGATTTGTTGCGCTCGCGATCGGCGCCGTGACGCCGTGTGCGATCAGCCATGCGAGCGAAACTTGGGCCGGCGTCGCCCGGAGCTCCGCGGACACCGTATCGAGCGCCTTGAGGATGCGGAAGCCCCGCTCATTCAGCATGTCTTTCACTCGATAGCCGCGGGCCCGGCCTTCAAGGTCCTTTTCCGAGCGGTACTTTCCCGTCAGGAACCCGCTGGCCAGAGAAAAATAGGAGATCACGCCTATATTCTCGCGCTTGCACAGTTCGGCAAGTTCGCCTTCGAAGTCGGCACGATCGTATAGGTTGTACCACGGCTGAAGAGTCTCGTACCTCGGGAGACCTTTCGCAGCGCTGATCTTGAGGGCCTCGGCGAGACGGTCGGCTTTGTAGTTGGATGCGCCAATCGCCCTGACTTTCCCCGCCTTGATCAGGCCGGCATACGTTTCGAGCGTCTCTTCGAGCGGCGTTTCCGTGTCGTCCCGGTGAGATTGATAGAGGTCAATGTAGTCCGTTTTCAAGCGTTCGAGAGAACGTTCCACGGCTCGCAGCATGTAAGCTTTGGAGAGGCCTTTTTCCTCCGGGCCCATTTCGACGCCAAGCTTGGTGGCGATGACGACCTTGTCGCGGCCGCCACGCTGCTTGAGCCAATTTCCGATAATCGTTTCGGACTCGCCCCCCTTGTGGCCCGGAATCCATTTCGAATAGACGTCGGCGGTATCGATCAGATTCAGGCCCGATGCCACGAACGCGTCGAGTAATTTGAAAGACATGGGCTCATCGGCAGTCCAACCAAACACGTTTCCGCCGAAGGCCAGCGGGCCAACTTCCAATCCGGAGTTCCCGAGTTTGCGCTTAGTCACGTCCGTCTCCTGTCGCGCCGCGTCCGATTCGTCGCTGCAACCACTTCGCACGAATCTTAGTCGAGACCCCCGTCAGCTGCAACTATCGCGCGCTTGAGATAGGCGAGGTTTGTTGAAACGCCGGCAACCTCGCATCCGTCTATGAAAAACATCCGCACGGATGGCCGGCAAAGCGGCAAGATTTGCTATCATCGTTCTGCGAGGCGCGCCAACGGCATCAAATTATCACGACTCAAAAAAGGGGACAGCGATTCTATGAACTCGGGTACAGACAGGGACTGTTCAAAAGGCAAAGGCTCGATATTGCGCGGGTTGGTTGTACTGGCCATAGGGCTGGCTTCAATCGTTGCGGCATATGCGGGCGCAACAAAGGCGGCGCGGGCGGACGATGCCAAGCCCAAAAAAACGACTCTGGATGGGGTTTACACCGACGATCAGGCCAAGCGAGGCAAGACCCAGTACAGCCAGAGTTGCGCCAGTTGCCACATGGATGATCTAAGCGGGAGCGGCCAGGCCCTGCCACTCGCGGGCGACGCATTCATGCAAGTGTGGGAAGGGCAAACCGTAGACGATCTCTTCGAACTCATTCAAAACACGATGCCGCAGGATAAGCCGGGCACCCTTATGCCGGAAGCTTCCTTGGACATAGCGGCGTACTTGCTTCAATACAATCAGTTTCCGTCAGGGAAGGAAGAACTCAAGAACGACCCTAGCGTCTTGAAGGGCATCCTCATTACGAAGAAGGCCGCTCACTAGAAGCCGGTGGGAACAACCTTCTGCAGCGTGCAGGTAGAGGCTGGCTATTCGGCCGAAAATGCCAACAGCACGTTTCCCGGCATACCGCCACCGACGTTGGCATATCCGGAGCCGACGTAGAGCGTGCCGCCGACAACGGTCGGGCCGGGTCCGCCCATTGAGCCGCCCTTCGCGGCAACCCCGTTTACAGTCTTGAAGTCCTGAACCGTATTGAATTGCCAAAGAATTTTTCCGTCTGTCGTGGAGAGCGCTCGCAGGACGCCGTCCCATCCACCCGTAAACACGACGCCCGGTATCCCGGTCACGGCGGCAGATTGGCCGAAGCGCAAGCCGGCCTTCGTTCGGTTCTCGCCGTTGATCGTCGGCTGTCCCAAATCGTCGAGAGACTCGAGCCGCGTGATCCACGCGCGCTTTCCGGCGAGAAGATCGACGGCGGCGAAATTGCCGTCTTCCAGAGCGAGGTAGATGTGCCGCGAATCGGTGGATCCGCCAAAGGCAATTTGTCCGTTGTTTGGCGCTGTTTTCTCCGAAAGACTCACGCTCCAGACGACCGCGCCCTTGCGATCCGGGTCGAGAGCATAGACGGTTCCGTTTTTGGGCGTGGCAAGCAGAAGTGAACCGCGATCCGGAACCTCCACCAAAATCGGCGACGAGCCGAAATCGAAATCCACTCCCAAGTCCTTCGGACAGTTTTCGGTCGTCACCGGGACGCAGCCGACCATCCACGCATCGTTCGGCACGGCCTGAAATGACCAGAGAATCGCGCCCGTCTTCAAATCGAGCGCCACGACTGCATCGGAAGTTTTTGCGGCGGGTTCGGTATACGCATCGCCGGTTCCAACGTAGAGAGCATTTCGCCGTGGGTCGATGGTCGGTGAATTCCAAACAGCAGCGCCAGCGGGCGCCCACAATTGCACGTCTTGGGAGTTCTTCCTGATGGGCTTCGGTGCTTCCGGAATCATGTACGTTTTCCAGAGTTGCCGTCCCGTGTCGGCATCGAGCGCGACCACACTTCCTCTGAAAGTGCAGCACGGATAGGACGGTGATGCCGAGAAGGCCTCCTCCGTAGCCGATATGGGGACGTACAAGCGGCCCTCGTACAGCGCGGGCGCTCCTGTGATGCGCGCGGTGTAATGGTCGGATAGCTCCTGCGTCCAGAGCTGCTTGCCGGTTTGGGCGTCGAGCGCGTACGTGTTCGCGCGCATGTCGCCGATGTAGACCGCATACTTTATGGCGCCGTGCCCGTTGACAGGAGCCACTGTGGGCGCGGTTCGCACGCCGGACCTCGTGTGGAACGACCAGTAAACGCATCCCGTCTTTGCGTCGAGCGAATAGACGTAGCCGATGTCGCTGCCCACGAAAATTCGGCCGCCCACGACGCTGGGCTGGCCAAATGCGGTGTCGCCGTGCGGAAACCCGAAGGCCCATTTGAGCTTCAGTCGCGGGACCTCGCCCGCGTCAAGCCCGGCGCTCGCGCCGCTCTGGAAACGTGTGTTCGCTCGATCGGCGCCCCATCCGTTCCAACTGGGGCCCGCGGAAAGATTCTCGAGTGGAGGGTTAGCCGGGCAGCGGTTCGACATGGAGGCGGCACTGCCCCGGTCGGTGGGGTCCAGGGGCCTGCCGCCGAGGTACTCGGAAACGGCGCGCTTTTCTTCATCTGTTAGTTTCTGAGCCGGCACGGTCATGTTTCCGGTGGTCACAGCTGCGTAGATGGACTCAGGCGTGAGACTCATCAAGGTCTTCAAATCCGGGGCTCGGTCGGCGCGGGCGGCACCCGCATGGCAGCTTGCGCAGGTGTGTTCAAAGACGGTCTGGCCCGGCGCCTTCGGAATCGGACTCTGATCCTGCCCGTTCGCCGAGCGAACGGACACACTTAGGAAAATCCCGCAGACAAACAGCAGCGCATGCGAAAAGAGAAGACGATTCATTCCCCATATCCCCCGCGCAGCGGTGATTCCAAACCGCCCGCGCCCCAACGCGATGCGTTAATAATAAGGTATTCAGTCGACGATTTCGAAGCGGAATTCTTCGATCACGGGATTCGTGAGGACGTCTTTTGCGATGCGCTCGACTTGGGCCTTGGCTTCTTCGCGGCCCATGCCGTCGAGCTCGAGAACGAAGAATTTTCCCTGCCGCACGTCCTGCACCTTGGCGTAGCCGAGCGAGGAGAGGGCGCGTTGAATCGTCTGCCCCTGAGGATCGAGCACCGTGGACTTCAGCATAACCCAGACGTGTGCTTTCATTTTCTTTTGCGCGTGCCGATTATAGCAGGCCCGCCGATTTTGCCGCTGATCGAAAATCCTCGAGCAGGCGCCGCTTGTCGACCGGCGGCAGGAACGCCGCGCTGAAGCTCTGCTCGGCAAGCCGCAAGAGTTGATCTTGCGAAAGCCCGAGAGCCGCCGCGCGGGAATATTCCGTAAGCAGGTCGGTGTGAAACATCGCCGGATCATCGGTGGAAAGCACGACGAGCGCGCCGCGCTCCAGAAACTTCGGAAGCGGGTGATCCGCGAACGACGCATCCGGCTTGCCGGTTTGTTTCGCCAACGCGCCGGTCGCCACGTTGCTCGCCAGGCAGTTCTCCAGCACGACGTGCCGCGTCGCAAGCGATTCGGCCATCGCCGGATCGTGCATCACCGCGATTCCGTGGCCGATGCGCTCGGCGCCCAGAATCTCCACGGCGTCGCGCACGGATTGCGGCCCCCCGATCTCTCCCGCGTGGCAGACGATGTGTAATCCGCCTTCGCGCGCGAGATCGAACGCATGGCGGAAATTCGCCGCCGGATAGGCCAGTTCGTCGCCGCCCATTCCGAAGGCCACGACGCCGGATCGTTCGAGCCGCGACGCCCAGCGCGCAACCTCCAACACGGCGTCCGCGCCGAACTGCCGCGCGGAATCGAAGATCCATGCGGTGCGAAGCCGGCTGAACAGCACGCCGCCGGCCGCTTCGCGGATGGCCTCGAAGTTCGCTTCGACGTTCTGCATCCGCCGCAGCATCACGCCCGCCGAAACCGTGATTTCCGCGTAGACCACGTTTTGCCGAACGAGTTCTTCGAGCAGTCGCCGCGTGATGAGCGCGTAGTCCTGCGGATCGCGCAGGAACGACGTAACCCACTTGAACGCTTCGATGAACCCGGCGAAGTTCGAATAGTTGTAGCGCGCGGCGACTTCTTCGGGCGTCAGCTTGACGCCGTGACGGTCCGCCAGTTCCACCGCCGTGTCCGGCCGGATCGATCCTTCGAGGTGCAGATGTAGCTCCGCCTTGGGGAGGGCGTCGAGAATTGTTGTGTGTCGCGTTGCTTCGGTCACGAATACGCTCAGTTGGAAGGCAACTGTGGCCGGCCCGCGTTGATCCACGCCGTCATCCAATAAGATCCCACGTCGGTCGAAGCGTCCGAAAACTGGCGAATCAGAACCGCTCCGGCCTGCGCGTAGAAGCGGTCGTAATACTCGTCCCCATAGCCCGAAAGTCCTTCGTGAGCGCGACGGTCCGCAAGCAGCACGTTTTCGAGCCAGGCATGCGCGCTGAAGGCCATCTCGAAGGCGTGGTCGGTCGGATCGCGAACGAACGCGGCTTCGTTCGGCTTCACAAAGAAGAACAACTGGTAGCGGTCCACGAGGCCCTCGCCGAACCGCTGGTTGACGCCCGGCTGATCGGAAAGCTTGCCGTCGTTGTTCACCGTGGTATTGAACGGGTCGTGCGCCGCAGCCACGTAGTGAGCCAGTATGGCTGCCGAGAGTTTGGCTTCGTCCCAATTGTGCGAACGAAACGCGTCGGTCAGCTTCTGGCTATAGAGTCCGACTTGCCATGGAAGCAATCCGTAGGTTTCCACCGAGCGCTTCGTGAATTTCGCAACGGCGGCGTTGTAGGAGTGCGGAAGCGCGGTAAAGGGGAACTGGCCGTAGTGATCGAGCTGGATGAAATTGTTGTGCTGATCGGCCGGATTTCTCGCATCGGACTGGTCGGGGTCGGTGATGTGGCGGACGAGAAACTGCCGGTTCGCCCCGAAAAACGCCTGCATCTCGTCCGGCAGCGTATCAACGGCCTTGTTCGCAATCAGGCGCTCGGCGTTTTCTCCCCATCCGAATGAAGACGGAAGAGCCAGCAGCAAAATCAGCAGCGCGAGCGCAAAGCCGAGCCCGAACCGCAGATGGGTCAACCGGGGCATCAGCGAGGTCCCCCCTTCGCGGCGGCCGCCGCCTCCAGCTTCGCCGTGGCCAGTTCACTGTGCTTCCGCCCGTAGAATTGGTAGACGAACAGCCCGATCAGCAGCCACACGAAGAACCGGATCCAGTTCGTGATCGGCAGCCCCGCCATCAGCAGCACGCACGTCAAAATCGTCACCACCGGCGCCAGCAGCCCGCCCGGCGCGCGGAATGCCCGCGGCCGGTCCGGTTCGCGATACCGCAGAATTAGCACGCCTCCCGCCACCAGCGCGAAGGCAAACAGCGTCCCGATGTTGGACAGGTCAGCCAGCGTGCCGATGTCGAGCAGTCCGGCCGGGATGCCGACCAGGAACCCTGCGACCCAGGTCGAGAAGTCCGGCGTGCGATACTGCTGGTGAACGCGGCTGAAGATGGCGGGCAGCAGACCGTCGCGCGACATTGCGAACCATACGCGCGCCTGTCCCAATTGGAAGACCAGCAACGACGAAATCATTCCCATCAGCGCGCCGATCAATACGGCGAGCCGGACGTTTCCGAAGTGGAGTCGCTTCATCGTATTCACCACCGGCGCGGCATCATCGATCAGCGTCTGCCACGGTACGAGGCCGGTCAGCACCACGACGACGCCGATGTACAGCGCCGAGCAGATCACCAGCGTGGCGATGATCCCGATCGGCAGATCGCGCCGCGGGTTCCGGCACTCCTCCGCGGCCGTCGAAACCGAGTCGAAGCCGATGTACGTAAAGAAAATAATCGACCCGCCGGTGAGAATGCCCGGCCATCCGTTCGGCGCGAAGGGGTGCCAGTTCGCGGGATGAATGAAGCGCGCCGCGACTCCGATGAAGATCAGGATCGCAAGGATTTTCACCAGCACCATCACGTTGTTCGTCGCGGCCGACTCCCTGATGCCGCGGACGAGAACGATGGTGAGCAGCATCACGATGATGAATGCCGGCCAGTTGAACCCGAAATGCCACCCGGGCTCGTAGAGGGTGTTTCCCTGAAGGTCGGTGAGCCCTCCCGGAAGATACGCGGGCGTGATCCAGCGCAGGCTGGGATGAAAGCCGAACCAGTCGAACAGCCCAACCATGTGCGCCGAGAACCCGACGCTCACGGCCATATTCGAAACCGCGTACTCCAAAATCAGGTCCCAGCCGATGATCCAGGCAATCAGCTCGCCCATCGTGGCGTAGGTATAGGTGTAGGCGCTGCCCGCGATCGGAATCATCGCCGCAAGCTCCGCATAGCAGAGCGCCGCAAAGCAGCACACCACCCCCACGAGCGCGAACGAAAGAGCGATCGCGGGCCCTGCTCCCGGCCTGCCGAACGACGCGGAGTGGTAGATCAGGTATTCGAGCAAGGGAGCGTTCAGGATCGAACTGGCTTGGAATTTCTGGCCGGCAATCGCCGTGCCGATGACGGTGAAGATGCCCGAGCCGATCACCGCGCCGATGCCGAGCGACGTCAGGCTCAGCCAGCCGAGCGACTTCTTGAGCCGCTTCTCGGGTTGTTCTGAGTCGGAAATGAGTTGGTCGATGTTCTTGGTACGGAAAAGTTGTGGGTCCAATCGCCACCTTCCCCGTGCGACCGAGAAAAAACTCTACCTTGCGCGGCCCTTCCGCGCAACCCATGGAACGGCCTACGCGAGCCGCAGATTCGCGTAGCGCTCGAGCAGTTTCTTCGGGCCGTAGTCCTGGAAGCTGACGGTCAGTTTGCGCTCCTCGCCCTCGCCTTCGACCTCGATGACCGTCCCGATGCCGTACTTCGAGTGGCGCACGCGCCTCCCGACCAACGCGTCCTTTGAGGCGCGGTTCGCTGCGGCGGGGCGGCCGGAATTCGCGCGGCCGTACGACGGACGCGCGGACGTCCCTCGGCCGTAACCTGTCTGCCCGTAGGATGAACGCGTGCGCCGATACCCATAGCCTTCCGAAAACTCCGGGTCGGACTCGTAGCGCCGCGTCTCGCCCGGTTCGGATTGCGATCCGGCGGCCGCCTCGATCAAGTCGCCCGGAATTTCCGCGAGGAATCGCGATGGCAGGGACGCGCGCAGCCGCTCTTCGCCGTAGCTCCTTCGATAGATTGCCCGCGAGAGGACAAGCGAGCGTTTCGCGCGCGTCATGCCGACGTAGAAGAGCCGCCGCTCCTCCTCGATTTCGGCATTCGTGTCGATCGAGCGGCTGTGCGGCAAAATGCCTTCTTCGAGTCCTGCCAGGAATACAGCGTCGAACTCGAGTCCTTTCGCGCTGTGCAGCGTCATCAGCGAGACAGAGATTGTCTCGTCGTATTCGTCCGAATCGCTCGTGAGCGCCGCATGGTCGAGCAAGTCCTCGAGAGTTTGACCCTGCTCGGTCGCTTCGGCCATCGCGTTCGAAAGCTCCCGAAGATTCTCCGCCCGCGAAGTGTGCTCGAGATTGTCCTGCTGCTCGACCCAATCGAGGTAGCCGGACCGATCGAGCACGCGCTCGATGAGCTGCGCGGGCGGAAGCTCGGTGCACTCCTGAAGCCCCTCGATCAGTTCGCGGAAGGCGGCGAATTTCTTGCCGGTCGGGAGTTGTCCGCTGCGAATCACTTCCCAGAGCGATGTGCCGGTCTCTTTCGCGCGCGCCTCGAGCGCGGCAACTGTCGCGGGGCCGATGCCGCGCGGCGGGACGTTGAGCACGCGCAGCAGCGCGACGTCGTCTTCCGGATGAAAAAGCAGCCGCACGTATGCGAGCGCGTTCCGCACTTCGGCGCGCTCGTAGAAGCTGAAGCCGCCCACCACCCGGTGCCGGATCGCCAGCCGGCGCAAAACCTCCTCGAACGAGCGCGACTGAGCTCCGGTGCGGTACAAGACGGCGACGCGCGCGTCCGGATCGTTCCGCACGAGCGTCCAAACCTCGCCGCAGATGAATTCGGCTTCGGCCACCGAATCCTGCGCCTCGAAAAAACGCAGCCGGTCGCCCGCGCCGAGCGTCGCTTGCAGAGTCTTGCCCAGCCGGTCGGGATTGTTTTTCACGACCGCAGCGGCCGCGTCGAGAATCGTCTGTGTGGAGCGGTAGTTTTCCTCGAGGCGAATAATTTTCGCGTCCGGAAAATCCTCGGTAAAGCGTTTCAGGTTCCCGGCGCGCGCGCCGCGCCAGCCGTAGATGGACTGATCTTCGTCGCCGACGACGCACACATTCTTCCGCGTGCCGGCCAGCAGCCGCACGAGCTCTTCCTGCGCCTGGTTCGTGTCCTGGAACTCGTCGACCATCAGATATTGGAACCGGCCGCTCCAGGCGGCGCGCACTTCGGGATGTTCGCGCAGAATCTCGACCGCGCGCAGGAGAAGGTCGTCAAAGTCGACGGCGGCCGCCTTGTGCAGGATTTCGTTGTACGCGCGAAACACGTTGGCCACGTCCCGCCGGTCGCGGTCGCGCATCCGCTCCGCTTCGGATTCCATTTCGTCGGGCGTGATGCCGTGATTCTTCGCGTGGCTGATCTGCGCGCGCACGCTGCGCGGCGGGTAATCCTCCGTGGAAAGCCCGAGTTGGAGGAGGGCGCGCTTCACCG
>Ga0181521_10003587_pt1 | contig 18189 bp, 20 predicted proteins | sample PEATcosm2014_Bin_32_FD_119764 | JGI IMG/M metagenome (GOLD analysis project Ga0181521, IMG submission 119764) | Peatland microbial communities from MTU Mesocosm Facility, Houghton, MI, USA - PEATcosm2014_Bin02_60_metaG | ecosystem: Environmental > Terrestrial > Soil > Wetlands > Peat | place... | reverse complement strand
GTAACGGGACCCCCAGCGCCGCCAGGGTGCGCTCCGACAGGCGGTTGCGAAAATCCTGGAGCGATTGCGAGAGGCGGCGGCCGGCGCGCCGGACCGGTTCCACGAACTCGCCGCGATGCCTGTTCGAGAGTTCGGCCATCTCCCGGGTCAGGCCAGCGCGCAGCCAATCGTCGAAGCGCCCGGCCGCCATGCCGAGGCTGTGCGCCCACGATGGAAACTCCTCGTCCAAGCGAGCGAGAAGCCGCTCGCGCACCGGCAGCTCATCCTGGCGCAGCAATTCCTCGAATGTCGTGCGAATGCTCCCGGTAGCGTGCCGCACGATGAGCCGTAAGGCCAGCCGCGCGTCGTCGAGAACCTCCTTCCGCCCGAGAATCTTCCGGCGCAGTTCCTCGCGCTCGGAATCCGCCGTCTCGGCGGCCTTCAGGGCCACGGTCAGATAGCCGGCGCACTCCCCCAGCAGGGAGTCGATCTTATGGCGCAGAATGGCTGCATGTTGCTCGCCGGCTTCGGAGTGCGCTTGAGAGAGGAGGCACTCGTCAAGTTCCGCGCGGAGGCGTTCGAAGCCGGGCCGGACCGAGTAGGGATATACGGGGACCGCATCGTTCCAATACCGCGCGAGCTGCTTTTGTACGAATTCCCGGACCTGCGCCCGCTCACCCTCGTCCAGGACATCGACCTTGGTGAGCAGGAGCGAGATGTTGGGAGTATAGCGGCTCAGGTTCCGGATCAACTCGATGTCGTGCCGCGAGAGCGGCGGATCGACTCCCACCGCCACCAGCGCCAAGCCCACGTTCGGCAGCCAATCCAATGAAGCGTCCGTGTTGTGCTCGAAGACGCTCTCCAGGCCCGGCGTGTCCACGAATCGAATTCCCCGGTAGCGCTCCATGGATGGCAGTTCCACCCGCACCGCGGCCACTTGCTTTTGGTTCTCCGGGTTCTCGGATTCCGAGATGAACTCACTAATGCGGCGGAGTTCCGTCGTTTCCGTCCGGCCATCGAGAAAGCGGATCTGGGCACGCTCTTCCGGCCCGTATTGGATCTCAGTCACAGCGGAAGTGACCGGAATCACCCCGACCGGCAGCAGCGGCCGCCCCAACAGTTGATTGAGAAAGCTGCTTTTGCCGGCCTTGAACCGCCCCAGAATCGCAATGTTCAGCGTCTTCTCCCGGTCGAAGGCGCGGCAACTTTCCAAGAAGTCCTCGAGCGAGGAAATCTCATAGCGGCGGCAGATGTCGCCGGCGGCGTCCAACGCGTCTTGCACTATTCTGGTCTCGTCCATCATGCTAACGCCGATAACACGTCAATCCGAAGCGGAAGGAACTTGATATATCGTCCGCGCTGGTATTCGGGGCGGGCGGCCATGCGGCACATGGCGACGATCTGCCCCGGGTTGCCCTGAGCCGCCGCCAACACCTTCCGCCTAAACTCACCCAGATCCAACGACTCCAGGCGGAATACGCGGCAAGCCTCCTCGAACAACAGGAGCGCCTCCGGCCGATTCAACGGCTTCAGCGCGATCTCTTGGCCGGGATCCCAGAGAAGCTTGCGCAGGCACCCGAGGCCATCCCTCGACCGCGCCGTCACCACCAGGCAGCCATCCCCGGCGTAGTACACTTTTTGCAGAAAGCGATACATCCGCGGATCCGTGCCGGACACATCTTCCAGAACCACACACCGCGGCGACTGGCGAAGCGCGTCCAGTACAAGCGGCTTCAGAACCATGCTGGTGGCGCGCCGCACATCCGGAAAACGGGCGCAGCGGCAGTGGAGTCTCTCCGCCAAATCCACCAGCAGGCCGTGCAAAACAAACGGCCCCTGCAAACGCACGAACGGCTGCCCCGAGGCGGGGAGCGACTCCTGGAGAAGTCGCGTTTTCCCGATCCCCGCGGGGCCGACAATCAACCGGGACTGGCGCGCTCCGACCGCGGACGAAAGCGCTCGAACCTCTTCCCGGCGGCCCACCAAAGGGACCAGCGGGTTCCCGGCGGATGTCCGTTTAAGCGCCCGTCCCGTCATGGGTAGTGGCCTTCTTCTCCACGCGAATCATGCGAACTTCCGATGCCGCCATCAGGCCGGTGTCCATCATTTCCTCGACCGCCGGAACCAGGCGGGCGAGATTTTCCTCGGTGTCCACGATGGTGACGATAACCGGCCGGTCCCTCCGGGCGAAATGCGCCCGATGCATGGCCGCGGTTTCGCCGTAGCCCTCCAGTCCAACTAGGACCGTGGCCCCGGCCGGCGCGCCGATCGCGAGCTGGGCGAGGGTGCCCACGACAATCTCGGAAAGCGCCGTGGAGATTCTCAGCCAATTGGCGGCGAGAACCGCAACCAGCGCCAGGAAGAGCCACCGAGCCCCTGTAAACCACACCTGCTGCATCGAACGATCTCCTATTTGGCCGTTTTGTGGTTTGCCGGGAGGGGATCGGAACCAACACTCCCACAGCGAAACCACTGCAGGAGTCATTGGCCGTTCAGAACAGCGTTAAGCGAACTCCACCGCTACCATTAGCGTACAACGGAGCCGCCTCCTTCCGCAAATCGCTGCGCTTCGGCCTGCCTCTCCAGAGGAAGAGGGATCGACCAGGAGGCCTCGGAAGAGAACTTGACCGACAAGGCGCAGGTCTCGGCCGTTCGCCGGCAAGTCAACTGAACCAGCGATCTAACTGGTGCGAATCGAGTCACTGTGCCATAGGCTGCGTAGCGTTCCTGGACACGGTCGGTGATCCACAGAACGCGGCGATTGGTCAAAGCCACAAGATCGCCAGGCACCCACGATTCCCATCGGAATATCCAGTGCTTTCGGATCTTCTTTGTAGCCGGACTGAAGAAGTGAAACAGCACGCGCTCGCCGGTGTCCAATTCGAAATACTCGGCATTGTGAAACTTCAAATCGAGCGATTCGCCGAACCCAAATGAGCCGCATGGACTCAGATTAAGTGTGGCCGGAAGATACTCCTCGCGTAGGATGCAGAGAAACTCTTCAACCGAGCGACCGCTCCGAGTGTTGTAGGGGAGCTTGTGTTCAACACCCTTTTCGACAAACCGGAGCCATCCGATCAGTAAGATGTGCCCTGCCTCGACAAACAGAAGCTGCTGGAGCGGAATGCGGATGACAGGCTCCCTGGTTTTCGGGTGAGGAAGGATGACGATCGCCCCTCCGGAGAGTAATAGAACGCGAGTGGGATAAGCGGATCTGCCGAACCAGTCCGGCTCGTCACGCGGGAGGAACAGGCCCAATCGGAAGCCATCATCGCCCGCCGGAATCGGGAAGTCCGCCGGCACGTCCTCAAGCGATCGAATCAGATAGGCGAATAGGTATTGGCGAGAATCGACTTCGGGCATAGGCGCCGTCACCGCTGCGTAAGCATATCCAGGTCGCGCTGAATCATTTCTTTCTCCAGCGGGGTTGCTCTTACCTGCGCCGTGATGCGATCCAAGTGAGCGCGGTAGCCATCCGCATGCGCATCAAAGCGCCGCTGTAGCTCGGCCAGCATCCGCCGGGTCCATGCTTCGAGCATCCTTCCGTAAGCGGAAAAAGCCTCCGCAAGCGTGTGCCCGATCTGCGCGCGCAACCGGCTCTCGATGCGGCGTTTCGCCAGTCCTCGCCACACATTCACCCAGATGTTCGGCCGAAGGTTCAGACGCAGCGTCCCGAGATCCATCCGCGGCATTTCCTTCAAAACCGAAGTCAGTTCGCCCTCACTTGGAACATCCTGTAAATCGAGGGCCTTGGCCGTTGTCTGCAAAGCCTGTGCGAGATCCTGGGCGAGCGCATCCAGCGTGTCGAAGGCTAAACGGGCTTTCGCCGCGGCCAGTTGCGTAAGGGTATCCGCGACCATCGGCCCGATATCGGCGCCTGCATGGCTGTTTTGGCGCCACCGCTCCAGAATTTGAGACGCGGCAGCCGGCAAGCCCGCATCGCCGAAGTTCCGAATTCCGTCGGTAATGTTCCAGCACATCTCACGCGCCACTTCGAATCGGCCAGCCGCATTGCGCAACTGCGCGTCCACGTCACGCAGGCTGGAATTCTCTCCGCCGGGCGCCATGTCCGAACGCTCCAGACGCACCTTCAGCGCGGTCTCCACCGATTCCCGCAACGTCCCGATCTTCCGCCTCACCGACTCTTGCGCCAGCTCTCGATGGCGGTCATACAACGGCAAAATCGCCTCTTCCAGCCAACGCTCCAAGAGAGGCGAATGCTCTGGCTTCACGCTGACTGGATGAACCGCCAGCTTCAGCCCAAGTTGTGACTGGATGTGGCCGGCAATGTATTGGGAGGCCCGCACCCGATCTTCCGGAGCTAAGAGGTCGGCCTTGCTCAGCAGGACGGAAGCCGGCACGCCCGCCTCGTACAGAGCTTGAATGGTGCCCAGATCGTCCTCGGTGAGAGTGGAACCGGCATCGATCAGGACAACGCCCAGATCGCAACGCGGCAGGTACGCCAACGTTTCCACCGCACCCGCGGTTGCGAGGGAACCTAGGCCGGGCGTATCCACCAGGACCACGCCGTCGCGCAGCCGCGCCGAGGGCAGCGCGACCGTGATCCGAGTGACATGTTTGGAATTTGCCGGATTGAGATCTTCGGTGACGAACTCCGGCAGCCGGCCTATGTCAACCTGCTCGGAACTCTTGTGAGCGAACCAGACCGAGAGCGTTCGCTCCGGTCCGTAGGCCAACCGGGTTGGCACCGCGGTGATGGGATTGACTCCCACCGGAAGGACATCCGATTGCACGATGTAATTCAGCAGGGACGATTTCCCGGAACTGACTCTGCCGAACAGCGCAATTTCAAAAGCTTGACTTTCCAGACGGTCCAGAATCATCGAGAGGGTCGAACGGAATTCGACAAGACCATGCTGGTCGACGACCCGTTCCAACCGCTGGAGCAGGCCAATCTCATCTCCAGTATGTTCCAATCTTTCGAGGCGGGCCTGCAGGTCCTGTCCTAACCCTTGTGCGAGATACTGGTTCAGCTTTTCGGCGGCGGCTGTCATCTCACCCACTACGCCGTTCAATTCCTGGACCTTGGATTCGGGAACCTCACCGTAACCGCGCATCCGGCCCGGCGTCAATTCCTCAAACGCAATGCGCACAAACGCAAGAGTCATGCGGATGGAATGAACCGAGCCGAACTGCGGAGCCGGCGGCTTGATTCCCTGACTGGCGAGCACGCGTACCATTTGTGCGCGAAGCCGGGCCACGTAATCCTGTACGACCTTGGCTTGCGCCGGAGCGATGTCGCCCTTGAATCTTGGGAACGGGGACTTGGAGCTCGCGGCCGACAGTACCGCCTCGATCTCCGCCAACAGCTTGTCGGCGTACTGACAGCTTGTTAAGAGGTGCCGCTTCTGGGAAGAATTGAGGCCGTCCTCCGGGTCCATCGCTCGCATTGAAGCTCTCGCAACCTCCTGGGGTTCAAGATGGCGGGAAGAACCGGCGAGAGATGTTGGCCTCTGCTCCGCCGGAGGAACCCCTGGTAGGAGTCATCTTCCCCTGGTGGGGCGGTTTAAAAGGCGAACTCCAACACCCGCTCTTATTATCGACCCGGTGGGAAGCCCGGTCAACCGTGTGTTTTGTGCGGCTCGGGCATCGCCCGCGCTGTTTGGTATGATGATGGTCCGCCGGCCGCGAAGGATTCGACCGCCGGCGACTCTCCAATGAAGATAGTCATCATCTCCGACGTCCACGCCAACTCCGAAGCGCTCGGCGTGTTGCCCCGGGAGTACGACGAACTGTGGATTCTGGGGGATCTGGTCAACTACGGGCCGAACCCGCTGGAGGCCGTCGAATTCGCGCGCGCGAAGGCTTCACTGATCGTGCGCGGCAACCATGACCACTCGGCCGGCTTTGGCGAGGACCCCCGCTGTTCCGCCCGGTTCCGGTCGATGGCCGAGGCGACGGGACGCTTCGCGAGTTTGGTGCTTTCCGGCGCGCAGAAGCAGTTCCTGCGAGAATTGCCGCTACGGGCCGACCGGGAGGTGGATGGCGTGAGGTTCTTCGCCTGCCACGCCACCCCATCGGACCCTCTCTACGAATACTGCCCGCCGGCTTCGGACCGCTGGCCCGCGGAAGCCCGCGGCGTCCGGGCCGATATCGTGCTTACCGGCCACACGCATTTGCCGTTTCAACGAAGGGTGGGCACGCAACTGATCGTCAACCCAGGAAGCCTGGGACAGCCCAAGCACGGCCGCCCGGAAGCGTGCTACGCGGTCTGGGATGGCGGGTCGATGCGGCTTCATTCCTCGGTTTATCCAGTTGAGGAGACGGTCCGCAAGATTCTGGCCCTTCCGCTGCCGGCGAAGATACAGGAGCAGTTGTCAATCGTTTTGAGAGAGGGCCGCCTCCCTGCCGGCTCGTAACGCCGGATGGCGCACCCGGCGCTCGGCGTTGGCGGGCTTCCGCGGATCGAGAGCAACGCCTTGGCCTCGTCGTCCTAGAAATTCGGCGCGGGGTTGCCGCTGGCGTAGTCGGCCTGAAGCCCGTGGTCGCCCGAAAGATAGAACAACAAGCCCTGTTCCAGCGCCGGCTGGCTCTGAGCGATGCCCGCCAGCGCGATGCACAGCAGCAAAACTGCGCTTTTGGTCATGGTATGTCTTGGTGGGGCATGCTTTAGCTTGCCCTTTATCTCCCCGGAGCCAGCTCCCGATTACTTCGCGGAACCCAGCTCTTTCAGTTTCTGGTCGAACATGGCGTACGGCTCGGCGCCCACCACCAGCTCGCCATCCACTCCGTTGGGCGTGCTCTTGCCAATCACGAACGTGGGCGTCCCGTTGGCGCCGATCTTCATGGCTTCCATGACGTCGGTCTGCACGGCGTTCTTGTACTTTTCGCTTTCCACGCAGGCGCGGAATGCTTTCACATCCATCTTCAAGTCCGTCGCGTCCGCCACCAGGCTGTCCATATCGAGCTTGTTGGGATTCGCGCCCATCACGTCGCGCAGCTTCCAGAACTGGCCTTGTTCGTTGGCGCACCGGGCGGCCTCGGCGGCGCGCATGGCGTTGGGGTGGAAATCGAGCGGCAGGTCCCGGCTGTAGAACCGCACCTTGCCGGTGTCGATGTAATTCTTCTTCAACTCGGGGAAGGCGGTGGTGTGGAACCGCTGGCAGAATGGGCACTGGTAATCGGTGAACTCGACGATGGTCAGCGGCGCTTCCTTCGAGCCGAGCATGGCGAAGCCTTCGAGGTTCACCTTGGCCTTGACGACCTGTTCCTCTTGAGCCTGCGGCGCTTTGGCCTGCTGCCTTTCGAGCAACTGGCGGATCTGGCGGAGCTCGTCCAGAATCTGGTCGGCCTGCTGGCGCGTGATGCCCTGGTCCTTGGCGGCATCCTGCGCGCCGAGAGGCAACAGAAGCGCCAGCGGCAGCGCCGCGAAGCTTGCAAATCGGAGAAACTTTTTCATGTGGTTCCTATCTCATTTCCAAAACCAGGATGTACTGGCTATCCTCGATGTGTTCCTTTTCGGAGAGGAGGTGGAAGTGGTTGGCTTCAATCTCCTTGATGACGTCCGGCATGTCCAGGCGTATGTGAGTCAAGGCGCGCCCGTTCGGCATGGCCTCCAGACGCTTGTAATACTCCACTACCACCAGTTTGCCACGCGGCTTGAGGGCTTTGTGGATACCCGCCAGCATCTTCTCGGGGTAATCGAAGTGGTGGTACACGTCGAGCGCCAGCACCTCGTCCACCGCGCCTTCGGGCAGGGTCGGATCGGTCTCGGTACCCTTGACGAACGTCACGTTGGCGAGGTTCTGGTTCTGCGCCCGCTGTTTGGCGGATGCCAGGAAGTCGTCGAAGATGTCTTCCGCGATCACGCGACCATCCGGCCCCACGGCACGGCTCAGAAACGGCAGCATGTAGCCGATGCCGGTCCCGACGTCCGCCACCGTCATGCCCTTCTGAAGCGCCATCGCCTGCACCACGTCGCGAGGCTTTTCAAACGCGTCGCGGTCCGGGCTGCCCAGGCCGGCTGCCATGGCTTTCCGGCCCTGTTCCGTCTGGTACTGGGAATTCGCCTGCGTGGCCACCTGTGCGGACATGGCGCCGGCCAGGGCCAGCGCCGCGAAGACTCCGCTCATCTTCATGTGTTTCATGATATCAGCGGCGGGGCTAGGGAAGGGATTGCGGCCCGCCGCAGGATGCCATCCTGCCCCACGAACCCAGTCCGCGCCGCGCTTCCCCAAAACGGTCAGGCACCGGACAACGCGCGGAGGCCGGGCTATCATAACAACAGGTTCTCCCATGAAACCTTGGTTGCGGCGCTGTGCGCTGGTGTTGTCATTCGCGGCCGTCTCCTGCTTTGCGGTGGCGCAACGCGGCGAGACGCGCTCGCAATCCCCGAACGAAGACGAAACCGACGTCCGCCTGCCCAACGGGAAGGTCCAGCGCGATGAGATTCTCAAGGCCGAGCACGAACAGAACCTGAAGGACGCCGCGCAGTTGGCCGATCTGGCGGAACAACTGAAGCAGGAGTTGGAAAAGAACGACCGCTACATTCTCTCCGTCTCCTCGCTCAAGAAGACCGATGAAATCGAGAAACTGGTCAAGAAAATCCGTTCTCGCCTGCGGCATAATTAGCCTGCTCGTCCACGGAGCCGCGGCCGCGCAGGCGGTCGCGGCAAAGTCGCCCGCTATAGCGCTGGTGGACGGCGCGGACGCCGCGCAGTGGCAGACCTGGACGAAGGACCTCGGCTGGCAGGTGATCGTGCCCCCCGCCGACGCCGCCAATGCCAACCCCGATGTGCGCGTGCAGGCGCTGGCCTCGGCGGTGGAGGCGGCCATCCGGAACGCGGGCGTCGATGCGGCGCGCGTGTACCTGGCGGGCCGCGGCGGCGCGGCGGCGGCGGTTTTCTATGCCATCTCTCGCGTGCCCGATCTATGGGCCGCCGGCATCGCCCTGGGCGGCTCGCCTAAACCGGCCATCGACACCAACCGCTTGTTCACGGCCAATTTCACCAATGTGCCGGTACTGTGGATCGGCGATGCCGGCGACCAGGCGCTGGCGGAGAAGCTGAAATCCGCGGGGCTCAACCTGGAATGGCGCTTGGCGAAGGGCGTCACCAACGGCGACGTGTTCCAATGGCTGGCCGGGCACCAGCGCGACGAGTTCCCCGCTGCCATCGATTGCGAAACCAACTCACCCACGTTCGCGCGCTGCTATTGGATCCGGATGACCAAGTTCGACGCCAGCGAGCGCAACGACGTGCTGCCCTCCACGCGCGTGGCGGGCGGCTCCGGCGCGGCGCTCGATCTGGGGGCTTTCGTTTACAGCGCCGCCGACCCCGGTCCCGGCGTGCTGGTTTCGCATCTTCCCGAAAAGTACAGCGGCCCGCTCAAGATGGGAGACCGCATCGTGGCGCTCGACGGCAAGCCCATTCAAGACGCGCGCCAGTTCGCCGAAACCATGGAGCAGATTGTGGAGGAGAAGGCGGTAGTGGCGCTGGTCCAGCGGGGCAAGGAGCGCATCCGCGTGGAAACCCGCATCGTTCTTCCCAAGCGCGATTCGGCGGTCACCGCGCGCGTGCAGGCCCAGTATTCGCCCGCGGAGAAGGAAATCCAGATTGTGAGCCGCACCGTGACGGAAATGCGCGTGACGGTGCCGCCGGCATGGGCGCCCGCCACGCTTTACTGGAACGGGCTTTCGCTCGAAGACCTGAAGACACCCGGCTGCTACGCGCTGACGGTCGAGAAGGAGTTGCTGCACGCCGCGCCATGCGAAAACTGACGCATCGGGAAGTGGCGCGGCGGCTGATTCGCGCGCCCAAGAGCGAGCAGCGTGACGCGGCCATCCGCAAGGCTGTGCGGCAGATCTCGCGCGGCAAGGTGGCCACTTACGGCCAGGTGGCGGCCGCCGCCGGGTACCCGCTATTTCACCGGCAAGTTGCGCAGTTGCTGCGCAAGGCCGGGAACTCGTTGCCTTGGCAGCGCGTGGTGGGCGCGGGCGGCGCCATCAAGCTGAAATACGAAGCCGGTTTGGAACAGCGCACCCGATTGGAGCTGGAGGGCGTCCGCTTTCGCGGCCGGCGCGTGGACATGGCGGAGCACCAGCACCGTTTCCGCACGTGGGAGTTGGAGTGAAGTGTGAGGACGCTGCCGCGAAAACCTGCGAGTCCAATTATTCCAATGCGGGCATAAATGCTGCATCCAAGTATACCTTCGCATAATCCAATCGGGTGTGAGCGCAAAACGAAAGTTCGCCGTTCCTGAAAGGATTCACGAGCCGATGTGGCTGCGGCAGGTGGGCGTTCCGAAATCACGCAGAGGAGTGAAGACAATGAAAAAGGTATTGGGATGTTTGTCAATGGCGGCGCTGGCGGTTATGCTGGCAACTACCGCGTCGGCTCAGACTCGTATGCTGAAGGCCAGCGTACCGTTCGACTTCGTCGTCGCCGGGCGCACCCTGCCCGCGGGCGACTACGTGGTCAGCGGAGTTAACGCGATAGGGCTTCTAGCGATTCAGAACGTGTCCAGTGGCGCCGCGCCCACTTTGACGACGTCCAATTCGACCGGGCGTCCGGGGGATGGTGGCGAAGCGTTTCTCACGTTCCATCGTTACGGGAGCGACTACTTCCTGGCTGCAATTTGCGACGGCTACACGGGAGGCCGCTCGATCGGGATGTCCAGCGCCGAGCGGGAAAGAGCCAGCATGGCGTCGCTCCGTAAGCCCGAGGTGGTGATGGTTCTGGCCCGCCGCTAACCTCCCACTTCGTTCGCGACCGATTTTGGCGGCCTCAGGCGCAGCGCCCGAGGCCGCTTCGCATTTGTTGCATAGTGGCCCACCGGGAGCATGGCGGGCAGACAGACAGCCATGACCCCAATATCCCGGTCCTCTCCGACGAGGCCATGAGCCGGGAGAGCATCTACCCGGACCCGACCTAACCGCGTTTGATGTCGGCCCATGGCCGCGTTTTCCCTTGGCGTGTCTGTTTGAGACTTTGGCGCAAGCGTTTCGCCTCGGCCGGAGTGAGCACGTCGTCGGGGGCGACAGCCCGCTTGGGCTTCACCAGCACCTTCTTCTCCGGCCCAACGAATCCTATGGGGCGCTTCGCCGGCTCTGGCGGTGGTTCCATAAGTTGCTCCAAAATGTCGAATACGATTTTGAACTGCTGGTCGTATTTCTTCTCGATGGTCGCCAGGCGCTCGCCGAGCTCTTTGTGCGTCGCGAGAATCTGCCGGAGTCGCGCGAACGTCCGCACGATGGCGATATTCACTTGTACCGCGCGGTCGCTCTGCAACACCGAGGAGAGCATCGCGACGCCGTGTTCGGTGAACACCAAAGGAGACTTGCGTAAACCCATTTTGGCGGCAGGATTGGAAGTCACAATTTGTGATTTCCAATATGCAAGCTCTCTCGCAGTGAGCTGAAACATAAAATCGTCCGGGAAGCGGGCGAGGTTTCGGCGGACCGCTTGATTGAGGGCTCTGGTGGGCGCTTGGTACAACGCGGCCACGTCGGAATCGAACATGACCTTCTGGCCGCGGATGAAGTAGATGCGGCGCTCGAGTGCAACAGGATGCCCCATTCGTCGGCGGTCTGGCGCAGTTTCCTTCGCGAGGCGGGGAAACAGGGCACGCGGAGAACTGGAGGACGTACGCTTTCGCGGCCGGAGGGTGGACATGGCGGAGCACCAGCACCGGTTTCGGACTTGGGAGTGGGATGACCAGCCGCTCCCCTGCTATAGACCGATTGCGCTAACCTGAAGACGTAGGGTTGCAACTATGACTGTCACACTCAATCTGCCGCCGGAAAAGGAAGCTGCCTTCCAGGCCCAGGCGCAGGCCCGCGGCTTGAGCCTTGAGCAGTGGATGCTGGACGTTGCCGACCAGCAAGTGCCGCCTGTGTCCATAGCGCACTTGCAGAAAACCGATCCCGAGGAGTGGGCGCGGCAATTTCGCATCTGGGCTGACAGCCATGACCCTAATATCCCGGTCCTCTCCGACGAAGCCATGAGCCGGGAGAGCATCTATCCGGACCTCAAATAAGGCTCCCCGTGCTCATCGACACCAGCACGCTTCTTCGGACGATACAGGTTCGCCATCCTCAGTACGAAACAGTCGCGCGCGCTCTTGAAACCCTGCCGGGCCGGGGCCGCGACCTTCACATCGTTCCTCAGAACCTTGTCGAGCTGTGGGTTGTGGCGACACGGCCGGTTGCCCAAAACGGCTTGGGGTCGTCCACTGCGGAGGCGGCGGCCGAACTGATGCGCCTGAAAAGCATGTTTCCTCTGTTGCCCGATACGCCGGCAATTCATCCGGTTTGGGAGAGCCTGGTCATTCAATATCGGGTTTCCGGAAAGCCCGCGCACGATGCCCGGCTGGTCGCCGCCATGCAAGTGCATGGTTTCACCACCATCCTCACCTTCGACAGGACCGGATTCTCCTGCTACGCCGGCATCGAGGTTCTGCATCCTGCCGACGTCGCCGCTTGAACAGACCGTGCATCTCTCCCCAGGGTGCGGGCGAATCCGCCGACGGCGGACCGGGTTCTATGCGCGAACAGCGCACGCGACTGGAGCTGGAGGGCGTGCGCTTTCGCGGACGGAGGGTGGACACGGCGGAGCACCAGCACCGGTTTCGTACGTGGGAGTTAGATTGAAAACTGAGGAGGCTGGCGTATGAAGATTGAGCGCGTTAGTACCGATTTGTTGCGATTGTCGCTGTGGCCTTTGGATGCGGTAAACGTGTATGTGTTGCGGGACATCCTTGTGGACTCGGGCGGCAAGTTCGTAAGGCGACGACTGCTCTCCGCTCTTGCCGGGACGACGATCAAGGGGCATGTCATAACGCACGCACACCTCGACCATCAGGGCTGCAGTCACGCTGTATGCGAGCATTTCAGGGTCCCGTTCATGTGCGGGGAAGGAGATCGGACGGCAGCCGAGACCAGCGTTCCGACGCCGGTGTTGGCACATCCAGGTTCGTGGATTGCGAGGGTGTCGCGACGGCTTGCGGGCCCAGGTCATCCCGTGTCTCGCTCACTGCGTGATGGAGACGAGGTTGGCGGATTTGCCGTGATCGAAACGCCAGGACACACGCCGGGACATCTGGCGTTCTGGCGCGAGCGCGACCGGGTGCTGGTTCTTGGCGATGTGTTGTTTCATCGCAATCCTCTGACCATGCGACACGGTCTGTCTGTGCCGTTCGAGCTTGCGACATTCGATCCGCGGATGAACCGCGCCGCAGCTCGGAGACTCGCCGCACTGAAACCCGCAGTGGCGTGTTTTGGACATGGCGAGCCTTTGAGAGACCCGGATCGGTTCGCTGAGTTTGTTCGGGCCTTACCCGATGACGAGCCGCCGGCTGCCTGACCAGTGGACAAGACGGCACGGCTGAAAGGCGGTCACCGGGTTTCACCGCATGTAGAAGAGACTCAGCCGCGGGAGGCCGGCTCTTTCCAGCAGGGCGCGCTCCAGGTATTGCTTTTCCAGCATGGAGAGCTGGTCGGCGGTCATCTTGCCGCGATAGGGGCGCAACTGACTGTCCATCTTGCGGCGCGCGGCTAGCAGGTCCTCTTCACTCTGGCGGGTGCGCGCGATGGCGACCATCTTCTCTTCCAAGACCGTCAGGCGCTGTTCTAACGCTTCCAGGTCGGCGTGCGCCTCATCGGAAAGACGCTCCAGCGTGGCGGCGATTTCCGAATAACCTTCAACGGCGCGGACGGTCTTCGAATTCCCGGCCAGGTACGCGCGCAGGGCGGCTTCGTCGAATGGGGGCGCGGCCTTGCGGCGCGGCCGGGGCTGCGCGGTTCCGGCCATGATTTGCGCTTCGGTAAGCACCGCCTGCGCGCAGAAGGCCAAGCTGTTCACCATTTGGGTCTTCACCTTGCGGGCGCGCCATTTCTCGAAGGCGGCGTCGATGCCGCGCATCACGGCTTCGAGCGGCACACCGGCGTTTTTCCAGGTCTCGATGAGCGCCCAGTCGAGCGGCGAGAGCAGGAACAGGCCCGTGCCGCGGGCGCGCTGAAAATGCTCCTCGATTTCAGTGAAATAGTTGAAGTAGTTGTAAACCCAGTCTTCGTCGCTCACTGTGGGTGGTTCCGTTTCCAGATCATTTGCAGGCCTTCGAGCGTGAGGTGCTCGTCGACCGTCTTGAGGTAGCGCGAGCCGGCGACAATCAGACGGGCCTGGCCGCCGGTGGCGACCGTCTTGGTGTCCGGCCCCATCTTTTCGATGATGCGTTCGAGGATGCCATCGATCATGCCGATGGCGCCGTAGTAGAGGCCGGAGCGCATGCTGGCCACCGTGTTGGTGCCCACGACACTCTCGGGCGGGCGGAAATCGACCAGCGGCAGACGCGCGGTCTTGCTGAACAGCGCGTCGACCGAAATGCCGATGCCGACGGCGATGGCGCCGCCGAGATACTCGGCATCTTTCGAAATCACGTCGAAGTTGATGGTGGTGCCGAGATCCACGATCACGCACGGGCCGCCGTACTTGTAGAAACCGGCGACGCCGTTGACCAAGCGGTCGGCGCCCACTTCATAGGGGTTGTCGTAGCGGATGGTCAAACCGAGATCGGTGCGCGGGCCGACGAACATGGCTTGCGTGTGAAAATAGCGGTCCGCCATGAAGGCCAGGGTGGAATCGATGGGCGGCACCACGCTCGAGATGATCATGCCGTCGACGGCTTCGATGTCCAAGCCCGCCGGTCCGAACAGGTTGTGCAGCAGGATGCCCCATTCGTCGGCGGTCTGCTCCTGAACGGTGCGCAGCCGCCACTGGCAGACCAGCTTGCGGCCGTCGAAAGCACCGATGGTGATGTTACTGTTGCCTGCGTCAAGAGCCAGCAGCACGTACGCCTCCCGCAAGAATTAGAGTATCCGTTCCGTCGTCTTTGCGCACGATCAGGAAGCCGGCGGGGTCCAAGCCGGCGGTGGTTCCCTCGATGATGCCATCGGGCTGCGCAACCGTGACGCGCCGGCCGGCGGCGTAGGTCGAAGCGCGTGTGAACAGCCGCAGGATGGTGTCCTGGTCGAGTTCCACGAAGGCGTCGATGGCGGGCAGCAGGTGCAAGAGGATGCCGGTGGAAGAGACCGGTGCGCCGGTGTGGAGGCGCAGAGATGTGGCTTCGGACGCCAGTTCCGCGGGGAACGAGGTGTGGTTCACGTTGATGCCAATGCCAGCGATGGCGTTCCGCACCAGAATGCCCGCCACCTTCTTGCCCGCGAGCATGACGTCGTTGGGCCAGCGCAGATCGCAGGCCAAGCCGGTGGCGCGCTTGATGGCGTCCGCCGTAGCGAGACCGAGCGCCAGCGTGAGGGCGGGTGCCGGCTTGAGCACAATGGAGCAATAGATGCCGCTGCGCGGCTCGGAGTGCCACGAGCGGCCGTGGCGGCCCTGGCCCGCCGTCTGCCGATCGGCCAGCACTACGGAGCCGGGTTCCAGGCCAACGGCGGCGCGCATAGTGGAATCGACGGCGGGGTAATAATCGATACGCCGCGCGGGGAATTCGCGCCGGAGACGCTCGATATCCATCAGGCCACCTCGAGGCGGAAGCTGATGTCCATGGCGCGGGCGGAGTGAGTGATGGCGCCGGAGGAAACGAAATCCGCGCCGGTTTCCGCGTAGGCGCGCACGTTATCGAGGGTGATGCCGCCGGAGAGCTCGACCTGGGCGCGGCCGGCGATCTCGCGAATCCACCGCGCGGCTTCTTCGGGGGTCAGGTTATCGAGCAGCAGCCAGCCGGCGCCGGCATCCAGCGCCTCACGCAGCTCTTCGCGGGAATGGATTTCGACTTCCATGGGCAGGCCGGCAGAGCGTGCCCGCTCGATGGCGTTGCGGACGCCGCCCGCCGCGGCGATGTGGTTGTTCTTGATCAGGATAGCGTCGAAGAGTCCCACGCGGTGATTGGCGACGCCGCCGGCGGCCGCAGCCATTTTTTCCAGGAGGCGCAGACCGGGCGTGGTCTTGCGCGTGTCGAGGACGCGGCAGTTGGTGCCCGCCACGGCGTCGGCATAACGGCGCGCCGCGGTGGCCACACCGCTGAGCCGCTGGAGAAAATTCAGCGCCACGCGCTCACATTCGAGCAGGGTGCGGGCGCGTCCGCACACCGCCGCGAGTTGGTCGCCTTGGGCGCACGGGTCGCCATCGCGCTTGAAGAGGGTGAGTTCATCGACGCCGCCGCGCAAGTCGTAAATCTCCGACAGCAGGCCGAGACCGGCGATGACAAGCGGTTCGCGCGCGAGGAACCGGCCGCGGGCCTTTCGGGACTCGGGCACGCAGGCCAGGGTTGTCACATCGCCGGTGCCGATGTCTTCTTCGAGAGCTAGGCGGACCGCTTCGGTCATAACGCCGCATCGATCTTGGCTAACTGCGCCTCGTAATCCGCCAGCTTCCGGCGGATGCTCTCGACCACGTGGGCCGGCGCCTTGCCGAGGAAGGTTTCATCGCTCAACTGGCGCTTCGAGTTGGCGATGTTCTTAGCAAGTTGTTCGCGCTCTTTGGCGAGACGTTTGCGTTGCGCGTCCTCCTGAGACTTGGGCACATGAAGCACCAAATCGAACTCCGCGGTGGAGCGCATGGTGGCAGCCTTGAGGGCGCCTTCGGCCTTGAATTCCAGCACCACGTTAGCGAGCTTTTGAATGGCTCCGGCGTGGCGCTCGGCCACCTCCAGAGCGGAGCCGCGCGAGTAGAGCACGCCTTCGAGCTGCTGCTTGGGATCGAGCTTGCTCTCGGTGCGCAGGGTGCGGGCCATGGTGACGATTTCCTGAAGAATCCCGATCTCGCGCTCGGCCTTGAAATCGGTGGTGTCCGGGTTGTACCGCGGATAGGAGGCGAGCGCAATAGAGACGGGCCGGATGGTGCGATCCGTGGCCAAACGCTGCCACAGCTCTTCGGTGAGGAACGGCATGGCGGGATGCAGCAGCCGCAAAGCCGTCTCGAAGGCCGCCAGCGTGTTGCGCCAGCCGGCGGTGAGGCCGGAGTTCTCCTGGAAGTGGGCCTTCTTGAGTTCCAGGTACCAGTCGCAGAACTCGTGCCAGAAGAAGTGCCACAGCACCTGCGCGGCCTCGTGGTAGCGGCACTGCTCGATGGCGCGGCTGGCCTGCTCGCCGCACGTGTTCAGGCGGCTGAAGATCCAACGGTCTTCGATGCGCACTTCCATGGTTTCGGCGTCCGCCAGCGGGCGGAACTGCTCGAGATTCTCGGGGACCCAGGGATCGACGCCGGAGCGCTCCATGTTGAGAAACAGAAACCGCGCCGCGTTCCAGATTTTGTTGGCGAAGGCGCGCGAGCTTTCCATGCGCTCTTCGGTGAGCACGATATCGGCGCCGGGGGAAGCGCCCTGAAGCAGGGCCATGCGCACGGCGTCGGTGCCGTACTGGTCGGTGATCAAGAGCGGGTCGATGGTGTTGCCGCGCGTCTTGGACATCTTCTGCCGCTCGGCGTCGCGCACCAGGCCATGTATGTAGACCTGGCGGAAGGGCACCTCGCCCATGAATTCCATGCCCATCATGATCATGCGGGCGACCCAGAAGAACAGGATGTCGAAGCCGGTGATCAGGAGCGATGTGGGATAGAAGGTGGTGAGATCGTCGGTCGGATCGGGCCAGCCGAGCGTGGAAAACGGCCACAGGGCGGAGCTGAACCAGGTATCGAGGACGTCGGGGTCCTGAGCCAGATTGGACGATCCGCAGCGCGAGCACACGGCGGGAGTTTCGCGCGCCACCACGATCTCATGACACTGCCGGCAGTGCCAGGCGGGAATGCGATGGCCCCACCAGAGCTGGCGCGAGATGCACCAGTCGCGGATGTTGTACATCCACTCGTAGTAGGTCTTGGTCCAGTTGGCCGGGATGAATTCAATGCGGCCGGATTCCACCGCGGCGATGGCCTTTTCGGCCAGCGGCTTGGTCTTCACGAACCACTGGGTGGAGACCAGCGGCTCGACCACGGTCTTGCAGCGGCAGCACTGGCCGAGGCTGAGCGGATAGTTCTCGATCGCCACCAGCAGGCCTCGGAATTGGAGATCGGCCACCACACGTTTGCGGGCCTCGAAGCGGTCCAGGCCGGCGTAAGGCCCGGCGGCGGCGGTCATGCGGCCGTGTTCGTCGATGACCTGGATCTTGGGCAGATTGTGGCGGCGGCCGGCTTCGAAATCGTTGGGGTCGTGCGCGGGCGTCACCTTGACGACGCCGGTGCCGAATTCCGGGTCGGCGAGATCGTCGAGAATGACGGGGATCTCGCGGTACATCAGGGG